>Ga0207689_10000735_pt1 | contig 31549 bp, 16 predicted proteins | sample KBSMisM52_FD_184312 | JGI IMG/M metagenome (GOLD analysis project Ga0207689, IMG submission 184312) | Miscanthus rhizosphere microbial communities from Kellogg Biological Station, Michigan, USA - KBS Miscanthus M5-2 (SPAdes) (version 2) | ecosystem: Host-associated > Plants > Roots >...
GACGCGGCCGGCGACGCGCGGCCGTCCTCCCGCTTGCCCGGCGAGGACGACGGTCGGTCCGATCGGCAGCCACTGGTGCTGTTGCGCCTCGTCGGGTGCGGCGCGCATGCCGGCGCGAGGCCGCGCTTCCGCGGCCTGCTGGCGGCGGCGCGCGCGGATCGCTTCGCGCAGATCGCCGGCATCGACGTCGCCGCGCTGGGCGGCGAGAAAGCGCTGGCGCTCGGCGGCACGGCCGCGCTTGCTCGGATCCTTCTTCGTACCGCCGCGAAGCCGGATGCGCGCCACGTTCAGCCCTCGTCCTTGGCCGCTGCGGTCGGCGCGATCCGGATGTAGCCCTCCTGCACTTCGTGCGGCAGGTCGGGCAAGAGCGCCTCCTGCGTCGCCGCGAGGATGGGGTCGTCCTTCCATGTCGCCGGCGTGTCGCGGCGCGTGAACAGCTGGTCCTTCGGGAACGACGAGATCTTCGGCAGCCGCACCTGCGCCGGATCGATCAGCACCGGCCCGACGCGTGCCGACGGCGCGATCACCGCGAGGCCGGGTGCGACCCAGTCGCGCGCGAGCTGGATCGCCTTTCTCGGCAGCACGCCGCAGGTCGCGTTCGCCTTGCCGGCCGGATGCATGAGGAGCGTCAGCATCACGGTCTGGCCGAAGCGCAGCTGCAATTCGTCCTCGGCGACGATGTACGGATGGTTGATCGGGCGCGTGCCCGGAACGTCGTCGGCGTGGTCGATGCCGGCGAGCTGGCCGCGCAGGCGGCCGCTGTCGAGCGCAAGCTGCGCGACGACCTTGTCGACGACGTGCACGTGCTCGTAGTCGTCGTCGACGAAGTAGCCGAGGACGGCGTCGTCGGCGCGCGTGATCTCGCCGATCCGCACCGTGAACGCACGGTCGGCGAGCGCGCTCGCGGCGGCGGCCGCATCGCGGCCGAGCTCGGATGCGAGATCGAGGCGCAGCCGCACGCGCACGAGGGCGATCGGCCTGCCGACGAGCCCGGCGATGTGCTCGGTGCCGAGGCCGCTCAGCGCGTCGACGCTCCACATCGTCGTGTCGATCGCGCGCAGCAATGCGGAGAGCGCCGACTCGGCGCCTTCGTTGTCGAGGTCGGCCGCCTGGCCCTGGCGCGCCTTGGCATCAGCGGCGACGGTGCCGGCGGCGAGCATGCCGAGGTGCGTCGCGGCGCCCGAGAGATCGAACAGCGGCCCGGCGTCGGCCGGGGCGTTGCGGCCGGGAGCGACTTCCCAGACCACGCCGCCGCCGATCGGCTCGTGCGTGAGCTGGCCGAGCGGCGTGCCGGCGACGTCGAAGAACTCGAGCGCTTCGTCGATGTGGTCGGGCAGCACGAAGCCGCACACCGGATTCGTCATCTTCGCCGGCTCGACCTGGTCGACGTTCGCTTCGGCGGCGTCGTCGCCGCGCGCCGCCGGGTCGACGAGACGAAACATCAATCGCGCCGGCAGCGTGAGGCGCGGCGACAGGCGGAGCGCATCGCCGACCGCCGGCGGCGGCGCGTCGATGTTGCCCGGCGGCTGCGCATTCGCGGATGCGACGACGAGCCGCTCGGGAGCGCGCAACCGTTCGACCGGCAGCGCGAGCGTGCGGCCGAACGCGTCGACGAGACGCGCGCGCGCGAGCCGTGCGACACCGCCGCGCAGCCAGAGCGGCGTCTCGCCGCTGACGTTGGGATCGGAGAGCGTGTCGTCGGCCTGCCGCTCGCGCACGAGCCCGCCGTGGTACGCGAGGCCGAGCAGCTGCTCGCGAACGCCGTCGAGGTTGGCGCTGACGACGTCGAGCTGATCAACCGCGGCGGCGATGCGCGCGAGCGCGGCTTCGGTCGCTTCGCTCGCCTCGCCGGCGTTGTCGGCGTCGCGCTGGTCCTCGGCGACGAGCCACGTGCGCACCGCGCCGGCGAGCGCGGTCGCGGTGCCGGTCGTGAGCATGCTGCGGCCCGTCAACGTGCGCGCGATCGGCGTCGCCGGCGCGCCTTCGCCGCCGAACGGCGCGACGGTCTCGACATCGACACTGCCGAGCGCCCAGCCGTCGAGGCGATCGGAGAGTGCGAGGTCGAGCTCCCATTCGAGCCAGAGCGGAATCCACGGCTGCGACCATGCGGTGACGCCGACCGGATCGGGGTCGACGCCCTGCACGAGCGAGAAGCGGCGCAGCTGGTCGGCGATGCGCTCGTCGGTGAGCTGGCGCGTCGCACCGCCGGCCATCTTGACCTTGCGCGAGAACGCGCCGCTCGTGCCGTCGTAGACGGCCTGCGTGCTGCCGAAGCGAAGCGCGGCTTCGGCGACCATGCGGCTCTTCGTCGCCTTGCCGTCGAGGCTGTGCTTCGCCGTCGCGACGGCGGCGAGCCAGGCCGCCCAGTACGGGTTGTGCAGCACGAGCTCGCGCGCGAGCAGCAGCACCTCGTCGGGAACCGCGGCGGAGCCGATCGTCGGCAGCACGTCGGCGCCGTCGATGACCTGGTCGATCGCGCGGATGATCTGCGCCGGATAGCGGCAGTGCAGCTTGCCGTCGCCGGACGCGCGGCCGTCGCCGCCGTGGCGCAGGCTGCGCTTGGCGCCACGCACCGCGACGAGCGGCTCGAGCGGCGTGTAGAAGCGCGGCGCCGCCTGGCGCACCTCGCGCGCCTGCGGTTGCTTCCGCCCGGCGGTCTCGGGAGCGACGCGCTCCTGCTCGCGCTCGTTCTCGGTCTTGCCCCACTGGATCATCTGCGCGCGCTGCTCGTCCTTGCTGCCGACGTGCACGTCCTTGCGCTGCTTCGCGAACGACAGCTGCGTCGACGCACCGGCCTTCGTCTTCAGCGCCGCAGCGGCCGCGCGCGCGACCGCGCCGCGTGCCTGGCGGCCGACCGAGAGCGGTCCGGCGTCGGCGCCTTCGAGCAAGCGATCGGTTCCGGCGTCGCCGCCCGGGCGGCTCGCGTAGCCGGCGGCGTGCTCCCACTCCTCGACGTCGACGACGCCGTCGGCGCTGTCGATGCGGTCGACCAGGTTGCCGGTGAACGCGGCGACGAGGCGCTCGTACGCGCGCCGCGCCGACGCGTCGTCGGGCGCGAGCGCGATCGATGCGAGCACGGCAGAGACGTCCTCGCCGTGCTCGCCCCAGACGAGCTGGACATCGTTGGTCCCCGGCCGCTGGTCGACGCCGGCGATTGCGTTCACCGAAACTCCGTAGACGCTGCCGTGCAGCAGGCTGCTGCGCGGCCACTGCGGCTCGGTCTGGATGATCTTGCTCGCCTGGTCGACGAACGATGCGGTCGCGAACTGCAGGCCTGGCTTCGGGATCGCGGACGCGGTGCTCGTCGCCAGCGGCGCGCGCGCGGCGAGCGTCGCGTTCGGCGCATAGCGGGTCGCCGCAGCGAGGCCGATCGAGGCCTGCTTGTCCTGGACGACGCGTCGTTCGCGCTGCTGCTTCTCGTCGTCCTCGCGGTCCTCGACGAGAGCCCAGCCGAGCTGGCGCATCCGCTCGTGCAGGCTCGTCGTCGTCTGCGCGCCGTCGAGCGGATCGTTCGCCGGTGCGCTCCACCAGCCGGCGACGAGGTAGGCGAGCTGATCGCCTTCGGTGCCGTTCGGCGCGACCTGCGCGAGGTCGTCGAGCGGGTCGTGCAGCGCGAAGCGGTTCAGCGTCGCGTCGTACGTTCCGGTCCAGTTGAGCGAGCCGCCGCACGCGCCGGTGAGATCGGCAGGAGCGACGGTGCGGCCCGTCGCCGCGACCGCAGCGGCACCATCGGGCCACTGGGCGAGATCGACGACGCGCGTCGTGTCGGCCTCGATCACCCAGCCGCGCACGACCGGTGCGCTCGCTCCTTTCGGCGCGACCACGCGCAGCACGATCCAGCGGTCGGGCAGCGGCGGCAGCGAGAGCCGATTCGTGGGGCCGTTGTCGGCGAGCTTGCCGCGGAGCAGCGCGTCGGGCATCGCCCAGTGCAGGTGGACGCCGGCAGGACGCGGCGGGCCGTCGGCGAGGATGTCGGTCGCCGGCGCCGGCGGCGCGTCGTCCGGTGCCGCGATCGAAAGCGGCAGCCGCACCATCGGCTCGGCGCTGTTCGCGGGCACGACGAGCGCCTGGACGTCGATCGGCACCAGCACGCGCGTGTCGCGCACGAGCGCGGCGTCGAAGCGGCCGATCGCATCGAGCGAGAGCTGCGTGCGCGCGAGCGCGCTCCAGCGCGCCGACTGCATCTGCAGCGCGATCGTCGCGGGGTCGAAGGCGGCCATGCGCTACTCCGGGGTGAACGCGGTCACCAGCTTGGCGATGCCGATCGTCGGCCGAAAGACGTCGACCATCGGCGGCGCCGCGACGACGCTCGGGTCGCCGAACACCTGGCGGTACGGGAAGCGCAACATCTGCAGCGCGAACTCGGCGCCGTCGACGCTGCCCTCCATGTGCGTTCCCGGCGCGGCGAGCAGTGCGTCGTTGAGCTTCTTGATGTCGAGGACGCCCGGCGTGCCGCGGCGAAACGGCACCGGCACGAGGTCGTTGGGGTTGTTGTTGGTGTCGAGCGCGGTCTTGGCGTCGCGTGCCTTGACTCCCGCCTGGAGCCGGTTCGGGTCGTCGGCGCTCGGCGTCAGGCGAACGCCGAACTGGATGCCCTGGCGCGGCTCTTCGATGTGGACGACCGCGGGGATGCCGTCGAAGAGGACGAGCATCACCGCCGGCGCCAGCCGCTCCATCCGCAACAGCCTGATGCGGCGCGGATCCGACTCGGGAATCGCGGCGTCGTCGGCGACGCCGAGCTCGCGGTCGTACGCGCGCACGTGCAGGCCCGGCCAGCCCGAGACCGCGCGCGAGCGCAGCACGAAGCCGGTGACCGGACCCGCAGGCCCTTGCTGCACCGTCTCGCCGCCGGGCAGCCGCACGCGACGCTCTTCCTCGTCGAGCTCGTCGCGCACGACCTTGTAGAGCGCGGCGAGCTCGGCACGGTCGCTCGAATTGACGGTGCCGACGCTGAGCGCGCCTTGCACGAGCGCATCGGTCCACGCGCGGTCGAGATAGAAGAAGCGGATCGACTCCTTCGGCAGGAGCTGCGCGTCGGCGACGAGGTACGAGAACGGCACGGCCTGCAGCAGGCGCAACCGCGCGAGCCAGCCGCGCAGCTCGGGCGGCGTGACGCGGGTGCCGAACTCGGCGTCGTCGTCCTGCGGCGCGAACACCACCGACGCGAGCTTCGCGGTCGCGATCTGCATCGTCGCCGCCGCGGTGACGTTCATCTTCATCGCTTGCTCCTCGTCGCGCCGCGCTTCGCGGTCGCGCTCTTCTTCGCGGCGGTCTTCTTCGCTGAAGTCTTCTTCGCGGCCTTTCGTGGCCGCGGCGGCGGCGGTGCGCGCCGGCTCGCCTGCTTGATCAGCGCGTCGAGGGCGTCGGGCTCGCGCACCGCACGCGCCGCGCCGCCGGCGCCGCGCGGCACCTGGCGGAGCTTGCCGATGCTGTCGGCGGTGAGGCGATCGATCGCGGTGGTGAGGCTCGCGCGCAAGCGCTCTGCGCCGACGCCTTCGAGGAGCGGCGCCTTGACGTCGACGCTCGCGACCGGGACGTCGGTGCGCTGCAGCGCGGCGACGGTTCCGGTGCCGACACGCAGCTCCTTCACCTGCGCCGCGGAAAAGCCGAAGCCGTCGGCGATCAGCTTGTCGAGGCCGCCTTCGCGCGCGAACGGCAACGGCCGGCCGGGATCGACGAGCGGCCGCGACGGCGCGAGGACGCGCTCGGGATGCGCCGCCGCTTCGAGGACGAGGTGGCGCGACAGCAGCTCGGCGAGGCCGCGTCCCGAGAGTGCGCCGGCGATCGCGGCGCCGAGCTTGGGGGCATCGGCGAGCACCGAGAGCATCTCCTTCGCGCGCGCGGCGCCGAACTGCTCGGCGCGCCACGCGAGGAGCGCCCGCACCACCGACGGCTGCGAGAGCGCGAGCAGCCGCCCGATCTCGAACGCAGCGGCGAGCGAGAGGTCCTCGCGGCCGTCGGGAACGCTGCGCCGCAGCTGATCGCTGACGTGCGCGAGCGGAAGGCGGCCTGCGGCGTCGGGCGCATCGCGCGTCGTCGGGTACGTGCCGAGCGGGCCGCGGTACCAGGCGCGGACGCGATCGCCGCGGCGCGTCTGGTGCGGCAGGCCGACGTGGCCGGTCTCGGTGAACTCGGGAGCCGGCCGCGCGAGCGGCGGCTTCGGCGGCGCGCCCGGCGGCAGCACCGGCTCGGCGGGCGCGGTGCCGAGCAGGCCGACGTCGAGCCCGCGCATCAGGCTCTCGAAGCCGCCGACGCCGTTGACCGTGAACGACCAGTGCGCGAGGACCGGAAAGCGGTACGTCTTCTCGAGCGTGAAGCGCTCGAAGTTGCCGCGGTAGCCCTCGAGCATGCCGTCGCGGACGAGCCGGCCGGCCTCGTCCTGTGAAGCGGTGAGCGCGACCTGCTCGATCTTCTTTTGCGTCGTCGACCATTGCGCGGCGACGGCCTTGCCGCCTGCTGCCGGCGTCGAGACCGCGGCGCTGCTCGCGCTCTTCTGCGCCGCGGCGGCGAAGCCGGGGCCGCGCGCCGCGACGACGCCCGGCGCCGCGACGGTGCCCATGACGAAGCGGTCGGGATCGCTCGCTGCGCTCGAGAGCGTGCGGTGGTCGAAGATGAACTCGGTGGCGAGGAAGTCGAATGTTGGCGGTGGCGGCTTGGCGAGCTCTTCGAGCTGGCCTTCGACGTTGATCAGGCAGGCGAGATAGCGCACCGGCTTGTCGTTGCTGCGGTCGTACTGCGGCAGCCGGTTCGCGATCACCGTCGCGAGGAAGCCGTCGTCGTCGCCGTTGGCGAGCTCGGTGTCGTTGACGTCGACCTCGCGCACGTGGCACAGCAGCGGCAGCTCTTCCTTCGTCGGGAAGATCTTGTCGATCGTCGAGCGCGTGATCGACAGGTAGTTGCCGGTCGCGACGTCGTTGGCTCCGCTCAGCACGACGCCCTTGGTGACGCAGTCGGCGATCGGCGTGTCGCCCGAGAGCGTCGCTTCCCCCTCGGCGACGACGACCAGCGCGAGCCACGGCGTCGTCGTGTTGCCCGGCGCCGGCTCGCGCTCCCACGGCAGCGTGCGGCGCTTGAGCACGATCTGCGGCAGCCGCGACTCGTACGCGCCTTCGCTGTTGGCGGGCGGAAACGTCGAGAGCATCTGGTCGGGCGGCAGCTGGAAGCGCGGCGACGTCACGCGCAGGTGCGTGTTCTGCTGCTCGACCGGGCCGACCGATCCGCCGTCCGCCTTCGTGAGCGAGACCTGGCCCGAGAGCGTGTAGTCGGCCGCCTTCAGCGGCGGATTGGCCATGCTGTGGAGGACGAAGGTTCCGATCGCTGGCATCGCTCACTCCGGATTCGTTCGCGAACGTCGCGTCGGCGACGCGCGCTTGCGCGCCGCGCGCGCGACCGGCGCGGCGCGGCGGACGCTGCGCGGCGTCCCGGTGTCGACGACTTCGGCGATCTCGTGGCCGCGCTTGGCCGCCGGCAGCCACGACAGCTGCGCCTGCGCGGTGCCGGGTGCGACCGCGCCGCGCACGACGAGGTCGAGGCTCGTCGATGCGAGCTGCGCCGCGACGGCGTCGATGTCGGCACCGATCGCCGCCGCCATCACGCCGACGAGATGCCAGCCGTCCTCGCTCGCGACGCTGACGGTGACGCCGCCGGTTCCGTTGGCGGCCGGGACGATCGGATAGAGCAGCAACGCGCGCTGGCCGCGGACGACGACCGTCGGCGCGACCGGCGCACCGTCGGCACCGGTCGCGCGCGCGCCGCCCTCGATCGCGAGCGAGAGGCCGCGGCCGGCGTCGGCGAGCGCCGGGTCGTCGAGCGCGACGATGACAAGCGTCACCGGCGCCGCGAAGCGCGTGCTGACGAGGGCAGTGCCTTCGACGAGGTCGGACGCACGCAGCCATCCGCTCTCGCGTTGCAGGCCGCGCTGGCGAACGCTGCGCGCACGCCCTTCGACGTGGACGACCGCCTGCGCGGCCAGCGCCGAGCCGTGGCCGAGCATCGGCAGCATGCTGCCGGCGTGCCAGCCCGAGAAACCGGGCCGTTGGCGCGCGACGGCGATGCCGACCGCGACCGCGATGCGCTCGCTGCCGAGCGGCACCGCGAACGTTCCGCCCTGGTCGCCGAGCTCGACGTCGACGATCGTCTCGCCGCCGTGGCGCAGCGCGACGACGCGTGCGTTCGCGCCGGCGATCGCAAGACGCGGCCGCGGCGTCTGCTCGTCGAGGTCGCGCGCCGCGTTCGGCAGCGCGAGCACGACGACCTCGCCGGCGCCGATGCTCGATCCCGGCGTGATCGCGCCGCGCGCACCGACCGGCCGCGCGAGCGCGCCGTTCAGCGCGCTCAGCCGCTCGCGCACCTCGCGCGTCGCGCCGCGGCCGCGCACGGCGGCGATCGGTGCGCGCGCGATGCGGCTGAGCGGCGCCGAGTCGGCGGCGACGAGCGTCTTGCCGATCGTCGTTCCGCGCGTCGCGGGAACGAGGTTCAGCACCGCAGGGATCGCGGCCTGCGTCGCCGCGGCGACGCGGTCGAGCGTCGGCGGATCGACGAGGACAAGCGCACCCGCCGGCACCTGCGCGACCGTCGTCTGCTGTGCCGCGCGCTCGGGCTCGTCGAGGCCGGCGCCGAGCAGGGCGACGACCTTCGGCCGCTGCACGAACGTGTGCACGGCGGCGGGCTTGCCCGGCGTGACGAGGTCGATCGCGGGCTTGGGCGGCGTCTGCACCGCGAGCCCGTCGGTGAGCGAGCCGAGCCGGGGCGGCGCCGCACGTTCGCCGCGCAGCGAGGCGACCGCGGTCCGGCTCGCGCCGCCGCGCCCCGCCCATTCGGCAGCGATCGCGAGCACGGCCTCGTCGCTGCCGGCGCCGGGGACGAGATCGCGCAACGCGGTCGTCGCGCCGAGGAATGCCGGCCGGGTCGCCTTCTCGCTCACGAACGGCAGCGGATGGCGCACGCCCGCTTCGACGCGGCGCTTGTAGTCGATCGGCGGCAGGCCGGGCGGAATGTCGGCGACGCTCGCGAGCTTGAGGCCGTCGATCGCTTCGAGGACGTCGCCCTTCGGCAGCTTCGGGTTGCCGGCGTCCTGCGCCGGACCCCAGACGCCGAGCGGGAACGACGGCGCGCGATGGACCTCGGTCTGCAGCGCGTCGATGTGCTGGCTGTGGTCGCTGTCGCGCGTCAGCTCGATGTGCAGCACCGTCGCGACGTTCGAGAGTCCCATCGGCGCGAGACCGATCGCCGCGCTCGGCGTCTGCTCGACGACGCGTGCCGCGCCGAGCTCGATGCGCCGCGTCGGCACCGCGTTGGTGATCGTGATCTCGAACTCGGCGTAGACCTCGAACGGCTTTGCGCTCGTCCCGTCGGCGACCGCGGTGTCGGTCGCGCCGCCCGGACCGGTTCCCGACGGCAGCGCGCCCTTGCCGGTCAGCGCCGCGAGCACGCGTGCCGTGTCGGGTCCGGCTTCCTCGAGGTACTTGCGGACGAAGTCGCCCCACGGCAGGAGCGGCCGCGGCGGCTGGTTGCTGTCGCCGAACTCGACCTCGAGGTCGACCGGCCCGACCGAGAACGTCGCGATGCCGTGGAACTTCGGCCCCTCGACCATCACCTTGGCGCTGATCGAGATCGAGATCGTGATCTGGCCGATCCAGACGTCGATCGTCACGCCGGCGCGGATCGAGGCATAGACCTCGACTTCGAAGTGGAACGGGTCGAAGAAGACGATGCCGTCGGCGCCGAGGATGAGCTGCGCCCACGCCGGCCCGAACGTCGCCGAGACTTCGATGCGTACGCCCGCCATCACCGCTTCGGACGTCAGCGCGAAGTACGACTCGCCCTTGATGGTGATGAACGGGCCGACGCGCCAATTCAGGCCGAGGCGCGGCACGAGCGGATAGCCCTCGCGCTTGAACTTCGGGTGGTAGCCGCCGATCGTGAGCACGAACTGGCCGCGCAGCGGCCCCTTGAACCAGCTCACGAACGCGAAGCCGCCGGTGAGGCGCACGTCCGGATAGAGCAGCCACGAGTTGTCGGTGAGCTGCGCCTGCACCCAGAGCACGCCCTCCTTCGACGAGAAGCGCGCGACGAGGCCCAGCTCGATCGAGACGATCGCGACCTGCGGTCGCGGCAGCGCCATCCGCGCGAGGCCGAGCAGCGCGACCTCGAGGCCGTCGCCGACCTGCACCGAGATCACGCAGACGCCATCGACGAGCGCGAAGCTCGTGAACGAGACGCCGGCGGCGAACCAGAACGAGCCGCGCGCCATCGGGAACGTCGTGCCGAGCGCGATCAGCTCGGCCATCGGGTCTCCGCTCGGCTTCGCCGCCGGGTCGAGCGCCTTGATCAGCGGGTACTGGTCGAAGTGCGAAAGCTCCGACGGCAGCACGAGCAGGCGGTTGATGCCGAGGCCGCCGCCGATGCCGGTGAGAAAGAACGCGGGCGGTCCGCCGATCGGACCGTTGACCGCGCCGAAGGCGAAGAACGACGCGAACTTCTCGCCGTTGACGACGCCCTGGCCGTAGCCGCCGAACACGGAGAGCCCGTAGACCGCGAACCGCCCCATCAGCATGCCGACGTACTGCGTCGTGTCGCCGCTGCCGAACTTGCGGAGCCCCCCTTCGAGCGTGATGCCGCCCATGTCGGCGTTGAACGCGAGGCCGGCGAGGTCGACCGCCCAGCGCGACGGATCGAAGACGTTCGCGCTCGAGTCGACGACGAAGCTCAGCTGCAGGTCGTCGACCGCGGCGGTGAGGCCGAACAGCGAGACGCGGCCGTCGAGCAGCACCGAGATGCGATGCAGCTGGTCGTTGACGTGCTCGGCGCCGAAGCCGACCTGCTCGATGTAGAGCGGGCCGAAGCCCTTCTGGATCGCGAGCCACCATGGGCCGTCGCCGTCGCCCGCGCGCAGCTGCACGAGGATCGGGCCGCTGTCGTGCTTCTGCACCGCGAGCGCCGGGCTGAACGCCGGCGCGAGGCCGTTCGGCCCTTTGCCGGCGTCGCCGAGAACGCCTTGCGCGACGCCGTTGCCGCCGCCTGCGCCGGCGACGCCGGCGGCGAGCTCGGCGAGCTGCAGCTGGACGCCGCCGGCCTTGCTGCCGGCCTCGACGCGCGCGAAGACGTGCAGCGCGACCGAGCCGATCGAGAACGATCCGGCCGAGAGCAGCGGCTTCTCGCTCTTGCCGACGCGAAGGCCCACGCCGTTGACCGAGAAGCCCGGCGTGAACGCGAAGACGCCAGCGCCCGGACCGGCGCGCAGCACGTCGACGACGATGCCGTCGGGCACCGGGGCGCCGCCCGACGCGTCGATCCAGCGCGCGTCGGTCTCGAGCGAGAGCGTGAGGTCGCTCGTGTCGATGAGCTTGGCCGGCTTGGGCAGCGCGACGCGGATGCCGATCGACTGCGCACCGCCGCCGAGCGGCGTCCCTGCGAGGCCGATCGTGAGCGCGTTGTCGATCGTGATGCTCGGGTTCGCCGCCGCGACGTTGGTGGCGAGCCGCTGCAGTCGCGGGAGGAGCAGGCTCGCCTCGAACAGCTGGCCGATCAGCGCCGGCGGGCCCGGCGCGTCGGCGAGCGCGACGCCCTTGGCGACGTTCTGCACCGTCGAGCCGCCGACCGGCTTGGCGAGCAGCTGCGTCACCGCCGTCGTCTTCAGCACGAACGACGCGACGAGGTCGAGCACCGCTTCGAGCAATCCGAGCGCGACCTGGTCGAGCGCGGTGCTCTCGCTGCCGCCGTCGATGAGAACGAGATCGAATCGGTTGCCGATCAGCCAGCGCGCGCCGACGAGGCGGTTGCCCGGAAGTCCGAGCGCGAGCCGGGCGCGCGCGCCGCCGACCGGGGCATTGCCGGCGACGACGTCGAACGCGGGACGAAGCAGCACGCCGCCGGCATCGATCGTCGCCGGCCCGACGCCGAGCTCGAACGAGGCGAGGCCGCTGGCGTTCAGCGCCAGCGCGAGGTGCGCGTGGTCGATCGCCGGAAGGCCGGCGAGGTCGCCGGCGACACGGACGGCAAGCGGCGACGGCGTGACGCCGAGCGTGAAGCCGCCGACGGTGATGCGCAGCTCGCCGGCGGTGAACGCCGCGCTCGCGCCACCCGGGAGCAACGGACCGATCGCGGTCGCGATCGCATCGAGCGCAGTCGCGACGAGCGTCGGCAGTCGCGCCGCGAGCGCCGCCGCGGGATCGGCGGCCCAGGCCTGCAGCGCGGCGGCCTGGAAGTGGCCGGCGCTCCGCAGCGCGAGCGCGTCGCCGATGCGAACGACGAGCGTTCCGACCTGTCCTTCGACGCCGGCATGCGGCTGCAGATCGGCGAGCGCATCGAGGACGAAGGGGAGCGCCTGCGTCACCGCCGAAGCCGCGAGCGCGCCGAGCCCCGCGGGATTCGGGAACAGCGCGACGTCGGCGCCGGTCGCGGGGCGGAGGAAGACGCTCAGCTGGTCGGCGAAGACGACGTGGATCGCCGAGCGTCCTGTGCTCGCGCCGGGCAGCCCGACGAAGACATCGACGCCGGCGCGCGCCGCTGCGTTCGGCGCGAGGACGAGCTGGAACGCGCCGCCGGCGACGAGGCGCGACGTCGCACCGACCGGCAGCTCGAAGGCGCTGGTGTCGATCGCGAGACCGAGGCGTGCACTGCCGCCGCCGTCGGCGTCGGCGCGCAGCGTCACTCCGGTCGCGAGGGCCCACGTGCCGGCGACGCCGTTCGCATTCGCGACGCCGAGGATCGGCCGCAGCGCATCGAGCACCGCGACGAGCTTGGCGGGTGCGAACCCGGCGCCGAGGCCGAGCGCCGCTTCGCTTCGCAGCCACGCCGCGGCATCGGCGAAGAGCGCCGCCGGCAGCAGCACGCGTCGATTGCCCGCGCTGTCGGCAACGCCGAGCAGGCCGACCGCGGACAGCGCAGCGTCGATGATCGGCCGCGCGCTGTCGTCGAGTCCGCGCAGCCCTTCGAGCGCTTGGCGGGTCAGCTCGGCGGGGACGAGGCGCGCGACCGCGCGCTCGAACGCCGCGGCTTCAGGATTCGGCCAGAGCTCGATCTCGTCGGCGCTCGCTGCGCCGGGACGCGACCATGCAAGCGAGAGGCGAAGCGACCGATCGAGGACGATGCCGATCGCGCCGGCGATCGGCGTCGTCGCGTTTCCCGTTCCTGCCGCGGCGCCGACGCGGACCGAGCCGTCGACGACGCCGGTCGCATCGACGACGAGGCGCGCCTGCCAGGCGAACCAGCCGAACGCGTCGTTGCCGGTGCCGCTTCCGGTTCCCGCGGCGGCGCCGGCGGTGACGTCGATCCGGAACGGCGCGAACGCAATGCGCGCCGTGAGCGGACCGGCGGAGACGAGCACTTCGCCGTCGGCAGCATCGGCGCCTTGCGGCCAGAGCGCGCGCAGCGCAGCGACGAGCTGCGCGCGCGAAGTCGCCTGCGCGACGACGGCAGCGAGCGCTGCGCGCGCGTCGTTGAGGAGATGCTCGATCGCATCCGGCACGCTGCCGCCGGCGGCGTCGATCGCGCCGACGGCGCGCAGCAGCGCCGCAAGCGCAGCGCCCGCGCCGGTGGTCTCGCTGGCGATCGCCTGCGCGAAGCCGGCGAGCAGCACGCGCGCTTCGGGCAAGAGGGTCGTCGCCGCGTCGAAGCCGGGCAGCGTCGTCGGCGCGTCGCTCGCCTGCAGTTGCCAGCGTTCGCGCACGAGGTCGAAGACGCGCGCTTCGTGCAGCGTCACCGTCGCGGTCGCGTTGCCGCCGGCGAGCGGCAGGGCGAGGTCGACGCTGATGCGGCGCAGGTCGTGCGCGATCGCTTCGCCGGGAGCGCGGGCCGGATCGGGACCACCGATCAGCCAGGCGCCGCCGCTGCGACCGACCCCGAGCCGCATCTGCAGCGTGCGCGCGGTGTTCAGATGGACGCCGGCGTCGTCGACGCGCAGCTCGCCGAGGACGAGCTGCGCGCGCGCGTCGACGCGCAGCGTGCCGGCGGCAGCAGACGGCGGCGCGAGCTGGGCAGCGAGCGCGACGACGAGGCGATCGGGCCGTGCCTTCGGCGTCGCGACCTGCGCGAGCGCGCGCAGCGCGGCGCGGTCGCCGAGGCCGGCGGCGACGATCGCCGTGATCGCGCGCTGCGCCGCGGCGGCGCCGACCTCGCCGAACATCATGTGCACCGCGAGCCCGGCGCGCGGCGCGGCAGGAGGCGACGACGGCGGGCGCAGCTCGCGCGGCGGGTCGTCGCTCTCGATGCCTTCGGTGAGCGCCTCGATCAGCCTGCGGCCGAGGTGGAGGTCGGGGTCGTCGCCGAGCTCGTCGGTCTCGTCGACCGGCAACGGCGGCAGCAGCCGCAACAGCAACCGCAGCGCGTCGGCGCCGGGTACGGCGTCGAGCACCTGCAGCGAGACGGCGTCGAGCGGCGTGCCGAGCGTGACGAGCGCGGTGACGGCGGCGACCGCTTCGGCGGCGCGGCGCGCGGCATGGCCGGCGCCGGCATCGGCAACGATCGCGAGGCCGCCGCCGAGCGCGGCGAACGCGCCGACGATCTGCGCGATGCGGTCGGCCTGGCCCTGGATGCCGTCTTCGTCGCCACCGCCGGCGATGCGGCACGCGTCACGACCGCCGAGCGCGACGAACCAGTCGCCGGTCGCCGCGGCGGGCGGCGTGAACGCGGCGGCCAGCAGTCCCGGTGCGGCGAGGTCGACGATGCGGTCGGCGGGAACGTCGGGCCACGGCAGCGCGTTCGCCGCCGCGACCGCGACGTGAACGACCGTCGCCGGGGCCGCGCCGAGCAGGTCTTCGAGATCGACGGCGAGGACGAGGTCGCGCTGCGCACGGTCGGCGAAGCGGTGCACCTCGATCCCCGCGGGCGGCGCGGTCGGCGGGAGGATGCGGCCGTCGCTGCCGCTCCAGCGCGCGACCAGGGCATCGAACCCGGCGGCGATCGCGTCGCGGCCGTCGATCAGCGCCGCGATGTCGGGCGCGGTGCGCGCGTATGCGGCGAGGATCGCTTCGAGCGTCTTCGACGCGAGGCCGGTGCTGCCGGGTCGCCACGCTTGCAGCGCGTCGACGACGACGCGTCCGCTCGGCAGCGGGCCGTCGGGTCCGACCCAGGCGACGAGCTCGGCCGATGCGGTGCCGCGCGCGAGCGGCAGCCGCCATGGATCGTCGGGGCTGCCGCTGCCGAAGACGATGCCGCGCACGCCGTTGCGCGCGCCGGTGACGAGCGTCGCGATCGCGTCGAGCGCGCGGCCGAGCAGCTCATGGTCGCCGCGCAGCGCGTCGGCGAGCCAATGGCGAAGCGCGGCCTGCGGATCGGCGACGAGCTCGGCGAGATGCAGCCGCGCCGCGACGGCGCCGACCGGCGCGACGCGTCGCCGCCGCCAGCCGAGCAGGCCGATGAGGTCGTCGAGCCACGGCGGCGCCGCCGCGGTCGCGAGCGCAGCGAGCAGCTCTTCGAGCGCGGCCCAGTCGGCGGGCGGCAGGACGACGCGCCCGCTGGCTTCGAGGCGGGGAATCGGCACCGCGAGCGGCACGCCGTCGCCGAGATCGAGCACCAGGTTCGGCGCGCTGAAGTCGAGCGAGACGCCGCTTGCCGGTCGCCACGCGGCGACGAGCGCGACGTGGTCGGCGCGCAGCTGCATCGGCCCGATGTCGATCACCGCGGCGTTCTGGCCGCGCGCACGCAGCTGCAGCGCGACATCGATCGCGGCGAGGAAGCTCGCGCGCGGCGCAGCGAGATCGAGATCGACGAGCGTCAGCGCGAGCCGTGTCTCGATGCGCGTGCAGCGCTGGCCGATGTCGTCGACGCTGAAGCGGATCGCCGGACCGAACAGGAACCGGTCGCCGATGGTCCAGGCCTGCAGCACGACGGGGCCGGCGAGCGCGATCTGCCACGGCACGTCGGCGCTGCCGTCGCCGGTGACGTCGAGCGCCGACGCGGCGCGGTCGGCGAGCAGGTCGCGCACCTGCGTCAAGAGCGCCGGCAGCTGGTCGGCATGGTCGCGGACGAGGCCGAGCCAGTACGTGCGCACCGCGGCGAGCGGATTCTGCAGCAGCGCGCCGAGCGCGATCGGCGTGACGCCGGCCGGCGGCGTCACACCGAGGAGGACGCGCAACACGGCCGCCGCGGGGCCGAGGCGATTCAGCACTTCGTCGGCAACGTCGGCGAAGACCGTCGCACCGACCTCGGCGATCGCATCGGGGCTCGAAAGGTCGAGCGTCGCGTGGTCGTGGCCGGCGATCGTGACGCCGTCGGCGGCGAGCAGCAGCGTGGGCTTCCGTGCGGCATCGAGCGCGAAGCCGGCGCGCACCGTCGCGACGTGCAGCGCCGGCGGGCCGGCGACGTCGATGAGCGCAGCGCCGCCGGCGTCCTGGCCGACGACCAGCGCGAGCTGAAGCGACGGCAACGCGGTCGCGCTGCCGTTGCCGAGATCGAGCGAGCACAGCGTCGCCTCGCCGCGCAGCACGACGCCGGCGTGCGCAGGGCAGTCGATCGCGATCGTCGGCGCGATGCGGACGAGCCCGGCGGCACCCGGCGTCGCCGGCACCGAGATCGAGAGCTGCAGCGGCCCGAGCGCGAAGCCGACGCGGCCCGCGGCGGCCGCGCCGCCGAGCAGCGCCGCGAGCTGCGCGAGCCAGGCGTCGCGCGCAGCGGTCTGCTGCAGCAGCTGACCGAGCCAGTGCGCGAGCGCGACGACGCCGTCGCTTGCGAGCTGCTGCAGCGGCAGCGGCGGAACGCCGGCGCCGTCGCGCAGGCCGACGAGGCCGGCGAGCGCAGCGAGCGGACCGCCGGGAAGCGCAGCGGCCTGCGCGCGGGCCAGGCCGAGGACGAGATCGAGCACCGACGATTCGAGATCGGCGAGCTCGGAGATGGCGAGCGTCAGGTCGCGCGGCGCCGGCGCGCCCGGCATCTGCAGCCCGCGCAGCGTCAGCGAGAACTCGGGCGGCGCACCGCCGGAACCGGTCGGCACCACGAGCGAAAGCGCGACGCCGCCGAGGCGCGCCTGCCCGGGCACCGCGGGCGCGGCATCGGTCGTGATGTCGATCGCGAGCGTCGCGCGCGCGCTCGCGGTGCCGATCAGGATCGGCGACGCGACGCTGTGGCCTTCCTTGGCGGCACGAAAGAGCGGCACGTGCGCGGCGAGCGACGCCTGCGGCGTCGTCGACGCGACGCGAACGCCGAGCCCGATCGCAACCGAATCGGCGGCGCGGTCGTCGACGACGACGAACACCGTGACCGCCGGCGCGCTCGCCTGCGCGATCGGCAGCCACGTCGAGCCGTCCGGGCCGGTGCTGCGCTCGGCACCGCCGAGCACTTCGTCGATGAAGGCGACGAGCGCGTCGCGCTGCCGCTCGTTGGCGAGCATCGCGCCGAGATGCTCGCCTGGGTCGGAGAGCCAGCCGGCCTCGAACGAGCCGTCGTTGGTCAGGCCGATCGCCTCGGCGAGGTTGCCGAGGACGCCGAGATCGTCGGCCGTGGTGCTCACTTGCCGCGGTCCATCGCGTGGCGCGCCATCGGCAGCACCGTGAGGCCTTGCGGAGTCGCCGACATCCCTGCCGGCAGCAGCGGTGCGCCGTCCTCGTCGCGGCCGGAGTCGGCGGCGATCTGCGTCACGAGCGCAACGACGATCTGCCAGCCGAACGCGACCAGCCGCTCGCCCCAGACGTCGACGACGGCGGCGGGGCCGCGCGGCCGCGGCTCGGTCGCGGCGACGAGGCCCGCGGGCCGCGCCGGCTCGCCGATGAAGAACGAGACGTGGACGAAGGCGTCGCCGCTCTGGTCGCAATGCACCGGGATGCTGATCGCGAGGACGCCTTGGGCGAGCCGCGTCTGGACGCCGGCCGGCAGCACGAGCAGGTCGCTCGAGCCGCAGCGCCAGAGCAGGGTCGGAGCGCGGTCGACGTCGGCGGCGTCGTCTTCGAAGCCGGAGACCGCGAGCGCCGCGGTGCGAACGAGATTGGGCAGGGCGTCGGCGGAGAGCGTCACCTCGCCCGATGCCTTGCCGGCGGGAAGCGGGTCGGGCTTGAAGAGCTTCGGATCGAGGATGCGCAGGTTGCCCGCGAGCAGCGCCGCATTGAGCGGCAGGCGGGTGAGGTCGGCCATGGGGCGCCGCGCGAAGGTCGGGTCGGTCGCTCGTCAGCGATGCCGGTCGCGATCGTCGTCCTTGCGGCGCGCAGCGCGCCGTCGTTGCCAGAGCCATGCGATTCCGGCGAGCGGGACCGCGAAGAGGAGGAACTCCAACCAGCCGCTGCCGCCGTCGGGAGCGATGCCGAACAGGCGCTCGATGAAGTCCATGGCGCTCCTCTTGTTGTCGTGGCCCGTCTTCTCGTCGAGGCCATCGTTTCGCTGGGCGAGCGCGCGTTGTAACGGTTGCTGCGCAGGTTGCCAAGGAGCGCCATCACCCCCAGCGTGGGCGTTGTGTTGACGCGCGTCTCGCCAGGCAGTACCCGCGTCGGTGCTATCGGCGCGCGCGCGCGAGACGCGGGTCGAAAACGTCGCGCAGGCCGTCGCCGAGCAGGTTGAGGCCGAGCACGGTGAGCGCGATCGCGACGCCCGGGTAGACCGCGAGCTGCGGCGCCTGGAAGAGCTGCTGCTGTGCTTCGTTGAGCATGCGTCCCCACGACGGCGTCGGCGGCTGGGTGCCGAGGCCGAGGTAGCTGAGCGCCGCCTCGGCGAGGATCGCGAGCGCGAACTGGATCGTCGCCTGCACGATCAGGATCGCCGCGATGTTCGGCAACACGTGCTCGAGCGTGATTCGCCATTCGCCCTTGCCGAGCGCCCGCGCCGCGGTGACGAACTCGCGCGAGCGGACGACGAGCGCGCTCGCGCGCGTGATGCGCGCGAAGACCGGGATGTTGAAGATGCCGATCGCGACGATCGACGTCACCAGGCCCGGCCCGTAGATCGCGGTCAGCATGATCGCCGAGAGCAGCGCCGGGAACGCGAACGTGAAGTCCGCCAGGCGCATGACAACCTCCTCGACCCAGCCGCGCTGCACCGCGGCGAGGAGGCCGAGCGCGACGCCGAACGCGATGCCGATGCCGACCGCGATCAGGCCGACCGCGATCGAGACGCGGCTGCCGACGATGATGAGCGTGGCGATGTCGCGGCCGAGGCTGTCGGTGCCGAGCCAGTGCGATGCGCTCGGCGGCTGCAGCTTGTGCGGGATGTCGAGCTCGGTCGGCGGATGCGGCGTCCAGACGTACGAGAGCAGCGCGAGGCCGACGACGAGCGCGACCAGCACTGCGCCGACGCGCAGGTTGGCGTGCCGCCACGGCTGCCGGCGCGTGTCGCCGCTCATGTCGTGCGCACCCGCGCGCGCAGCCGCGGATCGACGACGACGTAGAGCACGTCGACCACGAAATTGATGACGACGACCATCGCCGCGAGCAGCATGACGACGTTGCGGACGACGGGGAGGTCGCGGTTGGCGATCGCCTGGAAGACGAGCCGGCCGAGGCCCGGCAGCGAGAAGACCTGCTCGATGACGACGGTGCCGGTGAGCAGGTTGGCGAACTGCAGGCCCATCACGGTGAGCACCGGGACCATGGCGTTTCGCAGCACGTGGCCCCAGAGGACGCCGCGCGGCGATTGCCCCTTGGCGCGCGCGGTGCGCACGAAGTCTTCGCGCAGCACGTCGAGCACGGCCGAGCGGACGATGCGCGCGAGGATCGCCGCCTGCACGACCGCGAGCGCGAGCGCCGGCAACACGAGCGCGCGCAGCGCCGGCATCGCGCCGCCGCCGTCGGCTTCGCTCCAGCCGGGAAAGCCGCCGGCCGAGAACCAGCGCAGCTTCACCGCGAACAGCCAGATGAGCAGGATCGCGAACCAGAAGTTCGGCAGTGCGATGCCGATCTGGCTCGCGCTCATCACGCCGACGTCGCCGGCGCGGCCGTGGCGCGCCGCGGCGAAGAGGCCGAGCGCGAACGCGATCGCGGTCGTCAGCGCCATCGCGAGGAGCGCGAGCGGAACGGTGACGACGAGGCGCTCGCCGACGAGCTGCGCGATCGGGGTGTCGTAGGCGATGCTCATGCCGAGCTCGCCGGTCGCGAGCCCCTTCATCCAGTCGACGTAGCGAACGACCGGCGGACGGTCGAGGCCGAGCTTCGCGGAGAGCGCCGCGACCGACTGCGGCGTCGCGCTCTCGCCGAGCATCACCTCGGCGGCGTTGCCGGGGAGGATGTCGAGAACGGTGAAGACGACGACCGACGCCGCCAGAAGCGTCAGCAGCAGGCTCGCGAAGCGCTTGAACAGGAAGAAGCTGATGGCCGACGCTCCGCGCGTGGTCTCGATCGACTTCTTATGATGGCGCAAAGCCGCCGCTGCGGCGGGAGATCGCGATGGCCACTTCCACCTACACCGTTCCGTTCCCGACCGACCGCGTGCTGATCGGCGGCGAGTGGCGCGCCGGCGCCGCGGGCGCGACGCTCGCGCTGGAGGATCCGTCCGACGGCAGCGAGCTCGCGCGCATCCCGCGCGGCGGCGCCGCCGACATCGACGCCGCCGTCGCCGCGGCACGCGCCGCGCTCGACTGCCGCGACGCGGCCGCGTGGGGACGCTTCGCCGCGGTCGACCGCGGCCGCGTCCTCGCCCGGATCGGCCAGAAGGTGCTCGAGAACGTCGAGCTGCTCGCCGCGCTCGAGGCGCACGACGTCGGCAAGCCCCTCAAGCAGGCGCGCGCCGACGCCATCGCGCTGGCGCGCTACTGCGAGTTCTACGGCGGCGCCGCCGACAAGGTCCACGGCCAGACGCTGCCGTTCGCGAACGGCTACACCGCGCTCACGCTGCGCGAGCCGCACGGCGTCACCGGTCACATCGTGCCGTGGAACTACCCGATGCAGATCGTCGGCCGCAGCGTCGGCGCCGCGCTCGCGATGGGCAACGCGTGCGTGCTGAAGCCCGCGGAAGAGGCGTGCCTCACCGTCCTCGCGTTCGCGCGCATCGCGCTCGAATGCGGCCTGCCGCCTGGTGCGCTCAACGTCGTCCCCGGGCTCGGCGAGGAAGCCGGGGCCGCGCTCGCCGGGCATGCCGGGATCGACCACGTCTCGTTCACCGGTTCGGTCGCGACCGGCGCGCTCGTGCAGTCGGCGGCGGCGAAGAACGCCGTGCCGGTGACGCTCGAGCTCGGCGGCAAGAGCCCGCAGGTCGTGTTCGCCGACGCCGATCTCGACGCGGCGCTGCCGTTTCTCGTCAATGCCGGCATCCAGAACGCGGGGCAGACGTGCTCGGCGGCGTCGCGGATCCTCGTCGAGCGCCCGGTGTTCGATCGCGTCCGCACCAAGATGGCCGAGCGCTACCGCGCACTCGCGGTCGGCCCGGCGGCGAACGACCTCGACGTCGGCCCGCTGATCTCGCGGAAGCAAAAGCAGGGCGTCGACCACTACCTCGGCATCGCGCGCGACGGCGGCCTCGCGTTCGCCGCCGAAGGCGCGCTCGCCGCCGATGCGCCCAAGGGCGGCCACTACGTGCGGCCGACGCTCGTCGACGACGTTCCTCCCGACCACGCGCTCGCGCAGGAGGAGATCTTCGGACCGGTGCAGGTGCTGATCGCGTTCGACGACGAAGCCGATGCGATCCGGATCGCCAACGGCACCAAGTACGGCCTCGTCGCCGGCGTCTGGACGCGCGACGGCAGCCGGGCGCTGCGAATGGCGCGGGCGTTGCGCTGCGGCCAGGTCTTCGTCAACAACTACGGCGCCGGCGGCGGCATCGAGCTGCCGTTCGGCGGCGTCAAGCATTCGGGCCACGGTCGCGAGAAGGGCTTCGAGGCGCTGTACGGCTTCTCGACGCTGAAGACGATCGCGATCCAGCACGGCTGACGCCGTCACCACCAAGGGGAGACACGCCATGCGGCTTGCAGGAAAGGTCGCCGTCGTCACCGGCGCAGCGTCGGGATTCGGCGAAGGCATCGCGACGAAGTTCATCACCGAAGGCGCCAAGGTCGTCGTCGCCGACCGCGACGGCGATGGCGCCGAGCGCGCGGCGTCGCTGCTCGGACGGAGCGCGTTCGCGGTCCGTGCCGACGTCACCGATCCGCGCGATGTGCAGGCGATGGTCGGCGCGGCGATCGAGCGCTTCGGCGGCCTCGACGTCCTCGTCAACAACGCCGGCATGGGCCACCTGCCGCAGCCGCTCGAGAGCCTCGCCGAGGCCGACTTCGACCGCATCCTCGCGGTCAACGTCAAGGCGATCTATCTCGCCGCGATGGAGGTCGTGCCGCGCTTCAAGGCGCAGAAGAAGGGCGTCATCCTCAACATCGCGAGCACTGCGGGAGTGAGCCCGCGGCCGCGGCTCACCTGGTACAACGCGAGCAAGGGCTGGGTCATCACCGCGACGCGATCGATGGCGGTCGAGCTCGCGCCGTTCGGCATCCGCGTCTGCGCGCTCAACCCGGTCGCCGGCGAGACGCCGATGCTGAAGACGTTCATGGGCGAGGACACGCCCGAGATGCGCGCGAAGTTCCTCGCGACGATTCCGATCGGCCGCTTTTCGACCCCCGAGGACCTCGGCAACGCCGCCGCGTTCCTGTGCAGCGACGAGGCGTCGATGATCACCGGCGTCGCGATGGAAGTCGACGGCGGCCGCTGCATCTAGGAGCTCAGGCGACCGGCGCGCGCCGCACGAGCGTCGCGATCGCGCGCGCGACCTCGTTCCAGTCGGCGGGCTTGACGAGGTGGCGCGCGAAGCCGTTGCGCGCCGACGCCACGCGGTCGTGGTGGCTGCCGTGCGCCGACAGCACGAGCGCTGGCGCGGCGGCGGCGCTGCTCCGGTGCAGCACGTCGAGGAGCTCGTCGGCGCGACGGCCGCCGTCGAGCGCGAGGTCCGAGAGCAGCACGTCGAAGCCGCCTGCGGCGACGCGCCGGGCGGCTTCGGCGTACGAGCGGCAGAGATCGACGCGCATGCCGAACGAGGCGAGCATGATCCGGCCGGCTTCGGCGATCTCGCCTTCGTCCTCGACATAGACGACGCGCACCTCCGCGAGCGCCGCGCGCTCGGCGGCATCGAGGGCGGTTTCGTCGTCCCGGGCGCCGTCGACGTCGACCGCAGCGACCGGCAGCTCGAGCGTGAACGTCGCGCCGCGCTGCGGCCCGTCGCTCGCCGCGTGCAACGAGCCGCCGAAGAGATCGACGATCGAGCGCGTGATCGCGAGGCCGAGGCCGAGGCCGCGCTGCGAGCCGCCCGTGCCCTGGCGGAACGGCTCGAACAGGCGCGGCAGCTCGTGCGGATCGATGCCGCGGCCCCAGTCGCGGACCTCGACGCGCAGCCGCGCCGCATCGATCTGCCAGCGCACCTGCACCTTGCCGCCCGCGGCCGACGCCTGCACGGCGTTGTTGATCAGGTTCCAGACGATCTGCTCGAGCCGCACCGGGTCGGTCCGGATCACCGCCGTGCTGCCGTCGCCGGCGGCGTCGATCGTGACTCCCGAGCCGGCGGCCGCGGAGCGGGCGACGCCGGTCGCTTTCTCGATCACCTGCGCTGCGTCGGCGAGCTGCAGCTCGAGCCGGAGCTTGCCGCTCAGGATGCGCGAGATGTCGAGCAGGTCCTCGAGCAGGCGCGACTGCGAGCGGACGTTGTGGACGATGTGCGTCGCCGCCTGCGCGGCGCGCTCTGCATCGCTCGCGCCCGCGACCTTGATCACTTGCGCCCAGCTGAGCGTCGACTGCAAGGGCGTGCGCAGCTCGTGCGACACCTTGGCGAGGAAGTGGTCCTTGAGCTTGTTCGCTTCGTCGGCGGCGGCGTGGGCCGCTTCGGCGGTCGCGGTTGCGCGTGCCAGCTCTTCGGTGCGCTCGCGAACGCGCTCCTCGAGCGCGGCGCGCTCGCGGCGCAGCTCCTCCTCGACCTGGCGGCGCGTCGCGACCTCGGCGGCGAGCGCGTCGCGCGCGGCGGTGAGCTGGGCGACGGTCGGGATCGCGAGGATCCTCGGCACCAGCCCGACCAGCGCGATCGAGGTCAGCACCGACGCGAACGCGGTCACGACCTTGACCGTCGCCGACAGCCAGTAGTCGGGGTTCCATACCGTCCAGACCTCGATCCAGTGCGTCGCGCCGCAGCTGACGATGAAGATCGCGAAGAGGACGACGATCCAGTTGAACGGCAGATCGGTGCGCTTGCGCACCAAATGCAGCAGCGTCACCGGGATCGACACGTACGACAGCCCGATCAGGGTGTCGCTCAGCACGTGCGTCCAGAGCAGCGACGGATTCCAGGTGAAGCAGTAGCCGTGGGGAAGGAGGCTCCCGGGCGCGCCGCGCTGGGCGGTGAGCGCGACCAGCGCCGTGCCGAGCGCGACCATCGCGAGCAGGGTCGAGCGGGGGGTGAGGGTGCGGACCACGTTGCGATCTCCTCGTTCTTGCTCGGGCGACGCGCACTCTGGCACAGCGCCGGGCCCGATCGCGTTGCAAGTCGGCCCGTGGCGCGAGATTTGCACGTCGCCAGCCCGCTTGTCGGCCGCCCCATTTCGCCGCCCCGGACGGCCCGCCGAGCCCGGGCGGACCCGGATAGGCGTTTGCCGGGCGGCGCATAGCATCGGCCCACGTTTCGCCCCCTGCACGGGCGCTTCAGGAGATCGTCATGAAAGAAGTCGAGCTGCGTGCCCTGATCGAGGACGTGCGCGCCGAGAAGCTGCCGCGGCGCAGCTTCATCGAGAAGATGGTCGGCCTCGGCCTGACGGCCCCGATGGCCTCGATGCTGCTGATGCACGCCGGCGTCGCCAACTCGCAACCGATGCCGGCGTACAAGCCGACCAAGCGCGGCGGCGGCGGGCCGCTCAAGGTGCTGTGGTGGCAGGGCGCGACGCTCTTGCAGCCGCACTTCGCCAACGGCACCAAGGACCAGGAAGGCTCGCGCATCTTCTACGAGCCGCTCGCGATCTGGGACAACGACGGCAACCTCGTCCCCATCCTCGCCGCCGAGATCCCGACCCCGCAGAACGGCGGCGTCCTCGAGGGCGGCAAGGTCGTCCGCTGGCGCCTGAAGAAGGGCGTCACCTGGCACGACGGCAAGCCGTTCACGGCCGACGACGTCGTCTTCACGTGGGAGTACGCGCGCGACCCGGCGACCGCCGCGGTCACGATCGCCGTCTACAAGGACATCACCGTCACCAAGGTCGACGACTACACGGTGCTCGTCTCCTTCAAGCAGCCGACGCCGTTCTGGGCGACGGCGTTCGTCGCCGCCGAGGGAATGATCATCCCGAAGCACCTGTTCGGCCCGTACACCGGCGCCAAGTCGCGCGACGCGCCCACCAACCTGAAGCCGGTCGGCACCGGTCCCTACACCTTCGTCGACTTCAAGCCGGGCGACATCGTCTCGGGTGCGCTCAACAAGAACTACCACATGCCCAACCGCCCCTTCTTCGACACCATCGAAATGAAGGGCGGCGGCGACGCGACGTCGGCGGCGCGCGCGGTGCTGCAGACCGGCGAGTACGACTACGCCTGGAACCTGCAGGTCGAAGACGAGGTCCTCAAGCGCATGGAGGCCGGCGGCAAGGGCAAGGTGCACATCGTGCCCGGCGGCGACATCGAGTTCATCCAGCTCAACATCACCGACCCGTGGAACGAGGTCGACGGCGAGCGCGCGAGCGCCAAGAGCAAGCACTTCGCGTTCAGCGAGCCGCAGGTCCGCCAGGCGATGGCGCTGCTGTGCGACAAGAAGAGCATGCAGGACTTCATCTACGGCCGCACCGGGTTCGCGACCGGCAACTTCATGAACAACCCGGAGCGCTTCCGCTCGAAGAACACGAAGTGGGAGTTCAACGTCGACAAGGCGAACCAGATCCTCGATGCCGCCGGATGGAAGAAAGGCGCAGACGGCATTCGCGAGAAGAACGGCAAGAAGATGAAGTTCGTCTACCAGACGTCGATCAACGCGACGCGGCAGAAGGAGCAGGCGATCGTCAAGCAGGCGGCGCAGAAGGCGGGCATCGACCTCGAGCTGAAGTCGGTGACGGCGTCGGTGTTCTTCTCGTCGGACGTTGCCAACCCCGACACCTACGGCAAGTTCTGGTGCGACATGCAGATGTACACGACGACCATGACCGCGCCCGACGCCGAGCGCTTCATGGACCAGTACATCTCCGCCGAGGCGTCGCAGAAGGCGAACAAGTGGGCGGGCCGCAACATCTGCCGCTACTCGAACCCCGAGTACGACAAGCTCGCGGCCTCGGCCAAGTCGGAGCTCGATCCGGTCAAGCGCGCGGCGACGTACATCAAGATGAACGACATGGTCGTGGGCGAGTGGATCGTCGTCCCGCTGATCAGCCGGCCGCGGGTGCGCGGCGGGAACCTCCGGCTGGTGACGTCGCTGTCGGGCTGGGACCTCGACTTCTCGCTGTTGCACAACTGGTATCGCGAAGGCGGCGCCGCCTGACGCCCCGGTGGGCGGCGCTGGCCGCCCGCCCTGAAACGATCTCGAGATGGCGAACGACCGCCCCGCGCTCGACGCGCGCGCTCTCGGCGAGTGGGCCGACGACGTGCGCGCCGGTCGCTTGCCGCGGCGCGAGTTCGTCGCCCGCCTTGCCGCGCTCGGCGTCGCGGCGCCCGTCGCATCGGCGCTGCTGTCGTTCGCGGGCGTCGCGCAGGCGCAGGCGCAGCCTTCGTACCGGCCGACGAAGCGCGGCGGCGGTGGTGCGCTCAAGATGCTCTTCTGGCAGGGTCCGACCCTGCTCAACCCGCACTTCGCGATCGGCGCCAAGGACCAGGAGGGCTGCTGGCTCTTCTACGAGGCGCTCGCGCGCTACGACGCGGACGGCAACCTCGCCCCCGTGCTCGCTGCCGCGATCCCGAGCCGCGCCAACGGCGGCATCGCCGCCGACGGCCGCTCGGTGACATGGACGCTGAAGAAGGATGTCCGCTGGCACGACGGCCGCCCGTTCACGGCCGACGACGTCGTCTTCAATTTCGCGTACGCGACCGACCCGCAGACCGCATCGACCTCGGTCGCGTCCTACGACGGCATCGTCGCCGCGAAGAAGGTCGACACGCACACGGTGCGCTACGAGTTCAAGACGCCGACGCCGCTGTGGGACCGCGCGGCCAACGTGGTGCTCGTTCCGAAGCACCTGTTCGAGGCGTACGGCGGTGCGCGCTCGCGCGACGCGCCGGCCAACCTCAAGCCCGTCGGCACCGGCCCGTACCGGTTCGTCGACTTCAAGCCCGGCGACCTGCTGCGCGGCGAGCTGAACCGCGACTACCACGGCGCGAATCGTCCGCACTTCGACAGCGTCGAGCTGAAGGGCGGCGGCGACGCGACGTCGGCGGCGCGCGCCGTGCTGCAGACCGGCGAATACGACTTCGGCTGGAACCTGCAGGTCGAAGACGAGGTCCTCAGCCGGCTCGAGTCGAGCCGCAAGGGCCGCGTGGTCGCCTGCCCGAGCGGCGACGTCGAGGTGATCCTGATCAACCATGCCGATCCGTGGACCGAGGTCGACGGCGAGCGGTCGAGCGCGCGATCGCACCATCCGATCCTGAGCGACCACGCCGTGCGCGAGGCGCTGACGCTGCTGCTCGACCGGAAGAGCGTGCAGGCCTTCGTCTACGGTCGCGCCGGCGTCGCGACCGCGAACATCGTCAACAACCCCTCGCGCCTGAACAGTCCGAACATCAAGGACGAGTTCAGCGTCGAGCGCGCCAATGCGCTGCTCGATGCCGCCGGCTGGAAGCGCGGCGCCGACGGCATTCGCGCCAAGGACGGCAGGAAGCTCAAGTTTCTCTTCCAGACCTCGATCAACTCGGTGCGGCAGAAGGTGCAGAGCATCTACAAGCAGTCGTGCGCGAAGGCCGGCATCGAGCTCGAGCTGAAGGCGATCGCGGCATCGGTCTTCTTTTCGTCGGACGTCGCCAATCCCGACACCTACGGCAAGTTCCTCGCCGACCTCGAGATGTACGCCGTCGCCGGCCGCCAGCCCGACCCCGACACCTTCCTGCAGTGGTTCGTGTCGTGGCAGATCGCGAGCAAGGCGAACAAGTGGCAGGGCGTCAATCGCGGGCGCTACCGCAACGACGAGTACGACCGGCTCTACCGCGCCTCGCAGTCCGAGCTCGACCCCATCAAGCGCACCGCGCTCGTGATCGCGATGAACGATTTCGTCTGCCGCGAGCACGCGATCATCCCGGTCGTCTACCGGCCGTCGATCTACGGCGTCGCGCGCCAGCTCGTCGCGCCGCTCTCGGGCTGGGACAACGCGCTCAGCAGCATCGCCGAGTGGTACGCCGAGGCTTGAGCGAAGCGTGGGCCAGTATCTCCTTCGACGCCTGCTGATCGCGGTCCCGAGCCTGCTCGGCATCAGCATCGTCCTCTTCACGGTGCTCGCGCTCGCCCCGGGCGATCCGTTCTCGGAGATGGCGCTCAACCCGAACATCCCGCCCGAGGTGCAGGCGGCGCTGCGCAAGCACTTCGGCCTCGACGATCCGATCTGGCAGCGCTACTTCCGCTGGCTCGTCGCGATGCTGCACGGCGACTGGGGCTTCTCGTTCATCAGCCGGGTCGACGTCGACACCCTGATCTTGTCGCGCGTGCCGGTGACGCTCGCGGTGATCGGCGCTTCGCAGGTGCTGGCGCTGCTGATCGCGCTGCCGGTCGGCATCTACTCGGCGGCGCGGCCATACTCGTGGTTCGACCGCATCGCGAGCACGCTCGCCCTGATCGGCTTCTCGCTGCCGACCTTCTTCACCGGCCTGCTGCTGATCCTGCTCTTCTCGATCAAGCTCGACTGGCTGCCCTTCGTCTACCGCGCCGACCTGTCGGCGACCGGCTGGGCCTGGTGGGTCGAGCAGTTCAAGCAGTCGATCATGCCGATCACGGTGCTCGGCCTGTTCCAGGGGGCCGGCTGGACGCGCTACGTGCGCTCGGCGACGCTCGACGTCATCCGCCTCGACTACGTGACGACGGCGCGCAGCAAAGGATTGCGCGAGCGCGCGGTGATCCTCAAGCACGTCGCGCGCAACGCGATGATCCCGGTCGTGACGCTGGTCGCGCTGACGATGCCGCAGGTCTTCGGCGGCGCCGTCGTCACCGAGCAGATCTTCCGCGTCCCGGGCATCGGGTCGCTCCTGATCGACGCGATCCAACGCAACGACACGCCGGTCGTGATGGCGGTGACCTTCGTCTTCGCTTGTCTCGTGATCGCCTTCAACCTCCTCGCGGACCTCCTCTATGGCTGGCTCGACCCCCGCATCAGCTACCGCTGAGCCGCTCGTGCAGACGCCGGCGCGGCCGCGGCGAAGCGTCTCGCCCTGGGCCGAGGCCTGGCGCCGCTTCAAGCGGCACCGGCTCGCCGTGCTCGGGCTCGTCGTCCTCGTGCTGATGATCCTGCTCGTCGCCTTCGGGCCGTTCATCTGGCGGGTGCAGATCAACGACATCGACTTCAGCGCGCGCCTCAACACGCCGACCACCCACCATCCGTTCGGCACCGACGACCTCGGCCAGGACGTCTTCGCGCGGATGCTCTACGGCGGCCGCATCTCGCTCGCCGTCGGCGTCTCGGCGATGCTGATGGCGATGGTCGTCGGCGTCACGATCGGCGCGATCGCCGGCATCTCGCGCGGCGCGATCGACGCGGCGCTGATGTGGGTGACCGACCTCTTCCTCTCGCTGCCGCTCCTGCCGCTGCTGCTGGTCCTGACCTACCTCTTCCGCGACGCTCTGAAGAATGCGTTCGGCCCAGAGATCGGCGTCTTCATGCTCGTCGTCGTCGTGATCGGTGCGTTCGGCTGGATGTCGGTCGCGCGGCTCGTGCGCGCGCAGTTCTTTTCGCTGCGCGAGAAGGAGTTCGTCGAAGCTGCGCGCGCGCTCGGCGCGTCGGTGCCGCGGCAGGTCACCCGCCACATCCTGCCGAACGCGCTCGGGCCGGTGATCGTCGCCGGCACGATCAACGTCGCCGCCGCGATCATCCTCGAGTCGACGCTCTCGTTCCTCGGCCTCGGCTTCCCGCCCGACATCCCGACCTGGGGTCGCATCCTCTACGACAGCAAGGAGTACCTCGACATCGCACCGCACTGGGCACTCTTTCCCGGCACCGCCATCTTCCTCACCGTGCTGTGCATCAACTTCGTCGGCGACGGCCTGCGCGACGCGCTCGACCCGCGCAAGGTGCTCTGATGGCAGCCGGCGTTCCCCGCCCGATCCTGCAGACGTCGCCGTCGCGCGCAGCGCGCATCGCCGAGGGCACGCCCGCACGGCGGCTGCTCGATATTCGCGGCCTGAAGACGCACTTCAAGACCGACGACGGCTGGTTGCACGCGGTCGACGGCGTCGACGTCGCGGTCGACCGCGGCGAGACGGTGAGCGTCGTCGGCGAGTCGGGTTGCGGCAAGACCGTCACCGCGATGACGATCCTCAAGCTCGTGCCGATGCCGCCGGGAAAGATCGTCGGCGGCGAGGTGCTCTGGCAAGGCCGCGACCTCGTCGTCGCGAGCACCGAGGAGATGCGGCGCGTGCGCGCCAAGGAGATCGCGATCGTCTTCCAGGAGCCGATGACGTCGCTCAATCCCGTCTACACGATCGGCGAGCAGATCGCCGAGAGCCTGCGCCTGCACGAAGGCATGTCTCGCAAGGCCGCGTTCGACCGCGCCGTCGAGATGCTCGCGCTGGTGCGCATTCCGACGCCGGAGCGGCGCGTCCGCGACTATCCGCACCAGTTCTCGGGCGGCATGCGCCAGCGCGTCATGATCGCGATGGCGCTCGCGTGCAACCCGAAGTTGCTGATCGCCGACGAGCCGACCACCGCGCTCGATGTCACGATCCAGGCGCAGATCCTCGACCTCCTCGCCGAGCTGAAGGAGCGGCTCGGCATGGCGATCCTGCTCATCACCCACGCGATGGGCGTCGTCGCCGAGGTCGCGCAGCGCGTCGTCGTCATGTACGCCGGCCAGGTGGTCGAGGAGGCGCCGGTCGAAGCGCTCTTCGCGCGGCCGCGCCACCCGTACACGCAGGGCCTCATCCGCTCGATCCCGCGGATCGACACCGCTGCGGTCCAAAAGGTGCGGCTCGAGCAGATTCCCGGCACGGTGCCCAAGCTGATCGCGCCGGCCGAAGGCTGCCGCTTCGCGGCGCGCTGCCGCTACGCGGTCCCCGAGTGCGTCGCGGCGACGCCGGCGCTGCGCGAGCCGGTGCCCGGCCACAAGGTGCGCTGCATCTTCGACGTCTTTCCGGCGCCGCATGTGCCGATCGCGGCCCAGCAGGCGGTGGAGGTCGCGCAATGAGCGCGCCGCTGCTGCAGGTCAAGGAACTCGTCAAGCGCTTCCCGATCAAGGGCGGGATCCTCAGCCGCGAGGTCGAGAGCGTGCACGCGGTGAGCGGCGTCAGCTTCGACATCGCCGCCGGCGAGACGCTCGGCCTCGTCGGCGAGTCGGGCTGCGGCAAGAGCACGACGGGCCGCTGCATCCTGCGCCTGATCGAGCCGACCTCGGGCGAGGTCTGGTTCGAGGGCAAGGACGTCACGCGGGCGAGCAAGAACGAGCTGCGCGCGCTCGCGCGCGACATGCAGATCATCTTCCAGGACCCGTACGCGTCGCTCAACCCGCGGATGACCATCGGCGCGATCGTCGGCGAGGCGCTGACGATCCACAAACTGGCGAAGACGCGCGCC
>Ga0207689_10000736_pt1 | contig 31515 bp, 28 predicted proteins | sample KBSMisM52_FD_184312 | JGI IMG/M metagenome (GOLD analysis project Ga0207689, IMG submission 184312) | Miscanthus rhizosphere microbial communities from Kellogg Biological Station, Michigan, USA - KBS Miscanthus M5-2 (SPAdes) (version 2) | ecosystem: Host-associated > Plants > Roots >...
GCCGCCGCCGAGGCCCGCGCCGCGCTGGCGGCCGACCGCGTCGATCTCGTCGATGAACACGATGCAGGGCGCGTGCTTCTTCGCCTGCTCGAACATGTCCCGGACGCGGGCCGCGCCCACGCCGACGAACATCTCGACGAAGTCGGAGCCCGAGATGGAGAAGAACGGGACCTTCGCCTCGCCGGCGATGGCGCGGGCGAGCAGCGTCTTGCCGGTGCCGGGCGAGCCCACCATCAGCACGCCGCGCGGGATGCGCCCGCCGAGCTTCTGGAACTTGGAGGGGTCGCGCAGGAAGTCGACCAGCTCGGCCACCTCTTCCTTCGCCTCCTCGCAACCCGCGACGTCGGCGAAGGTGACGGTGTTGGTGGATTCGTCCAGCATGCGCGCGCGCGACTTGCCGAACGAGAACGCGCCGCCGCGCCCGCCGCCCTGCATCTGGCGCATGAAGAAGATCCACACCCCGATGAGCAGCAGCATCGGGAACCAGGAAACGAAGATGTTCATGAGGAGCGAGGGCTCCTCTTCGGGCTTGGCCTCGATCTTGACGCCGTACTTCAGGAGGTCGGACACGAGCCAGATGTCCCCCGGCGAATAGCTGGTGACGCGCTTGCCCTCGGCCGTGGTCGCCTTCAGCTGGCGCCCCTCGATCGTGACCTTGGCGATGCGGCCCGCCTTCACCTCTTCCAGGAACTGGGAGTACTCCATCGGCGCCTGGGTCGACTGCCGCTGGTTGAACTGATTGAACACGGTCATCAGAACCAGCCCGATGACGAGCCAGATGACCAGGTTCTTAAGCATATTGTTCAATGACTTTGCTCCTCTTTTGCCACGCCGCGGCAGTCAGATCCATCGTACACGCGCCCATCGCCCCGGGCTATCCCGAAATACCCCGGCCAAGCACATAAGTCTCCGCGGATTCCCCCCGGGATGCGAGGGGTTTTACGACTTTTACCTTGCCAAACCTCGCACGGAGCCGCTGCAAGACTTCGTCGAACGCCTCGCCATGAAACGCCTTGAGGACAAAAACGCCCTCAGGTTTGAGCACCTTGCAGCAAAAATCGATCGCGGCCCCGGTGAGTTCGAGTGCTCGGGCCTGGTCCACGTTCCCTATCCCCGACAAATTCGGCGACAGGTCCGAAAGAACTACGTCTGCTCTCGCGCCCGCCAAGGCTCGATACAGGCTCTCCGAGCGGAAATCGCCCTTCAGCAGCGTCACCGCGGAGATGGGGGCGATCGGCAGAAGATCAATCGCGATGACGCGGCCCGAGGGCTTGACCTTGGCGGCCGCGACCTGGGACCAGCCGCCTGGCGCGGCGCCGAGGTCCACCACGAGCTGGCCCGGCTTGAGGATCTTCTCCTTCGCGTCGATCTGCAGCAGCTTGAAGGCCGAGCGCGAGCGGTAGCCCTGCGCCTTCGCCTGGCGCACGTACGGGTCGGTCACATGCCGCCGCAGCCATGGCTTGCCGCTCTTCATTTGCGCGCGAGAGAGCGGGTTTCGCCGTGCTTCAGGACGAAGAACTGCTCCTCGCTCAGACCCGCCTTGCGCCGCTCCTCGGCGAGCCGCTGCGGCGGCTCGTAGAGGCTTTCGTCGGTCAGCCCGTCGAACGTGCCCCAGTGAATCGCGAGCGACTGGCGCGCGCGCACGTCCTTGTGCGCCTGGACCGCCTCGGCCGGGTTCATGTGCATGATCTTCATGAACCAGCGAGGTTCGTAGGCGCCGATCGGCAGCGCGGCGAGGTCGAAGCCGCCGAAGCGCGCGCCGATGTCGGCGAAATCCTTCGAATAGCCGGCATCGCCGGAAAAGAAGAACGAAAGCTCGGGATGCCGGAGCACCCAACCGCCCCAGAGCGTCCGGTTCTCGTCGGTCAGCGTGCGCTTGGACCAGTGCTGCACCGGAACGAAATGCAGCTCGAGCCCCTTGAAGCTGCGGCTCTGCCACCAGCCGAGCTCGATCGCGTCTTCGATCCCCTGGCGCGAGAACCAGTCCTTGAGGCCGAGCGGCACGAAGAAGCTCGGCGCGCCGCCGGGCTGCGCCGCGAGCTTCTTCACGCTGTCGAGGTCGAGATGGTCGTAGTGGTTGTGCGAGATCAGCACCGCGTCGATGTGCGGCAGGCCGTCGAGGCCCGGGGCCGGAGGCACGACCCGCTTCGGTCCGGCGAAGCTCACCGGGGAGGCGCGCGCCGAGAACTGCGGGTCGGTGAGGACATTGAGCCCGCCGACGCGCACCAGCACCGTAGCGTGCCCGATCCAGGTCACCGACGGGTTCAGCGCGGGCGAAAAATCGCTCTTCACGGTCTCGAAGCGGTACCCGCCCTCGGGCCGGCGCGGCAGCCCGTCGCGCCACTGCTCCCACTTCCATTTCCAGAAGCCGGTCTTCTCCGGGTGCGGATAGTTGTTGCGGAACCGGCCGTCGTTCGAGCTCATGCACCCATCCGCCACGCCAACCGCCGCGCCGGCCAGCAAGGCGACGAGCGCACGCCTCAATGCACCACGCGGGCGAGCGCCCGGGCCTCGCGCGCGGTCGGAAGACGCAGGTGCGGTTTGAGCGCAGCGCGCAGGGAACGCCGCGCCAGCAGGCTCTTCAGGTGCTCATCGTCGAAGGCGGACTCGGCGAGGCGGCGTACTTCCCCGCCCTCCAGCGCCGCGATCGGCACGCCGTCCTTCAGCAGAACCCTGTTCCTGTAGACCGAAGCAATGCGCGGCTGCGGCGTGAGGATGCCGACGAGATTGAGCGGATCGGCCGCGCTCAGCACAACGAGCTCGTCGAGCGCCTCCATCCTGCGCACCGCCCGGAGCCGGCCGACCGCGTCGGGCGCGGCGAACTGCTCGCCACCGAACCCGGCGACGAAGCGCCCGCCGCGGATCTCGCCGCGCGCCTCCAGGCGGCGGTAGGCGCGCACCAGCTCGCGCCACGGCGGCAGCCCTGATTCGCGCTGCAGCATGGAGCGGAACACGACGCCGTAGCGCTTGAGGAGCGTCCTCGCCACGGCCTCGGCATCGTCGTTGCGTTCGGAGACGAGCAGCGACCATCGCCCGGCCGTTTCCACCAAGGCTCGTCGCTTCTCAGGCGGAGCGAGGAGCGCGCGCAGCCCGGCGAAGCTGTCGGCGGTGGCCACGCCCGCGCCCGCCAGCTCGGCCAGGGCGCGCTCGACGAAGGCCGGCAGCAGGCGCGTCGCATTGACGAGCTCGTTGAAGAAGGACGCGCCTCGCTTCTGCAGCGCTTCGCGCACTGCCCCGGCCTCGGACGAAAAGTCGGGAACGTCCTTCTCCATGCTCCAGTGCGCGGCGTGCTCGCGCAGAAGCAGCGCGATCGGCGAAGTGCGCAGCGGCGCCTTGCTCCCGGGCGTGAGTCGTCCCCACGCCACCCGGCCGCTCAGGCACAGCCGGTCGAGCTGCTCCGCGCCGTAGTCCGCGACACGGGCTGGCAGCACGTCGTGCTCCCACGCAGCGGCCGCGAGCTCGAAGCCCTCGAGCTGCTCGATCACCGCGGCAAGCCCTTCGGCGCCCTTCACCTGGTCTTCGCCTGCGACGTGCTGCCAGTGCAGGAGGAAGCGCATGAAGTCGGCCGCGCTCACCGGCTCGATCTCGGCGCGCAGGCGGTTCAGCGTGTAGCGGTGGATGCGCGCGAGGAGCCTGCGGTCGCACCATTCCAAATCGGCATTGGCCGTGAAGCGCCCGCGCAGGATCCGGCCCCGGCTCTCCAACTGAAGAAGAGCGGTATCCGCATCCGGAATTTTCAGTTCGCGTTCCGTTACGGGCCCGAGGACCTCCAGGCGGCTTGCCAGGACTTCAACCGGGTCGTCGTCCTTGCGCTCGTGGGCGAGCCAGGCCTCGCCTCGCTTGAGCACCCTTTCGCCTAATTCGGCAAGCAGCGCGGGCCAGTGCGGCGCCAGCTCCGAGGTCTGGATGAAGCCGGCCACCATGAGGGCGTCGTACATCTCGTCCGCGGTATTCGCGACCGGCCATGCCTCCGCACGCACCCGCTCGATGGCGGCGGGATCGAGCGCGCCCAGGTCGTCGGCGCTGCGCGCCTCGGTGGCGCGGCGGGTATACACGGCGCGAGTGCGCCGTTCTTCCAGGGGCGCGTCGTCGAGGAACGTATACACCGCCGAGTTGAGCAGCTCGTGGCTCAGGACCGAGGGCTCCGGCGTGTCTCTCGCAACCGTTCTGATTTCCCCGGCGTAGAGGCGCCGGAGCTGGGTTTCCAATCCATGAAGATCCACCGCCTCTTCCAGCGCGTCGCGCAGAGCCTGGTTCACAAGCGGATGGTCCGGGATCTCGCGCGCGCCCTGCAGGTTGTCCTGGCAGGCCACCGCGTCCGGGAACACCGCCTGCAGCAGGTCCTCGGCGTACATGCGCTGGAGCTGGTTGGGCACTCGCGCGCCGCCGCGGTTGCGCGGCACGGCGAGCGAAAGCGTGGTGCTCCAGCGCCAGCGCGTTTCGAAGATCGGCGACTGCAGCAGCGCCTGCACCAGGGTCTCGCGCACGCTGTTCGGGTGCAGGTAGCGGAACACCTCCTCCAGCGCGAAGGAATGCGAGGAATTGAGCGAGAGGATCACGCCCTCCTCGGTCGCCGCCGCCTGGAGCTCGAAGTTGAAGCCCTGGCAGAACTTCTTGCGCAGCGCGAGCCCCCAGGCGCGGTTGATGCGGCTGCCGAAGGGCGCGTGCAGCACGAGCTGCATCCCGCCCGACTCGTCGAAGAAGCGCTCGAGCGCGATCGTTGAAGCGCTCGGCACCACGCCGAGGCTGCGTTTGGCCTCGCCCAGGTAGCCGGCGATTTGCTCCGCCGCCTCTCGGCCAAGGAGATATTTTTCCTGGAGGAGCGAAGTGGCGGGCTCGACATCGCCATCCTTGCGCGTCGCCTCCGGTCCGGGAAGGACAGCATCCACCGCTTCCCGCAGTCGCGAGACCGCAGCGCTCATTTCCTCGCTGCGCGCAGGCGCCTCGCCCAGCCAGAAGGGCATCGACGGTGGCTGACCCGCGGCGTCGGCAACACGGACCACGCCGTTGCCGATGCGCAGGATGCGCCAGGAGGTGTTGCCGAGCTGGAACACGTCGCCCGGCAGCGATTCGATGGCGAAGTCCTCGTTCAGCGTGCCGATGAAGTGGCCCTCCGGCTCGAGCAGCACGCGGTAGTCGAACACCTCCGGTATCGCCCCGCCGTTGACGATCGCGCTCATGCGCGACCCTTTGCGGCCTCGAAGCTTGCGGTTGAGGCTGTCGTGGTGGATCAGGGCGCCGCGCCGGCCGCGGCGCGTGACGTAGCCGCGTGCAAGCATCTCCACGACCTCGAGGAACGTCTCCTTCTTCAGACCGCGGTATGGGTAGCTGCCCTGGAAAAGGGCGAGCAGCGCGTCCTCGTCCCACTCCTCTTCCGCCGACGTTTCCGCCACGATCTGCTGGGCGAGCACGTCGAGCGGCTGGTCGGGCACCGCGACGCGGTCGAGCTCGCCCTCGCGCACGGCCTGGACCATGGCGGCGCACTCGATGAGATCGTCGCGCGTGAGCGGGAAAATCCGGCCCTTCGGCACGCCATGGATGGTGTGCCCGGAGCGCCCGACGCGCTGCAGGAAGGTGGCGATGCGGTGCGGCGAGGAGATCTGGCACACCAGGTCGACGTGCCCGATGTCGATGCCGAGCTCGAGCGACGCGGTCGCCACCAGCACTTTCAGGCGGCCGCTCTTCAGCCGTTCCTCGGCGTCCAGGCGCACTTCCTTCGCGAGGCTGCCGTGGTGAGCAGCGACGTGCTCGGCGCCGAGGCGCTCCGAGAGCTGGTGCGCCATGCGCTCGGCGAGGCGCCGCGTGTTCACGGTGATGAGCGTGGTGCGATGCGAGCCGACGAGCTCGACCAGCCGCTGGTAGATTTCCTGCCACACCTCGTGCGACATCACCGCTTCGAGCGGCGAGCCCGGCACTTCGACCGCGAGGTCGAGCGCGCGCTTGTGGCCCTTATCGACGATTTCGCAATGGGAAGAGGTGAGAAACTTCGCGACTTCGTCGATGGGCTTCTGGGTCGCGGACAGCCCGATGCGCTGCAGCCGGCGGCCGCAAACATGGTCCAGGCGCTCGAGCGAGAGCGCGAGGTGCGCGCCGCGGCGCGACTGGAGCACGGCATGGATCTCGTCGACGATCACCGCGCGGGCGCTTTTCAGGATCTCGCGCGAGCGCCCGGCGGTCAGCAGGAGGTAGAGCGACTCGGGCGTGGTGACGAGAATGTGCGGCGGCGTGCGCAGCATCGCGGCGCGCTCCGCCTGCGGCGTGTCGCCGCTTCTCACCGCCGCGGTGATTTTCGTCGCTGGATAGCCCATGGCCTCGGCGAGCGCGCGGATTTCCCGGCGCGGCTCGGCCAGGTTCTTGTGGATGTCGGCCGAGAGCGCCTTCAGCGGCGAGACGTAGATGACTCGGACCTCGTCCGGGAGGGCGCCTTTTTCCGCGCCTTCGCGGAACAATTCGTCGATCGCGGTCAGGAACGCGGCGAGCGTCTTCCCGGAGCCGGTGGGCGCCGCGATCAGGGTGTCGGCGCCACGCCGGATGGCTCGCCAGCCTTCGAGCTGGGCCGGGGTAGGCTCGCCGAAGCGGCTTTCCCACCAGCGCCGCAGAACGGGGTGAAAATCCTGGGGTAGCAAGACGGGTATTTTGACATTAGATTTTCGGATTCATTCCGGCCGAAGAACGATGAACAAACCGAAAGGCATGCTCAACGTCGAGTCGCTGCGCGCGATGGTGGCCGCGGGCGAGATCGAGACCGTGATCGCGGGCTTCACCGACCACTACGGCCGCCTCATGGGCAAGCGCTTCGACGCCGAGATGTTCGTGGACGAGGTCGTAAGCTCGGGCGGCCACGCCTGCGACTATCTCCTCACCGTCGACATGGAGATGGAGCCTGTGCCGGGTTACGCCTTCGCCAACTGGGAGCTCGGCTACGGCGACGTGCACATGGTGCCCGACATGGCGACGCTGCGCGTGGCGAGCTGGCTCGATAAGACGGCCTTCGTGGTGTGCGACGTCAAGAGCGAGAAGACGCACGATTACGTGCCAGTCGCGCCGCGCTCGATCCTGCGCCGGCAAACGGAAAGCGCGCGCCAGGCCGGGTTTGCGGCGTTTGCCGCGACCGAGCTCGAGCACTACCTCTTCCGCACCAGCTATCGCGACGCCGCGCAGCAGGACTTCCGCAACCTCGAGCCCGCCGGCTGGTACCTCGAGGACTACCACATCCTGCAGGGCACGCGGACCGAGGGATTCCACGCCGCGGCGCGGCGCCACCTCAAGCTCTCCGGCGTGCCGGTCGAGACCTCCAAGGGCGAATGGGGCCGGGGGCAGCACGAGCTCAATATCCGCTATGCCGAGGCACTGGAGATGGCCGACCGCAACGTGGTCTTCAAGCAGTGCCTCAAGGAGCTCGCCGAGGCCGCCGGCATGAGCGTCACCTTTATGGCCAAATTCGCTGCCGACAGCGCGGGCTCGAGCTGCCACATCCACCTGAGCCTCTGGCGCGACGGAAACAATGTTTTTCCGGGAAAGGAAAAGAGCGGACGCGCCGGCGTATCGAAGGAATTCAAGTACTTTCTGGGCGGATGGCTGGCGCACGTCCCGGAGCTGATGGTGTTCTATGCGCCGACGGTCAACTCCTACAAGCGCTACGTGGACGCTTCCTGGGCCCCGACCCGCCTCGCCTGGAGCTACGACAACCGCACCGCGGGCTTCCGCGTCGTCGGCGACGGCCCGAGCCTGCGCATCGAATGTCGCATCCCGGGCGCCGACTGCAACGCCTACCTCGCCCTCGCCGCCGCGCTCGCCTCGGGCCTGGACGGCATCGCGAACCGCATCGAGCCGCCCGAATGCTTCGTCGGCGACGTCTATGCCGCCAAGGCGCTGCCGCGCGTCCCCTACACCCTTTCCCAGGCAGTGGACGCATTCGAAGCGAGCGCATTCGCCAAGCACGCCTTCGGCAAGGACGTGGTCGAGCACTACACTCATTTCTATCGCACGGAGGCGGCTGCCTTCGACAAGGCAGTCACCGACTGGGAGCGCAGGAGATACTTCGAGCGCATATGAGACTCAAAGACAAAGTTGCGCTGATCACCGGCGCCGGCAGCGGCATCGGGCGCCAGTCCGCGCTGCTCTTCTCGCGCGAAGGCGCGGCGGTGCTTGCCGTCGATGTCAACGACCAGGCAGCCCAGGAAACTGTGCAACTCGTCAAGCAGCAAGGCGGCCGAGCTTCCCACTTCAGGGCGGATGTATCGAAAGCCCGCGACTGCGAGCAGATGGTGGCCGCCGCCGAGCGAGAGTTCGGCCGGCTGAACGTACTGTTCAACAACGCCGGCATCATGCACGCGAAGGACGACGACGCGATCGCCACCGACGAGTCGGTGTGGGACCTGACGCTCGACGTGAACGCCAAGGGGGTGTTCCTCGGCTGCAAGCACGGCATCGCGGCGCTGCGCCGCGCCGGAGGCGGCTCGGTGATCAACACCGCGTCCTTCGTCGCCCGCATGGGCGCCGCCACGCCGCAGATCGCCTACACCGCTAGCAAGGGCGCGGTGCTCGCCATGACGCGCGAGCTCGCGGTGATCCACGCGCGCGAGAACATCCGGGTCAACGCGCTCAGCCCGGGGCCGCTGAAGACCGAGCTCCTCATGAGCTTCCTGAATACCGAGGAAAAGAAGAGGCGCCGCCTCGTGCACCTGCCGATGGGACGCTTCGGCGAGGCGCACGAGATCGCCCAGGCGGCGCTGTGGCTCGCCTCCGACGAATCCTCGTACGTGACCGGGGCCGAATTCCTGGTCGACGGCGGCCTGACCGCGGCCTACGTCACCCCGGAATAGCCCTCAGTTCCACCCGCCGCCGAGCGCCCGCACCAGGGCGACGGTGCTCTGGTACTGCGCCGAGCGCACCTGCACCGCCTGCCGGCGATTGCGCAGCTCGCTGCGCTGCGCGTCGAGCAGGTCGAGCTGGCTGACGTAGCCGCTGCGGTAGCGCACGTCGGAGAGCGCGGTGCTGCGGCTCGAGGACTGCACCGCGCGGCCCTGGGCTTCGGCCTGCTCCGCGAGCAAGCGCAGCGCCGAGAGCTCGTCTTCGACGTCCTTGAATGCCACCAGAACCTGCTCGCGATAGCGCACCACCTCGCCTTCGAGCTGCGCGGTTGCGCTCTCGACGCCGGCCTTGCGTCGCCCGCCGTCGAACACCGGCAGCGAAGCGACCGCGCCGAGGAGCCAGGCGCGCGAAGACCATTCGAAGAGATCCGAGAGGTCGGTCGAGGCGTAGCCCGCGGTCCCGGTCAGCGCCACGCGCGGAAAATACGCGGCCTTCGCCACGCCGACGCGCGCCTGAGCCGCCAGCATGGTCTGCTGCGCCGCCGATACGTCTGGCCGTCGCGTCAGAAGCGTGCTCGGAACCCCGGCCGGGATGACGGGCAGCGCGCTGCTCCATTCCGCGACCGGCAGGGAGAAGCTCGACACGATCTCGCCCACGAGCACCGCGAGCGCATGCTCGAGCCCGGCGCGCTGGCGGTCGAGCGCGAGCGCGTCCGATTCCGTCGCCGCGACCTCGGTGCTCGCGCGCGCGACGTCGAGCTCGGCGACGTCGCCCGCGCGCCAGCGACGCTCGGTGAGCGCGAGCGTTTCGCGGTATGCGCCCACCGTGCTTCTCACTAGAGAGCGCTCGTCATCGAGCGCCCGCAGGGCGAGATAGGTCTGCGCCACCTGCGACTGAACCAGCAGGCGCGCGCTCTGCAGGAGACCCTCCTGCGCCTGGGCGTCGAGGGTGGCGGCATCGCTGGCGTGCGACAGGCGGCCGAAGAGGTCCGCCTCATATGAGAAGTCGACCCCGGTGGCGAAGATGTTGCGCGCCGGCCCGACGAACGTGCCGCCGACGATGCCCTGCGCCCGCGTAGCGCTCGCGCCGACGCCGATCTGCGGCGAGCGGTCGGCGTCGGTCGCACGCACGAAGGCGCGCGCCTGCGCCAGGCGCGCCGCGGCGACCTGGATACTGGTGTTGCTCCGGTTGGCGCGCTCGACCAGATCGTCGAGCACCGGGTCTGCGAAGGCCTTCCACCACTCGCCGCGCGGCTGGGCTTCGGCCGGCGCCGCCTGGGTCCAGCGGCCGTCGCCTTCCTTGAAGGCCGCGGGCGGCTGGGGCAGCTTCTCGGGCTCGATCTTCGGCAGCGAAGTCGCGCAGCCGGCAAGCAGCGCAACCACCAAAAGCAGGGACGGACCCCATTTCATTCGGTTAGAGATCATGGCAGCAGACTCTCTGACGATTTTGGTCGCGGGCGGCTTCAATCCCCCACAACGAGGCCGTCGTTGCGATGACGGCGCTCGCAGCGAGACACATCGAGGCATCGAGTCTCATGGCGCCTCCCTGGCGACCGGTGCGGCCGGAAGCGGCTTGATGGCGCCGCCGCCGAAGGCCTCGGCATCGTGGGGCACCTCGCCGTGGCGCTTGAGCGGCCGATTGCCGCTGAGCGCGCGCAGCAGCACGTAGAACACCGGCGTGAGGAAGATGCCGAACGCGGTGACGCCGATCATGCCGGCGAATACCGCGATGCCCATCGCCTGGCGCATCTCGGCGCCGGCGCCGACCGAGTGCGCGAGCGGCAGCACGCCCATGATGAAGGCGATCGAGGTCATGATGATCGGCCGCAGCCGCAGCCGGCTCGCCTCGATCGCAGCCTGCACCGGCGAGCGGCCGGCGAATTCCAGCTCGCGCGCGAACTCGACGATCAGGATCGCGTTCTTCGCCGCGAGCCCCACCAGCACCATGAAGCCGATCTGCGTAAAGATGTTGTTGTCGCCGTGGGTCAGCCAGACGCCGGTCAGCGCGGCGCCGAGGGAGAGCGGCACGATGAGGATGATCGCGATCGGGAGCGCCAGGCTCTCGTAGAGCGCGGCGAGCACCAGGAACACGAGGAGGATCGCGAGCGGGTAGACCCAGATTGCCGAGTTGCCGGCGAGGATCTCCTGGTAGGTGATCTCGGTCCACTCGTAGTCGATCCCCTTCGGCAGGGTCTCCGCGGCGATGCGCTCGATCGCGTCCTGCGCCTGTCCGGAGGAAAAGCCGGGCGCGTTGCGGCCGCTGATGTCGGAAGCGAGGAAGCCGTTGTAGCGGATGGCCCGCTCGGGGCCCGCCGCCGGGCGCACGTTCATCAGCGCGGAGAGCGGCACCATCTCGCCGGTGCTCGAGCGCACCTTCAACTGCCCGACGTCCTGGGCGCGGGCACGGTACGGCGCGTCGGCCTGCACGCGCACCGAATAGGTGCGGCCGAACTTGTTGAAGTCGTTCACGTACAGGCTGCCGAGATAGATCTGCATCGTGTCGAACACATCGGTCACCGCCACGCCGAGCTGGCGCGCCCGGGTGCGATCGAGATCGGCGTAGAGCTGGGGCACGTTCACCTGGTAGGTCGAGAACAGGCCGGCGAGCTCGGGGGCCTGGTAGGCCTTCTGCAGGAACTTCTTCGTCGCCTGGTCGAGCGCCTCGTAGCCGAGCGACCCGCGATCCTCGAGGTAGAGCTTGAAGCCGCCCGTCGTACCGAGGCCCTGCACCGGCGGCGGCGGGAAGATGACGATGAAGGCGTCCTGGATCGCCGCGAACTGCTTGTTGAGGCTGCCCGCGATCGCGCCGCCGCTCAGAGCCGGCGTCTTTCTCTCGTCGAAGTTCTTGAGCGCGGCGAAAACGATGCCCGAGTTCGAGCTGTTGGTGAAGCCGTTGATCGAGAGCCCCGGGAACCCCACCGCGTGCTCGACGCCGGGCTGCTTCATCATGATCTCGCCCATGCGGCGCATCACGTCCTCGGTGCGGTCGAGGGTCGCGCCGTCCGGAAGCTGGGCGAAGCCGATCAGGTACTGCTTGTCCTGCTGCGGCACGAAGCCGTCGGGCACCGCCTTGAAGAGCACGCCCGTGACCGCGAGCAGCGCGACGTAGATGCCGAGCATCAGGGTCTTGCGCGTGAGCACGCCGCTCACGCTCTTGCTATACCCACGGGTCGCGGCGCCGAAATGGCGGTTGAACACGCGGAAGAAGCGGTTCTTTTCGCCCTGGTGAGGCTTGAGAAGCAAAGCCGCCAGTGCCGGCGAAAGCGTGAGGGAGTTGATCGCCGAGATGACGGTCGAGATCGCGATGGTCATCGCGAACTGGCGGTAGAACTGGCCCGACAGGCCGCTGATGAAGGCGAGCGGCACGAACACCGCCACCAGCACCAGCGCGATGGCGATGATCGGGTTGGTCACCTCGCGCATCGCCTGGTAGGTCGCCTCGCGCGGGCTGCGCCCCTCGGCGATGTTGCGCTCGACGTTCTCGACCACCACGATCGCGTCGTCGACCACGATGCCGATCGCCAGGACCAATCCAAACAAGCTCAGGGCGTTGATGGAGAAGCCGAAGAGATAAAGCAGCGAGAACGTGCCGACAATCGACACCGGCACCGCCACCAGCGGGATGATCGAGGCGCGCCAGGTCTGCAGGAACAGGATCACCACGAGGACTACGAGCGCGGTCGCCTCCAGCAAGGTGCGCACCACGGCCTTGATCGAGGCGCGCACGAACTGCGTGGGGTCGTACACGATCTGGTAGTCCGCGCCCTCGGGCATGTTCTTCTTGATGTCCGCCATCGTGCGGCGCACGTTGTCGGAGATCTGCAGCGCGTTGGACCCCGGGGCGGCGAAAATGCCGATCGCCACCGCGGGCTTGTTGTCGAGCAGCGAGCGCAGCGCGTATTCCGAGGCGCCGAGCTCGATCCGCGCGACGTCGCGCAAGCGCGTCACGGCGCCGTTGCGCTCGGTCTTGACGATGATGTCGCCGAACTCTTCCTCGCTCGCGAGCCGCCCCTGGGCGTTGATCGAGAGCTGAAGGTCGGTCTTGTCCGGCGCGGGGGAACCGCCGACCACACCGGCCGCCGCCTGCACGTTCTGGCCGCGGATCGCCGACACCACGTCGCTCGCCGAGAGGTTGTGCTCGGCGACTTTGCCGGGGTCAAGCCACACGCGCATCGCGTAGTCGCCGCTGCCCCACATGAGCACCTGGCCCACGCCTTCGATCCGCGCCAGGCGGTCCTTGACGTTGAGCAGCGCGTAGTTGCGCAGGTACGTCATGTCGTAGCGCTCGTTCGGCGACATGAGGTGCACGACCATGGTGAGATCGACCGCGCTCTTCACCGTCGTCACGCCGAGGCGGCGCACCTCCTCGGGCAGGCGCGGCTCGGCCTGGTTGACGCGGTTCTGCACCAACTGCTGCGCGAGGTCCGGGTTGGTGCCGATGCGGAACGTGACGGTGAGCGTCATGTTCCCGTCGGTGGTCGCCTGGCTCGACATGTACAGCATGTTCTCGACGCCGTTGATGCTCTCTTCGAGCGGCGTCGCCACGGTCTCGGCGATCACCTTGGGGTTCGCGCCGGGGTAGCTGGCGCGCACCACGACCGACGGCGGGACCACCTCCGGGTACTCCGAGATCGGCAAGAGGCCGAGCGAGATCAGGCCACCCAGCAGGATGAGCACCGACAGCACCCCCGCAAAGATGGGGCGGTCGATGAAGAACCTGGAAAGATTCACTTCGCCTCCTGCGCTGCGCCAGCCGGCTGAGCCGGCTGAGGTGCGAGCACGGCGCCCGGCCGCACGCGCTGCAGGCCGTTCACTACGATGCGCTCGCCGGACTCGAGTCCCGCGCTAACGACGCGCTGACCGTTCACCGTGCCGCCGAGCGTCACCTGGCGCCAGATCGCCTTGTCATCCGCACCGACCACGAACACAAAGCGCTTGTCCTGGTCGGTCCCGATCGCGCGCTCGCTCACGAGGATCGCGGGCTCGGCCTTCGCCCGGCCCATGCGCAGCTTGACGTACTGGCCGGCGATCAGGCTGCCGTCCTTGTTGTCGAACACCGCGCGCACGCGCACCGTGCCGCTCTTCGTGTTCACCTGGTTGTCGATGAGCTGCAGGCGCCCGCGCAGATTCCGCCCGCCGTTGGTCACGGTCTCGGCCTCCACTGCGATGTCCTTTTGTCCTTCCTGCAGCGCGCGCAGCACGACGTGCTCATCGGCGTCGAAGCTGGCGTAAATGGGGTTCACGGAGACCAGGGTCGTGAGCACCGGCGCGCCCGCGCCCGCAGGGACGAGGTTGCCGACGGTGACTTCGAGCTTGCCGACGCGGCCGGCGACCGGCGCACGGACCTGGGTATACGAGAGATTGAGCCTTGCCGAGGTCAGCGCCGCCTGCGCCGCGCGCTGGTTCGCTTCGGCCTCCTGCGCGGCGTTCACGCGCTCGTCCAGCTCTCGCTGCGCGATCGCGCTCTCGTCCCAGAGCCTTTGCGCGCGCTCGCGCTCGCTCTTCGTATAGGTGACCCGCGCCTGCGCGGCGATGACCTGCGCCTGCGCGCGGTCGACCTCCGCTGCGTACGGATCCGGATCGATCGTAACGAGGAGCTGGTCGCGCTTGACCAGCGCGCCCTCGGTGAAGTGCACCGACTTGACGGCCCCGGCGACGCGCGAGCGCACGTCGACGCGCTCGACTGCCTCGAGGCGGCCGGAAAACTCGTCCCAGGTCGTCACTTCCTGCTGCTGCACCACCTGCACCGGGACCGGCATGGCTTGGGGCTGTGCTGCCGCGGCGGCTGCCTTGCTCTCGGCGCCGGCCGAGCGCAAGGCAAACGCTCCGGCACCCACTGCGACCAGCGCGGCGAGCGTCGCGGCGGCGATGACGCTTCGGCGGCGGGTAATTTGAACCGTGGTCATGGCTTGAGATCCTCCTGAACTTGTCGATGCCATCGATGAGCCGGCACTCTAGGCGCGCTCTTTCACCGGAGTCGTTTCACGCTCCACGGGGCTCGCTACAGCTGTAATGGGCGTCGAAAAAGGACCCGGCGCTGCCAGATTTCGGCTGTAACTTTTTTGGGCCTAATCGGCAATCGGCCGGTTACGTGCGACCGCCAAGCTGCATCCCATGAAAGCCTTGCTACAAGCCGCGCGCACCGCGGGTCCCTATCTCCTGGTGGAGATCGTGCTCCCGGGCGGCACGCTGATCGCGCTCGCCCTGTGGCTTCTCAGCCCCGATGGCAAGGCCACCACCTCCCAGGCCCTCTTATGGATGCGCAGGATTACTGGCTCGATTCCATCGTTCTCGCGCTGATCGTCGCCCTGATCATCGTTGCTTGAAGGCGACGCGGGCAGTCAGCGCCGGACGGGCTTCGCCTTCTGCAGAACGTCCTGGATCTTGGCGTACCCGAGGAGCGCGGCCGCCTGCACCGGCGTCTTGCCGTCGCGGTTGGCGATGCGGGGATCGGCGCCCGCCGCCAGCAGGCGCTTCACCTCGCGCATGTCGCCACTCACCACGGCGCCGTGGAGAAGAGTGTTGCCGAACGGGCCCTGGTAATTGGGATTACCGAGCGAATTGCCTGGCGCGCGAGTCATGAGATTCATTGTGCCGGATGAACGTGACGAGCGCATTGCCAATTGTTCACGTTCTAGACCGGTCGGATTACTGCGCCTCTATTCCGGCCTGCTTCAGGAACGCCGGCCACTTCTGCGCTTCGCTCTGCACGAAAGCCGCTGTCTCCTCCTGCGACATCGAGATCTCGCGCCAGCCGCCGCTCTGGAAGCGCTGGCGCGCGTCGGGCAGATCGATCACCTTCAAGGTCGCGGCACGCAGGCGCTGCACTACGCCTCTGGGCGTCTTCGCCGGCGCGAAGAGTCCCATCCAGCTGTCCAGCACCAGCCCTTCGACGCCCGCTTCACGGCCCGTGGGCACATTGGGCAGCAAGGGGTCGCGCACCGCGCCCGAAGTGACGATCGGCTTCACCCGGCCGTCGGCGATGAACGGCCGCGCGGTCGTGGTGTTGTCGAAGAAGAGATCGACCCGTCCAGCCAGCAGATCGACATAGGCAGGCTGCGCGCCCTTGTAAGCGACTTCCAGCAGGTCGACACCGGCGAGCCGCTTCAGCAGCACGGCGCTGATGTGCTGGCCGGTGCCGATTCCGGAGGTCGCGATCGTCAGCCGGCCCGGATTGGCGCGCGCGAAGTCGAGCACCTCGCGCAGCGTGGATTGCGCGAGGTCCTTGCGCGCAACCAGCGCATAGGTAAAGGCGCCGACGAGCGCCACGGGCGTGAAATCCGCGACCGGGTCGTAGCGCGGATCCTTGTGCAGGCCCAGGTTGAACGCCATGTTGGCGAGCCCGCCCATGAGGAGGGTATAGCCGTCGGGCGCCGATGTCGCGGCGGCCTGCGTCCCGACGAGCGTGCCCGCGCCCACGCGGTTCTCCACGATGAACGGCTGCCCGAGCTCCGCGCCGAGCTTGTCGCCGAGCAGGCGGCCGGCGAAGTCGTAGCCGCCGCCGGGCGCGCTCGGCACGATGATGCGCACCGGCTTCGCCGGGTAAGCCTGGCCAAACGCGCTGCAAGCCGCAAACAGACCCGCCACCAACAGGAAGCGCATCGTCGAGCTCCTCCGTCCGCTACCATAACGCGCTGATGCGCTATCTGGAAGATTTCGCCGTCGGTCAGAAATTCGGCTCCGCGACGCTGCGCGTCGAAGAAGAGCGGGTCAAGCGCTTCGCCGCCGAGTTCGATCCGCAGCCATTTCACCTGGACGACGCCGCGGCGCGGGCGACGCTCTTCGGCGGGCTCGCGGCGAGCGGCTGGCACACGGCGGCGATGACCATGCGGCTGCTGGTCGAAAGCGACCTCAAGCCCGCGGGCGGCATCGTCGGCGCGGGGTTCGACGAGTTCCGCTGGCCGCGGCCGGTGCGCCCGGGCGACGAGCTGCGCATCGAGGCCGAGGTCCTCGAGGTGCGCCCGTCGAAGTCGCGCCCCGAGCAAGGCATGGTGAAGCTGCGCACCACGACGCTCAACCAGAGAAACGAGCCGGTCCAGGTCTCCGTGGGCAACCTCGTGGTACCGCGGCGTCCCCGGTGAAGCAGCGCACCGTCACGCCGGTCGATGGCTCGGTCTATGCCGAGCGCGAGCTCGCCGGCGCCCGAACCATCGAGAACGCCCTCGAAGCCGCAGTCCGTGCGCAGGTCGGCTGGCGGCGCGTGCCGCTCGCCGAGCGTGCGACGATCGTGCGCCGGATGGTCGAATGGTGCGTCGCGCGCGCCGACGAGCTCGGCGCGGAGCTCGCCTGGCAGATGGGTCGGCCGCGCGCGCAGAGCCCGAACGAAATCCGCCGCGGATTCCAGGAGCGCGCGCTGTATCTGTGCGGCATCGCCGAGGAAGCGCTCGCGGACCTGAAGGTGCAGAAGAAAGAGGGCTTCGAGCGCTTCATCCGGCGCGAGCCGCATGGCGTGGTGCTGGTGGTCGCGCCGTGGAACTACCCATGGCTCACGTCGGTGAACGCGGTCGTGCCGGCGCTGCTCGCCGGCAACGGCGTGATCCTCAAGATGGCGGCGCAGACGCCGCTCGTCGCCGAACGCTACGCGCAAGCCTTCGACGCGGCAGGACTGCCGCAGGGCGTGTTCCAGTTCCTTCACATGGACCACGCGAGCACCGCGCGGGTAATCGGCGATGCGCGCATCGCGTATGTCGCGTTTACCGGCTCGGTGCCGGGCGGTCATGCCGTTCAGCGTGCCGCCGCCGAGCGCTTCGTCGGCACGGGCCTAGAGCTTGGCGGCAAGGACCCGGCGTACGTGCGCCCCGACGCGCCGCTCGCCGCGACGGTGGAGAACCTCGTCGACGGAAGCTACTTCAATTCCGGCCAGTCGTGCTGCGCGGTCGAGCGCATCTACGTGCACCGCACGATTTTCCAGCCGTTCGTCGATGCCTTCGTCGACGTCGCTAAGGCGTACCGGCTCGGCAATCCGCTCGAGCCCGCGACCAACCTGGGTCCGATGGTGCGCACCGAAGCCGCCGATAACGTGCGCGCGCAGCTCGCCGATGCCGTCCAGCGGGGGGCAAAAAAACTGCTTAATTTGAAGGATCAGGCGGGCACCCCGTATTTGCCGCCGGAAGTGCTGGTGGACGTCCACCACGGCATGGCGCTGATGACCGAGGAGACTTTCGGCCCCGCAATCGGCATCCAGCCGGTGGCCGACGACGAGGAAGCAATCCGGCTGATGAACGACAGCCGCTACGGGCTCACGGCTTCGATCTGGACGCTGGACCTGGACGCGGCGCTTCGCATCGGCGAACGCGTCGAGACCGGCACCTGGTTCATGAACCGCTGCGACTACCTCGACCCGGCGCTCGCCTGGACCGGCGTCAAGGATTCCGGCCGCGGCTGCACCCTCTCCAGGCTGGGACTGGAGACCTTCACCCGGCCGAAGTCATTCCACCTGAAGCTCGCGCCCTAGCCCTATGGGATGCCGCTGCCGCCGCTCGCGTACGAGCACGAGCAGTTGTCGATATGGATCGCCCACCACTCGGCATCGCGCAGCTGCACCTTCAGGCGCTCGCGGTCGGGTTCGGAGGTGGCGGCCATCAGCTGCTTCTCGGTCTGCTCGATGCGCTCGTAATAGGGCAGCGCCTGCGGCGGACTGGGACGATAGGCGCGGCCGCGCTGCAGCCCGGCTAGGAACGCGCCCTCGGTTTCCTTCGGACAGACGCCGTAATAGGCCTTGGACAGATATCCAGCGCGGAAGCCGGTCTGCGAAGTGCAGTAGGTGGAGAGGTTGGTCGGATCCGGGTCGGTAAACGCCGCGCAGCCCGAAAGGAAAATGAAAGAAAGCGTCCAGGTCAGCTTGGTCATGATGCCGTCTTTCATGGGTCAGTTTGCCGTCATGTAGGTTCCGGGATCGTTGACGATGTGGATCGCCATCTGCTCGATCTGGCGCAGCTGTGCCCTGAGCCTTTCCCGATCCGGATTGGAAGTGGCGGCGAGCAACTGCTTTTCCGTCTGTTCCATGCGCTCGTAATAGGGCTGCACCTGCGGCGGGTTGGCCCGATAGCCGCGCCCACGCTGCAGACCGGATAGAAACGCGGCTTCGGTCTCCTTCGGACAGACGCCGTAGTAGGCCCGCGATTGATAGCCGACGCGGTAGCCGGTTTCGGCTGTGCAGTACGTCGCGAGGTTGGTCGGATCCGGAGTTTCGAGGCCGGCGCAGGCCGAAAGCAGCACGACGGGAACCGTCCGCAGGAAGCGGCTCATGTCACTCTCCCTTCTGGATTGTCAGTTTCGCCCGCTGCCGCCGGTCGCGTACGAGCACGAGCAGTTCACGATGTGGAGCGTTTGCCACTCGACGTCACGAAGTTGCACCCTGAACGGCTCGCGGTCCGTCTCGGAGGAGGCGAGCAGCTGCTTCTCGAGCTGCTCCATGCGCGCATAGTAGGGAAGCGCCTGAGGCGGGTTAGCCGCATAGCCGCGTCCGCGTTGCACGGCGGCGTAGACCGTGCCCTCGGTTTCTTTCGGACAGGTCCCGTAGTAGGGCCGCGACAGGTAGCCGACGCGGAAGCCGGTCGCGGGCGTGCAGTAGGTGGCCACATTCGAGGGATCCGGGTTCGTGAACGTCGCACAGCCCGAAAGGAAAATGAAAGGAATGATCCAGGTTAGTTTGGTCATGACGCCGACATGTAGGTTCCGTTGTTATACAAGAGATGGATCGCCCACCACTCGAGTTCCCGTAGACGTACGCGCAGCGCTTCACGGTCTGTATCGGACGAAGCAGCAAGGATCTGCTGCTCGGTCTGCGCGATTCTCTCGTAATAGGGTTCTACTACCGGGGTTCGCAGCCGATACTCGCGTCCGCGCGCGAGTCCCTGCAGGAACTGCGCTTCGCTCTCTTTGGGACAGACGCCGTAATAGGCAAATCCCTGGGACCCCAGGAGGTACGCGTTCTGGGCGGTGCAATAGCGGGCGAGATTCTCGGGGGTAGGCTTGCTGATGCTCGCGCACGCCGCAAGGGCGACAGGAAGCAGAAAGGCAAGCTGGCGTTTCATCGCACCTCCGTGAGCGCTAACAGGCGCGCACGAGCCGTATTCCACGCCTATTCGTAGCGCACGTCCATGATTTCGTAGCGCTTGACACCGCCGGGAGTCTGCACCTCGACCGACTCGCCCGACTCCTTGCCGATGAGCGCGCGGGCGATCGGCGAGCTGATCGAGATGCGGCCCGCCTTGATGTCGGCCTCGTCCTCGCCGACGATCTGCCAGGTCGAGGCATCGCCGCTTTCGTCCTCGACCTCGACCGTCGCGCCGAACACGCAGCGCCCTTCGGCCTCGACCAGCTTCGGGTCGATCACCTGGGCGTTGGCGAGCTTCGCCTCCAGCTCGGAGATGCGCCCCTCGATGAAACCGGCGCGCTCGCGGGCGGCGTGGTATTCCGCATTCTCCGAAAGGTCGCCGTGCGCGCGCGCCTCGCCGATCGCCTTGGAGTTGGCCGGGCGCTCGATGGTCTTCAGCCGGTGCAGCTCGTCGCGCAGCAGCTCGGCGCCGCGCTTGGTCATGGGGGTCTTGGGCATGTCAGGAAGCCATGGCGGCGTCTAGTTTGGCATGCAGGTCCTGCAAGCGGTAGGGCTCGAGCTGCGCCAGGTGCTTCATGCCGGCGCAGGCCGCCTTGGCGCCCGCTACGGTGGTGTAGTAGGTGACGCGCTTCGCGAGCGCGGTGGTGCGGATGGCGCGCGAGTCCGTGACCGCCGTGCGCGAGGCCTCGACCGTGTTGACGATGAAGCTCACGTCCCCGTTCTTGATCATGTCTACGATGTGCGGCCGGCCCTCGGCCACCTTGTTGACCGCGGTGACCGCGATGCCGTGCGAAGCGAGAACTTTCGCGGTGCCGCGCGTGGCGAGCAGGCTGAAGCCGAGCTCGGCGAGATCGGTCGCGATGCCGACCGCCGCGACCTTGTCGCCGTCGCGCACGCTGATGAAGGCGCGCCCGCCCTGCGGCAGCTTCACGCCGGCGGCGATCTGCGACTTCACGAACGCTTCGCCGAAGGTCTCGCCCACGCCCATCACCTCGCCGGTCGACTTCATCTCCGGGCCGAGGATGGTGTCGACGCCCGGGAACTTGGCGAACGGGAACACCGCCTCCTTCACCGAAAAATAGCCCGGCGTCACCTCCACGACATTCTGTTCCTTCAGGGTCTTTCCAGCCATGCAGCGCGCGGCGATCATGGCGAGCGGCAGCCCGGTCGCCTTGGATACGTAGGGGACGGTGCGCGAGGCGCGCGGATTCACCTCGAGCACGTACACCGTGTCGCGCTGGATCGCGTACTGCACGTTCATCAGGCCGATCACTTCGAGCGCCTTCGCCATCACCCTGGTCTGGCGCCGCAGCTCGCGCTCGATGTGGCTCGCGAGCGAATGCGGCGGCAGGCAGCAGGCCGAGTCGCCGGAGTGCACGCCGGCCTGTTCCACGTGCTCCATGATGCCGCCGATGAACACCTCGGCGCCGTCGCTCACGCAGTCGACGTCGACCTCGATGGCGTCGGTCAGATACCTGTCGAGAAGCACCGGCGAGTCGTTCGACACCTTCACCGCTTCTCTCATGTATCGCTCGAGCTCCGACTGCTGGTGCACGATTTCCATCGCGCGGCCGCCGAGCACGTAGCTCGGCCGCACCACTACCGGATAGCCGATGTCCTCGGCGTGCTTCACCGCCTCCTCGGCCGAGCGCGCGGTGCGGTTGGGCGGCTGGCGCAGCTTCAGCTTCGTCAGCAGCTGCTGGAAGCGCTCGCGGTCCTCCGCCACGTCGATCGAGTCGGCGCTGGTGCCGATGATCGGCACGCCGGCGGCGGCGAGCTCGCGCGCGAGCTTGAGCGGCGTCTGCCCCCCGTACTGCACGATCACGCCCCAGGGCCGCTCGGTCGCGACGATCTCGAGCACGTCCTCGAGCGTGACCGGCTCGAAGTAGAGGCGGTCGGAGGTGTCGTAGTCCGTCGATACGGTCTCGGGGTTGCAGTTGACCATGATGGTCTCGAACCCGTCGTCGCGCAGCGCGAGCGCGGCGTGCACGCAGCAATAGTCGAACTCGATGCCCTGCCCGATGCGGTTCGGCCCGCCGCCGAGCACCATGACCTTCTTGCGCGCGGTGGGCTGGGCCTCGTCCTCCTCCTCGTAGGTGGAGTACATGTAGGCCGTCCGGGTCGCGAACTCGGCGGCGCAGGTGTCGACGCGCTTGAACACCGGACGGATGCCGAGCGCGTGCCTTTTCTTCCTGACCTCCTCCTCCTTCGTATTGAAGAGATACGCGAGGCGCCGGTCGGAGAAGCCTTTCCTCTTCAAGACCCGGAGCCTCTGACCGTCTATTTCGGACAACCGCCTGTCGTCGAGCTCCATCTCGAGCTCGACGATCTCGCGGATCTGGTCGAGGAACCAGGGATCGATGCGCGTGAGGCGGTAGACCTCGTCGAGGGTGAAGCCGTTCTCGAACGCGTCGCCGACGTACCAGATGCGCTCCGGGCCGGGCTCGCCGAGCTCGCGCTCCAGGGTCTCGCGGTCGCGCGTGCGCTGGTTCAGGCCGTCGACGCCGACCTCCAGGCCGCGCAGCGCCTTCTGGAACGACTCCTGGAAGGTGCGGCCGATCGCCATCACCTCGCCGACCGACTTCATCTGCGTGGTGAGGCGGTCGTTCGCCTGCGGGAACTTCTCGAACGCGAACCGCGGCACCTTGGTGACGACGTAGTCGATGGTCGGCTCGAACGACGCCGGGGTCGCGCCGCCGGTGACTTCGTTCGCGATCTCGTCCAGGGTGTAGCCGACGGCGAGCTTGGCGGCGACCTTGGCGATGGGGAAGCCGGTCGCCTTGGAGGCGAGCGCGCTCGAGCGCGATACCCTGGGGTTCATCTCGATCACCACCATGCGGCCGTCCGCGGGGTTGATCGCGAACTGCACGTTGGAGCCGCCGGTGTCGACGCCGATCTCGCGCAGCACGGCGATCGACGCGTCGCGCATCACCTGGTATTCCTTGTCGGTGAGGGTCTGCGCCGGCGCCACGGTGATCGAATCGCCGGTGTGCACCCCCATCGGGTCGAGGTTCTCGATCGAGCACACGATGATGCAGTTGTCCTTGCGGTCGCGCACCGCCTCCATCTCGAACTCTTTCCAACCGATGAGCGACTCCTCGATCAGGAGCTCGCTGGTCGGCGAGGCCTCGAGGCCGCGCTCGCAGATCGCCACGAATTCCTCGCGGTTGTAGGCAATCCCTCCCCCGCTCCCGCCCAGGGTAAAGGAAGGTCTTATGACCACGGGAAAACCCAGTCCGGCCTGCACCTGCAGCGCCTCGCCCATCGAGTGGGCGAGCGCCGAGCGCGCCGAGGCGAGGCCGATCCGCGTCATCGCCTTCTTGAATTTCTCGCGGTCCTCGGCCTTGTCGATCGCCTCGCGCGAGGCGCCGATCATCTCCACGCCGAAGCTCTCGAGCACGCCCTCGCGCGCGAGGTCGAGCGCGCAGTTGAGCGCGGTCTGCCCGCCCATGGTCGGCAGCAGCGCGTCCGGGCGCTCCTTCTCGATGATGCGCGCCACCGTCTGCCAGGTGACCGGCTCGATGTAGGTGGCGTCGGCCATCTGCGGGTCGGTCATGATGGTGGCGGGATTGGAGTTCACCAGCACCACGCGGTAGCCCTCGGCGCGCAGCGCCTTGCACGCCTGCGCGCCCGAATAGTCGAACTCGCAGGCCTGGCCGATGACGATCGGCCCGGCGCCGATGATGAGAATGGATCTGAGGTCTGTGCGCTTGGGCATCCGCGGCCTATTGTTTTTGTTGTTCCATCATCTTGGCGAAGCGGTCGAAGAGATAACCGATGTCGTGCGGACCAGGACTCGCCTCCGGGTGCCCTTGAAAACAAAACGCTGGTCTATCCGTGCGCGCCAGGCCTTGGAGGGAACCGTCGAAGAGAGACACGTGTGTCGGACGCAGGTTGCCCGAGATCGAAGCGGGGTCGACGGCGAAGCCGTGATTCTGGCTGGTGATGACGACGCGCCCCGTGTCGAGGTCCTTCACCGGATGGTTCGCGCCGTGATGCCCGAACTTCATCTTCATGGTCTTCGCGCCCGAGGCGAGCCCCATGAGCTGGTGGCCGAGGCAGATGCCGAACACGGGCAGCCGCGTCGCGTCGAGGATCTCGCCGATCGCCTCGATCGCGTAGTCGCAGGGCTCCGGGTCGCCCGGCCCGTTTGAAAGAAATACTCCATCGGGCTTCATCCGCAAGATCTCGCGCGCGGGTGTCTGTGCGGGGACTACAGTAACCCGCGCGCCACGCTCGACCAGCATGCGCAGGATGTTGTGCTTGATGCCGTAGTCGCAGGCGACGACGCGGAAGCGGTCATCGCCTTTGCGCTCGTAGCCTTGGCCCAGCTGCCAGCGCCCTTCGCTCCATTCGTAGGGACGCTCGGTGGTCACCACCTTGGCGAGGTCCATGCCCGCGAGGCCCGGAAACGCCTTCGCCTTGGCAAGGGCGGCCTCGACGTCGATTTCTCCCGCGAGGAGACAGCCGTTCTGCGCGCCCTTTTCGCGCAGGATCCGGGTCAGCTTCCGCGTGTCGATCTCGGCAATCCCCGGAATTCCATTTTCCTGGAGGTAGGAGCTCAGGTCGCCCTGCGCGCGGAAATTCGAGTGCAGGCGCGGCAGGTCGCGCACGATGAGCCCTTCGGCGTACACGCGCGCCGATTCCAGGTCCTCGCCGTTGACGCCGGTGTTGCCGATGTGCGGGTAGGTGAGCGTGACGAGCTGCCGGCAGTACGACGGGTCGGTAAGGATCTCCTGGTATCCGGTGATGGCGGTGTTGAACACGACCTCGCCCACGGCGCAGGCAGGCGCGCCGATGGAGCGGCCGTAAAAGACCGTTCCGTCGGCGAGGACCAGGACGGCGGCGTCGGCTGTGGACATCGTTTTCCGGGCGCGGATGCGAAAAGCGGGAAGCTCCAGGCACAAAAGCTCTTGTGCCGCGCTTCCCGCCTCATTGAAGAAAGGATTATAGGCCCAAAACGTCGGCCATGTCGTAGAGGCCGGGTGCCCGGTCCTGCAGGAACTTCGCCGCGCGCAGGGCGCCTGCAGCGTAGGTCATGCGGCTCTGAGAGCGCACCGTCACTTCCAGGCGCTCGCCCTGGCCTGCGAACATCACCGTGTGCTCGCCCACGATGTCGCCGCCGCGAATCGCGTGAAAGCCGATCTGCTTCCCGGGACGCTCGCCGGTCTCGCCCGCCCTGCCGTGGCGCGCCACGTCGGAAAGCTTGCGATTCAAGGCCTTCGCCACGACCTCGCCCAGCCTGAGCGCGGTGCCGGAAGGCGCGTCGACCTTGTGGCGGTGGTGCGCCTCGATGATCTCGACGTCGTAGCCGTCGCCGAGGATCCGCGCCGCCATCTCGGCGAGCCTGTACGCGGCGTTGACGCCGACGGCGAAGTTGGCTGCCATGGCGATCGGCATGCGCTTCGCCGCTTCTTCGATGGCCTTTTTCTGCGCGGGGGAAAATCCGGTGGTGCCGATCACCATCGCCTTGGCGTGGCGCATGTGCTCGAGCGTGCCTTCCGGGCGGGTGAAGTCGATCAGCACGTCGGCAGCCGCCGCGGTGCTCGGGTCCGAGCCAATCCGGATGTTTCCGGCTTGCTGGCCGATCGCCGGGCTGCCCGGCACGTCGAACGCGCCAGCGAGGCTGAGGCCGCGGTCGGCGAGGACCGCCTCGATGAGCGTGCGGCCCATGCGGCCGCCCGCGCCGGCGATCGCGATCTTCATCGGGTCTGTCCTCCGGAGGGCACCACGTCGCCGTCGACCCGCGCGAGCTGGCCTTGCTCGAACAGCACGGCGAGCTTGCGCTGCTCGCGCGCTCCCGCCGGGGTCTCCCGCCAGTAGACGTAGTCCCAGCGGTCGGAATGGAAGATGTCGGTCACCAACGGCGTGCCGAGGATGAAGCGCACCTGCTCCTTCGTCATGCCGGGCTTCAACTGCGCCACCATTTCCTGCGAGATGTAATTGCCCTGCTGGATCTCGATCCGGTAGGGCGTGACGCCGGGGATGCGCGGCACGTAGCCGCAGCCGGCGGCGAGGCACGCCGCGAGCGCGGCGAGCGCAAGGTTGCGGATCGGGGAGCAGCGCATCATCCGCCTATAATGGTAGCCGAATGGACAGCACGCAAAGCCTGAAGGACAGCGGCCTCAAGGCGACGCTGCCGCGGCGCAAGATCCTGGAGCTCTTCGAGGCGAGCAAGGTGCGCCATCTTTCCGCCGAGGACGTCTACCGGGCGCTCCTCGCCGAAGGCATTGACGTCGGCCTCGCCACGGTCTACCGAGTGCTGACCCAGTTCGAGCACGCGGGGCTCCTCTCGCGCCAGCACTTCGAGACCGGCAAGGCGGTGTACGAGCTCAACCAGGGCGGCCATCACGACCACCTGGTGTGCCTGCAGTGCGGGCGGGTCGAGGAGTTCTACGATCCGGAGATCGAGAAGCGCCAGAACGAGATCACGCGGCAGCGCGGCTTCGAGCTGCATGGGCATTCGCTCGCGCTCTATGCCGACTGCACCAAGAAGGACTGCCCGTTCCGGGGCTAGCCCGGGTCGAGTAGTTCCGCGGCGTGCTTGCGCGCCGTGCTTTCGGCTCCGCCCAGCATCCTCGCCAGCTCGGCCACGCGCGCATCGCGGTCGAGCTTCACCACCCTCACCCTGACGCCCGCGCGCGTCACGGACCAGTGCTCGTTGCCGCCCGCGGCGACTTGCGGCAGGTGGGTGACGCACAGGACCTGGCGCTGTCGTCCGAGCTTGCGCAGCGACCGGCCGATGGTGTCGGCGACCGCGCCGCCGATGCCGGAATCGACCTCGTCGAACACGAGCGTGGCGACCGGCGAGGCCTTGGCGGCGACCATCTGGATGGCGAGGCTGATCCGCGACAGCTCGCCGCCGGAGGCCACCTTCGCCAGCGCTCGCAGCGGCAGGCTGGGATGCGAAGCGACCTCGAATTCGACCTCTTCGGCGCCGCCCGCCGCAGGCTCGTCCAGCCTTCGCAGGGAAGCCGAAAAGCGCCCGCCCGCCATGGCGAGCTGCTGCATCGCCGCGGTAACGGACCTGGAGAGCGCCTGCGCGGCTGCCGCTCTTTTTGCCGAAAGCTGGCTGGCGAGGTCCATGAATTTTCCGCGCGAAGAATCCACTTCGCGCCTGAGCGCCTCCGGGTTCACGGCAAGCTCGAGCTCGGCCAGTCGGCTCTCCAGCTCCGCAAGCCGGCCGCCGAGCTCCTCGGGGCGGACTCGATGCTTGCGCGCGGCGGCGTGCAGCGCCTCGATTCGCGCCTCCGTCTGGCGCAGCGCTTCGGGGTCGAGGTCGACGCGCTCGGCGTAGTGGCGCAGCCCGCGCACCGCCTCGCCCGCCTGCGCCTCTGCCGATTCGAGCAGCTCCACGATCGGGCTCAGGCGCCCGTCGTGCTCGGAAAGCGAGCGCAGCCGCGTCGCTACCGCCGAGATCTGGGCGAGCGCCGCGCCCTCGGCCTCGGTCAGCGCCTCGAGCGAAGACTGCGCGCCGGCGAGCAGGCTCGAGCCATGCGCGAGGCGTGCCTGCTCGGCGCTCACGAGCTCCCATTCGCCTTCGCGCAGGGCGAGCTTCTTCAGCTCGGCCGCGCTTGCGGCGGTCTCGGCGCGCTCGGCCTCACGCGCGGCGAAGCTCTTCTGCGCTTCGTCGGCCAGCCGCTCTAGGCGTTTCCAGTTGCGGAATGCCTCTGCGGTCTCGCGCGCAAGCCCCGTCGCTTCGGCGTGCGAGTCGACCAGGTCCCTTTGCGCGGGGCCGCGGAGAAGCGACTGGTGCGCGTGCTGGCCGTGGATGTCGAGGAGCAGCTCGCCGAGCTCCTTCAGCTGCGCCAGCGTGGCGCTGTGCCCGTTGATGAAGCAGCGGGTGCGCCCCGAACGGTCGATGGTGCGCCGTACGATGAGCTGTCCGGGATCGCCGCGCAGTTCATTGGCTTCCACCCAGGAGCCCGCCTGCGAATCGCTTTTGAAATCGAATTCAGCGGAAAGCTCGGCGCGCTCGCAGCCTTCCCTGACGACGCCGGCTTCCGCGCGCGCGCCCACCAGCAGCTCGATCGCGTCGACGAGGATCGACTTGCCCGCGCCGGTCTCGCCGGTGAGCACCGAAAATCCGGTCTCGAGCTCGAGGCTCGCGCGCTCGACGATGACGAAGTCGCGGATCTCCAGCGCGCGCAGCAAGCTATTCGCGCCCCTTGTCGAGCACCTCGCTCCAGCGCAGCTTCTCCCGCAGCGTGGCAAAGTAGCGGTAGCCCGGCGGATGCACGAAGCGCACCGTGTCGGCCGAGCGCTTGAGCACCAGCCGGTCGCCCTCGGTCATGTCGGTGAGCGAGAAGCCGTCGAAGTGCGCGCGCACGTCGACGCCGCGCAGCAGCTTGATCTCGATGGCGCTGCGGTCGCTCACGCTCACCGGGCGAGCCGAAAGGGTATGCGGGTTGAGCGGCACCAGCGCGAACGCCGGCACCGCGGGATGCAGGATCGGGCCCTGCGCCGACATCGCGTAGGCGGTCGAGCCGGTGGGCGTGGCGACGATCAGGCCGTCGGCGCGCAGCGTGTAGAGGTACTCGCCGTCCAGCGAGACCTCGAACTCGATCAGCCGCGCCCCGGCGCCCTTGCCGAGCACCGCCTCGTTGAGCGCAATCGTGCGCAGTACCGCGGCGCCGCCGCGCAGGATCTCGGCGTCGAGCAGCGTGCGCTCCTCCAGCGTTCCCTTGCCGTCGAGGATCGCGCCGATGCCGCTCTTCATGTCCTCGTGGCCGATGTCGGTCATGAAGCCGACGCGGCCCTGGTTCACGCCGACGACCGGGATGTGGTGGCGCACCAGGTTGCGCGCCGCGGCGAGCATCGCGCCGTCGCCGCCGACGACGACGGCGAGGTCGCTGCCCTTGCCGAGCGCTTCATAGTCGGCGCCGCGCACGCCGAGCGCCTGGGCGGTCTGCCGCTCCACCAGGACTTCGCAGCCGCGGCTCTTCAGGTACTCGGTGAGTTCGCGGAGCGAGGCCTCGATGCCGACGCTCGGCTGCTTGCCGATGAGGGCGATGCGCCGGAATCCTCCCATGGCGCCGAGTGTACAATGAACCATGCTCGACAAGCGCGCCCAGATCCTGCTCAAGACCTTGATCGAGCGCTACATTGCCGAAGGCCAGCCGATCGGCTCGCGCACGCTGTCGAAGTATTCCGGGCTCGATCTTTCGCCCGCCACCATCCGCAACGTGATGTCCGACCTCGAGGATATGGGCCTCATCGCAAGCCCTCACACCTCGGCCGGCCGCCTGCCCACGCCGCTAGGCTACCGCTTCTTCGTCGACACGCTGCTGATCGTGAAGCAGCTCGACACGGGCGAGCTGCACCAGCTCGAAACCGAGCTCCATCCGGACAACCCGCAGCGCGTGGTGACCGCCGCATCGCAGCTGCTGTCCCAGCTCACCCAGTTCGCGGGCGTGGTGATGACGCCGCGGCGCCGCGCGCTGACCTTCCGCCACATCGAGTTCCTGCGCCTGTCGGAGAAGCGCGTCCTGCTGATCGTGGTCACCCCCGACGGCGACGTGCAGAACCGCATCCTCTTCACCGAGCGCGAGTTCACGCCGGGCGAGCTGGTCGAGGCGGCGAACTTCATGAACCAGAACTACGCCGGGCAGAGCTTCGAGGACGTGCGCCAGCGGCTGCACGGCGAGCTGCGCGAGATCAAGCACGACATGATCCGGCTGCTGTCGGCCGCGCTCGAGGCGGGCAACAAGGCGGTCGCCGAAGGCAACGAGCAGTACATCATTTCCGGCGAGCGCAACCTGTTCTCGGTGCAGGAGCTGTCGCAGGACGTGACGCGGCTGAAGCAGCTGTTCGAGCTGTTCGAGCGCAAGAGCTCGCTCATCCAGATCCTCGACCTCTCGCTGCGCGGGCAGGGCGTGCAGATCTTCATCGGCGGCGAGTCCGGCGTGAGCGCTCCCGACGACGTGGCCGTGGTGACCTCGCCGTACAAGGTCGACGGCGAGGTCGTCGGCACGGTCGGCGTGGTCGGCCCCACGCGCATGGCCTACGACCGCGTGATTCCGATCGTCGACATCACCGCGAAGCTGCTCTCCTCCGCGCTCTCGCAGCACTGAGAAAAGCGCCGGACGAGGCGTGAATTGTCACGCCGGAGGAGTACAATACGTCGCAATCAGTGAGCAGCGATTTTGCGGCACATGGGAGGGGCTGGGGCCCCACCGCACACTCGAGAACTCACCCGCATGAACACCGAGGATTGGGCGTTGGGTCGCCTTGGGAGCGGCGCTGCAAGCGCGGCAGGTGGCATGATTGCCGCGAACGCCAGGCGCGGGCTGCTTCTCGTGGACGACAATGAGAACCACTGCTGGGCGCTCAGCCGCGCCTTCGAGAAACGCGGCTATACGGTCAAGGCGGCGCACTCCGCGCCTGCGGCTTGCCGCCTGCTCGAGGACTGGCTCCCCGAATACGCCGTAGTCGACCTCCGCATGCCCGGCCCCACCGGCCTGACGCTCATTCCGAAGCTCAAGGCCGCCCAACCCGACGTGCGCATTGTCGTGCTTACCGGCTACGCGAGCATTGCCACCGCGGTCGAGGCAATCAAGCTCGGCGCTACGCAGTACCTGGTGAAGCCGGTGGATGCCACCGCCGTCGAGTTCGCGTTCCATCACAGCGGCGGCGACGCCTCCCCTCCGTCGGACGACAACCTGCTCTCGGTCGAGCGCCTGGAGTGGGAATATATCCAGCGCGTGCTCGCCGAGCACGGCGGCAACGTCTCGGCGACGGCGCGGGCGCTCAAGATGCATCGCAAGACCCTGCAGCGCAAACTGAGCAAGCATCCGGCTTCACGCTGACGCCGAAGCGCAGCGCGGTTCTAGAACCGATTCGGCGCCTTGCTCGGACAAAAAGATAGAATATTCTTCGCCTCGAGCTGCGGCGAAACGTCCCAGCGGTCGAACCGCGATGCACCTCGCGACCCATTTCCACCAGGCACCTGCGCACCTGCGCCTGCTCATCGTCATGCGCGCGGTTGCCATCGTCGCCATGGCGACGGTGTACCTGTGCTTCGACTGCTTCCTCGACATCCATGTGCCGTTCGCGGCGGTCGGCGGCGTCCTGGGCTTCTACGCCCTCCTGGACGTCGCCACGTTGCTGCGCCTTCGCAATCCGGCGCCGATCGGCTCGCGGGAGATGCTGGGCCAGATCGTCGCCGACGTCGCGATCCTCACCGCGCTGCTCTACCTGACCGGCGGCGCACGCAATCCCCTCGCCCTCTACTACCTGCTGCTCGTGCTGTACAGCTCGGCCGCGCTGCCGCCACGCTTCGCGTGGCTCCTCGCGGGTGCGAGCGTCGTGTGCTACGTCGCGTTGCATTTCTTCCATATCGCTCTGCCGCTGCCCGACTCGGAAGTTGTCCGCGGACGGTTCGACTCCTTCACGCATGTCCTCCTGTATGCCTTCATCGCGGCCCTCATTGCGTGGTTCGGCATCAAGCTGAGCGCGCTCCAGCTGCTGCAGCGGGAGCAGCGCCGCGCCGAAGCCGAGAAGAACGCGCGCGAGCGCTACCTCGTGGGCCTGGCCGCGCTCTCAGCCGGCGCCGCGCACGAGCTCTCCACGCCGCTCTCGACGATCTCGGTGGTCGTCAACGATCTGCGCGAGAGCGGCTCGCCGCCGCCCGACTGGAAAGAG
>Ga0207689_10000737_pt1 | contig 31454 bp, 17 predicted proteins | sample KBSMisM52_FD_184312 | JGI IMG/M metagenome (GOLD analysis project Ga0207689, IMG submission 184312) | Miscanthus rhizosphere microbial communities from Kellogg Biological Station, Michigan, USA - KBS Miscanthus M5-2 (SPAdes) (version 2) | ecosystem: Host-associated > Plants > Roots >...
CATCCTGCAGATTTCCGGCCGCCATCCCACGTAATCATCCCGGAATTCCCGAATATACATAGTTCAACATGCAATAAACAAGTTGAATAAATCGCTTTACTCTATGCGGCCGTTGGATTACTATCCCCGTGATCCTGGACTTGGGGCGATTCGCGCCCGATTTGGTCCAGTCTGGCAAACGTTTAACCGGAGGAATACCGATGCGATCGATCGCAATGCTGATGCTGATGGCTGCGAGTCTTTGCTCTGCTCAGGAATCAGGAGATTTCAAGTCCGCCACATCGAATGTTCTCGACGCGCAGTACCCCAAAGTCGATGGCAACTCGCGCGTCCAGATTCGCTTCAAGGCGCCAGACGCGAGCAAGGTCCGCGTCAACTTCTGGAGCGGCCCGAAGGCGGACATGGAAAAGCAGGCGGCCGGTTTCTGGACCTTTACCACACCGCAACTTGCGCCGGGGCTCCATTACTACACAATCGTTGTGGATGGCGCAGAGGTCAGCGACCCCGGCAGCACCGCCTATTTCGGCGGGAGCAAATGGGCCAGCGCCGTTGAGGTACCCGAAGCCGGCGTCGATTATTACCTCCCGAAGGATGTTCCTCATGGCCAGGTACAAGAAGTCTGGTATCACTCGATGGTTACGGGAACATGGCGACATGCACTCGTGTACCTGCCGCCTGACTACGCCGCACAAACCAGGACGCGCTACCCCGTGCTGTATCTCCAGCATGGAGGAGGAGAAGACGAAAGCGGCTGGATCCGTCAGGGCAAAGCAAATTTCATTCTCGATAACCTGATCGCGAGCGGGAACACGAAACCGATGATCATCGTGATGGCGAATGGTTATGCCAGCCGCGCCGGCTATGTCTCTCCCGACCTCACGGGCAAGCCCTTTGGTTCGCCTGAGTTCATCAAGGTGATGCAGCAGCGAATGGGCGCATTCGAAGACGATGTTATGCAGGCGCTAATTCCCTTTATCGACAAAACCTTTCGCACGCTCCCGGATCGCGATCACCGCGCCATGGCGGGGCTTTCAATGGGCGGCATGCAGACCTTCCAGGTCACCTTCAATCACCTCGACCACTTCTCCTATATTGGTGGATTCAGCGGAGCGGCAAACGTATTCGCTATGGGCAGCGGCAAGCTGGACACCAAAACAGCGTTCCAAGGCGCAATGGCCGATCCAACAGCCTTCGCAAAACGAGTACATCTGCTTTGGATCGGCGTGGGAACAAACGAGCCGGAGCGGATGAAGTCTGGCCTCGAGAACCTGCATGCGACTCTTGACGAGGGAAGAGTTCAGCACGTCTTTTACGAGTCCCCCGGCACAGATCACGAGTGGCAGACCTGGCGACGCGATTTGAAGGATTTTGCGCCCCGGCTGTTCCAGTCGCCGTTGCAAAACAGTGGAAGTGCAAAGGGTAAGTAACTAACGTTCGCTGTAACCTCCTGCAGTGGTCGCGGCATTTTCGCCTTTCTGCGCGAACCGGCATCTTGTTGCAGTTGGCTCCTGCTGGCGCTCCACAATTCGAAATGCGCGATCTTTTTCGAATACCACTTCTCCATGGCCCGCATGCTGCTGCAAGCGGGCCTTCTATTTAGACAGTTCATGATTCATCATGCATTCGAGCGACGCTTATTCTTCTTAAAGAAGCGGCAACGCTTCCAAAGGTCTGGAGATCCTGATGAAAATCAGTCAACTGCTTGCCGGTGTGCTTCTCTACATTGTTGCCGGACTTTCGTTCATCGGCGTACAGGCACCCCCTTGCCAACTCACGAGAAGTTCTCTGGTATCGGACGCAATCTCACCAGTAAGTACACCGGCTGGAGATTCGATTTCTGCAGACGGGCCAATTCGTCTTCACGCTGGAATTTCATGCGTGGTCAGTTTCCTCTGAGCGTACCGGGTTTGAGCGGCTGGGAATGTTCCACCTGCTCTGGACAGCAGACTCGGTCGCGAAGTTCGCCATCAAATCGATTGTTTTAGCACTCGATTGAGGCGCTGAACAAAGCTCACAGGGTCCTTCAACGGCACTCCCTCAAGCAGAAGGGCCTGCTCGAAGAGGAGCCAAGCCGCATCCGGTACCTTTTCGCTGCCCGGATCAGCCAGAAGCTTTCTGACTATCTCGTGATCAGGATTGATTTCAAGGATAGGCTTCTGCTCCGGCATGCCCTTCTGTCCCATCGCTTCCATCATGTGGCGCAACCGCGCTGAGGGTTCATCTTCATCAGATACGATAACTGACGGACTGTCGGCCAGACGCGATGATGGACGCACCTCTTTGACGACATCGCCTAGAGCGGCTGTGATCTTCTCAAGCAACGGCTTGAGCTCTTCGGCCTTCTGCGGTGCCGCCTCATCTTTGAGGTCTTCTGAAGTAGACGACTTGTTGACGGCTTTAAGCTCAAGCTCGCCATATTTACCGACAGAGGAAAAGACGACCTCATCGATATCGTCATCGAGGATCAAGACTTCGATGTCGTTTTTCTTGTAGATCTCGAGCAGGGGTGAGCTGCGAAGCATCGACTCCGAGCCGCCGGTGACGTAGTAGAGTGACTTCTGGTCCGGCTTCATGCGTTCCTTGGCTTCAGCCAATGAGGTGAGCCCCTCGATCGTGGTGGATTTGAACCGAATCAGGTCAAGCAGTACCTCACGATTCGCAAAGTCGCCATAAAGCCCCTCCTTCAGAGGCCGGTTGTACTCGGTGATGAACTTCAGATACTTTTCCGGATCGTTGGAGGAAACGGCCTTCAGCTCCGAGAGAATCTTCTTAACGCTTGCGGTTCTGATACTGGAGAGGACCTTATTCTGCTGCAGGATCTCGCGTGAGACATTCAGCGGCAGGTCTTCTGAATCAATGACGCCGCGGACGAAGCGGAGGTATTGAGGCAGAAGATCCCGGGAATCATCCATGATGAAGACGCGCTTCACGTAGAGCTTAATACCGCCTTTGTATTCAGCCTGGTACAGATCGAGTGGAGCCTTAGCTGGAGTGTAGAAGAGGGTGGTGTATTCGAGTGTGCCTTCGGCACGGGTGTGAAACCAGAAGAGCGGATCCTCCGGGTCCCCCGTAATCCCTTTGTAAAACTCCTTATAGTCGTCATCCTTGAGCTCGGATTTGGTGCGCTGCCACATGGCGCTGGCAAGGTTGATCTGCTCAGTCACTCGGCTCTTGGTGGACTCCTTCTTCTCAGGGTTCCACTCGCTTTTGTCGTAGGTGAGAAAGATAGGAAACGCGATGTGATTCGAATACTTCTTAATGATCTCCCGCAGGCGCCAGCTGTTCGCGTACTGGGCGTTCTCATCGTTGAAACGAATCAGAACGTCTGTTCCTGCGCGTTCGCGTGACTCCGAGGCGACAAGCTCTTCGATCTCGAAACCGTTCCTACCATCACTCGTCCACTTGAACGTCTTCTCTTCACCTGCTTTGCGGGAGATGACCTGAACCATTGAGGCCACCATGAAAACCGAATAGAAGCCAACCCCGAACTGGCCGATCAGGTTGGAGTCCTTGCGTGCGTCTCCCGACATCTGGGCAAGGAAGTTCCTTGTCCCGGAACGCGCAATAGTGCCGAGGTGCGACACAAGATCTTCCCGGTTCATGCCGATTCCCGTGTCGGAGATTGTGAGTGTTTTATTCTCTTCATCCAGCACGAGATCAATGCGTGCAGACTCAACACCACTGACGATGAGGGCCTTGTATCGCTCCTCCGTAATCGTCAGGTAGCGTAGCTTGTCGAGAGCATCCGACGAGTTGGATATGAGCTCGCGAAGAAAGATCTCCGGATGTGAATAAAGCGAATGAACGATCAGGTGTAAGAGTTGATCTACTTCGGTCTGAAACTGTTGCATAGACATAACTATTCAATTATCACAAACAATGCACCGAGCCGTCGTCGGCTGGAAATCGCTGGCAATACGGAGATCTATAAGGAAAAGATCATCGTCGCTATGGTTGATGGGATTGCCGCCTGCATCTTCGATTTGAATTCTCTGAAAGCCTGAGGGTCGTGGCTGGTAAGTACAAGAGCCGCTCCCGCCTTAGCCAAGGCACATGCAATGTATTGGCCCAATCGTCTGCTTGAGCCATTCACGAAACCACCTGTCCATGGAAATCGAATAGGGGCTTTGTCTAAGGTGCGGTTTTGCAAATCAACCACCATGGATTTTTAGAATCAAATGGGATCCGGTAGATATGGCGAGAAAGTCGCGACAGACTGCCTGATGAGCGCAGTCCAGATGCTGGCCCATGGTTTGCATGAAGACTACCGACTCTTCCAATGGAGCAGCGACTCCCTGATGGCTGTCCTCCGACGCCACACCTCATATGCAGCGGTACGCATGGAGGTATCCCGGCTCATGATGAACACCCCTCAGCATCTTGTTGAGCAAGGGGGGCAAAAAAACATTTGAACATCGCAACCAGCTTCGATCTGCTGCCTCTCGCACAATTCTCGACAATTGAAGAACTGCTGGGAGCATTCAAAGCCAAATTGATTGGAGTGACCTGAAACTTCGCGAATGATTGTCCCAATGAAACCATACAGCTCAATTCTCATTCCAATCTGGCCAAGTTAGAAAGCGGGTCGTGTTGGGCGGAGAGAATTGAACCTTCGTGGCGTTGCCGCCTGCGGATCTTCATTCTACCCCGGCCTTCGCGTTCCGCGAGTTCGGTTCGTCGTCACAACTCGGGCCCGATTGCCATCCAACTTGCCAGTACACCTCGCAGATCGGGCGATACGATCAGACCGACCGATCGCATCCGATTAACGAGATCTCCGTGTTCCAACACGCATGCATGACGTGCTTTCGGAGACTCGGCACGCAGGGATCGTCTATGGCGATCATCTTTTAGAGAAATCCAGGAATCAGCAATAGAGCACAGGCCGCAATGCTCTCTCGCCGGATCTTAGTTGTTTTCAATGATGCCCTGGCGAAGAGCCACAGTGGCAGCCTCAGTGCGGTCGGCGACCTGCAGTTTGGCGCTGATGTGGTTGATATGATTCCGAACCGTGTAGTGACTAATCTGAAGGGCGCCGGCGATCTCCTTATTGGTTAGACCTCGCGAGACCATTTCCAGGATTTCGATCTCTCGGGCACTCAGGCTCGATCGAGCGTCGCGTAGCAACATCCATTCGACTATCCGCTCAGGGAAATATGTGCCGCCTCCGGCAACTGCTTCGATGGCTGTGACGATTTCTTCACGCGGGGCGTTCTTTGAAAGGTAGCCTCTTGCGCCGGCCTTGACTGCCCTGTAGATCTCTTCTTCCAACTCGTAGCTGGAGAGGATAATTGCCCTGGGCGGATTTGGTTCTGCCTTAAGGAGATTCAACAGGTCAATCCCATTGATCGTCGGCATGCGCAAGTCCAGGAGAATTACATCCACTGACATACGCTTGAGTACATTGATGGCTTCTTCTCCGGAATGAGCCGCTCCGGACAGCTTTACACCAGGCTGTCTGCGAAGCAGTGAAGTCAAGCCCGCGCGGACAACAGGGTGGTCGTCGACAATCAGGACCCGGACGCATCCTCTAGAGTCTGGCGTGTTCATGTTTGTCAATCCTTACGTGAATTAGCCCCTTAATCGAGAGCGCCCGCAAGAACGAGGCTGGCAATGGCGCGAGCACTCTCACTACCGTTCCCTTGCCAGGAGCGCTGTCGATTCTGAACTGCGCTGCAATGTTGTCGGCCCTCTTGTGCATTCCTCGAATGCCGAACCCTGCTGATTCGCTTGAAACGATGAAGCCGTCTCCGTTGTCTTCAACGAACATTTCCACTGTCGAACTCCCGTAGACAAGCGAAATGGTAAGCCGCGAGCAATGCGAATGCCGAACCGCATTGGCGATGGCCTCATAGCCGATCCGGAGAAGCGTATCGGAAACACGCAAGGGAAGATTCCGAACATTTCCCTTGACCTGTGACTTGATCTCAACGGAGGAACTCTGGCAGACCATCCGGCGAGCACATTCCTCGAGAGCTGCCAGCAACCCTATTGATTCCAAATGCTCCGGACGCAGTGTAGAGATGCTTCGCCTCGCCTCCTCATGGCTGTTGCGAACCATGCCCTGCGCAATTTCGAGCTGCGGAGTGATGTCCATCCCGTCTTCGACGTCGTCGCGAATAGCCTGCAATTGGAATCCCAGCCCCGCGAAGCTCTGTGCCAGCGTGTCATGCATCTCATGTGCGAGGCGTTGACGCTCGTCAAGAACAGCCTGCATGCGCCAACGCTCCACAAGGATCAATGCAGTCATCACGGCGAGAGAAAATAGGATGACAGCGACACCGACCTCAATGATGTGAGACGTGTTCCACCACGGCGGCCCCTCCAGAACTTCGACGTCTCCTGAAGAAGGAAGCAGCAACGCGAAGGCAGTAAGGTCATGAGTGTACTTCGCATCCGTTACACAGATGCCCCGTAGTCGGAGTTTGCTCTTCTCCTTGAGAGTCTTCAACCGGGGCTCTCGGCCAGCACCGGTCACCAACGCCATGAAAGACTGGCTTTCGTCCTCCAGTGTCAGGCTGACCGCTCCATTGCCCTCATTGTGTTTCTCTTCGAGTCTTCCTTCCACCTCCACATACTGTGCATCGAATGCTCCAGTCGCAGCCTGCGAAGCTGCGACCGCAACCGGGGACACCGGCGTGTGCGACCATAGGCGGCGAATTTCGGCGTTGCCCAGTTCCGAGCTGAAATCGTGCAGATACGCATCGCCCCGCACTTCGATTTCGTCACCTATCTGAAGAGGGGGATGGGGGGCACTGCTGGAAATGGCTAATCCGCCGGTCGAGTCCTGGATATAGAGCATGGGTGCGGTGAGCGTCACGACGCCCTGAATCGTAACGGAGTTTGGCGCATCGGGCGACAGCAGTCGAAGGCTGCTGATCGCCTGCACGTCAGTCTGTGAACGGTGTGCTTGCAGGTCACGTTCAATGGGTTCGAGGAACCGGTCGTACGGGGCGGGTTCCATTCCCGTTGGGAATTGGTTGGCCACTGCTGTTTGCAGTTGTATCGACCCGATCATCGCAGCAAGATCGGCATGAGTGGCAGGCCGGATCTCCATGTTTCTCCACTGAGCTCCGGTGTTATAGGACTTCAATCCGAACCTCCCGGAACGGATGCAGTTCGGATCCCGGACCGCGATGGTGCTTGTCTCGCCGGTTGCAGAGGTGGCGCTCACCGCGAAATCGCATTCGAAAGCCAGAAACTTGAGGTGATACCACTGCTCTGCAAACACCCGCGGCATCACTCTTTTGACTGCATATTCTCTCCAACCGTAGTCAGCCCTCCCCATCATGAGAGTGTTGTCGAGATCACGAAGGCCGGCCATGTAGCCGTGGTAGGCATCCACGCCTGTCTCTTCATCACTTGCGCGGATGATCAATCCTGCATCGCCATACTGGCCGAGGAGCAGTACATCTGCTTCGACGGAGTAGTTTGTCCAATATCCCGGTCCCGTCATCAGCTTGGCGCCGCGCTCGTCGGAGTTGTTGGTCATCACACCGTCCGCATACTGCCAGGTCCCGCCGAATGCCCGCCAGTCTTCCTGATTCTCGAGAGAGATGGCGCGGCGTTCAAGGGGTTCGCTCCGATTTGCCGAGCGATACATGACGGAAGAGCCGATCGCGATTACGACGACTGCTGCGGCCAGGCCAATCAGCAATGCGCGCCTGGTCGCATGGGTGCGGCTCATTGCGGCGACCACCATGACATGTTCTCGATCTGACGGATTTCGGCGGAGTCGAGGTTTTCGCGCGTCATCAAGACGGGTTGAACCTTCACCTGTGCAGGTCCGGATGACCCGTGTATTTCTCGATTCATAATCTCCATCGCAGCTCGGCCTAGTTCGTACGTATTCTGTACCACGACGGAATCGATTCCTCCGCCACGAATGGGGGGAATCAGGTCCTGATCGAAGCCAACCAGCTTGATTACTCCTGCTTTGGAGAATTCCGCGAGAGCATAGTAGGTCCCGCGCGTAGCGGCCAGCGAAAGCGCAACGATCGCATCGAGGGTGGTTGTGCCGGCGAGCAGTTCTTCGGCGCTGTGTTGCTCCTGCGGCACACTCGACAACCCCAATCGGCGAGCAACAACGTGAATTCCGGGAAACTCACGCGTCAGCGTAAACTCGAAGCTTCGCTCGCGGATGGTGCTGCTTTTGAGTTCCGGTTGGATTCCCACGATTGCAATGTTTCCTTTCCCGTGAAGAATCGATCCAATCCTCTGTGCGGCAATCCGCCCTCCTGTCTCTTCATCGTTCAAGACGTAACTGAGTTTCGAACCCGAGGGGATTCCCAGCTCGGTATCAATCACTACGACCGGTATTCCCTTGGCGAGAACACGTCGTATAGGAGTTCTCAGGGGTAAGGTCTGAATTGGCGAGACAATGATACCTGCCATCCCGCGATCAACCGACTTTTCAAGAAGCGATATCTGACTACGGATGTCGTCGTCGCGCATGGGCGCATTCCAATAAATATCCAGATCGGCCGAGCGTGCGACGGCGGCTACACCGGCATGCTCGGGTTCCCAAAGCGCCGTTCCGCAGGTACGTGGAATCACTGCTACTGTGGGCCTGGTTCGCTTGCAGCCTAAGGCAACGAAGGAAACCAGCAGCAGAGAAAAAACCAGTGGCGTTTGGATGGAGTGAGAGCGATTCAGCGTCGACCGATTGAAGCGAGAAACCGTTCGCATCATCATCAGGTACTTCCTCTGGGCGCACTCGTTCGCTCTGCGAAAGGTTGTCGGCGACGTGGTCGGCAACCGTATAGGTCATTCGACCCATACTATTGAAATCCTGGGAGAGTCTAGTCCTTCCGTAGCCGGTCCGGCAATTATACGGCCCGACCATCTCGCTCTTTCAAGCAGCAGGTTACCCCGCATTCGCAGTAGACTAGTCTCGAAACTCCAGTTCGGATACGGCTCGACAGAGCGGGAGATGTCTTCGAGGATAATGAGCTTGAGTTCGCTCGTACATAGGATTTGTTTTCTCCCTCTATTTCTGTGCCTGCAAACAAGCTTGATCGGGCAAACAGGGAGAGAGCAGACTGCATCAATCACATCGGCGCTTCAAACACACGAATTTGACAGGGCGCTCGAATTGCTGGCAACCGCGCTCCACGGCGCTCCCAACAATCCGCAGCTTTGGATGTTTCAGGGGCTGGCCTTCTCGGGGAAGAGAGATTCGAAATCGGCGCTCGCATCTTACCAGCATGCGTTGAAGTTATCTCCCGACTACTTGCCCGCGCTCGAAGGCGCTGCCCAGATTCAATACGATGCGGGCAGCGTGGGTGCTATTCCCTTGCTCAAACGCGTTCTGACGATTCAGCCCAATGACGTCACCTCGCATGCCATGCTGGCGGTGCTGGCCGAAAAGAACGGAGACTGCCCGACTGCGGTGAAGCACTTTTCAGAAGCCGGTCAAGCGCTGGAGTCACAGCCCGAGGCTTTGCAAGGGTACGGCGCCTGTTTGCTGAAGCTGAAGCGGATGGATGAAGCGACTCAAGTGTTTCAGCAGCTCCTGGCCTCACGGCCCGACGATCCTAGATGCCGGCAAGCACTTGCCGCCGTTCAGCTTGCTGCCGAAAAACCCCAAGATGCGCTTGGAACCGTTCAGCCTTTGCTGACGTCGAGTGCCGATGTGGGCACAATGCAGTTAGCGGCGGCCATTTTCGAGGCGAACAAAGATACGCCTAATGCGGTGCGGATTCTGCGGGATGCGATTGTCAAGGATCCATCGGACACGGCCCTTTACGTGGATTTTGCCGAACTCGCAATCGATCACCAGTCATTCCAGGCGGGCGTGGAGATGATTGATGCCGGTCTGAAGCTGCAACCTGACGCTGCAAATCTCTACCTGGCCCGGGGGGTGCTCTATGTGCAGCTCGCGGAATATCAGAAAGCCGAAAGCGATTTCGAAAGAGCCGAGCAATTGGATCCCACGATGGGGATGAGTGCGGCCGCACAAGGCATGCTCGCGAACGAACAGAATCAGAACGATCCCGCACAGGCGCTGGCGAAGGTCAGAGCCAAACTTCTCAAGAAGCCCGATGATGCGTTCCTGCTTTATCTACAGGCGGCAATTCTCTCCAAGATGGCAGCGGAGCCGGGCACGCCGGAGTTTCGACAGGGAATGGAATCCGCGAAGCGATCCGTGAAACTGCAGCCATCGCTGACGGCGGCTCACAACCTGCTTGCGAAGTATTATCTCGATGCCGGCGAGAATGCGCTCGCCGCACAGGAGTGCCGCATGGTCCTGCAGCAGAGCCCTTCCGATCAGAGCGCTCTGTATCACCTGGTTATTGCGCTTCGTAAAAGCGGGAAACAGGCGGAGATTCCGGATTTGCTCAAGAAGCTTGCGAAAGCGCGGCAGGAATCGACCAAGCAGGAGGGCGAGCGCAACCGGTACAAACTCGTGGTCGCACCGGCCAACCGACGGGAATGAATGAGATTCGAAGGCAATAGCCCCATACGCCTTTACTTGACTACTCTCCAGCGGCAATAATGGCTCTCGTTTAAACACCGCGTCTCCATGACACTCACCAGACGTTCCTTCGTCCTTCTGTCTATCTGCACTTCCGCACAACGCTTCCTCGGGCAACAGCAAGGTGGAATTGCATCTCGGGGGATCAAGGCACAGGCCAAACCGGCGCCTTCCGGGCGTCCGTTCAACGCGGAATTTATCGACGTTGCGAAGGAAGCAGGTTTGCATGCCCCCGTCATTTATGGCGGGGTCGACGAAAAGAAGTACATTGTCGAGGCGAATGGTTGCGGTTGCGCCTTTGTCGACTACGACAACGATGGCTGGATCGACATTTTCCTTCTTTCCGGTACACGGCTCGAGGGTACACCGCCAGGAGCCACAAACCGCCTCTACAAAAACAACCGCGATGGCACTTTCACTGACGTAACCGAGAAAGCAGGGCTGAAGGCCATCGGATGGGCAAACGGAGTGTGCGTAGGCGACTACAACAACGATGGCTTCGACGACATCTTCTGCACATACTTCGGCCAGAATCGCCTCTATAGAAACAATGGCGACGGCACTTTTACAGATGTGACGAAGGAAGCGGGTCTTTTGCAATCAGGACCCGCACTCTGGGGAGCGGGATGCGCGTTTGTGGACTATAACCGCGACGGACACCTCGATCTGTTCGTCTCGAACTACATTCGGTTCTCGTTTGAGAACGCTCCGGTACCGGGAGAGAAATCAACCTGCAATTGGAAGGGAATTCCAGTCAATTGCGGACCGCGAGGTCTGCCAACCGGAAGGCATCTGCTCTATCGCAACAATGGTGATGGCACATTCACCGATGTGACCAAACAGGCAGGCATTGATGTGGCCATTGAAAGCTACGGCATGACCGTGGTCGCAGCCGATTTTGATGAAGACGGCTGGCCCGACATTTTTGTGGCGTGTGACTCTACGCCCAGCTTGCTGTTCATGAACAATCACGATGGGACTTTTCGTGAAGAAGGGGTGACCCGCGGGGTTGCTCTTAGTGATGACGGAATGGAACAGGCCGGTATGGGCGTAGGCATCGGAGATTACAACCTCGATGGACATCTCGACCTGTTCAAGACACACTTCATCGACGACACGAGCGGCTTCTATCGGAACGACGGAAAGGGCAATTTTGACGAAGTGACGCGATCCGCCAAGATCGCAGTTGAGACTCGCTTCACAAGCTGGGGCGCAGGAATCGTAGATCTGGACAACGACGGATACCCTGATGTGTTCTTTGTTACCGGCAGCGTATATCCGGAGGTGGAGAAGAAACTCCCGCAGTTTCCTTACAAGACCCGACGCGTTCTCTTCCGAAATCTCGGGAATGGCACTTTTGAGGAGCTTGAATCGCAGGGCGGCGCAGGGATATCCGCGGCTCACAGCAGTCGAGGCTGCGCGTTCGGCGATTTCGATAACGATGGCGACATCGATGTGCTGATCGTCAATATGAATGAGCCTCCCTCCCTGCTCAGAAACGATCTCAAGGTGAAACAGAACTGGCTCAAGGTGCAGTTGCAGGGCGTCAAATCGAATCGAAGCGCAATCGGAGCGCGTGTTGTTGCCCACTACGGCGGGAAGACTCAGGCGCAAGCGTTGGTGAGCCAGTCAAGCTATTACTCCTGCAATGACCCGAGGCTCCATTTTGGCCTGGGAGCTGCGATGGAAGTTGATCTCGATATCCACTGGCCCAGCGGATTGCACGAAAGCTACCGCCGCGTTGCCGGCAATCGGCTGGTGACCTTTCGTGAGGGTGCAGGCGTGGTTCCGAACCGTGGGTGGAGCCGCTGAAACCGGGCGCATAGTACATAGAACCCATTGACACTCGTTCCGAGCATCTTCTACAAGGTTGAGAAATCGGGGAAACGTTTTCTGATACCAACCAAAATTACCCGATCCGTCTTTCAGGAGGTGTTCATGTCACGACGCAGGGTGCTCTACCTTGCCATCTTGCTGTGTTCCTTGCTGGCTCTATGGGCCGTCCCTTCGTTCGCGCAGTTCACGGCGAATATTCAGGGAGTGGTCCAGGATCCGACGGGGGCAGGTGTCGCAAAAGCTCAGATCGAACTGCTGAATGTAGCCACCGGCGAGCGAAAGTCTGCAAATTCGGACGCCTCGGGCAACTACCGGTTCGTCAGTCTGGCCCCGGGAAGTTACAAGGTCACCGCCGCTGCCACCGGTTTTTCGAAGACAGAAGCTTCAGTGACGGTGCTGACCGAACAAAACGTCAACTTGCCGATCTCGCTCCGAGTCGGCTCAGCAAGTGAATCAGTGGTTGTCAGCACCGAAGCTCCGATCGTCGACACCGCCGATAGTCGCACTGAGCTAACGCTGGACAACAAGGGTGTAGCCCAGTTGCCGATCGTGGGTAGAAACCTTGTGACTCTCGTGACAATGGCGCCCGGCGTATCAGGTCTTGGCACCAGCACGTCGGGAAGTCCCGCCTCTGGAGTTGACAACTTCTCTACCGAAGAGCAGGTGGATGCCAGCGCAAACGGACAAGGACAGAACAACAATCAGTACGTCATCGACGGACTTGACGTTACCAGCGGCATACGCCAAGGCGTGCTGAACCTTACTCCGCAGCCCGAATCCATCCAGGAAACGAGCGTGCAGGTAAACACTTTCTCCGTGGAGCACAGCCGCGCAGCTGGTCTTCAAACCATCTTCACAACGAAGTCTGGCACCGATGCATTCCACGGTGCTGCATCAGACTGGTTCAACTACCAGGGGATGTTCGCTAACCAGCATTTTGTCTCGTCGAAAGACAGCCCCTACAAGCCATTCCATTCAAACAACATGGACTTTGCCATCGGCGGTCCAATCATTCCGCACCGCAACAGCTTCTTCTATTTCGCCATCGAGCCTCTGCGTTCGTCCGCGAGTGCTGGCGGATTGGTAACTTTTGCTTCGCCTGATTTCATTTCCTTTGCCCAGGCGAATTATCCGAGCACGGTGGGAACGGGCATTCTAGCAAAGTATGTACCCTCTGGCGTCGGCTCTGTGACAGTGCAGCAAACAGCAGCTGATGTATTCGGCACAGCTTGCGGAACCACGGCAGGAAAGAATGGCGTGCCATGCACTCTTGCGATGATCAATCAAGGCTCCTTCGGAGCCACGCAGATCCGCAATGGCACACAATATTTCGCCCGCATCGATCAGGCCTTCCACAAGGAGCGCATCTATGTCAGCCTCTTCCGCACTCTGCTTCTGACTGGTGCGGCATCTCCGATGCCTGATTTCTCCGCCTTGAACAACACGTGGCAGGTCGCCGGGCAGGCAGCATGGACGCACACGTTCTCCTCGAACACGCTGAACGAAGTAACAGCTGGCCAGAGCCGGGTTGAAGGCGTGCTGGGCAGCGGCGCCAAGGACTATACGGTTCCATCGATCTCCGTCAACGGAATCAACGCTGACGGTGGTCAGGCTTATGGCGTCGGCTTCGCACAGGGCGACTTCATTCAGCACAATTGGCACTGGCGTGATGTACTCACCCACGTCAAGGGTGCACATACTCTGAAATTTGGGTACGAGGGCTGGTATGGCGACGACGTGGAGCCCTTCCAGGGCCCGTGGTCGCAGCCCAAGTTCGCTTTCGACAACTTGCTGAAACTCGCTCAAGACGCGCCTACGAACGAGAGCGGCATTATGTACAACCCGCAGACCGGCACCCAGCAGCTGTGGAATTGGGATGCCGCCGCCAGGACCTTCGGCCTCTTTGTTGAAGACACCTGGAAGGCACGCAAAAACCTGACACTCACGCTCGGTTTGCGCTATGACGACAGCGGCAACCCGTGGTCGAAGAGCGACGCCACCGTCTTCGGCAACTTCTACTACGGAACCGGCACTTCGAAGCAGGAGCAGATCGCGAACGGGTATGCAAAACCGACGAAAAATGCTCTATTGCATTCAGTCGACAACCTCTGGAGCCCGCGCGCAGGCTTTGCGTGGGATCCAACCGGCAATGGAGACTGGGTGGTCCGGGGTGGATGGGGTCTTTATGCCAACTGGCTGACCTCGGCCAATGTTCAGGAAGAATTCCGCGGGAGTCCCCCGGGATTGGTCCTTGCATCGTTCACCACTGGCACTTCGACCCCTCCGATCTTCCAGCTGGGAACCAGTAATAAACCGCCGTTTGGATTTACCTTCCCGACATTCCAGGGAGGTCTGGATACAAAAGGCGGCAAGGTCGGGGGCAATTTTGCCATTGGAGCAATCAACCCGCTGCTCAAATCACCGTGGGCCGATATCTGGTCCCTCAGCGTTCAGCGAAGGCTTACGCGCGACCTTGCTGCGACAGTGGGCTACAGCGGATCGCACTCGTGGAACATTGTGGGGAATGGGAATTCGATCGGCAACGTCTCGTACGGAGTGGACATCAACGTGGTTCCCGGGGATCTGATTGCTCATGAGAGCCTGGTACGAACGGGCCTCAACACCAGCTTCGGCTCCATCGCCTACGCGGATAATGACCGTTACGGCAACTACCATGCCATCTACTTCGATGTAAGGGGACGCTTCTCGCGCGGGTTTATCGATGCGTCGTACACGCGTTCCAGCTCGAAGGACGACGGTCTCGCGTATCCAACACCGGATAACCCCGGCCAATACTACGGACCGTCGGTCTTCGACGTGCCGAATCGGGTCTCCCTGAGTTGGAACTATTCGATTTCAGGGCTAAATCATGGCAAAGGTGCGAGCGGAAGAGTGACAGGGGGATGGGGCCTGAGCGGCACAACCGTCTTCCAGTCGGGATATCCGTTCACGGCAGCAAACTTTAACGGATTTGCGCCGATCTGCGAGGATACGTCAACAGGCGCTCCCGCCTGTCCGTCTCCGGCCAACCCGGCAGTCGGCCTTCAATCCTACAGCGGCGACTACAACGCCGACGGCAACAACCTCGACTATCCGGATGCCACGAGTTACAAGCAGTTGAGCGGCAACAAAGCGTGGCTGGCGGGTGCAGTACCGAAATCCAACTTTGCAATACCTGCATTTGGACAAGAGGGCAACGAGAAGCCAATGCAGTTCCGCGGTCCGAATTTCTTTGAGACGAATACCAACATCTACAAAGACACTCCGATTACGGAACGCATAAACTTCCAGATCCGGTTTGAATTTTTCAACCTGTTCAATCGGGCCAACTACGCGAATGTCGACACGAACATTCCGGACGGAAGCTTCGGCGCGGCTACGGGTTCCCACGAGCCAAGGTTCTGGCAATTGGGCGGGAAGCTGTCGTTCTGATGTAAAGGCGTTTGAACGATGAGGCCGGCCAGCTCTTCAAGTTGGCCGGCCTCTTTCTTTTGAGTAACATCAGTTGCAGGTCTCTCGAGTTTTTTGCCGTTGCATTATTGCGCTTTTAGTTCAGAGCTATGACAACTGCTCCCTCCCATCGCCGGACACTTCTCGTTTTTGTGGCTCTGACGGCATTGGTCGCGAATCTCGCTGCCCAAACAGGCGATCGTCGGACCGCTGACATCGTATCAGCGCTTCGAGCCGGACAATACGAGAAGGCTCTCGGGCTGCTCCATGCAGCTATTGCACATTCACCGGCAGATTCAGAGCTGTGGACGATGCAAGGCGTCGCATTTAAAGGCGCCGGTAACTCAAAGGACGCGCTCGCTTCATTCCGCCGTGCTATCAAGCTCGCTCCGGACAACGTTCCTGCTCTGCAAGGTGCAGCGCAGATTGAATTCGACCAGGGAGACGCTGCTGGCATTCCCATCATTGAACATCTATTGAAGCTTCATCCAAACGACTTGACCAGCCACGCCATGGTGGCGGTTTTGGAGTATCAGCAGGGGAACTGCACCTCGGCACTGCCTCACTTTGAAAGGGCTCTGCCTGTGTTTGAGGCGCGACCGGCCGGCTTGGATGCGTACGCCGCCTGCCTCGTGAAGCAAAAGCAATTCGACAAAGCAATGGCGATGCTGAAGCGGAGCGTCGAATCACATCCGGAGAATGTCCAGGAACGCCGGGTCCTGGCATCGGTTCAGTTGATGGCGCAACTTCCAGAGGACTCCATCGCTACGCTCACGCCATTGTTAGCCGCAGATCCAGACCCTCAGACCCTGGAACTTGCCGCGCAGGCATACGAGCAATCGCATCAGACGGAGAAGGCCGTCGATTCGCTGCGTGAAGCGATCCTTCGCGATTCGAAAAACGTGAATCTGTACATCGAGTTTGCCGCAATTGCTGAGAAACATCAGTCAGTACAGGTCGGCATTAACGTGGTGAACGATGGAATCAACCTGCAGCCCAATGCCGCGGCGCTCTACTTCGCACGGGGAATGTTGTATGTTCAGCTTTCGGAGTACGAGAAGGCCCAAAGTGATTTCGATAGAGCCTACCAACTGGATCCAAAGTCATCTCTATCGGCAGCCGCGCAGGGATTGACCGCCGTGCAGCAAAACGATTTCAGCAAGGCTCTTGCTGGAATTCAGGAGAAGCTGCGCGCACGCCCAAATGATCCGATCTTGCTTTATATGCAAGCTGACGTGCTCGCCGAACAGGACCCGCAGCCCGGCACTTCCGAGTTCAATACGGCGATGAACTCAGCAAAGAGAGCTGTTTCCTTGAATCCTGCTCTCGGTCCGGCTCACACCGTGCTTGCGAAACTGTACATGGCAGCGGAGCGATACCCAGACGCCGTTGCGGAATGCCGTAAAGCACTCCATGATGATCCGGCAGACCAGACCGCCTTATATCATCTCGTCCGTGCATTGCGAAAAACTGACCAGAGAAACGAAATTCCGGGTTTGCTGAAGCAGCTTGCGGTTCTTCGCCAGCAGGCGAACAACAAGAAGCGCGAAGAAAACCGGTTCAAACTTGTCGAGGGAGATCCGCTGTCCCCGTGACATTGAAAGGGAGCGGATCCGCTACTCCGCACTTGGTGTCAAATAACAGTGATGCGGTACACGCATCGCTTGCCGCCACGAAGGATCGATTCTTCCAGCTCTGCCTTGACTCGGCGTCCCAGAATCTCTGAGTAGGTTGCTTCCTGCCATCCCAAGGTGCAATCGCAAAAGCTGGGAGGTGTCGTACCAACCTTCACCATAGGACAGCTACATGATGGCCCCTTGTCGACAATGCGAATCGTGCCCTCTGCTTTGTCGTAAGTAGCTTCCGCCATCCAGTTGCGCCGGCCCTCATCGAGGAAGCCCTCGACGTTCCCTTTGTATCGGTCGATCAAGGTTGCGCGAAACGTATCCGCGCACTTGCCTCCAAGCGCACGCAGAATCTGTTTACGCTCGTCCTCGGGCGAACGAGCCTCGATGATTTCAATCAGCTTCGAGAAGCGCAGCCGAGCTGCGTCAGCGCGGTCGCGTACTTCTGAAAGTTGCTTCGGATCGCATCCGTCTGCATGCTCTTCCGTCACCTGAGCGGCAGATACCTTCTCCGCACAACATATGCCGGTTCCGCAGATCGCGGCTGCGCAGCCTCTCACGAACTCTTTCCGGTTGATCATCGCTCCAATTTCTCCTTCCGTGCGGTCCGGGGCGCCTCGCCTTGTATCCCGAATCGGATTGGGGTGAGCCTGATGACCTCCGAATTGCTGCAGGCACAAATTGTGAGTCAACTCTTGATCTGCACGTACGTGCTGTAGTTTTCCTTGTCGATCGTCATGAATGGCCGCATTGTCACATCTCCACCGCTGACTGAAGTCGCCGTCCAGTCTCCGCGGTTGTTGTTCGCCGGCTTCGCTCGGAGAAGAGCCTGCGGATCAAACGTTGGTTGTGATTCCGCAATAGCCATCAGCGCAAGCGGTCCCTGGACCAGCGCCACCAGGTTCGGATGGTTTGCATCAACCGCTTCGAGGCGGAGCGGCATCGGAAGCTCAACCTGAATGCGGTCGCCATCTTTCCATGTATTGCGAAGCGCTGCAAACGATCCAGGCTCGACTTGGCTGCTTACTCGCCGGCCATTGACCATGACAACCGGATCAGGTTTAGCCCAGGCCGGGATCCGGATGAAGATCGTGTGCTCATGCGGCTGCGACGCGGAAATTTGAATCTCGATCTTGTTTTCGAAGGGGTACCTGGTCGTCTGCGTCAGCTGGAGCTTGGTTCCGTCGTCGTTCCAACGGACACTCGATGGCGTGAACAGGTTGACGTAGACTCCATCGCGCGAACGCAGATACGTGCTGACGTGGTAATCGGCCGCAAGCTGCGGAAATGTCCCGGAGCAGCACGGCCACTTGTCCTTGTACCAGACCTTCTTTCCGGTATTTGCGTAGTCTGAGTAGTAGAACGACGTTCCATCGGCCTGAATAGGCCACGCACCAAGGATGGTGTTGTAGAGAACTCGCTCCATGCTGTCGCCATAGCGTGCGTCTTTGGTGACGCGCAGAAGGTATCGTGTGATCTTGAAATGGCCGTATGCGCCGCATGGCGTCTCGAAGCTGGCATGAGTCTGGCTCAAACTATCGCCAAGCTGGCCGACTCCCGGCTCGCCAAACGCCTCGTTCGGCCCCCATCCGCCTGTCGCAAAGCTCTGCGTCTTCATGATCATCTCAAAGCCATTCTTCGCCGCCCGAAGATGCTTCTCGCTTCCCAGCGTGATGTAGGCCTGCATCGCCGAGCTGAATGCGTTCACGTGACTGTATGCATGCTCAAACGGCAGTACATTGTTCCCTTCTGCAAGAGGGTTGAAATAGGTGTCATCTTCGAGGTACTTCTTCGCCATATCCAGGTAGAGAGGCTTCCCGCTCCGCTGATATGCAAGGAAGAGATTCTCCGGCAGGGTGTACGTTTCGTCCCAGGTGAAAGCGGTGTCCTTGTGCGGGCGCGAGCGTTGCTCCGCGCGGGATAGAGCCTTTTCAGGCAAGTAGGCGGCTATGGCCCGCGTAAGCTTTTCGTGGATGTCCATGGCCATCGGATCATGGGCATACTCGTGAGCGTCAATCAGCCCGCACGAGAGCTTGTCATAGGTGTAAGCCGGAAGTCGATAGTCCACAAAGAATTTCGCCTTCGGATCGAGCGTCTCGCCATATCCCTTCACGAGCTTGTTGATCTTGAGCCTGGTCGCATCATCTCCCGTTACGGCATAGGCGCGTGCTAGTCCTGAGACGTACTGCCCAAATGAATGTCCCGCGATGAAGCCATGGAAGTCGCTCCGCTCCAGGCTGAACCCGGTCAGATCGTACCAACCTCCCATGTCGTCGCCTGGCGCGGGCAGACCGGCTGCCTGTCGATACACTTTCAGCATCCGGTCGTCATCCAGGTTCAAAAAGCGCGCGTGGTTCTCGTCGAACTGACGCCGCATCGGCCCGTCGTGCAACTGCACGTCTGCGTAGCTGAACAAGGCTAGGGGTGTGGAGACGGCTGTCAGTTGTCTTCGCATCTCCGCCAGTGCGGAAAATGAGCCCAGTACGCCAACGCCGGCGATCGATCCTGCCCCCTTGACGAAGGTTCTGCGATCTATCTCATATGCCATCTTTCACCCGCCTTGCTGCTACCAAATCGATTTACGGTGCAGCCTAGGTTTTGACTTTGGGCGGTGTCAATGGGTCATTGAGGCTATATGTCGAGGCTTCGAAACTTTTGGACCGGCAGCAGAACCTTGATGAGGCGCCGATGCCCCAGATTGAGTTGTCTTCTGAAGCGCACTTTACGGCAGCTCTCGTCAATAGAGAGCTGGCCTCGCTCACCTTGACATTCTACCGGAATCCTGCCTATGATCACCTAGAATGTCTACCAGAGAGCAGAATGAACGCATCGAACTTCTCCAGGGCACCCTGGATCTCCTGATTCTGCGCACCCTGCAACGCGGCCCCATGCACGGTCACGCCATCGCCAAGGCTATTGAATTCAGGTCCGACGAAGTGCTCCAGGTCGAGCAGGGATCGCTCTATCCGGCGCTGCACCGGCTGATCAAGCGGCGATGGATCTCTGCCGAAGATGGGACCTCAGAGAACAATCGACGGGCGAAGTTCTACGCGTTGACAGCAAAAGGCAGACGGCAGTTGGCGGTTGAAACCGGCAAGTGGGACAAACTGGCGCGAGCAATCGCGCAAATTCTCCAGCCCGGAGAGCGGGAGGAAGCATGACACGGCGCAAACGCATGCTGGCGGATCTCGAGCAGGTTTCCACGGTGCGCTGCGGTGGTCTCTGTAACAAAAGGACGTTGCCGCGGAACTTGCATCTTGCGAATTCCGAGAACTCCTGAGATCCGCTCACCTTCAGCCTAAGCAATGCGCTCTGGAATGCGACGGATAACGGTGTTGATCGAAGCAGAGATTCTCACGCTGATCTTGTGATTCCGCTCCTTCGCCCGATTACAAGCACGCCTCGTGCTTAACCGACTCGCCTGCAAAGTGTCACATTGCATGACTAGAAGTTCCAATCTGGCTCATCTGACAGTCAGATTGATCGCGCCGGTCTGGGTGACAGAGCCCGAGGTGCCGGTAACCGTGATCACATAAGTGCCGGAGGTTGTTCCAGTTGTACCCCCGCCTCCGCCGCCACCGCCTCCCGGAGCACCGCTTCCTCCTCCGCAAGCTCCCAGCGCACCAAGAGCCAGCAACAGAGCCATCGATCCAACCAGAGCTTTCCAGTCTTGCCGGCGCGCCGGGATGCACCACAACACCATGCATGCGAGCGTGAAGCCGCCTCCAGTGAGCCAGAGGGATGGTCCGGCGTGGTTTGCGGCTGATGTAGCTGCGGTCGTGGTGATCGCCAGCGTTGCAGTACCTGCCGAGGAGCCAGTGATCGCGGCAGGCGATGTTGTTCCGAAGCTCAGGGTCGGCGGATACTGCGCACCACTTGGAGAACTGGTGATCTCCGCGGTGAGTGTGATGCTGCCGCTGAAGCCATTCGAAGGCTGCAACGTGATCGTTGAGGTGTTTCCGGTTGTAGCTCCCTTGGTCACACTGACTGCCGTCCCTGAGATGGTGAATGTGGGCGGCGGCACGGTGATGGAATAGGTCCCACTCGCAACTGCGCTCTGCGTATAGCCGGCTGCGACAGCGATCGCCTTGATGGTTTCAGAGGCGGTTACGGTGATCGGGCTGGCGTATACATTGGAATTTGCGGTTGGAGTGGTGCCGTCCGTGGTGTAGTAGATGGTCGCTCCCGTTGTGGTGCTGGAGATGGTGACGGATTGCACGGACGCGTAAGAGCCACCGCCGGGAGTGAAGGTGGGTGTGGCTGCAGTTTGTGTGACGAGAATCACCTTCCGGATGCGTCCCGCGCCGTCCAGGAAGTAGAGGTTTCCAACAGAATCAAATGCGATCTGTTGCGGATAAACAATCTGCGCAGCGGTGGCAACGCCGCCGTCTCCGCTATAGCCCGGGAAACCAATGCCTGCGACTCTTGTGATTACGCCGGAGTTTAAATCGACCTTGCGAATTTCTGACGGATCGTTAGATATGTACAGATTGTCGTTCGCATCGAGCGTCAGCGACCGAGGAGCGATCTCGTTGCCAAGCGCTGGACCGCCGTCACCGAGATCGCCTCGGAGGTCCTTCAATCCGGCAATGGTGTTGATTTGCCCGTTTGCAACAGCGATCTTACGTATCCTGCCGCCATTCAAACTGGCAACATAGATGTTCCCGGCCGAATCCAATGCGACAGACGTGGGGTATTGCAGGGCGGCGCTTGTCGCGGGCCCGCCGTCGCCACTTACGCCGCTGGTTCCATTTCCTGCGAATGTGCTGATGATGCCGGTGGTTGCCGAGACCTTGCGAACACGGGCATTACCGCTATCGGTAATGTACAGGTTCCCGTTCGAGTCGAATGCAATGGAAGCTGGCCCGCTGAGATATGCGGATGTGGCTGGGCCGCCGTCGCCCACGTTGCCGAATGGCGGAGGATATTGGCCGGCCACGGTCGTAATCACACCATCGCTTGCAGCGATTCTGCGAACGAGGCCGTTACCCTGATCCGCAATGAACAGATTTCCGGTGGCGTCAAATGCCAGTCCTTCCGGGTAAGACAGAGCTGCGTCGGTCGCACGAACGCCGTCTCCGTTGTAATTGCAGTTCCCTGTTCCGGCAAAGATAGAGCCAGTCCCAGTAGATGCGGAGATCTTCCAGACTGCGCATCCAATTGTGTCGGAGACGTAGAGGTTTCCCGATTTGTCGATGGCAAGCCCCTCAGCCCCCCTGAACTTGAGATCCGAAGCCGGCGTTCCATTTGTGCTTGTACCGTAGGTTCCACTGCCGGCAACCGTAGTGATTATGGGCGCATTGCCTGCGATGTTGTAGGTGGCCGAAACAGGCGCGCTCGTCAGGAAACCCGGAGCTACTGCGACGGCCTTCACCGTGATATTGCCGGTTACGACGAATGGAACGCTGTATCCGGGCGAAGTGGACGGGGAAGGCGCAGATCCATCCACCGTCACGTATATTGACGCGCCGGGGGTTGCATCCGTGATGGTCAAAGTCTGGGCTGTTGCATAGTCACCGCCCTGCACACTGAACGTTGGCGTGGCTGCCCGGGTGGATGGAGGCGTAGATGCGACGACCATCTCACGGATCCGGCTGATTGAATCGGCAACGTAGATGTTCGCGGAGCCGTCGGCCATGACCTCCGTTGGGAAGCACAGAGACGCACTGGTTGCGGCGCCGCCATCACCATTGGAGGCGCAGGCGAGGCCATTGCCGATGACGGTTGAGATGATCTGTGTGGATGCTGCAACCTCGCGAATGACGTTGTTGTATCTGTCGGCGATGAAGAGATTGCCCGAACCGTCAAGCGCAATTGACAAAGGGCCATTGAGCAGGGCGCTTATGGCGGGCCCTCCATCGCCTGAATAGCCGCCAATGGGATAGCTGTTCTGCCGTGGCGGAGTGCCTGCAACCGTACTGACAATGCTGGACGCCGTGATGACTCCGCCAGTTGCGGTGATCTTCCGGATCAACTGATTGCCGGCATCCGCGAGATACAGATTGCCGCTCGCGTCGAAAGCCAGACCATCGATTGTCGCAAAACCTGCACTGGAGACGGGCCCTCCATCTCCTGAGTAGCCGTAGGTAGTGCCCGTGATGGCGGTGATGATTCCGGTTCCGGCTTTCACCTGCCTGATTGTGTTCGCGGAAGCGAGATAGAGGTTGTGCGAGGCGTCGACGGCAAGCCCGTAGACGCCGCAGATTCCGGCCGCAGTGGCGGGACCGCCATCCCCGCTGATAAGGCAGGTACCGTTGCCGGCGACGGTGGTGATGATCCCGGTGGTCAGATCAACCTTGCGGATGGTTTCGCTGCCTAGATCCACGAAGTAGAGGCTCGAGCCATCCAATGCAAGCGTCGCCGGATAGGAAAGCGCTGCGCTGGTCGCCGCGCCGCCGTCACCGCTGGAACCGTAATATCCATTCCCTGCCACGACCGAGATGACACCGGTACCCGCCGCGATTTTGCGCACCATGTGATTGGTTTCATCGCTGAAGTACAGATTGCTGTTGGCGTCTTTCACCATCCCCGCCGCGCCTGTGATCTGGGCGAGCGATGCTGGACCGCCATCCCCGCTGTACCCCGCCACTCCAGTTCCTGCGATTGAATAGATGAGCGGCGTTGAAGATGATCCGATCACATACTGCGCCGAGACGGGAACGCTGAGCGACCCGCCGTAGGAGAGTGCAACCGCGACGACCGTCTCCGACCCGTTCACAGAGATCGGGCCGCTGTAGAGATTTGAGGTGGAGGTCGGAATCGTTCCGTTCGTGGTGTAGTAGATCTTCGCCGAAGAGTCCGAGTCCGCGATGGTGACGGTTTGCGGCCCCGCGTAGTAGCCGGCAGTCGGCGATATGCTCGGCGCTGGAGTCACCGGGAATTTCAAATTGTAGGTAGCTGTCACGTAGTTCGACGTGACGTAACCAGTCTCACTGGCGTACGCAGTGATCGTCACCTGTCCGCCCTGTGCAAGCGTGATCGGCCCGGTATAGGGGACGAAGCCATTCGTATTCAGCACTCCATAGGCGGAGTAGTAGATCGTGGAACCCGGAACCGATTCGCTCATCGTCAGAGTCTGCACTGTCGAGTAGGTGCCGGACGGGGGCGAGATGACCACCGGGGCAAGGCCCGCGTCGAGATTGATCGTGGACGAGACGCTTGCAGGGTAGTTGCTGTCGCCTGCATAGCTGGCTTTTACCGCATGTGTTCCGGCGCCGATTGGCGCAACGTGGTCCACCGTGCCCGTGGCAGTCTCGGTAGGCTCGGTGAGAAGGATCGATGCGTTTGTCTGGTATTTATCCAGCATCGCCAGGTCGGGGACGCCGTCTCCGTTGAAGTCCGCGGCGACAACCGCAAACGGTCCGAGCCAGTTCGGGCTCACAACAGGAGTGGTCGGCGTTACCGTGAAGCTGCCGTCTCCCGCGCCGATGAGCAGAACTATGCGGTCGTTGTAGTCGTCTACGCCCGCAATGTCGAGCTTGCCGTCATGATTGAAATCTCCGATGACAAGGCTGGAGAGCTCACTTGGAGGAACTATCGGACTAGCTGCGGTTTCCTTGAAGGTGCCATCACCGTTGCCCAAGGCAATCTCGACGCCGCTTAGATCGGAAAAGGCGAGATCCAGAACGCCATCTCGGTTGAAATCTCCCACCACTACCGAAGTTGGAAAATAGTCCAAAGTGAAAGACGCCGGCTTCGACGTAAATGTGCCATCGCCCTTACCCAGAAATATGGTTGGACTTCCGCCGAATTCGAAGTAATTGGTTACAACCAGGTCCGGAATGCCATCGCCGTTGAGATCGCTGACCGCAACGCGGCCATAGTCGCCGGAGGTAGCAAAGCTTGTTCCGGCCTTGAAGGTTCCATCTCCGTTTCCGAGGAGGATGGAGACGCCGCCGAATGAGATGTAATCGCCAACGACGGCTACATCCAGCTTGCCATCACCGTTGAAGTCGGCTGCGACCATCGAGCCGGGAATTCCATCTCCGCCGACCACGCCCTGGTTGTAAGCGACATTGGTCCGGGCAGCGGCGAAGCTTCCGTCGCCGTTGCTCAGAAAAGTGGTAACGTAGCTGGTAAATCCTCCAGTGTTCCAACTCAGAATCGCAAGATCGGACTTCCCGTCTCCGTTGAAGTCGCCGGAGCTCATATAAGGATTGATCTGATTGGCGATGCCTGTGGAGAATGTCGGGCCGGTGTTGAATGTCCCGTCGCCCTTACCCAGGAGGATCGATATGGAGTAAGGACCGTCGCCGTACTGGCCGCTGCTCCACAACAACGCCAAATCGCCTATGCCATCGCGATTGAAGTCTCCCTGGACCTCACCCAGTGGTGCGTAGCCCAGGGCCTGGGTCGGCGAGATGAGCCATCCCGTTCCGGGTGTGCTACTACCAAGAGAGACAGTTCCCAGATTCTTGTTCGCGAAGGTGGTGTCGAGGAAAGAAACCTTCCCGGTCACCGGAGCGGTGCCGCCATATCCGACAACGGCAGCCGTCAGCGAGTAGTCACCTGGGTAGCCTTGACTGGAGATCGAGGTTGCATCTGTGTATACGGGCCGTGGTGCCGGACCGACGGTCAGCGAGACCGCATTGGACGAACTGCTCAGGCCATAGCCATTCTCAATGAAGACGGCTTTATAGCTATGCGTTCCCGCGCCGGGGACGAACTTGAACACCGCAGTCCCACTGCTGGAGAGCGCTGACGTGCCAAGCAGATGAATGTCGGAACAGGAGACCGTAGCCGCATCGCAAAATTCAACCTGCCCGGCTGTGAGCGGGTTCGCCCCAGCCGCAACGGTTGCGGTGAGGGTAATGACGGTACCGGGAGCAACGCTGGTCACAACGGATCCGGCCGATGTCAGACCCAGCGACGTGGACGTTGCTGGGGGTACGCCCCACAGCGGAATGGTGCCCGAAGTGCTCGGCTTGTAATTGCTGTCACCGGGGTAGGCCGCCGCTGCGAGATGCGTCCCTGCAAGCGGGAGCGAAACAGTCGCCGATGCGGTGGCCGTCTCAGTCGGGGTTGTTAGCGAATCGATAACAGTCCGCGAATTACCATCCTCCGTAAGGATGTCTGGCCATCCATCCCCATTGAAGTCGGCAACGACAAATGTGCCGGAAAAGTCGTAGGGATAAGCGATAGTTCCAGCTGCCTGAACGAAGGTTCCGTCTCCGTTGCCAAACAGCACTCCGACCGCCGTTACGTAGGGCGCCGCATACACGATGTCGGGAATACCATCCTGGTTCAGATCGCCGACTGCGAAGCCGGACATTTTGAAGTTGGCATTTGGGCCGGCAGGTACCAGGGAGAAGGTGCCGTCGCCATTCCCGGTGTAAACGGAGAAGTCGTTGGGGCCAACGATCACATCAAGTACGCCGTCGTCGTCCACATCCGCAACGGCCGCCCGCGAGGCAGCAGGTAAACCGGGGTTCGATTCAACCGTAAAGGTTCCGTCTCCATTGCCAATTAAAACGCTCGTCTCGGTTGGTGATGCACCGACCGCGATCAGATCAACCTTGCCATCGCCATTCAAGTCGGCAGGGATAAGCAAACTCGCCATTGTGTACATGGAGACGGACGCCTGCGTCTGCGTGAACCCGCCACTGCCGTTGCCAAGCAGAACAACCACTTCTCCATTGGATGAAACTTGCTGGGAGAGAACGAGGTCGGCGTTGCCATCGCCATTCACGTCTGCCGTAGCGATTGCATTGGGACTCATTCCGATCGCGGGACTGGAAGCTGCGATGGTGAAAGTTCCGTCTCCATTTCCCAGGAAGATGGTGATCGTGTTGTTTGCCGCGTAGTAGACTGCATTAACGGCAGCCACGTCTGGGATGCCATCATTGTTGAAATCCCCCACAACAAAGGAGCCCGTCTGACTATATGGGCCAAAAGGAGAGCCCTGCACTCTGAAGGTTCCGTCTCCGTTCCCGAGCAGGACATCATAGGTGCCGAAATAGTCCTTGATAAACAGGTCAGGAATCCCGTCCCTGTTCAAATCCGCGACTACATAAGAGACCCCAGCGACACCGCTGGCCGTCGTGTTCGCAGTTAGCCACGCCACGTCGCGCGTCGGCGCGCTTAGTGTCCCCGTGCCCAGAACAGCATTGGCATGATTGGAATCCTGGAAAGAAACGGATCCAGTGGGAGGAGCAGTGTTTCCTGTTTCGGTGACGGTTGAGGTCAGCCTATACGCGCCCCATGCTCCGGTCTGGCTAATGCTTGTGGTGGTCGCGACCGGTGGAATTGTGCCGGTGACGGTGAGTGCCAACACACTGCTGGAGCTGCCGGAGTAACTATTCGTGCCTGCAAAGACGGCCTTGTAACTGTGACTCCCAATGCCCGGACGCATTTTCAGCACTGCTTTTCCGGCGGAATTGAGTTGGATGGTTCCGAGCAGATGAATGCCGGTGCAGGATTTTGCGGAGCTCTCACAAAAACTGATGACGCCGAGAGTTACGGATGTTGCACCCGAACTCACCGTTGCGGACAATGCCACCACGGTACCTGCTGGGACCGAGGAAACACTGCTTCCGCCAGAGGTCACAGTGAAGCTAGTCGCAGTGGCAGCCTTTGATTGAGCAACCGCGCAAGTAACGCCCGCGAACACTAGAAGAACCCACACGGCGATTGCCAGGCGGATCTTCTGATGTATGGCATTCCGGTTGAAGTGGGTGGAGGGATTCGCGCAGAAGTACAAGGACCCAGGCAGAGCAGCCATGAGCAGGTTGACCCTTTCTATAAAGCGGTAAACTCTGCGGCAGAACACGCGGACACCGCTCAGTGATCAGGAAACGATGGAGTATAGCATGTAGAGAAATCCCAGGACTATGATCGATCTCGCCGAGGTCTTCGAGGAGACGGACCCGTATAGCCGAGCAGAGGACTTTTCGAAGTGGATTCGATCCATGGATCTTCTCAATTGCAGCTTGATCATCACGATCCTAATGAGGCTGAAAATTGCTAGGCTGAAATCAGCTTGCAGGAAGTGATCCTGATAAACCCAACCAACCGGCCAGAACCTCAGTTCTCCCGCCATGGATGCAATCTGAACCCCCGATGCCGGCAACCGCAATCACTACAATCGCCGACAACAGCGTCACTGGATCGGGTTTACGTTCCGTCTGTCCTGAAATTTCTCAGATTTCTTGCTAATCTGCGGCCGCAACGCATCGCTGGGCACGAGCGAGCGATCAAGCCGGAGATAGACCTGGATTCGCACGTATTGTTTTGGGCTTGGCGAGCCAATCGGCATCACATGGTTGAGAGTGAGACGATTTGGCGCCTTTGTGATGAAGCCATCAAACGGACAGCTTTGCATCCCCTTCAAGCACCCGCTGCTCCAGCTTCGGAGGCGTGCCCGGCCCCCATAGCCTCGCCCGATGCGATACGCGGTAACGCAGCGGACCGCCGTCCTGGGTCGTCGCGCGCGCGATCGGGCGGACGATGCAGACGAATTCGGTCTCGATCGAGTCGGGCCCGGCGCTGACCACCGAGTAGCCGTGCCCGGCCATGTCGACGAATTCCAGGTGCGGCGCGACGTCGGGATTGGTCCTCGCCCGCGCCTTTGCGATGTCGCCGCTCGCTGCATATTCGAGCGCTGCGCGCACGCCGTGCTTGACTGTCAGGTTAATCGTCGCTTCGGGCGCGGCGCCTGGCGCCTTGCGCACGAACAGCGGAAGCAGCGGGAAATCCTTATAGTATTCGGCGGCTTCGGCGAGACCGGGGGCGGAGATCGAACCGGTGATGAAGCTCAGCCCGACCGGGTCGAACCCGGCTGGCGGCAATTTGGGCGCGGCATAGCCGGCCCAGAAGCTGTGGCGGTCGCCCGAGATCGTGACGAACCCCGACAGTTTGTGGTCGCGGACGGTGTCATAGATTTCGGCACGCTCGCTGAACGCCCCGCTGAAATCGCCGCCGCCGAAAGTACCGAAATCCTTGCCCGGCCATTTGTCCTTCGCCAGCCCGGCGGGCAGGTTCTGCGGATCGGTCCGCATGTCGAGCGTGCCGTTTGTCGCGCCCCAGATCTTCCAGGTCGCAGCCGAGCGCGTCAGCTGCTCCTTGAGCCATGGTTTCTGCTCGCGGCCGAGCATGGTGTAGGCGGGCTCGTCCTTGCGGAAATTGGGCGCGCTCTTGTCGCCGATGGTGATTGTCGCGGGGGGATTGCCGCCAGCATAGTCCTTGCCCGCGTCGATGATTTCCAACAACTCCTGCGGAACCACTGGGAAGTGAAAGTCGAACACGTCCGTTTCGGGCCGCTCCCCGGGATTCCGCATCGCGTAGCTATGGAAATCGGTGAGGATCAGATCGACATGCTTGCCGTAGCGCATCGCGCGATAGGCGGTCATGCTGCCGACAGCGGTGCGGTTGTTGGCCTCGGTGCCGAACCCATGATCGTCTAATGTGTCGATCGGCGCGCTCGTCACCGCCGGCGGGCCAAACTCGTCGAGCCCGGGGCCCGAGGCCTTGCGGACGCGCGAGGGGATATATTCCCACCACGCCTGATTGGCGGCAACGCGCAGCGGCTGCGCGGGCTCGATCTTGCCGCCGTATTCGATGAAGCTCTGCCAGCCCTGCCACGAGAATTCGTGGTTGTCGCCGATGCACACGAACGGAAAATGCGCGCGCGCGTCTTGGATGTCGGGATCGTTGATGTGCGCGCGATAGACATGGCGATAGCCGGCGAGGTTGGTCGGCACGTGGAAATTGCCCACCTTGCGGCCGTCAGGAATGCGACCAAGGTCGTAGACAGTGCGCGAATAGCGATGCGACACCTCGTCGGGATATTCGACAACTTCGTAAATGAAGTCACCCAAGTGGAGCACGAAGCCCAGCTTGCGATCGGCTGGTGCGTGCTCGTCCTCCCAGATCATCCGGCGAAAGGCGTTCTGCGCGCCTTCGTTGACGCTGTTGCACGACACGAAGGCGAAGCGAACGGGGCGCGGGTCGCTGGCACGCGGGGCGGTGATCGTGCGCCCGATTCGGCTGCCGGCGCCGCTGTCGTCCGTGAAGCGGTACCAATAAGTCGTCGCCGGCAAGAGGCCGCCGATCAGCGCGCGGCACGTCCAGTCGGCCGCCGCCAGCACCGGCGTGCGTGCCTTGGCAACGACGCTGCGGAAATCCGCATCTCGCGCCACTTCCACCGTCAGCGCCTGGCGCTCGCCTTTGTCGAATGGCCGTCGGGTCCACAAGACCACGCTGTGATCGTCCGGATCGCCAGATGCGACTCCTTGGGGAAAAGACGCGCGGTCCTCTCGCCATACGACTCGCGACGGTACGGCAGGCGATCGCGTCGCCCACACGCCAATGATTCCTAGAGAAGCAGCGCTCGCCAGAAATCGCCGTCGATCCATCTCACGCTCCTTATTGAGGGCTATAGTTTCATAACTGGCATTGGTGCAATCGACTCACCCTAGCAGTCGCCAAAATCGCGTGTAAAGCCATTGGTGACGAAGGCGCTACAGCGGGGATGAAGAACGGCGAGTGCTCCCATCGCGCGCCACAACCGCGATACTACGGGCGGAATACCCATTCACAGTAGTTCAAGCCGCAGCGTTGAATCGAGTCGAAGACGTTAACCCAGACTCGATCCCGCGTGCCTACCTTGCGGGCGCTCGCGCAGTGATGATGTGGACGGGGTTCGTCTTGCTGTGTCCACTTCCCATCTACCTGCCCTGCTCAAAAAGGAAAGCGTGCGGGAGGACAAGGTTGACTGAGGGAGGCAACTGACACCACTACTGATACCAGCACGACATGTCCACCCAGACGAAGTGCGGTCACTTCTCTGGAACACCTTTGTTTTGCTTGGTGCCGGGAGGGGGGGTCGAACCCCCACGACCTTGCGATCGGCGGATTTTGAGTCTGTTTTTTGAGGTTTTGCAGCGCGTTGCAGCCGCTCGCAAAGTGTCGCATAAACAATTTGATGTGAATAAGTTGCGATTGCGACCTTTCTTGCAGTCCGTAGCAGCAGAATGCACGAAAGTTGGCAACGAACAGCCATCAAAACGGCCACCGGAATCTGCCCCAAAAGTGAGGCAAATCGACCAAAAACACGGCGGATTGAAAAT
>Ga0207689_10000742_pt1 | contig 31331 bp, 28 predicted proteins | sample KBSMisM52_FD_184312 | JGI IMG/M metagenome (GOLD analysis project Ga0207689, IMG submission 184312) | Miscanthus rhizosphere microbial communities from Kellogg Biological Station, Michigan, USA - KBS Miscanthus M5-2 (SPAdes) (version 2) | ecosystem: Host-associated > Plants > Roots >...
ACATCCCTGAAACCGCCGATGCGCTCGACATCTCGGCCGCCACGGTCGAGCGCGAATGGGCGATGGCGAAGGCCTGGCTCCACCAGCGATTGTCGGCGGGGGCCTGACCCCGACGAGTAGAATCCGGGCCAGTGACCATCCCTGCCGACGCCTGGCCGCGCCTCGCGGACCATTACCGGCTGAGCTGGTCGCACTGTCGCGAAACGATCTCGGCCCTGGTCCTCAAGTCGTCGCTGCGCGCGCACTGTCACCGCGCCGGGCTGCCGTACCCTCGAACCTGGCAGCTCGAACACCCGGGCGCGGCTGCCGAGCTGGCGCCACAGCTCAGCTTTCCGGTGATCGCGAAGCCGGTGCGCCCGCTGCGGGGCTTCAAGGTTCGCGTCCTGCGCTCCAGGACGGATGTCGAGCGTCTCGCCCGGGAATTCCCTGCGGAATTTCCGGTTCTGGTGCAGGACTGGATCCCGGGCGACGAGAGCCGATTGTCGTTTTGCGCGCTGTACCTGGACCGCGGACGCGTGGTGGCCCGCTTCGACGGACGCAAGTTGCGTGAGCGACCCATGGGACACACCACGGTCGCAGAACCCGCGCCGGACCCTGCCGCGTTCGATGCGGCGCTGCGCTTCTTCGAAGGCCTGGAGCTGAGCGGACCGGTATCGCTCGAGCTCAAGCGCGACCCGGGCGGCATGCCGTGGGTCATAGAGCCCACCGTCGGGCGCACCGATTTCTGGCTTGGCTGCTGCATCGCCAACGGCGTCGATCTGCCCTATCTGGAATATCGCCACCAGGCCGGGTTAGCGCTGCCGAGGACCAGGCAGCGCCACCGCTATGTCTGGGTGAATGCCGAGCGCGATCCGCTTTCCCTGCTCTGGTATGCCGGCCAGGTGACGAGGCGAGTGGTGTCGCAGCGGCCGGTCGCGCTCCTCTACTGGGCGCGAGACGACATCAAGCCCTGTCTCAGGAGCCTGCGGCTCGCCTTCGACGGTCTTTCGTCGCGCGTGGCGCACAGGCGGCACCGCCTCTGGAAATCGCTGACGGCGAGGGCTCGACGCACGAACCTCTATCGCCGCCGCTTCACGGCATTCCTGACAGCGCTCATCACGAGCTCGGCGGCCAGCGCGCTGGAGCAGGATAGCCAGCGGATGGAATCCCGTCCCCTTACCGATCGCGTGCCTGCGGCGGAGAAGAGCGTCGTCAAGCGGGAGGCTGCGCGATGAGCCCCGGCCTCGTCATGAGCTTGCTTCTCGGCGTACCGCGCGCGCGGCGCCTCAGCGTGCTCGCCTACCACCGCGTCCTGCCCGAGCGGGACCCGCTCCTCGCCGTCGAGCCGAGCGCCGCGGAGTTCGAGCACCGGATGCGCTGGGTCAAGTCCAACTTCGAGGTGCTGGCGCTCGGCGAGGCGGCGCGGGCGCTCCGCGAGGACCGGCTGCCCAAGGGCGCGCTGTGCCTCACGTTCGACGACGGCTATGCCGACAACTACCGCGTCGCGCTGCCCATCCTGCGGCGCCTCGGCCTGCCGGCAACCTTCTTCGTCGCCACGGGCTTCCTCGATGGCGGATGCATGTTCAACGACGTGGTCATCGAGGCGCTACGGCACGCGCAATGCGCCGAGCTCGAGCTCACCGACCTGGGGCTTGCGCGGCACGCGCTCGGCACGGACGAGGAGCGTGCCCTTGCGATCGATCGCATTCTCGCGCGCCTGAAGTACTTCGAGCCCGAGCGGCGCCGCAGGACGGCCTTCGAGATCGCCGCTCGCGCCGGGAGCCGCGTGCCGACCGATCTCATGATGACCTCGGAGCAGGTCAGGGCGCTCCATGCCGCGGGCATGGAGATCGGCGCGCATACCGTGAACCACCCGATCCTCGCCGAAATTCCCCTCGCCCGGGCTCGGCATGAAATGGAGGCGAGCCGCGCGCGGCTGGAGCTGATCACCGGCGCGCCGGTGCGCCTCTTCGCGTATCCGAACGGCAGCCCGCGGCGCGACTACCACGTGGAGCACGTCGCGCTCGCGCGCACGCTCGGTTTCGACGCCGCGGTTTCCACCGCCTGGGGCGCGGCCCGTTCCGGCGACGACCTCCATCAGATTCCGCGCTTTACGCCGTGGGACCGCGCCGACTGGCGCTTCGGGCTTCGCATGGCCCATAACCTCATGCGACACGACTATGCCCGCGCCTGAAGGCGCGCATCGGCCAAGAGATCGGCTTAGACCTGAATGGGGAATTCGGTGATCGATCAAGTGAGAACCATAGTGGATGCGGCGCTCCAGCTTCGCGGCCGCCTCGGGGCGAGCGATGGCGCGACGCCGCTCCTCGGCGCGATCCCCGAGCTCGATTCCATGGCCGTAGTCTCGCTCATCACCGCGCTCGAAGAACATTTCGGTTTTACGGTCGCGGACGACGAAATCGAGGCGGCGACCTTCGCCACCCTCGGCAGCCTGACCGACTTCGTCCAGCAGAAGCTCGACGCATGATCGGCAACGGCCCGCGGGCACCCTTCGAGGCTTTCTTCCTGCCCGCCGGCGGAGGCGGGCGCTTCTGCATTTTTCATCCCGCGAGCGGCGCGCCGCTCGGCAGCATCCTGTACGCCCATCCGTTCGCCGAGGAAATGAACAAGTCGCGGCGCATGGCCGCGCTGCAGGCGCGTGCGTTCTGCGCGCTAGGCTACAGCGTTCTCCAGATCGATCTCCTGGGCTGCGGCGACAGCAGCGGCGAGTTCGGCGAAGCGCGCTGGGACGTGTGGAACGACGACCTGGCTCTCGCGGCGGGTTGGCTCGCGCGGCATGCGGAGGGGCCGATGCACCTTTGGGGCCTGCGGCTGGGCGCCTTGCTCGCCGCGGACCACGTGCGACAGGCGCCGCAATCGTTCGCCGGCCTGCTGCTATGGCAGCCGGTGCTCAGCGGCGCGCAGTTCATGACGCAGTTCCTGCGACTCCGCCTCGGAGCCGAGATGCTGTCCGGCGCCGCAGCCGGCAAGGGCACGGAGCAGCTCCGCGCTCAGCTCGCCGCCGGAGAGGCGCTCGAGATCGCGGGCTACGAGCTCGCGCCGCAGCTCGCCTCGGCGATCCAGCGGCTCGATCTCGCCAGTCTTGCGCCGAAGAACGTTCCGGCGCAGTGGTTCGAAGTCAACGCCGAGGGCAAGCCGTCTCCCGGTCTGCAGCGCGCGGCTCGGGCATGGAGCGCTGGCGGCGCCGAGGTCCATTTGCATGCCGTGCGCGGCGAGCCGTTCTGGGGCAGCGTCGAGATTGCCGAGTGCGCGGAGCTGATCGCCGCCACGTCGAGCGCGATGGACTTGACACCCGCATGACCTTCATACGGCAACCCGTCGCATTCGCCTGCGGGCAGGACTGGCTCCTCGGCGTCCTGACGCGGCCCGAGAAGCCGCGCAGCCGCGGCGTGCTGATCGTCGTCGGCGGGCCGCAATACCGCGCCGGCAGCCACCGCCAGTTCGTGCTGCTCGCGAACGACCTGGCGGCGCAAGGCTACGCGGTCATGCGGTTCGACTACCGCGGCATGGGCGACAGCACCGGCGAGCCGAGGACGTTCGAGAACGTCGAAGAGGACCTGCGCGCCGCCGTCGACCATTTCCTCTCGCGGGTGCCCGAAGTCACCGAGGTCGTCGTCTGGGGCTTGTGCGACGCTGCTTCGGCGGCGCTCTTCTATTCGCACCGGGACCGGCGCGTGGCCGGCATCGCGCTCCTTAATCCGTGGGTGCGCACGGTACAAGGGGAAGCGCGCGCCCATCTCAAGCATTACTATCTGCGCCACGCCTTCAGCGCCGCGCCCTGGACCAAGCTCCTCCGTGGACAATTCGACCTTGCCGCTTCGGCCCGCTCCTTCGTGCGCAGTCTCAAGAGGGCAAGCGCCGGCGGCGAAGGCGCGCTTCCCGAGCGCATGGCCCACGGCCTCGCCCGGTTCAAGGGGCGCGCGCTACTCATTACGGCGGGCAATGACTTGACGGCCAAAGAGTTCCTCGATACCGCTCGCGCGTCGCCGCGCTGGCGGAAATTGCTGCGCTCGCCCCGCGTCACGCAGCACGTGCTACCCGAAGCCACCCACACGTTTCCACGCGGGGACTGGCGCGAGCAGGTCGCGAGCTGGACTTCGGGATGGTTGCGCTCATGGTGAAGCGCGTCTTGATGGTGGCGTTTCACTTTCCGCCGCTCATCGGGAGCAGCGGGATCCAACGTACGCTGCGCTTCGCCCAGCATTTGCCGGAATTCGGCTGGGAGCCCGCGGTCCTGTCGGCACACGAGCGTGCCTATCCGCAGACGGCCGGCGAGAGCGTTCGGGAGATTCCGCGCAATCTGGAAGTGCGCAGAGCTTTCGCGCTCGATACGGCCAGGCATCTCGCCGTGTCCGGCGTATTCCCCCGCTGGCTGGCGCTACCGGACCGCTGGTGGAGCTGGTCCCTGGGTGCCGTGCCCGCCGGACTCCGGCTGGTACGGACTTTCAAACCCGACGTCCTGTGGACCACTTATCCGATTGCGACCGCACATCTCATCGGCGCGGCCCTCCACCGCCTGACCGGGATTCCGTGGGTGGCGGACTTTCGCGATCCGATGGCGCAGGACGATTACCCCGCCGACCGCCTGACCCACAGGGCCTTCGAGTGGATCGAACGCCGGACGCTGAACGCCTGCACCAAGGCAATTTTCACCGCCCCCGGCGCATTGCGCCTCTACGCCGAGCGATATCCGGAATTGCCGGCCTCGAGGCTCGGCATCATAGAGAACGGCTACGACGAAGCGTCGTTCGCCGGTCTCGAAGCACAGGCGCCGCAAGTCGGCGAGCGGCCGCTCACCCTCGTTCACAGCGGAACCGTCTACAGCTCCGAGCGCGACCCTCGGCCGCTGTTCGCCGCCCTGGGCGAGCTTCTCCGCGCGGGCGCAATCTCCGGGCGCAGCCTCAACATCGTGCTGCGGGCCTCGGGAAACGATCACTACCTGAGCGAGCTCGTAAGAGCCGAGGGAATCCAGGAGATCGTCTCGCTGCAGCCGGCGATCGCGTACCGAGCCGCGCTCAAGGAGATGCAACAGTCCGACGGCCTGCTTGTTCTGCAGGCGGCCAACTGCAATTACCAGGTTCCCGCGAAGCTTTACGAGTATTTGCGCGCGCGCCGCCCGATCCTCGCCCTGACGGACCCGTTGGGTGACACCGCGGCGGTACTGCGGGCGGCCGGCGTGGACAGCATTGCGCCCCTCGATTCCAAGGAAGCCATCCGCCGTACCTTCGTCGCCTTTCTGGAGCAGCTCAGAGCGAGGCGGGCCCCCCTGCCGTCGGAAGCGGCGGTCGCCGCCTGCTCGCGCCGCGCGCGCACGGCGCAACTCGCCGCGATCCTGGATGCGGCCCGGGATTCGTCCGCTCGCCGCCCGGTCGCGCCGCTCGAGATTGCGCCGCGGGACACCCGCCGATGAGCATCCGCGCAGTCGCGATCGACAGCATCGACCTGCCCGAGCGGTTCGGTTTCCGCCAGCAAGGCGATTTCTTCCGGTCGGCGGAATGGTTTCGATGCCTGCACGCAACCGCGGTGACGCATCCGCCGAGGGTGTACAACGCCGGCGACGCCGCCCTGGTGTGCTGCTGGAACGGCCGCACCCTCGAAAGCCTGGCCAATTACTACACGATGGAATTCGGAATCCTGGGCGAAGGGCGGCTCGACGCGATCGTCGAGCGCATCGCGGCGGACCGGCCGACCGGGGTGCGGCTGACGTTCCTGCCGGAGGCGCTCGTCGATGCGCTGACGCGAGCCCTGAGAAGCGCCGGATTCTTCGTGCGGCCCTATTTCATGTACGACAACTGGTTCGTCCGCCTGAACGGTCGCGACCTCCAGCGCTATCTGGCCGGGCGGCCCTCCCAGACCACGAACACGATCAAGCGCAGGCGGAAGAAGCTCGCGGCGGCGCATGCCTACGAGATCGTGCTCACGCGCGAGGCCGATCGCATCCGCGATTTCGTGACGGTCTACGAGAGTAGCTGGAAGCACGCCGAGCCGCATCCGGCGTTCATTCCCACGCTCGCCGCAACCTGTGCCTCGCTCGGCGTGCTCAGACTGGGTATCCTCTACGTGGACGGGGCGCCGGCGGCAGCGCAGCTCTGGATCACGACCGCGAAGAAAGCGCTGATCTACAAGCTCGCGTACGACGAGCGCTTTCGCGACTATTCGGTCGGCTCGATCCTGTCGCTCGAAATGTTCCGCCAGGCGATCGACGAAGACCGCGTCGAGGAGATCGACTACGGCGTCGGCAGCGAGTCCTACAAGAGAGACTGGATGGAGGACAAGCGGCGCCTGTATGGCCTTGCGGCCTTCAACCTTCGAACCGCATCGGGGCTGGTCCAGGCCGGCGTCGAAAAAGCGAAGCTGGCCCTTCGCCGGGTGCCGCTTCGTCGCCGCGCGGGGCCGGAGGAGCGCGATGCGACTTCGGTGAATGCGTCATGATGGTGTCGCATCTCGTTCACGAGCTTCCCCTCCATGCCGCCGAGCGCGCCGGCGAGGCGGATGCGCTGTTCTACCAGGATCAGCGCCTCAGCTATACCGAGCTGGCGCACGGCATCCGCAGGTGCGCCGCCGCGATGCCGGGCCTCGGCCTCAGCCGTTCGGCGCGCGTTGCCGTGTACATGGACAAGCGGCCGGAGACGGTCGTCGCGATGTTCGGCGCGGCTGCGGCCGGCGGGGTATTCGTTCCGGTCAATCCGCTGCTCAAGCCCGACCAGGTCGCGTACATCCTGCGGGACTGCAATGTGCAGATCCTCGTCACGACCGCCGAGCGGTTGGAGCTTTTGGCGCCGCTCTTGCGAGACTGTCCCGACCTGAGAACGACGCTGGTCGTGGGCGCAAGACAGTCGCCTGGAGCTTCGTCGATCGTCCGCTGGGAAGATGCCCTCGGCGGAGCTGTAGAGGCTGCGCCGCACCGCGTGATCGACGCCGACATGGCTGCCATCCTCTATACCTCCGGCAGCACCGGCAAGCCGAAAGGCGTGGTGCTGTCGCATCGAAACATGGTGGCGGGCGCGAAGAGCGTGGCGCAGTACCTCGAGAATCACCCGCAGGACCGGATTCTGTCTGCACTGCCGCTTAGTTTCGATGCGGGCTTCAGCCAGCTCAGCACTGCGTTTCATGCCGGCGCCAGCGTTACGCTGATCAACTATCTCCTTCCGCGCGACGTTCTCACGGCAATCGAGCGCTACGCCATCACCGGGCTCACTGCCGTGCCGCCCTTGTGGATCCAGCTCGCCCAGCTCAGCTGGTCCAAGGCGCGCACGAGCCTTCGTTATATCGCGAATACCGGCGGCCGCATGCCCAAGGCGACGCTGGACCAGCTGCGAGCCGCCTTGCCGCAGACGCTCGTTTATCTGATGTACGGCCTGACCGAGTCGTTCCGCTCCACCTATCTGCCGCCCGCGGAGCTCGATCGGCGCCCCGATTCCATCGGCAAGGCAATCCCGAATGCGGAAGTGCTGGTGGCGCGAGAAGACGGGTCGCTTTGCGATGCCAACGAGCCCGGAGAGCTCGTGCACCGCGGCGCGCTGGTATCGCTGGGCTATTGGAACGATCCGGCCAAGACGGCCGAGCGGTTCAAGCCGGCGCCCGGCCAGCCGCCGGGCCTCGTCATGCCCGAGATCGCCGTGTGGTCCGGAGACACCGTGCGCCGCGACGAGGAAGGATTCCTCTACTTCATCAGCCGGCGCGACGAGATGATCAAGACCTCCGGCTACCGCGTGAGCCCCACGGAGGTCGAGGAGGTCGTCTATGGCACCGGGCTGGTCGGCGAGGTCGCCGCCCTCGGCATCGAGCACCCGGTGCTCGGGCAGGCCATCGTCCTCGTGGCGACTCCGCCCGCGAATTCCCAGCTCGACTCCGCGGCGGTGCTCGCCAAGTGCCGCGAGCGCCTTCCCGCCTTCATGGTCCCGGCGCGGATCGTCGAGCGCAAGGGCAGCCTGCCGCGCAATCCGAACGGCAAGATCGACCGCAAGCTGCTGGCGCAGGAATTCGCCGGCCTGTTCGAGGCCGCCGCATGAGCAAGCCCGCGCGTCCGGTCCACGCGCCGATGGACCAGTTCCCGGTGGTCGACGATTGCCTCGTCGTTGGCGGGATCCCGCTGCCCGAGCTTGCGCGCCGCGTCGGCCGCACGCCGTTCTACGCCTACGACCACCGGCTCATCAGCGAGCGCGTCGAGCTCCTGCGCACTCATCTCCCGCGCCAGGTCCACATCCACTACGCGATGAAGGCCAACCCGAAGCTGGACGTCGTAGCCCATGTCGTGCAGCTCGTCGACGGGCTCGACGTCGCCTCCGCCGGCGAGCTCGAGACCGCGCTCGCGGCCGGCGCCCGGCCGGACAGCATCAGCTTCGCGGGTCCCGGCAAGACCGACGCCGACCTCGAGGCGGCGCTCGCCGCCGGCATCGTCGTCAACCTCGAGTCCGAGGGCGAGATGGAGCGCCTCGCCGCCGTCGCCGCCCGACGCCGCTCCAGGGCGCGCGTCAACGTACGCGTCAATCCGGACTTCGAGCTCAAGAGCTCCGGGATGAAGATGGGCGGCGGGCCCAAGCCGTTCGGCGTCGACGCCGAGCGCGTCCCGGCGATGCTGCACAGAATCGGCGAGCTTGCGCTCGACTTCCAGGGCTTCCACATCTTCAGCGGCGCGCAGAACCTTCGCGCCGATGCGATCGCCGAGGCGCAGGGAAAGAGCGTCGAGCTCGCGCTACGGCTCGCACGGCACGCGCCGGGCCCGGTACGGATCCTCAACATCGGCGGCGGCCTGGGCATTCCGTATTTTCCCGGCGACGAGCGGCTCGACGTGTCCCTCGTCGCGCGCAACCTCGCGGCCATCCTGGACGATCTGGACTCGCGCCTGCCCGGGGCGCAGGTCGTCCTCGAGCTCGGCCGATTCATCGTCGGCGAGGCGGGCATCTACGTTTGTCGCGTCATCGACCGGAAGATCTCCCGGGGCCACTGCTTTCTCGTGACCGACGGCGGCCTGCATCACCACCTGGCGGCGTCGGGCAATTTCGGCCAGGTCATCCGCAAGAATTATCCAGTGGTGGTCGGCAATCGCGTGCGCGGCGCGCAGAGAGAAATCGTCTCCGTCGTCGGCCCGCTCTGCACGCCCCTCGACCTGCTCGCGGACAGCATGGAGATGGCGCATGCCGAGGTAGGAGACCTGATCGTGGTGTTCCAGTCCGGAGCTTATGGCCTGAGCGCGAGTCCGACCGCGTTCCTAAGCCATCCCCTGCCTGCGGAAATCCTGGTATGAGCGGTATCTGCGGCTGGTTCGACCCCAACCCGGGCGGCTCCTCGAACGCCGACATTGCCGCCATGGCGGCGACGCTCGCCCGGTTCGACGCAAGCGAGGTGCGCACCATGTCCGCGCCCTGGGGTGCGGTCGCGCTTGCGGCCCGCGAAGCAAGCGGAGATCTGTGCCAGGACGGGGAGCGCCTGGTCGTGGTCCACGGCGGCGCGCGCATTTCAGACGCCCGGCTCTCGGACCTGGCGCGGCAACATGGCCTCGCCCGCGCCATTGCCTCGGGATATGCCGAGAAGGGCGCCGAGATCCTGAAGCTCATGGCGGGGAGCTTTTCGCTCGCCATCCTCGATGGCGCCGCGCGCAAGGCGCTTCTGGCGAGCGACCGCATGGGCACGCGCTCGCTCTGCTATGCCGCCGACGCCCGCAAGCTGGTCTTCGGGTCGACCCTCGACGCCATCAGCGCTTACCCGGACTCCAGGCGCCAGATCAGGCGTCAGGCGCTCTACGATTACGTCCATTTCCATGTGATACCGGGCCCGGACACGGTGTATGCCGACCGCGCCCGGCTCGAGCCTGGAACGTTCCTGACTTGGGATGGCGGTCAGCGCCGTGCGGCGCCCTACTGGAGCTGCGAATTCGTAGAGGACGAGAAGCGGGCGTTTCCTGCCCTGAAGGAAGAATTCCTGGCGCTGCTTAGAAAAAGCGTCGCAGACGCGGCCGAACACGGCTCGACCGGCGCGTTCCTGAGCGGCGGGACCGACAGCTCGACGGTGGCCGGGATGCTGAGGGAGGTGACCGGCGAGGCACCGCGCACCTACTCCATCGGATTCGACGCCGAGGGTTTCGACGAGGTCGGCTATGCGCGGATCGCCGCGCGCCGCTTCGAGACCCGGCACAGGGAGTACTACGTTACCCCCGACGACGTCGTCAGCGCCATTCCACGCATCGCGGCCGTCCACGACCAGCCGTTCGGCAACGCCTCCGCGGTGCCCACCTACTACTGCGCGAAGCTCGCGCGGGACGACGGCGTCGACACGCTGCTCGGAGGAGACGGAGGCGACGAGCTGTTCGGCGGCAACGAACGCTATGCCACCCAGTACCTGTATTCGCTCTACAGCGACCTGCCGCAGCCGCTGCGGCGGGCGGTCCTCGAGCCGGCCGTCGGACTCTTGCCCGGGGTCGGCATCGTCGGCAAGGCGCGTCGGTACATGGCGCACGCGTCCCTGCCGATGCCCGCCCGCTACGACCACTACAATCTGCTGCAGCGCCTGGGGCCGGAAACGGTTTTCACGAGCGAATTCCTGGGCGGCGTGTGCCGCGCCGCGCCGGCGGAGCAGGTCGAGCGGGCCTACCGCTCTTCGAACGCGGATTCGCTGATCAACCGCATGCTGGCCCTCGATTTCAAGTACACGCTCGCCGACAACGACCTGCCCAAGGTGGTGCGCTCTTCCGAGCTCGCCGGGGTCGACGTGCGCTTTCCGCTGCTGCACGACGAAGTGGTGGCGTTTTCAGCGCGCCTCGCCCCCGGTTTGAAGCTGCGCGGCCCGCGGCTGCGCTACTTTTTCAAGAAGGCCCTGCGGGATTTCCTGCCGCCGGAGATCATTGCCAAGACCAAGCACGGCTTCGGCTTGCCCTTCGGGCGGTGGCTGCATTCGCACGAGCCGCTGCGCCGGCTCGCGTTCGAAAGCCTCTCGGATCTGAAGAAACGGGACATCGTCCGAGGCGAGTTCATCGACCAGCTCACCGGCGCGCACGTGAAAAGCCATGCGGATTATTATGGAACCATGGTCTGGATCCTCATGATGCTCGAGCAATGGCTGAAGCAGCACCCCGTGTCGGTGTGACGGCCATGCGAAACACCTTCATCGCATGGCCCATCGCGCTGCTGGCGGCGCTGCATGGCCCGGGCGCCGCGGCGCAGAGCCAGTTCGATCCCAAGCAGCTTGCCATGCTGCCGCCCTACTGCAAGTACACGCAGCTCTACCGCCAGAACGTGCCGGGGGGCAACGACCCCCAGCAGATCGAGCGCTGGGCGAGCGTCCTGGGCCAGGAGAATTTCGTCCACATGCATCACTATTGCCTCGGACTGGAGAGCGCGAACCGGGCACTCTATTTCTCGAGCACGAAGCAGGACCGCGACCGCGAATTGAGCACATCGGTGAGAGAATTCGACTACGTCGTCGACCGGGTGGCGCCGGACTTCGCCCTCCTGCCGGAGATCCTCACCCGCAGGGGCGAGAATCTCCTGCGGCTTGGGAACGCTCCGCAAGGCGTGGTGGACCTGAATCGCGCCATCTCGCTCAAGCCGGACCATTGGCCGCCTTATGCCGCGCTGAGCGACTACTTCAAGGCGCTGGGCGACTTCGCCTCGGCCCGGGAGTGGGTCGAAAAAGGGCTGGCTGCCGCGCCGGGCACCAAGGCGCTTCAGCGCAGGCTGACGGAGCTCGGCAACACCAAGGCGCCGCGGTAGCGGCGCCCTAAGTGCACAGGACGTTGGACGACCCTGGGAGGCGTTCGACGCGGTAAGCCCAGCTCTCGAGCAGGCGCATGGCCTCCCCGGTGCCGGTCTCGACGATCAGGATGGGATGGTCGCGCTCGACCAGCTTGCGCATTCCCTGTAGCACCGGCAACTCGTGGCCTTCGGCGTCGATCTTCACCAGGCGCACGCTCGGCAGCGCCAGGCTGTCGATCGAGAGGGCGAGGATGGTGAGGCCTGCGGCGCCGCTGACCACATGGGCCTGGTAGTAGTTCTCCAGCCCGTCGGGGAAGCGGGGAATTTCCATGCCGACGACGGCGGTGCGCTCGGAGGCGGCGCAGTTGAGAACCGAGACGTTGGCATGCGCGGAATGGCGCACGTTTTCCGTGAGCAGCGCGAAAGTGTCCGGGATCGGCTCGAAGGCGATGACGCGCCCGGCCGGGCCGACGATCTCGGCCATGCGCATGGTGTAGTGGCCCACGTTCGCCCCGATGTCGAGCGCCCAATCGCCGGGCCGCAGGAACCGGTCGAGCAGCGCGTACTCCTTCTCGTCGGTGAAGAAGCTGCGGCGGCGGATCTGCGAGCGAAAGAAGATGCGGCGCAGCTCGTGCTGTGCGCCCGCGGGCAGGTGCGCGGCGAGCCGCTTGAGCAACGGGCGCACGCCGGCCTGCCTCACCAGCACAAGCCCTCGACCGCCGCCGGGAGGGCCGCGCGGTCCGGAACGTTGACCAGGTCGAGGACGATCTGGTCCTTGCGTACGTGCTGCTTCAGGGCGTCGAACACGCGACGCTCGTTCAGCCCGACGATGAGGACGTCCGAATCGGCGATCACCGCCTGAATGTCGCCGCGCAGGAGCTGCCCGATGTGGGGCAGGTGCTGCTCGATGAAGCGCCGGTTCGCCCCGAGCAGCTGGGACAGATGGACCTCGGGATCGTAGACCAGCAGGCCGAGTCCCTTGCCGATCAGCTGCTCGGCGACGAGCACCAGCGGGCTCTCGCGCAGGTCGTCGGTGCCGGTCTTGAAGGACAGTCCGATCATGCCGACGCGGCGCTTGCCGCTCGCCAGAACCTTGGCGATGGCATGGTCGATGTGGGCGCGGTTCGAAGACAGCACGCCGCCGTGCATCGGCAGCTCGACGTCGTGCCGCTTGGCGAGATGCATGGTGGCGCGCAGGTCCTTCGGCAGGCACGAGCCGCCGAACGCGAAGCCGGGCTTCAGGTAGGCGGGCGAGATGTTGAGCTGCCGGTCCTTGCACACCAGGTCCATTACCTGGAAAGGGTCCACGCCAAGCGCCTCGCATAGACGCGCGGTCTCGTTGGCGAAGGTGATCTTCACCGCGTGGAAGTTGTTGCAGCAGTACTTGACCATCTCCGCGGCGCGGATCGAGGTGACATGGAGCTCGCAGGGCAGATGGCCGAAGAGGGCGCGCAGCCGGGAGACCGGGAACTCGTGGTTCGCCCCGACGATGGTGAAGGGAGGCTTGTCGTAGTCGCGGATCGACGTGCCCTCGCGCAGGAATTCGGGCTGGAAGCAGATATGGAACCCATCGCCTTCGCGCTTGCCCGATTCCTCTTCCAGGATCGGGCGCAGAACGTCCTCCACCGTGCCCGGCACGAGGGTGGAACGAAACACCACCACGTGCGGCGCGGCTTTGGTGCGCAGGGCGCGTCCAAGCTGGCGCGCAACGTTCAACGTCGCGCCCAGGTCCTGGCTGCCGTTGGCGGCGGAGGGCGTGCCGACGCAGATCAGCGAGAGCTCGGAGGCGGATACAGCGAGCGCCACGTCGTCGGTGACCGAGACCCGCCCGCTTGCCGCAACCCCGGCCATCAGGTCGACCATGCCTTCTTCCACGACCGGAGTCTTTCCGGCGCGGATCAGGTCGAGCTTGGCCTTATCGATGTCGACGCCGGTGACGAAGTGGCCGTCGCGCACCAGGCAGGCGAGCGAGACCGCGCCGACATAGCCAAGTCCGAATATGCTGATTTTCATTGCATGCGCGCCCCCCTGAGCGCGTGCTGGCAGATCTGCTCGAATACTTTGGCGGCGCTCGCGGTCGAGACGCGGTCCTCGACGAACCCGCGCGCAGCCGCGGAAAGACGGCTGCGCTCGTCGTTGCGCTCGAGCAGCGAAAGGATCGAGGACGCCATGTCGGCCGGCCGGTCGGCCGCCACGAAGTGCCGTGCGTCCTCGACCGGCAGGCCTTCGACGCCGATGCGCGTCGAGACGACCGGGCATCCCAACGCCATTGCTTCGTACACCTTGATGCGGGTGCCCCCGCCGACGCGCAGGGGGATGACGTAGACGTGCGCGCGCCTCACGTACGGCCGCACGTCGTCGACGAAGCCGGTGAACTCCCAGTTGAGACCCCGCGCCGTCGCCCTTTCCACCAGCGCCGCCGGCGGCTGGCGTCCCACGACCACGAATCTCGCGTTCGGGCGCACTTGCGTGACCTGGGGCCACACCTGATCCATGAAGTACTCGATGCCGTCGATGTTCGCCATCCAGTCCATCGAGCCGGTGAACACCACCGTAGCGGGATCCGCGGGCTCGAGCGCCGGAGTCGCGGAGTACGAGAAATAGTCGAGATCCACGCCCGTCGGAATGACCGAAACGTTGTCCGCGCCGTAGGCGCGCCGGAAGTGCTCGCGGTCCCGCTCGGCGACGGCCACCACCGCGTCGAAGCGCCGGAGGAGCCCGCGTTCGTAGCGGGCCATCTTGGCGGCCTGACTGCGCCATACTGCGCGCCGGAGCGGATCGCGCGCCGTTTCGGCGTGCCGCCGGAAAATCTCGGCCTCCACATTGTGGGTGAAGAGCACGCTGGGACACGGGAAGGGCGCTGGGGCCAGCACCGCGGCGTGTGGAAAGTCGACCACGATCAGGTCAGGCCTGCGCCCGAGCTCCGCGTCCACGGTCCGTCGCCCGGCGCGCGAGTAATCGGTGGCGACTGCCACCGGCAGACCCGAGACGAGGTGGCGCATCCTGGTCCACTGGAAGGCGGCTCCGCGCGCCGGGGCAGGCCATCCGGTGAAGCGGTCGCAAATCTGCCCCAGTTGCTCCGTATCGAGCGCCGCAGAGCGCTCCGGCATGGGCGAAACGAGATGGACCTCGAAAGCGCCGCCCAGCAGGCCGCGCAGGATGCTGACGGTTCGAATCTTGCCGCCCGAATCGGCGGGGAAGAGGTAGCGCGGCGAGAGGAACAGCAGGCGCGGTCGCGGAGCCGGGCTGCTGTCGGTGGCGGGTTGTACCGAGCTAAGCATTGGCCGGCTGGGCTGCCTGTCGTGGCGTGAGTCCATAGGAGGAAACCGTGCGCTCGATGATGCCGTCCAGCCGCCGCATGGACGCCGGCCAGGCGTGATGGCTCAGCACGCGGGCACGGCCTGCCAGTGCCAGGCGCCTGCGTTCCTGCGCGTCCTCGAGCACGCGAAGGAGCGCGGCGCATTGCTCCGCGTGATCGCTTGCGACGAGGAAATGCTCCTGCTGCATGGCATCGACGCCGCCGGCGGCAGCCGGGCTCGTCACGACCGGCACGCCCATCGCCATGGCCTCGAGGATCTTGTTCTGCGTTCCGCGGGCGATATTGAGCGGCGCCACCATCGCTGCGGACCGGCGTACGTACGGCCTGACATCCGGCACCGAGCCGGTGACCGTGACGCCGGGCAGCTCGGCGAGCTTCCTGACGCTGGGCACGGGATCGGCGCCGACGATCGACAGCCGCAAGTTCGGCCGCCGCTGCCTGAGGCGCGGGAGGACGTTGGCGCAGAAATCGAGCATGCATTGCTCGTTGGGGTAATAGTCCATGCGGCCGACGAACGAGATCGCGTCGGGGTCGTAAGACTCCTCGGCCGGCCTGAAGTAGTCGCTGTCGACGCCGTTCGGAAACCAATCGGTGGGCGTTCCGGTGTCGTAGCGCTCCAGCGTCTCCCATTCCGCCCGGGTAGTCGCCGTGCACATGTCGAAGCCGCGCGCCAGGCGCCGCTCCTCGCGCTCGAGCTTCCTTCCCTCCAGCCAGTAGCCCGCCGACAGCGGGAACGGCTTGTAGCGCGCGTATTCCAGCCATTTCTGCGAGTCCATGTCGCCGAAGTCGAGGATTTTCGGCACGCCTTGCACGCCGGCGACGTATTGCGCTGCCGAGGAGCAGTGCACGAACACGAGGTCGAAGCGCTCGCGCGCCAGAAGACCGCGGATGCGCCCCGCAAGCTCCGGCGAGTAGAAGTACCCCATGGACGAGGGCGTCGGGGTAGGTAAACGCACGACCATGCGGGCGATCTGCGCCGGCGCGCGAACCTGCGCCACCTCGTAGTGTGCGCAGTGCGCCGTGATGCCGTGGCCATCCTGCGCCTCCTGCGCGGAGCGCGCGAGGGACGCCACGGCGACTTGATGGCCCGACGCCGTGAGGTGCCGGATCATGTTGAAGGGCCGGATCTTGCCGCCGCGACGCGGCGGGAAGGGGAAGCGGTGGCAGACGTAGAGGATTTTCACGCGATGGCCTCTTCGAGCTCGGCGGAGACGTCTTGCGACGAGCGGGCATCGAGGTACATGCGGGCCCAGATCTCCAGATTCATCAGCGCGAGGATGCGGTCGGTGCCGTCGATCCGGCTCGACTCGTGCCGTGCGATGAGCTCTCGGACCACGGGATAGCGGAACAGCCCGCGCGCCTCGACCGATGCCTCCGAAAGCAGCTCGTGCATCAGCGTGGCGAGATCGTGCTTGAGCCAGGCGCCCATCGGCGTGCCGAAGCCGCGCTTCTTGCGCTCGATGATGTCGGAGGGCAGCAGGTCCGAAACCGCCTCCTTCATCGCGTGCTTGAGCCGCCCGCCGCGGATCTTGACCGCCTGCGGCATGCGCGCCGCCAGCTCGACGAGCTCGTGGTCGAGCAGCGGCACCCGGCACTCGAGCGAGGCGGCCATGCTCATCTTGTCGGTGAGAAGCAGCAGGTCGTCGGGAAGCTGGGTCTGGGCGTCTACGCTCAGCATGCGGTTCAGGCCGTCCTCGCCCGGCGCGTCCTGGAACGCCTCGGCGATGCGGTCCGCGCCGCTGGCTTCGCGGCCGAGGAGGCGGGCGGCCTCGTCGCGCGGAAAGACTTCCACGTAAGCGCGATAGCGCTCCTCGAAGGGAAGCGCCGCGTTTTCCAGGAAGCCTTTCGCCAGGCGGGAGAAATTCAAGAGCGGCCCATGCCGGTCGCTCGGCAAGCGTCGCCCTGCGGCGGTAGCAGTGCGGCGCAGCCACGACGGCAGGCGGTCGAAGTAGGCCTGGTAATGGTCGCCGAGGTAGCGCCGATAGCCACCGAAGAGCTCGTCGCCACCGACGCCGGACAGGATCACGGTCACGTCACGGCGGGCGAACTCGGAGACGAGGTAAGTCGTGATGAAGGCGCTGTCGGACACCGGCTCGTCCATGTGCCAGAGGAGACGGGGCAGGAGCGCCGCGGTGTCCGGGCGCACCAGGATCTCGCGGTGCTCGGTGCCGAAAAGCGCCGCCACGCGGCGGGCGTAGGGCAGCTCGTTGTAGTACTGCTCGGCCGCCGCGCCGGCGAAGCCGATCGAATAGGTCCGGATCGGGCGGGCGCTGTGCGCCGCCATCAGTCCGACCACTGCGCTGGAGTCGATCCCGCCCGAGAGGAACGCGCCGATCGGCACGTCGCTCACCATCTGCATGCGTACCGCCTCGTCGAGGCGGGCGCGCACGCGCTCAATCCACTCGCGTTCGGGAACTTCGCGCTCGACCGCGTGCGGGATGCGCCAGTACCGCGTTTGCTCGATGCGCCCGCGCTCGATCGCGAGCAGCGTCGCGGGTGGAAGCTTCGTGATGCCCTTGAAGAGCGAAGCGGGAGCGGGCACATAGCCGAGGTTCAGGTACGGGTGCAGCGCCGAGGGCTCGATCGCGGCCTGGACCCCGGGCAGCGCGAGCAACGCCTTCGCCTCCGAGGCGAAGGCGACCCGCCTGGCGTCGCGGTAGAGGTAGACCGGCTTGATTCCGAGGCGGTCGCGGCCGATGACCAGCCGTTGCCGCCGCACGTCCCACAGGGCGAAGCCGAACATGCCGTTCAGCCGCTCGACGACCCGGTCGCCCCACTGCGCATACCCGTGCAGGACCACCTCGCTGTCGGATCCGCTGGCGAACGAGTGCCCGAGCGCCTCCAGCTCGCGGCGCAGCTCGCGGAAGTTGTAGATCTCGCCGTTGCACACCACGACCAGGCTGCGATCGGCGTTCGCGAGCGGCTGATGCCCGCCCGCAAGGTCGATGATCGAGAGGCGTCGCATGCCGATGCCGCACGCGCCGTCGATGTGGAAGCCTTCGTCGTCCGGGCCGCGATGGACGCTGACGCGCGCCATCGCCTGTAGCGCAGCGCGTTCTGCGGGGCTGCCGTCGAGGTTGAGAATGCCGAAGACGCCGCACATGGTGGGGACCTCAGCCCGCCCGCGCCATCTGCATGGCGCGCTGTGGGGATTTCGCGGCAAGGACCTGCCTGAAAAGTTGCAGCTGCCCCTTCGAGGTGGCTTCCCAGCCGAACTGCTCGGCAAAGCGGCGCGTCGCGGCGCGCTCGCGCGGCCGGACCGACAGCTCGCGGACCGCGCGCGCCAACGCGGGGGCGCTGCGCTCCTCGACCACGACGCCGGCTTCTGTCGAGGTGACGATCTCGGGTACCCCGCCGACCGCCGTGGCGATCACCGGCGTGCCGCAGGCCATGGCCTCCAATAGCACGTTGGGCCAGCCTTCGCGACTCGACGCCAGGACGAGCGCATCGGCTGCGCAGTAATAGCGGCGCAAGTCCTGCTGGTCGAGGGATCCGACGAACCGCACGCGTTCCGATACGCCGCGTTGACGGGCGAGCGCTTCGAATGCAGCCCGGTCCGGGCCTTCGCCTGCGATGACGAGCTCGCACTGCGGCAGGAGCGAGAGCGCCTCGATGACGAGGCCGTGGCCCTTGAAGGCAAGCAGGTTGCCTACGCTGAGCAGCGTCGGACGGCGCAGGTCCAGCTCCGCGCGCAGGCGCTCCTGGTCGTTAGGGTGGAAGAGCTCGAGGTCGACGCCGTTGCGCAGCACATGAATGCGCTCGTGCTCGACGCCGAGCGCCACCAGCTTGTCCTTCAGCGCCTGTGAAACCGTGACCACCGCGGCTGCCTGCCGCGCGGCCCAGCGGATCAAGCGCCGCGGGAGGCGGTATTGCGCGATCAGGTTGACGTCGCTGCCGCGCGCAGTGATGACCGTCGGAACATCCAGGCGCTGCCCGAGCATCGCCGCCGCGACGCCATCGGGGTAGAAGTAATGCGCGTCGATAAGGTCGAAGCCACGCTCGCGGTGCAGGCGCTCGACGAAAGGGCGAACCGCGCGGTAGAGGAGGAGCGGCGAGAGTGTCATGCCGATCTTTGGCAGCATCGGGAAGCGCGGATGCAGCACCTCGATGCCGTTCCTTGTTTCCGCGCGGGGCGCGCGCGCTTGCGCCGAATACGCGCCGAACGCCGGATGCGTAAACGGGAACCAGGGCACGGGCGCGACCACGCTCGATTGGATCTGGCCGCTCGCGACGAGCTGGCGCAAGCGCGTCTCCACGAAAATGCCGTGCGCCGGGCGCGCCGCATTCGGATAGAGCGTGCTGAACGTCAGGACCTTCATGCGCTTGGGACCCGTGCTGGAATCGTCTGGACTTTTTGGCCGGTTAACTGCTTGTCCTGAGCGGGATTTTCGCGTGTCCCGCGCCGCCAGCCAAACGTAGCTCGTAAGGGCTATTCGGAATGCTGATGGGCGCCCAGGTCGAGCGGCCCGGCGCTCGGGCGCGGACCCTTGCCGAGCGGGTGCCGGTACTCCTCGGAGGGGCGCAAGGAGAACCCGTAGGGGCTTCCCGCATCGATGCCCTTGCCGATTCCGGCACCGCGGGCCTTGAGTCGGTAATCGAGTTTGTCAGGATTGACAAAGTCCGCCTTCGTGGTGCGCAGGTTGCTACGCGAGTCGGCCTTGCCGCTGAGCAGCTCGCCGGGGCCCGCGAAAAGGTTGTTGATCACGCGCACCGCGTCCGCTCCCGGCCGGATGACCAGGAAGCGCCCGCCCTTCGGGTCGTCGTTGACCACCGTGTTGCTCACGAAATAGAGCTCGTTCAGAAGATTCTTGTAGCCCTCTGCGCCGTAGGCCACGATGGTGCGGTTGTCGGTCTCGGGACCCTGCTGGATCAGGTTCCCCATCACGAACGCCAGGCCGCCGTCGGGCAGGTCGATCGCATAGCTCGCGCGGCCGTCCTGCTCGTCGGCGATGCGGTTGTAGAGGAGGTAGGTCTTGATCGCGCGGCTCTTGACGTTATGGCCGATGATCGCGTGGTGGCTGTAACTGTAGCGCAGGGTGAAGCTGCGCACCGTACCGATGTAGAGGTTGTGGCTGCCGCCGCCGGCGCCGTTGCGCGCGAACTCGGAATGCTCGATGACGATGTCGCTTTCCAGGTTGCCGCTCGCCAGGATGCCGCTTTCGTTGTCGTGGAAGGAACTGTCGCGCACCGTCAGTCCGGGACCCTCCAGGCGGATGCCGGCGCCGTTGCGGTCGGCGACCTTGGCGCCCGAGAACTCGATGTTCTCGATCGTCGTCGCGGACCCCTTGATCACCCAGATCGCTTTGCCTTCGGCGTGCGCCCCGTCCGCGCGCAGGTGCGCGCGGCCGCCGCGCGCGCGGATCGTCAGGCGGTTCTGAGTCCAGACGGCGGCATCGCCGTAGTAGATTCCCGGCTCGATCTCCACGACGTCGCCGTCGCGAGCGAAGGTGGCTGCCTCGCTCGGCGTCTTCAAGGCGTGCTGCGGCCCCACGAGCACCGTGTCCGCCCGCGCCGCCGGCGGCGCGGCGAGCGCGAACGCCAAGGCAAGGGCGGCGTTAGCTCGCACCGAGGAAGATCTCGTCCATCCTGCGCCAGCGAAACTCGCGCAGCAGGCGCCGCAGCCGCGGCTCGGTCCTGCGCAGGTTGACGTAGTGGCGAAACCGGGTCTTGAGGCTCGTGCCGGGAACGCGCGGCTGCGCCGGATCGATCTCCCAAGGGTGAAAGTAGAAAATGCCGGGGCGCGCGTCCACCCGGTTCACTCGCCGGAGCAGCGCGCGCGAGACCGCGTAGGGCAGCAGCCTGAAGTACCCGCCGCCGCCGGCCGGCAGGTTGCGGTTGAGCACGGCCGCGGTGGTCACCGGGATCTCGAGCAGGTCGGCGCGTGGCCGGTACGCAAAGCGCGGCGCATCGGGCATTCCGTACAGGTCGTGCTGGACGGGATAAACGCTCGAGCTATAGCGGTAGCCCGCCTGCGCGATGCGCTCGAACGCCCACAGGGTTCGGCGTCCGATCGAGAAGCTGGGCGCGCGATAGCCCTTCACCTCGGTTCCCGACAGGTCCTCCAGCAGCGCCTTGGCGCGGGCGATGTCCTGGGTGAATTCCTGCGGCGTCTGCTCGTGGATGCGCAGGTGCCCATAGCCGTGGCTTGCCAGCTCGTGGCCCTGCGCAACGATCCTCTTCACCAGCGCCGGGTAGCGTTCGGCGATCCAGCCGAGCGTGAAGAAGGTCGCGCGCGCCCCCGACTCCGCGAAAAGCGACAGGATCGTCTCCACGTTGCGCTCCACCCGGCACGGAATGCGCTCCCAGTCCGCACGCGCGATATGGGGCGCGAGCGCCGATACCTGGAAGTAATCTTCCACGTCGACGGTGAGGGCGTTGGCGATCTCAGGCATGCAGCGGCATCGGGCGCGCCGCGAGCCAGCCGGCGAGATGCGCGGCGATGCGCTCGGCGGCCCGCCCGTCCCAGAGCTCCGGCGTGCGGCCGCGCTTCCCGCCGGTGGCGGCGATCTCCTCGACGAGGCGCAGGATCAGCGCGCGGTCGCGCCCGACCAGCGTATTGGTTCCCTGCTCGACCGTGATCGGGCGCTCGGTGTTCTCGCGCATCGTGAGGCAGGGAACCGAGAGCGCGGTGGTTTCCTCCTGCATGCCACCCGAGTCGGTGAGGACCAGAGTGGCATCCGCCATGAGGCCGAGCATCTCCAGGTAGCCCTGAGGCGGCAGGACCGCGATGCGACCGGTCCGCAGCATGTCGGCGAAGCCGAAGCCCTCGACCCGGGCGACGGTGCGCGGATGCAGCGCGCACACCAGCGGTAGCCGTCCCGACACCTCGCACAGAATCTCGAGCGACGCGCGCAACGCCGCCGGCTCGTCGACGTTCGAGGGCCGATGCAGCGTGACGACGCCGTATCGGTCGGCGCCGAATTGCGCTCGCGCGGCTTGCAGCGTCCGGGCGGCCGGCACGGCGCGGCTCCTGTGGAACAGCAGCGAATCGATCATCACGTTGCCGGCGAAATGCATCCGCTCGGCGGGTACGCCTTCGCGCGCGAGGTTGGCGTGCGCCGTGCGCTCGGTCGTGTAGAGCAGGTCGGAAATCTGATCGGTGAGGATGCGGTTGATCTCCTCGGGCATGGCCCGGTCGAAGCTGCGCAGTCCCGCTTCGACGTGCGCCACCGGCACGCCCTTCTTCACCGCCACGAGGCTGCAGGCGAGCGTGGAATTGACGTCGCCGACCACGACCACGCCAGAGGGCTGGTGCTCGTCCACGACCGGCTCGAAGCGCCGCATGACCTCCGCGGTCTGCACCGCGTGCGTGCCCGAGCCGACGCCGAGATTGATGTCCGGGCGCGGCAGGGCGAGGTCCTCGAACAGGCGGTCGTTCAGCATCGGGTCGTAGTGCTGGCCCGTGTGCACGAGCACCGCAGGGGGCAGGTCGGCGCGGCTGCGGAATGCGCGCAGCAGCGGCGCCATCTTCATGTAGTTCGGCCGCGCGCCGACCACGCAGAGCAGCGCGCCGGGGTTGTCTCGCAGATTGCCCATCGGGGCAGAGCGTATCCGCCCGGCGGCGGTTGCTACAACCCTAGTGCTTTCGCTCTAACGGCGAGGCGTGCGGCGAATGTGAAGAAACGAAAAGCCTCGCGCGGGCACGCGGCGGCGGTGCGCCACGGCGAGTCCCAGGAGAGCGAGGCCGATCAGCGCGAGGGTCCCGGGCTCGGGCACGTTCACCGAGAAGTCGCCGGAGAACACCGTCAGGCCACCGCCGGTCGTCAGCGTCAGGATCTCGGTTACGGAATAGGGCGCGTTCGGCGACCAGCCGCCGTCAGCCGAGCCGGAATAGGCGCCCGGTCCGGAGCTCCCGGTGCCGATGAGCGTGCCCTGCCCGAACAGGGCGTTGCCGGCATCGTAGTAGGCGCCGTACGCCAGCGAGCCTCCCATGCCGCTCAGCGTGCCGCCGAAGTCGGTCGTGATCCGGCCGCCATAGATGTCGAACCCGGTGTCCGAGAGCGCGATCTGCAGCGTATGCGCGCCGCCCAGGATTTGGACGTTGACCGTATTCAGATCCATCAGCGGGTCGCCGCCGCTCAGCATCGGCTTCGACAGGCCGGTGGTGACGTTGATCGCGAAATCGCCGATGCTCTGGCTGAACCCCACCACGCCGGCGTTGGGATTGGTGTCGCACGCGGCGCCATCGGCGCAGGTGATCGCCGGACCGCCATCGGCGGAAAGGCTGAGCGTCGGGATGGCGTGCGCTGCCGGCAACATCCCCAGTAGACCGGCTGCCATCGCGGCTTGAACGAATGCGTGTTTCATCTTGTGTACTTTCCTCACTGGTATTACCCCGGGCTCCCCCGCCCGTATGTCCGTTAGAAAGCAAGCTGCGGGCCAACTCGGCAATGCGCGCAAAATCAATGGCCTGAGTAATCGCCGGCCTGTTGCCGGCGCGTTGCTGTAAATCGGGTCGACAGGGTCCAAACTAGCCGGGCTTGTGAGCCGCGTCGCGCGCGCGGATGAACTGGCGCAGCAGATTCACCGTGATGTTCATCGCTTTCTCCACGCCGAGCACACGCTTCTCCAGGCCGACGAGGGTGGCCGGCTCGCCGTGGCTGCCGTTGCCGTTGGCCGTGATGGCCTCGCCGAATTCTTCGGACAGCTCGGCGAGCACCTGCTCGACGTCCGCGGCGCCGATGGCGTGCTTCTCGGAAAGGAACGCCGCAAGCAGCAGCCGGGTGCACAGCGTGTTGATGCGCCTGGGGACGCCTCCGGTGTGGGCGTAGATCACCGGAAAAGCCGCGGCCTCGAAGCGCGGGTCGTTCTCCCAGCCGACATGCTTCAGGCGGTGCTCGATGTAGGCGCGCGTCTCGTCCGGGTCGAGCGGTCCGAGATGGTAGGCCGCAATGACGCGCTGGCGCAGCTGCTGCATGCTCGGGCTTCGCATGAGGTCGCGCAGCTGAGGCTGCCCCACGAGGAAGCTCTGCAGGAGCGCCCGGTTGCCGACCTGGAAGTTCGACAGCATGCGCAACTCTTCCACCGCCGCCGGCGCGAGGTTCTGTGCTTCGTCCACGATGAGCAGGGCCTTGCGGTTCTCCTGCACCAGACCGAGGAGGTAGGCCTCGAGCTGCGCCAATACTCCGGCCTTGTCCCTGTTGCCCACCGCGATCCCGAACGCCGTGGCGACGGCGCGCACGAGGCTGTCGGCGTCGAGCTGCGTCGAGACGAGCTGCGTGGCCACCACCTTGCTGCTGTCGAGCTCGCCGAGGAGGTTTCGAATCAGCGTGGTCTTTCCCGCGCCGACCTCGCCGGTGAGGACGATGAAACCTTCGCTCTGGTAGAGGCCGTATTGCAGATAGGCGTGCGCACGCTTGTGCCCGCGGCTGCCGTAGAAGAAGCTCGGATCCGGGCTGAGCTGGAAGGGCGCTGCGGAAAATCCGAAGTAGGGCTCGAACATGGCGCTCAGTAGAAGCGGTGGTTGAGACCCGCGAACACGGAGTTCGCGTCCCAGTTCGGCCGGAAGAGCGGATTGTCGGTGTCGAACCGGCTGACCGAGACCCCCGTGAACAGGGTGGTCTTCGGCGATGCCAGATAGGTCAGCTGCAGGTTGAAGTAGTCGTTCTTCGAAGGGAAGGACACCGGCTGAATCTGATCGGAATAGACCCGGATTGCACGCGCGCCAATGGTCGTATACGGCGTGAGCTTGTGGTCGACGTAGGCGGCGACACCGCGCTGCTTGATCACGCTCGCGAGGAGCAGCGCGTCGGGCAGAATGCCCAGGGCATCGGCCGAGATCTGAGTCGTCTCCCCGACATACGCGGTGAAGGTGATCGAGTTGCGCGCGCCGATGATGGCAAAGGAGCCGTCGACCACCTCGTTCAGGAATATCGTCTGCGTGTAGAAGGCGATCGAATTGGCGAGGAACTCGGGTGTGCCGCTCGCACGCTGGAACTGCTCGACCGCGGCGCGGCGCTGGTCGGGGTCGGGGAAGCGCGCGGTGAATGCAGCGTCGAGCAGCGCGGTCGTGTCGCCGGGCGCCAGCCTCAGGATCTCCTGCTGGTACGTGGAGTAGTTGCGCGTGTAAGACACGCTCCACGCGGTGAGCCGCGTGCGGTGTGTGAAGCGAGCGAGGCGATAAGGGCCGAAGAACCGGTTCTCGTATTCGAGATCCGCGCTGGTGCGGGTGCTCGGCCGCCACGCGAGCGCCGCGCCGTAGATCGTAGTGCGCTGCGTCTCCTGCAGGATGTAGTTGTTCTCCTCGCTGCCGCCGCTTGCCGAAAGCCGCCAGGCGGCGTCGGGCTGCCAGTAGAGACGGGCGCGGTAGAGGCGCGCCTTGTCGTCGGGGCGATTGACCAGGGCATCGTAGTGGCTGACCGTGGTGTCGTCGAACTCGAGCGCCCAGCCGAACGTGCGAACCGGACCGGCAACGCGTCCGGTCCACTGCTGGGTGCGGAAGTTGCCGAGCGACGGCTGGTTGCTGTTGGTCCAGGTGTTCCGGTTGCGCAGCTCGTACTCGAGGTCGCGCCCGAGGTGGCGCACATAGGGGCTCAGGGTCGCCGTCCGGGTCTCGATCCGGTTCTGCGTGGTGTTCACGACGTCGGCGGGCCGTGGCGCGAAGGGCGAAACGTAGGTCTGGGCGATGTAGCCCGAGCCCTCGACGAAGAAGAATCTCTCCAACGCCTCGAGGTTGGCGTAGCCGGAGAGGTTGTTGACGACGTCGTTCGCCTCGCTGTTCTGCGCGAAGAAAAGGCCGGTCGGCGCGTAGTTGAAGTTCGCGGTGAGGCGCGGCGTGCGGCCTTCGACCCGGATTCCCGGCGTCACCTGCGTAATGAAATCGCGGCGCGCCTCCGTCGAGTCCGGGAACGCGTTGTCGGTGTAGGTCTCGCGAAGCGTGATGCTTGGCTGGACGGCCCAGCCGCCGGTCCGGAACCGGTTGCTCTCAGTCGTGGCGAAATCGCGCGCTTGCCGGGCCTCGGTCGTCTCCGGCGTCGTCCGGGGCATCGCGCCCGGCCCCGTAGACGTCGTCGGCGCGTACTGGCTTCTGGCGACGTTGGCGGCGGTCAGCAGGAGCAAAGCAGCAGCGGCGCGCCATGTCCTAGCTGCCGTAGGCATAGGCGCCGTGGTAAGACCCGACCCTGGATTCCGGCGTCTTGTTGAGCAGCGTATACACGACCGGGCAGGACTCGACGGTGGAAAGCGCCGATTCGAGCGTCGCGTGCGTCGTGCGCTGCGCTTCCACCGCGACGATGACCTGTCCCATGTGGGTGGCGAGCGCGCGCGACTCGGTGGTGGCGAGCAGCGGGGGCGAATCGAACACGACGATGCGGTCCGGGTAGCGGCTCGACAGCTCGGCGAGCAGGCGGGTCATCGCATCGCTCGCGAGGAACTCCGCCGCGTTGGAGTGCGGGGTGCCCGCGAGCAACAGGCTGAGGCGCTCGACGTTGGTGCTGAGGAGGGTCTCCCGCAACGGGGTGCCGGCGCCGGTCAGCACGTCCATCAGGCCCTTCGCCGGCTCGATTCGCAGAACCTCGGGGATCGATGGCGCAAGCACGTCGGCATCGACCAGCAGCACCCTGCAGTCGACCTCCATGGCCAGACTCATCGCGAGATTGACCGCCACGAAACTCTTGCCCTCGTCGGGCATGGCGCTGGTCACCATGATGAGGTTGCGGTTGGGCGCCTGCGTCGCCGACCTCTCCAGGGCGTGCTTGATCAGGGGCCGCTTGATCAGCCGAAACTCCTGCAGCAGCTTCGAGTGCCGCAGCGTGGGGGTGATCAAACCGGAAGCCTGCAGCCGGGCCAGGTCCAGCGTGCGCGCCGGGGCCGGGCGCACCTCTGCGGCGCGCTTGCCGGGTTCGGCCGGGACGAGCCTGGGCTGGGCCCCGTCCTGCGGCGCATGGGATGTGCGCACCACACCGGCCGCTTCGAGTTGTCGCAGCCGCTTGGCTGCCTCTTCGATCAGGTTCATAGGCTCAGAACGGCAGCAAGGCGCGGAAGAAAACCAGCGCCAGCAGGCCGGCATAGGCGGCGCCGAGGCCGCCCAGCCCGCCGACGAAGGCGAGCGCGCCGCGCCGGCGCCGCGAAAGGACTTCGGGCGTGGCAACCACGGACACGGTTCCGAGCACCGGCCGGTGGGTGAATTTCTTGAGACCGCGCGCGTCGTGGAACGTCGGATGCAGCAGGCTGAAGAAATAGCTCGCAGCCAGCCCCGCGCCGAGCGACGCGAGCAGCGCGAGGAGCACCAGCACCTTGCGGTTCGGCGCGACCGGATTGGGCGAGACCTGGGGCGGATCGACGATGCGGAAGCTCGCCACGCCGGTCGCCGCCTGGACTTCGCCCGACATCAGGGCCGATTCGCGGCGCGCGACGAGCGCGTCGTAGTTCTGCTTCTGAATCGCGTAGTCGCGGTTGAGCTGCGTGAGCTGGGCTTCCCTTTCGGGCACCGAGCGCGCCGCGAGCCGCAGCCTTTCGAGCCGCTGCTCCTGCTCGTTCACCCGCGCACGCAGGCGTGCGACCTGCGCCTCGGACTCGGCCATCGCGAGCTTGAGCTGCGGGTAGACCGGGTTGGCTCCGGCGGCACCGGCGGCGCGCCTGCGCCGCTCCTGCTCTTCCACGAGCCGCTTGCGTTCCTGGTCGCGCTGCGCTTCCGCCTCCTTGATGATGCGCCGCGTATTCAGCACATCCGGATGGCCGTCGGTATAGCGCAGCAGCATGTCGTCGAGATTCTTCGTCAGCGCGGCAATGCGCGCGTCGATCTCGGGCGTAACGACGAGGGAGGCGTTCTCGGGCGCCCCGACGAGCACCGGCGGACGCTCCTCCTCGTCGGTGATCTGCTGCTTCAGCGCATCGCGCGACTTCTCGGCTTCCTGCAGCAGCAGGCGCGCCTCCTGCAGGCTCTCGGTCAGCGTCGCCATCGTGCCGAAGAAGTCGCGCCCCTGCGGCACGTTCAGGTCGATGTTCTTCAGCTTGAATTCCTTGAGCCGGTTCTCCGCCTCGGAGAGCTTCTGCTCGTACGTCTTGATCTGCTCCTCGATGAAGCGCTGCGCCTGGCCGGTATCCTTGGCCTTGGGCGCGAGCCCGGATTCCACGAAGATCGAGAGCAGCGACTGCACCACGCGCGTGGCCTGGGCCCGGTCGCGATGCGTGAAGCCGATGCTGTACAGGTTCTGCCCGATGCTCTTGATGTAGACGGTGCGGCTCAGCCCGTCGAGCAGGTTCTCCCGCTGCTCGCTGGTCTTGATCTCCAGGTCGAGGTCGGTCATGCGCACCAGCTTCTCCAGGTTCGGCCGGCTGATCAGCGTGCGGCTGAGCATCGTCACCTCCTGGTCGACGTTCGGCTGCACGGTGAGGCCCTGCAGCAGCGGCTTCAGCAGCGATTGCGTATCCACGTAGACGCGCGCGGTCGCCTCGTAGCGGTCCGGCACCAGGTGGACGAAGATCCCTCCCGCGATGGCCGCCAGCCACGCGACCACGAGCCCGGCCCAGCGGCCCTGCCACATGCCGCGCAGCGCGTCGGCCACATGCTGAGGTACGAACGAATTCATCATGCCCGGTCAGAACCAGCTTTGCGGAATGATCACGACGTCGCCGGGCCTCATCTCGACGTTCGCCGAGACGTCGCCGCGCCGGACGAGATCCTTGAGCCGCACGCGGTACTGCTTCCCGCCCTCCGCGGTGCGCAGCACGGACGCGTTGTTGCCGTCGGCGAAGTCGGTGAGGCCCCCGACCGCGATCATCACGTCGAGCAGTGTCATCCTCTGCCGGTACGGAAGAGCCTGCGGGCGCGTCGCCTCCCCGACCACCCGGATCTGCTCGCCGTAGGGGCCGTTGAACTGCGTCACCAGAACCGTCACCACGGGATCGCGGATGAATCTGCTCATCGCTTTCTCGACGTCACGTGCAAGCTGCGTCGGGGTCTTGCCGATGGCGGTCAGGTCTTCGACCAGCGGTACGCTGACTTTCCCATCGGGCCGCACCGGAACGGTGGTCGACAGGTCCGGATTGCGCCAGACGATGATCTGCAGAGAGTCGAGAGGCCCGATCACGTAGTTGTAGTCGGGCGAGGGGGCCGCCTTCCCCGGCGCCGGCGGATGCGAGCCGCAGGCCGCCAGCAAGACGGCCGCCAATACTGCCGAGAACCAAGACCAATGAGCTGACTTCACGCTGTTTTGGCGCACCGTACCCTCCGCGCTGGATTCGGACATCCGATTTGGACCTGCTAGCTCGTTGTTTTTGCTGGGTTACCGAACTAGAGCGACCCGGGCAGTTTAGCGGCTGCAAAACGACCGCCGCAATGGCTCCTTCTAGCTAACTGCGCCGGGCGTCCCGCAAAAAAGTGCAAGGCCTGCGCGCATCGGACCCGCCGCGGTTCAGCGCTGGTCGAGCAGCTCGATCAGCTTGCGCGCCGGGATCGCGTAGGTGATGCCGCTCGGCTGGCTGAAGGCCGTTTCCCTCGTGCCCTTGACGAACACGCTGTTGACGATGCCGATCACGGCGCCGCTTTCCGGGTGATAGACCGGGCTGCCGCTGTTGCCGGGATAGGCGGTTGCGTCGAGCTGGAACACCGGGAACGACCCGGCGTTCAGCCGCCGCGCGACCCGCGCGTCGAGTTGGTCGGCGCGCGCGGCCGGGATCGCGATCGGCGTCACAGCGGCAATCATGGCGCGATGCGTCACCGGGAAGAGCCCGAGCACCGAGCCGATCGGAAATCCCGTGAAGAGATACCACTCGCCTTCGCGAACGGCCTGCGCGTCGCCCAGGGCGAGCGCGGGAAGCGGCTTGCCGTCGATGCCGAGGAGCACGAGGTCGCTGCCGGCGTCCGAGGCCACCCGGCGTGCCGTACGAATCTGCACCGTCCGGTCGGCTCCCGGGATCGCGACGGCAATGGTTTCTCCGCGCTCGTTGTTCAGCGCCTTCGGCACGACGTGATCGTTCGTCGCCACGAGCAGCCCGTCGCCTACGACGAAGCCGGTCCCGGCGAAGCTGAACTGCGGGTTGCGCAAGCGCTCGAAGGTGCCGACCGCGACGATCGACGCCTTGACCTGCGCAATGGTGGCCGGCGCGCCGCCGTCGGCCGCGGCGGTCATCGCCGCCACGGCCGCGAGGCTCAGCGCTGCAAGGCTGGCGCGCCTTCGAATCGCTTCAGGTACCACGGCAAGGCCTCCTTGAGCCCGCTTGCGAGCGTATGGGTGGGTGCGTAGCCGAGGCGCTCGCGTGCGTGCGAGATGTCGGCGAGCGAGTGGCGCACGTCGCCGGCGCGGAACGGCCGGTAGATGGGCTGGAACTGCGCCGGCTGGCCTTGCGCCGCGAGCAGCTTGCCCAGGATCTCGAGCAGGCGGTTGAGCGAGGTGTTCTCGCCGACCGCGATGTTGTAGACCTCGTTCAGGGCGCGCGGCTCGTCGGTGAGCGCGGCCAGCAGGTTCGCCTGCACCACGTTCGCGACGTAGCAGAAGTCGCGCGAAGTGTCGCCGTCGCCGTTCACCTCCACCGGCTCGCCGGTGAGGATGGCGCGGATCCAGCGCGGAATCACCGCGGCATAGGCGCCCTCGGGATCCTGGCGCGCGCCGAACACGTTGAAGTAGCGCAGGCCGATCGCCTGCATGCCGTAACAGCGCGCGAAGACATCGGCGTACATCTCGTTCGCCTGCTTGCTCGCGGCGTAGGGCGAGAGCGGCTCGCCGGTGATTCCTTCCACCTTGGGCAGCGTGGTGTCGTCGCCGTAGATCGAGCTTGAAGACGCGTACACGAAGCGCTGCGCCTTCGCTTCACGCGCCGCGACCAGCATGTTGACGAAGCCGGTGACATTGGTCTGGTGAGTCGGAACCGGGTCGGCGATCGAGCGCGGCACCGAGCCGAGCGCGGCTTGGTGCAGCACGATGTCGACGCCGCGGCAGGCTTCGCGGCAGGCGGCCGCATCGACGATGCTGGCCTCGATGAAGCGCTGCTGCCGCCACGCCTGCGGGCCGACGGCATCCGCGACCTCCTCGAGGTTGGCGCGGTGGCCGGTGGCGAAATTGTCGAGGCTCACCACCTGCTGGCCGTGGCGCAGCAGGTGCTCCAGGAGCTGCGAGCCAATGAAGCCCGCGCTCCCGGTCACGAGCCAGGTACGTTTGCGGTCCCTCAAAGCCGCCATACGTCAACCCCGCGGGCACGCAGCTCGGCCGCGTCCGCCCGGTTCTTCACGTCGACGTAGACCCCGTTCGGCGCAAGCTTCGACACCAGCGTATCGAGCGGCCGGTTGCGGTACTCGTCGTGCGCGACCGCCGCCACGATGGCCGCGGCCTGCGGCAGCTCCTCCCATTTCGTGAGGCGGATGCCGTACTCGTGCTCGGCCTCCT
>Ga0207689_10000743_pt1 | contig 31262 bp, 25 predicted proteins | sample KBSMisM52_FD_184312 | JGI IMG/M metagenome (GOLD analysis project Ga0207689, IMG submission 184312) | Miscanthus rhizosphere microbial communities from Kellogg Biological Station, Michigan, USA - KBS Miscanthus M5-2 (SPAdes) (version 2) | ecosystem: Host-associated > Plants > Roots >...
CGTCGCGTTCTTCTACCAGCTCTTTTAGCGTCGCATCCATTCGAGCGCGGCTGAAGGCGCTGATTTCGATGCCCTTGACGATCTCGTAGCGGCCGCCCTTACAGGTGACCGGATAGCCGTACAGGACGCCTTCGGGAATCCCGTAACTTCCGTCGGCGGGAACGCCCATGCTCACCCAGTTCCCCGCGGGGGTTCCGAGCACCCAATCGTGCACATGATCGACAGCCGCGCTTGCCGCGCTGGCCGCGGACGAAGCTCCGCGAGCGTCGATGATGGCGGCGCCGCGTTTCTGAACAGTCGGAATGAAATTTCCCTCGAGCCACGCCTGGTCGTTGATCTGCGGCCAGACTTTCTGGCCATCGGATTCGGCCTGGAACAAGTCAGGGTATTGAGTAGCGGAGTGGTTTCCCCAGATCGTAACCTTGCGCAGGCTGGACACCGGGCGGCCGAGTTTGCCGGCGATCTGCGAGAGCGCTCGATTGTGGTCCAGGCGCATCATAGCGGTGAAGTTGGAAGGCTTCAGGTCGGGCGCCTTTTTCATCGCGATATAAGCATTGGTATTGGCAGGGTTACCGACCACCAACACCTTCACGTCCCGTTTGGCCGCCTCGTTCAGTGCCCGGCCTTGTCCGATGAAGATCTTGGCGTTTTCCATCAGCAGGTCTTTGCGCTCCATACCTGGGCCACGCGGCCTGGCGCCCACCAGCAGCGCCACATCCACGTCGCGGAAGGCGGTGTTGGCATCATCGGTATCGATCATGCCGGCAAGCAAGGGGAAAGCGCAGTCCTCCAACTCCATCATTACGCCTTTGAGCGCTTTGCGTGCTTTCTCCGCTGGGATTTCGAGCATTTGCAGAACCACGGGCTGATCAGGCCCGAGCATCTCGCCCGCGGCAATCCTGAACAGAAGGCTGTATCCGATCTGACCGGCGGCTCCGGTCACAGCGATTCGGACGGGTGCTCTCATGTGGTGCGCTCCAGGCTAGGAAAACGGAATAGAGGCAGTCGCACGCTGGCGGGGGCCAGCGAAAACCGGGAGATGAACGCGCAAAAGGCAGGCGGCGCGTCGCGAACGGCTGGCATCCGGTATGAGCGACAGGGAAAACGGGAAGCCCAGATCATAGCCAAGGCGCCGTGTCGGTGTCAAACAACTCATATATCTTATATAAGATACATCACTGGTGGACGTCCAGGGCATTTTGTGCTAAAAATTGAACTGTGCGCATGTCTACCTCTATATGAAGTTTGGGGATGCAGATTCAATCGACAGGGGAATCGCCCGCTTTTCAACCGCTGTACCGCCAGATCAAGACGCTGATCACCCAGAGTCTGGTATCTGGTGAGTGGCGCCCGGGGGAATCTATTCCCAGCGAGATCGAACTGGCTAGTCGGTACAGCGTGAGCCAAGGCACGGTGCGTAAAGCCGTGGGTGAACTCGCCGAGGAGCGCCTGCTGGTGCGCCAACAGGGCAAAGGCACGTTCGTCGCATCACATGCGGAAGAGCGCAGCCAATTCCCGTTTCTCCGGATCGCGCCGGACGGCGAAGGCTTGCGGGAGCTGACCGCCCGCCTGCTCGATCTGCGGCGCGTCCGCGATTCGGCGTCCGCGCGGCAATTGGCGTTGGCGCCAGGCAGCGGCGTCTATGTCCTCAAGCGCATTCTCGAACTCAACGGTCAGGCCGTCTGCTATGAAGAAATTCGGCTACCGGCACCTCTCTTCAAAGGGCTCACTGCCGCGGTCGTGCTCGAGCACGAATGCATGCTCTACAGCATGTACGAAACGCGTTTTGGCGTACGTGTCCTGCAGGCGGAAGAGCGGGTGAAGGCAGTAGAAGCGCCGCGCGAGGCCTCTGCCGCTCTGGATCTTGCCGCGGACGCCCCGGTTCTGCAGATCGAACGCGTGGCTTTCACGTACGGTCGCCAACCAACCGAGTTGCGGCGCAGCTTTTGCGACACACGGGCGTATCACTATCGCAACACGACCACCAGTTGAGTCGATGCGCGAGTCAAAGCCAACCTTCAAACGCTAGCTGAACTCACGGCGACGAGCAGCTCAAGATGTCGGCAATACTTTGGAGTCACGCATGACAAGGCAACGACCCAAGTACCTGGACCTGTTGAAGATCCGCCTGCCTTTGCCAGGGCTCGTTTCGATCCTGCACCGAATCAGCGGATTCGGGTTGTTCCTGTTCCTGCCTCTGCTGCTCTGGCTGTTCCACTCGAGCCTGGCCTCACCTGACAGTTATGTTCACTATCGGAATGCAATCGCCAATCCGCTCATGAAGCTCGTCTTGATCGGACTCCTCTGGGCCTTCCTCCACCATTTGTGCGCTGGGCTGCGTTTTCTCGCGCTGGACATGCACTACGGCACCGATCTTCCAACCGCCCGCAACAGCAGTCGAGCCGTGTTGATTGTGAGCATCCTTCTGACCATCGTTCTAGGGGTCCTCGTATGGTGAGGCGCATCATCGTCGGCGCGCATTACGGTTTGCGCGACTGGTTGGTGCAGCGTGTGAGCGCGGTGGTGATGGCGCTCTATACGCTCCTCTTTGTGGTGATTCTGATCGCAGCACCGCCACGGCACTACGGCGCCTGGAAGGCCCTGTTCGCGGCCCAGCCGATGAAGCTTGCGACCTTCCTCTTTTTGGTGAGCTTGTTTCTGCATGCCTGGATCGGCCTGCGGGACATTCTCATGGACTATATCCAACCCACCGGTTTACGGCTGGGCCTGCAAGTGCTGGTTATCCTGGCGCTGGTGGCATACGCGGGCTGGAGCCTCCAGATCCTCTGGAGCGTGTAGATGGCAATCGCGACGCGAACATATGACGCAGTGATTGTAGGAGCCGGCGGCGCTGGAATGCGTGCCTCGCTTCAGCTCGCCGAGGCGGGGCTGAAGGTCGCGGTGCTATCCAAAGTCTTCCCGACGCGCTCGCATACGGTAGCGGCCCAAGGCGGAATCGGAGCCGCGCTGGGAAACATGGGCGAAGATAGTTGGCTGTGGCACATGTACGACACCATCAAAGGGTCGGACTATCTGGGCGATCAGGATGCCATTGAGTTCTTGTGTCGCATGGCGCCGCAAGCTGTATATGAATTGGAACACTTCGGCATGCCGTTCGACCGCAATGCCGACGGTACTGTTTACCAGCGCCCATTCGGTGGTCATTCACAGAATTTCGGGGCAAACCCGGTTCAGCGTAGCTGCTGCGCGGCGGACCGCACGGGCCACGCGATGTTGCATACGCTATATCAGCGTAACGTGCGCGCCAACGCGCATTTCTTCGTGGAATGGATGGTGCTCGACCTGATTCGGGATGCCGACGGCCAGGCAGTTGGCGTAACTGCACTGGAAATGGAGACGGGCGAAGTTTCCATCTTCCACGCCCGGGCCGTGCTGTTCGCCACCGGCGGCGCCGGACGCATCTTCGCGGCGAGCACCAATGCATTCATCAATACCGGCGATGGGCTTGGCATTGCCGCCCGCGCCGGCATTCCACTGGAGGACATGGAGTTCTGGCAATTCCATCCCACCGGAGTAGCGGGTGCGGGAGTGCTGATCACGGAGGGCGTGCGCGGGGAGGGTGGCTATCTGCTGAACAAGAACGGCGAACGCTTCATGGAGCGCTATGCCCCCACGATGAAAGATCTGGCCAGTCGTGACGTCGTGTCGCGCGCGATGGCGACCGAGATCAAGGAAGGGCGTGGTTGCGGGCCGGAGGCTGATTACCTGCTGCTCAAACTCGATCACCTGGGCGAAGCGCTGATCGACAGCAAACTGCCAGGGATTCGTGAGATCGCCAAGAAATTTGCCAATGTGGATCCGGTAAAGGACCCCATTCCCGTCGTTCCAACTGTGCACTATCAGATGGGTGGCATACCGACCAACTACCACGGTGAGGTAGTGGCGCCACGCGAGGGAAATCCGGATTCGGTGGTGCCCGGTTTGTACGCCGCCGGGGAGTGCGCTTGCGCGTCAGTGCATGGCGCCAACCGGCTCGGCACCAATTCCCTGACGGATCTGCTGGTGTTCGGCAAGGCCAGCGGCGATAGCGTGATCAAGTTTCTTCGCGAGAATCCGATCCGTAAGGATCTGCCTAAGGATGCCGGGGATGTCACCCTGGCGCGCTTGGACCGCCTCGAGAAGCAGACCGGCGGCGAAAGCGTCTACCAAGTAGCGGCGGACATGCGCCGCATCATGCAGGCCCACTGCGGTGTGTTCCGATTTCCGGATTTGCTGGTAGAGGGTGTCAACAAAATCAAGGAAATCGCGCAGCGCGCCGCCCGTACCGAGATCAAGGACAAGAGCAAGGTGTTCAACACCGCTCGCATCGAAGCGTTAGAGTTGGATAACCTCGTCGAGGTGGCTCGCGCAAGCATGATCTCGGCGGAAGCGCGCAAGGAATCGCGAGGAGCGCATGATCGCGCGGATTTCCACCAGCGCGATGACGTCAACTGGCTGAAGCACAGCCTGTGGTACAAGGATGACGATCGGATGGACTACAAACCCGTCCACCTACAACCGCTGACCGCTGCGACTTTTGAACCGAAGGTGAGGACGTATTGAGATATCGTGGTTCGTGGCTCGTCGTTCGTGGTTCGTAGAAAAGCGATTCCACGAGTCACTACTATGAGGCACGATTTTCAAACGAGCCACGAAACACGAACCACGAGACACGGATAAAACCCCATGCACTTCCGTATCTACCGCTTCGATCCCGACAAAGACGCCAAGCCCTACATGAAGGACTACGACGTCCAGCTGGAACCGAGCGATCGCATGTTGCTCGACGCGCTCGTGCGGATCAAAGCAATCGACGACACCCTGTCGTTGCGACGTTCCTGCCGCGAAGGAGTGTGTGGGTCAGACGCAATGAACATCAATGGCAAGAATGGACTGGCGTGCATCACCCGTGTGGCAGATCTCAAGCAGCCCATCGAGTTGCGCCCGCTGCCAGGGCTGCCGGTGATCCGCGATTTGATCGTGGACATGTCGCAGTTCTTCAAGCAATACCATTCCATCAAGCCCTATGTAGTGAACAACGATCCCCCTCCGGAAAAGGAACGCCTGCAATCACCTGAGGAGCGGGCCGAGTTGGATGGACTATACGAATGCATCCTATGCGCCTGCTGCAGCACATCGTGCCCCTCGTTCTGGTGGAATCCCGACAAGTTTGTCGGTCCCGCAGGACTGCTGCAGGCGTATCGCTTCCTGGCCGATTCTCGCGATCAGGCAACCGGCGATCGGCTGGACAATCTGGAAGATCCCTACCGCCTGTTCCGCTGCCACTCGATCATGAATTGCGTGGACGTGTGTCCGAAAGGCCTTAATCCGACCCGCGCCATTGGCCGAATCAAGGATCTGCTGGTCAATCGCACGGTTTAGCCATCGGGCAGTCCACCATGGGAGAACTCGACCGGATTCGCTGGCACTGCCGGCGTGGCCTGCTCGAGTTGGACATCGTACTCGAGCGATTTCTTCAGCGGTCGTTAGCAACGCTCACGACAGAGGAACTCGAGGCTTTTAAGCTCCTCCTGCAGTACTCCGATAACGATTTGTGGGAACTGGTCTGCGGCCGATCGCAATCGGCCGCTGGCCCGCAAGCCCATGTCGTCAATCTTCTCCGTGCGTTATGATGTGCATTCGCACAATTCCTGAGTAGGCTAGCTAACCTATTGTACTATTGGAGAATTTCTGATGGACAGGGCGACGACAGACCAGCGGACGGCAACGATAACCTTTAGCGATGGGACCCCAGAGGTGGAAATGCCTGTCATGTCCGGTACTATCGGGCCTGACGTGGTGGACATTCGCCCGCTTTACGCGAAGACGGGGAAGTTCACCTACGATCCGGGTTTCATGTCCACGGCAAGCTGCAAGTCCGCCATTACCTACATCGATGGCGACAATGGGATCCTGCTGTACCGAGGCTATCCCATTGAACAACTCGCAGAGAAGTGCGACTTCCTGGAAGTCTGCTACCTCCTGCTCAAAGGCGAGCTGCCTGAGCTCGGTCAGCAGAAGGATTGGTACCGGCGCATCAATAATCACACCATGGTGCATGAACAGCTGGTCCGCTTCTACAGCGGCTTCCGCCGTGATGCGCATCCGATGGCAGTCATGGTAGGGGTGGTGGGAGCATTGTCGGCCTTCTATCACGACTCGCTCGATATCAACAATCCAGAACACCGAGAGATCTCCGCCATCCGCCTGCTGGCCAAGGTCCCGACGATCGCTGCCATGTGCTACAAGTACAACATGGGGCAGCCGTTCATGTATCCGCGCAACAGCTTGTCCTATGTGGAGAACTTTCTCCATATGATGTTCGGAACACCGTGCGACGAATACGTTCCCAACCCAGTATTGGCGCGTGCGCTGGACCGTATCCTGATATTGCATGCCGATCACGAGCAGAACGCTTCGACCTCGACCGTGCGATTAGCGGGCTCCTCGGGTGCCAATCCGTTTGCCTGCATCGCAGCGGGAATCGCCTGTTTGTGGGGCCCGGCGCACGGCGGTGCAAACGAAGCCTGTCTCAATATGCTGGAGGAGATTGGCGATGTCTCGCGGGTCGGCCAGTACATCAAGCGGGCGAAAGACAAGAACGATAGCTTCCGTCTGATGGGCTTCGGACATCGCGTGTACAAGAACTACGACCCGCGCGCGAAGCTCATGCGGGAAACCTGCCACGAAGTCCTGGGCGAACTTGGCCTGCACGACGACCGCCTGTTCAAACTGGCGCTGGAGTTGGAGCGCATCGCGTTGGAGGATGAATACTTCGTCGACAAGAAACTCTACCCCAACGTGGACTTCTATTCGGGAATCGTGCAGCGGGCCATGGGTATTCCCACCAGTATGTTCACCGCGATCTTCGCGCTGGCAAGAACGGTCGGCTGGGTGGCTCAGTGGAATGAGATGATCAGCGATCCGGAGCAAAAGATCGGTCGTCCGCGTCAATTGTTCATCGGATCAGTCAAACGCAATGTGGTACCCATTGCTATGAGGGGATAATTCAGATGGCGGCACTGCTCAAGGAGTACCTCAGCACCTCCTACCTGTCCGGCGCGAACGCGCCATTCATCGAAGAGCTCTACGAGGCCTATCTCGAGGATCCGGCATCAGTGCCGCCGGAGTGGAAGCGCTACTTCGACCAGTTGCAACTGATGCCTGGAGCACCGGACGTCGCGCACGAGCCGATCCGGGCATCCTTCATCAAGCTGGCGAAGACGCCGCGCAGAGTAAGTGGCCCTGCCGCCAGCGCAGTGGCGGTTGCAGAAAGAAAGCAAGTCGCAGTCGTCGCGCTGATCAATGCCTATCGGTTCTCGGGGGTGCGTCAAGCCAATGTCGATCCGCTGAAGCGCTTCGAGAAGCCGTACCTGCAGGAACTGGATCCTGCGCACTACGGGTTCTCGGATGCCGAGATGAATACGGCATTCAACTCAGGCGACCTGGTCGGGGCCGAGCAGATGCCGTTGCGGGAGATCATCCGGGCTCTGCGCGAAACTTACTGCGGCTCCATCGGTGCGGAATACATGTACGTCTCCGATGCGGCACAAAGACAGTGGATTCAGCAACGGCTCGAAAGCACTCGCGCCCAGCCTAGCTATACCGCCGACCAGAAGCGCCATATTCTTGAGCGGCTCACCGCCGCGGAAACCCTCGAGAAATACCTGCACACGCGCTACGTGGGACAGAAGCGATTTTCCCTCGAAGGCGGCGACAGCCTGATTCCAGTGCTCGATCTGCTGCTGCAGCGCGCGGGGGAGCAGGGCATTCAGGAATCGGTGATCGGGATGGCACACCGAGGACGCCTCAACGTCCTGGTCAATACCATGGGCAAGGTGCCTAAAGACCTATTCCTGGAGTTCGAGGGCAAGCATGCCGATAATCTGCCCGCGGGCGACGTGAAGTATCACAACGGCTTCTCGTCGGATATCAACACGCCGGGCGGACCGATGCACCTGACGCTGGCTTTCAATCCGTCGCACCTGGAGATCGTCAATCCGGTCGTAGAGGGTTCGGTGCGCGCGCGTCAGCATCGCCGCAAGGATCGTGAAGGCAAGCAAGTCATGCCGGTATTGATCCACGGGGACGCGGCCTTCGCCGGCCAGGGCGTGGTGATGGAGACGCTCAATCTCTCGCAAACGCGTGGTTACCGCACCGGCGGCACCATCCATATCATCGTCAACAACCAGATCGGCTTCACCACTTCGGACGTTCGCGACACCCGCTCAACTCTTTACTGTACCGACATCGTCAAGATGATCGAAGCGCCGGTGTTCCATGTCAATGGCGATGACCCCGAGGCCGTTTGCTTCGTCACCGAACTGGCCTTGGACTTCCGCATGCAGTTTCAGCGCGACGTCGTCATCGATCTGGTGTGCTTCCGGCGCCACGGCCACAACGAGCAGGACGAGCCGATGGTGACGCAGCCGCTGATGTACAAGATCGTGAGCCAGCACCCCGGGACACGCAAGCTGTACGCGGACAAACTCGCAGCCCAAGGTACGATTCGTCCAGAGGACGCAGACGAAATGATCAAGGCGTACCGCTCGGCGTTGGACGCGGGATACCACACCAACAAGAACATTCTCACCAATTTTCATCCGCCCTATGCGGTGAATTGGGATCGCTTCAAAAACGCCAAGTGGACCGACCCGGTCGAAACCGGGATGCCGATGGCGGCGCTCAAGCAATTGGCCGACAAGCTCGTCACGATCCCGCCGCAGTTCAAGTTGCATCCGCGCGTCGAGAAGATCATTGCGGACCGCCGGCAGATGGTCGAGGGCAAGCTGCGGTTGGATTGGGGCATGGCGGAGAACCTGGCTTACGCCGCGCTGCTCAAAGACGGTTTCGGTGTGAGGCTCTCCGGCCAGGATACTGGCCGCGGCACTTTCTTTCACCGCCATGCGGTGCTTCACGATCAGGCTCGCGAGCGTTGGGACGCCGGTACCTATATCCCCTTGCAGCACGTGGCCGAGAATCAGCCCGACTTCCTCGTCATCGACTCCGTCTTATCGGAGGAAGCGGTAATGGGGTTCGAGTACGGTTACGCAACGGCCGAACCGAATGACCTGGTCGTGTGGGAAGGGCAGTTCGGCGATTTCGCTAACGGTGCGCAAGTGGTCATCGACCAATTCATCGGCTCGGGAGAGGTGAAGTGGGGACGGCTGTGCGGGCTTACGCTGATGCTGCCGCATGGTTATGAAGGTCAGGGGCCGGAGCACTCGTCGGCCAGGCTGGAGCGCTTCCTGCAACTATGTGCCGACTACAACATGCAGATCTGCGTGCCATCGACGCCAGCGCAGATGTTCCACATGCTTCGCCGTCAGATGCTGCGGCCTTTCCGCAAGCCGCTCATCATCATGAGCCCGAAGAGCATGTTGCGGCACAAGGAATCGACATCCAGCCTCGAGGATCTCGCGCAGGGTCGCTTCCAATCAGTGATTGGAGAGACCGACGAGCTCGACCCGCAGAGTGTACGGCGTGTCGTATTCTGCAGCGGGAAGATCTACTACGACCTGCGCGCTGCACGACGGGAGCGCGGCATCAAGGATGTCGCGATCGTACGTTTGGAGCAGCTATATCCGTTTCCGCACGAAGATTACACGGCCCAGATCCAGACTTATGGCAAGGCCGTGGATGTGGTCTGGTGCCAGGAGGAACCCGGCAATCAGGGGGCCTGGCATCGCATTCAGCACTACCTGCTGCGGCACATCCTCCCGCACCAGAAATTGACCTATGCGCTACGGCCGTCTTCGGCCTCGCCCGCGGCGGGCTACCTGGCCCTGCACAACGAGCAGCAGAAGGCGGTAATCGACGCCGCACTGGCGACCGCAGTGTGATTGGCTTCGTCGTCATTCGCCGGCGGCGCGCGAACCAAACGTGGAGATGTCATGCTTGTTGAAGTGAAAATCCCGCAGCTCTCGGAGTCCGTGTCCGAGGCAACGCTGCTGACATGGCACAAGAAAGCGGGCGACTATGTGCAGCGGGATGAGAATCTGATCGATATCGAGACCGACAAAGTCGTGCTGGAGCTGCCTGCACCGGAGAGCGGTGTGCTGGCGAAAATCGCCAAAGGCGATGGCGGAACGGTAACCAGCAACGAGGTCATCGCGACCATCGACACCGAGGCAAAGCCTGCCGCTGGAGCCACGGTGGCAGCAGCGCCGCCTGTGTCTCCGCCGGCACCCGCTGCCAAGTCCACGCCAGCTCTGCGGGCTGTCGAGAGCCCTGCAGCCAAAATGACCGAGGCGATCGTCATGCCCGCCGCGCGGAAGATAGCGGCCGACCAGGGAATGGACCTCAGCACCGTGCAAGGCACGGGCAGAGGAGGGCGCATCACCAAGGAAGATGTAGTCGCTCCAATTGCGCGCCCTGCGGTGAAACCAAGCATCAGCCCGCCGAGCCCAGTAGATATCTCGAAGGTGCTGGGCGATCGGCCCGAGCAGCGGGTGCCCATGTCTCGACTGCGCCAGCGCGTCGCGGAGCGCCTGCTTCAGTCGCAATCGAATGCGGCGATCCTGACCACGTTCAATGAAGTCAACATGCAGCCCGTGATGGAGCTGCGCAAGAAATATCAAGAACGCTTCGAGAAAGAGCACGGGGTGCGACTGGGCTTCACTTCGTTCTTTGTGAAGGCCTCGGTACATGCCCTCAAGAAGTTCCCGATCGTGAACGCGTCGGTGGACGGAGCCGATATCGTCTACCACGGCTATTTCGACATCGGCATTGCCGTTGCGAGTCCACGCGGGTTGGTTGTACCCATCATCCGAAACGCTGACCAGCTTTCGCTGGCAGACATCGAGAAGCAGATCGCGGACTTTGGGAAACGCGCGCAAGAGGGCAAGCTCTCGATCGAGGAGTTAACCGGCGGGACGTTCTCCATCTCCAACGGCGGTGTGTTCGGCTCGATGCTATCCACACCGATCATCAACCCACCGCAGAGCGCAATCCTGGGGATTCACGCCACCAAAGACCGGCCGGTGGCAGAAAACGGCCAGGTCGTGATCCGTCCAATGAATTACCTTGCGATGTCGTATGATCACAGAATAATCGACGGACGAGAGGCAGTCCTATCGCTGGTGGCGATCAAGGATGCCTTGGAAGATCCTGCACGGCTCCTTCTCGACCTGTGACGCGTCGATGCGTGATAGGTTTGGGCTTGTGCTCAAACTGAGTCCCTGACCCTTCATCGCCCACTTTTCACCTATTCACGGGTTTAGGCATGGCCCAACAATTCGATGTGGCAGTCATAGGTGCTGGCCCCGGCGGTTACACCGCCGCGATCCGCGCCGCTCAACTTGGCTTCAAGACAGTCTGCATCGACGACTGGAAGAACGGACAGGGCAAACCCAGCCTCGGAGGCACTTGCCTCAACGTCGGTTGCATCCCATCCAAGGCACTGCTGGAGTCCTCGGAGAACTATGAGCGGGTCGTGCACAAGTTCGCCGATCACGGAATCAAAGCCGCTGGCGTCCAGGTTGACATGGCCACGATGCTTGCACGCAAGGACAAGATAGTCGATACGTTCACCGGTGGAATTGCACTGCTGTTCAAGAAAAATAAAGTCGCGTCCTTGCATGGCAGAGGCAGTCTTGTCTCTGCCGGTGATGTATATGGGATCGAAATCCGCGACGGCGACCGAACCGAGGTCATCGAGGCGAAAAACGTGATCATCGCTACCGGCTCGCTGCCCCGGCCGCTGGCCGAGGCGCCCGTGGATCACGATCGCATTCTGGACAATGCCAGTGCGTTGGCATTGGGCGAGATTCCAAAGCGCCTGGGCGTCATCGGCGCAGGGGTGATCGGCCTGGAGATGGGGAGCGTGTGGCGGCGACTCGGTTCCGACGTGACCATCCTGGAAGCCCTGCCGGCCTTCTTGCCCGCGGTGGACGAGCAAGTCGCCAAAGAGGCTTTTCGCGTATTCAACGGCCCACTCGATCTGAAGATATTCACCGGCGTGAAGCTGACTTCGGTGAAGCCGGGCAAGAAGGCCGTGGCCGTCACCTACGTCAATCGAGATGGCAACACGCAGATGACGGATTTCGACCGTCTTATTGTGGCGATCGGGCGTATACCCAACACGTCCAGCCTCGGTGCAGAGAAAGTTGGATTGAAGCTCGACGCACGCGGCTACGTGGAAGTCGACGAGCGCAATCGCACCAATCTACCGAATGTCTTCGCGATCGGTGATGCAGTGCGCGGCCCGATGCTTGCGCACAAGTCCTCGGAGGAGGGTGTTGCCGCAGCGGAAACCATTGCAGGCCAAGTCAGCCACGTCAACCTCGATACGATTCCCTGGGTGATCTATACCTCTCCGGAGATTGCTTGGGTCGGAAAGACCGAGCAGCAACTCAAAGCCGAGGGGCTGCCATATCGGGTAGGTCAGTTTCCCTTCATCGCGAGCGGACGTGCGCGTGCCCTTGGGGAGACGGCCGGATTCATGAAAATGTTGGCGCACTCCGAGACTGATCGCATCCTGGGCGTGCACATCATCGGTCCGTATGCGTCGGAGCTGATTGCCGAAGCAGTAGTGGCGATGGAGTTCGGGGCGAGTGCGGAAGACATCGCCCGCATTGTGCACGCGCACCCGACCCTCTCGGAAGCCATGCACGAAGCGGCACTGGGCGTGCACAAGCGCACTCTGAACATTTGACCGCGGCAAGCGGCGTGAGCGGCCTGGGCATGATCTGGACGCCGGAACCTACGCAGTGAGTTCCGTACCCGCGGCTCCCGTACATCCTCCCAGCCCACCGTCCGTGCCGCATTCCTTCCTCGACGCACTACGACGGGCCGCGCTGGCGCACGGATTCTCGCTAGACCCCTCGCAGGAGCACGTCGGCGCCAGTTTTCAGCGGTTGTCGGTGGAACTCGAAACGCACGAAACGCAGGATTGGCCACTGCTGCGAATGCTGCGCCGGCCACCTCGCATCCGCGGCATCTATCTGTGGGGCGCGGTCGGGCGTGGAAAGAGCTTTCTCATGGATGAGTTCTATCGGCTTACGCCGGTTGCGCGCAAGCAACGCATCCATTTCCATCGATTCATGCAAGATATCCATCATCGCCTACGTGATCTGCAGGGCCAGCCAGAGCCGCTGAGCATCATCGCGCAGCAGGTAGCCCGAGACACTCGTCTGTTGTGCCTGGACGAATTCCATATCACTGATATCGGCGATGCGATGTTGATGCGTGGGCTGCTCGAGGGGATGATCGAATCGAGTGTCGTCCTCGTGACCACCTCCAACCAGCATCCCGATGACTTGTATCAGCACGGCCTGCAACGCGCGCAGTTCCTGCCCGCCATCGATCTCATCAAAAGCAACATGGAAGTGCTGCAACTGGACGGTGGCAGCGACTATCGACTGCGCACGTTGGAGCAGGCGGGAGTGTTCCATTTCCCATTGGATGAGCGTGCGCGAATCGCTTTGGAGCAAGCTTTCATGGGCATTGCAGGTGAAGCAGGTCAATCCGATAGCTCATTGGAAATTGAGGGACGTCTAATCGAGGCTCACAGGCTTGCACCTGGCGTGGCCTGGTTCGAATTCGCGCAGCTATGTGACGGGCCGCGCGGGACAGCCGATTACATCGAGCTCGCTCGGCGGTACCATACGGTCGTGATCTGGGGGGTGCCTCGCTTCTCGCGGGAAGTAAAAGAAAGCGTTCGCCGGTTTACATGGCTGGTGGACGAGTTCTATGACCGGCGCGTGAAGCTTATCCTGGCCGCGCAGGCTCCGCTCGAGACGGTGTTCAGTGGCCTTCCGTCGCAGCCCGACATCGACCGGACGTTGAGCCGTCTGATCGAGATGCAGACGACGCAATACCTCACACAACCGCATCTGGCTTGACGGAGAGGCTCGGTCGGACAGAGCACACACAAAGGAGACCCCATGGCGAAGTTCAAGGCGTTGCGCATCTTCAGCGAAGAGGGCAAGGTCCAGGCGAGGATGGCCGATCTCGAGCTGGACGAGTTGGACCCCGGCGAGGTCGTGGTTAGAACAGCCTGGTCCAGCGTGAATTTCAAGGACGCTCTTGCCGCCACGGGGACAGGCAAGATTGTCCGGCGCTTCCCTTGCGTGGCTGGAATCGATGGATGTGGCACCGTGGTTTCTTCAAGCGATGCGCGCTTCAAGGTCGGCGATTCCGTCATTTGCACGAGCTACGACATCGGCGTGTCGCACGACGGGGGCTATGCCGAATTCATGCGTGTGCCGGCCGCCTGGGTAGTACCTTTGCCTCGAGGAATGAGTCTCTACGAGTCGATGGCTCTCGGCACGGCGGGCTACACGGCCGGACTGGCCGTGGTCCGGATGGAGCGCGAGGGGCTGAAGCCAGCCAATGGACCGGTGATCGTTACCGGGGCTACGGGTGGGGTGGGCAGCGTGGCGATCGATATATTGGCAGGCGCGGGTTATCACGTAGTGGCACTGACTGGCAAGGAAAGCGAAGCGGACTATCTGAAGGCGCTGGGCGCGAAGGAAGTCATGCTGCGCACCAGCCTCGACCTGGGCAAGATCAAACCGCTGGACAAGACAACATGGGCCGGCGCGGTGGACAACTTGGGTGGAGACGTCTTGTCATGGCTCGCCAGCACCATGCTGGTCGGCGGTACATTGGCAAGCATCGGCCTTGCGGCCAGCCACACCTTCAACGCGACGGTGATGCCGTTCATCCTGCGTGGTGTCAGCATGCTCGGCGTCGACTCGGTGAATACGCCGATGCAGTTGCGACAGAGCGTCTGGCAGCGGCTCGCGACCGACCTGAAGCCACGGCACTTGGAAACCATGACGACGACCGTGGGGCTCGATCAGCTGGCAGCAGTATTCGAGCGCATACTGAAAGGGCAGAACAAGGGCCGCACGGTGGTGAAACTCGCCGGCTAGTCCAACCATGAAGGTGGGGAGGACGCGGCCTGAAATATAGAGCCGCGGGACGCAACCGGCGGAGGGGAGCATGACCCAGACCTACAAGGCGTTTTACCGCCGTTCCATCGAAGACCCGGCGGGCTTCTGGACGGAACAGGCGCGATTGATCGATTGGCGAGCACCGTTTTCAACCGTCCTGGATTACAGCCGCCCCCCCTTCGCCAAGTGGTTCGTCGGCGGGCAAACCAATCTGTGCCACAACGCCGTCGACCGGCATCTCCTCCTGCGCGCCGATCAAAAGGCACTCGTCTATATCTCGACCGAAACCAACCAGGAGAAGTCTTACACCTTTCGCGAGTTGCACGCCGAAATAAATCGTCTCGCGGCAGCCATGCAGGCACTCGGGGTGGACAAGGGCGATCGGGTCATCATCTATATGCCGATGATCGCCGAGGCCTGTTTCGCTATCCTTGCCTGCGCGCGCATCGGCGCGATTCACTCGGTGGTCTTCGGAGGGTTTGCCCCGCATAGCCTCGCCACTCGCATCGACGATGCAAAACCGAAACTGATCGTCTCCTCCGATGCGGGGATGCGCATGGGCAAAGTGGTGCCCTATAAGCAGCTGCTCGACGAAGCGATCAATTTATCTCGTCATCCGCCACTGCGCGTCATCCTGGTGAATCGAGGCTTGGATCCAGCGATGCCTATCACGATGAAACGTGACTTGGATTATGCGACGCTGCGCTCGCAGCACATGCACGTAGAAGTACCGGTGGTATGGATGGAATCCAACGAACCGTCCTATATCCTGTATACCTCCGGCACTACGGGGAAGCCGAAGGGCGTGCAGCGCGACGTCGGCGGGTATGCCGTCGCGCTTGCGGCGTCCATGCAACACATCTTCTGCGGTTATGCGGGCGAAACCATGTTCACGACGTCCGACATCGGATGGGTGGTCGGGCACTCCTACATCATCTACGGCCCTCTGATCGCTGGAATGACCAGCGTCATGTACGAAGGCGTGCCCGTTCGGCCCGACCCGGGCATCTGGTGGAAGATCGTGCAGGATAATCGCGTGAGCGTGATGTTTTCCGCGCCTACCGCGATCCGCGTGCTGAAGAAGCACGATCCCGCTTATCTGCGGAAATACAATCTCACTTCCCTGAAGCACCTGTTCCTCGCCGGCGAACCGTTGGATGAACCAACGCACCGCTGGATCAGCGAAGCGCTGGACAAACCCGTCATCGATCACTATTGGCAGACGGAAACGGGATGGCCCATGTTGACTGCTGTTCCGGGAGTGGAAAAGACGCCGATCAAGTTCGGCAGTCCCTCGTTCCCGGCGTATGGCTACGATCTGAAGCTGTTGCGTGAGGCTGATGCGAGCGAGGCGGAGGCCCACGAGAAGGCGGTCGTAGTGGTGGTCCCACCGTTGCCCCCCGGGTGCCTATCCACAGTATGGGGAGACGATGAGCGCTTCGTGAAGACGTATTTCTCCACCTTCAAGACGAAGCAGGTGTACTCGTCTTTCGATTGGGGCATGCGCGACGCTGATGGCTACTATTTCATTCTGGGCCGGACCGATGACGTGATCAATGTCGCCGGCCATCGGCTTGGTACGCGTGAGATCGAAGAAGCGATGAGCGCGCATCCCAACGTCGCTGAGGTTGCGGTGGTTGGCGTGGCCGATCCACTAAAGGGTCAGATGCCGTTGGCGTTCGCCGTCGCGAAGGATCCGTCGATGGTTGCGACGCCGGAATTGCGCGCTCAAGCGGAGAAAGAGGTGATGTCGACCGTGGATCGCCAACTTGGGGCTATTGCGCGCCCTGTGCGCGTGCACTTCGTCAGCCTTTTGCCGAAGACGCGCTCTGGCAAGCTACTGCGGCGAAGCATTCAGGCACTGGCTGAGGGAAGGGACCCCGGCGATCTCACGACACTGGAAGATCCCGCGGCGCTCGATCAGATCCGCGCCGCGGTCGCTTCTCAGGCTAGATAGGAAGTACGGTCTATTTGCGAGGATCGTCCGCAGCGTTCACGTACTCGATACCCTGCGACACGGGACCCACTCCCATTTCCTGGATGACTACATCCGTTTCGGCCCAGGCGAAGTGTGGCGCACCTGCAGCCGTGATGTACAGGTCCCGCGGGCCAAACTTCTTCAATTTGTCTTGCTCGAAACTTTCGCCGACTGCCGACCAATAGGTCCCTTTGAGCACCGTGACGCTGCGCTGGTCCGGATGACGATGCGCAGGCAGCTTGTATCCCGCCGGAAACATCACGCGGAAAATATAAGGACCGGGCTTGTCGGGACTTCCGTAGATCAGAAGCATCTTGGCGCCTGCAGGAATATCCTTTGCAGCCTTCCATTCGAGTCCCTGTGCAGCAATCGCATCAAACCCTGTCATGACCAAGTCGATGCCCGGGTCAGCATCGGCGCGCCCGATGGCAGCAAACACCCCGAGCGCTGCGGCAAACACCACTGCCGGTCCGGCATATCGGTGATTCGTCCTCTTCACTCACGTTCTCCTGATTGTTTGGGCGACCAGAGCGGCAATCGCCGCCCAAAGTCCTGTGGTTAGATCCGGTGGCGTCCTTTAGTCAGACCCACTGGTGAGCGCACCGAACTTACTGGGTGCGCGGATCGTCGTCCGGGTTTATGTACGTGACGGGATTGTCGATCGGACCGAACCCCATGACCTGGAGGACCAGTTCGGTGCGAGCCCATTGGAAATGAGGGGTGCCTGCTTTGGTTACGAAGAAGGTGCCAGCTTCGAGCTCCTTCATCTTCATCGGGTCGTAGCGTTCTCCCTCGGCACTCCACATGATGCCTTTGAGTACTGTGGTAACCCGGTCGTCCGGATACTTCACCGGCGGAATCTTGTATCCCGTGGGCACACGAATCCGAAACAAATACGGCCCAGGCTTGGAGGGATCTCCGTACACCCACATGACCTTCATGCCGTACGGCATGACCTTGGACTTTTCCCATTGCTTGTCGCCGGGGACCACGATGGTCATACCCGTACCGCTTTCCTGTGCGAAAGTGGCCGGAGTCGCCCAAACCCATCCAGCCAATAGGGCACCGAGCAGTGGGACGATGGCTTTGCGCGTCGTCTGCATCGAGTTCAATCCTTTGGTTTGAATTTCTCGCTCCCTGGTGCGTCTTAGCCGCACTTATGATTTATCGTTGATTCATGGGTTCGTTATAGCCCGCTATTGCCCGCTCATGTTAGCACGAAGGCACTGCGCGGACTCCCTGGGCATTTGTCGAATGGCCCACATCAATCAGAGCGGTCCCTGTTAACATGGTTCAACCAATAGATCCTCGACCGAAGAATGGGCCGACCGCTTGTCCGATATCTGTTCGCTGCCGCGCTGTCCTTGTATAGCACATGGGGAGCGGCATTTGACGGCCTGAGGATCACGTTGCTGTCTACCGGCAACTCGGTTGGATCAGTCCCCGATGGGTTCGGCCCGAGCATTCTTGTAGAGGCGGGCGAGGAAGTCCTGCTGTTCGATTGCGGGCGCGGAAGCATGCAAAGGCTCGCGCAAGCAGGTATTCCGTTGCGCGACATCACCGCAGTATTCCTCACCAGTCTCGCGCCTGGACGTGTCAATGGGTGCGCCGACCTCTGGCGTGCAAGAAAGCCAGCCGCCGACGCTGACCCGCTGCCAGTGTGGGGTCCAGCTGGCAGCATCGATCTCGTGAATCGATACAACGAAAGCGCAGGATATTCAGCGCCATCGGATGTGTTGGATGTGCACGAGATCAGCGAAAACATCGCGTACCAGACGGCTGACGTGACGGTTACGGCGATCGTGGCTGACTATCCTCCGGTGGCTCAGGCATACGGCTATCGGGTGGACTATGGAGGCCGCGCTGTGGTGCTCTCCGGCGATACGCGCTATTCGGAAAATATGATCCGCGCCGCTCGCGGCGTGAATGTTTTCATCCACGAAGTTGCCGCGGCGAGCCCCACAACACTGGATAGCTCCGCTCAAATTCGAGCTGCTGTCACTACCCACACATCACCGGAAGAGGCAGGTAAGGTGTTTCGCGCCGCACGACCCTACTTAGCCGTCTATTCACCTCAGCTTTTATTCGGCATTTCCGAAAGCGAGTTGCTGCGGCGCACGCGCCGAACCTACAACGGGTCACTGGAGCTGGGATACGATCTCATGGTGATCGAAGTTCAGAACGAAGTGCAGATCAGATCTGCACCCTCTAGCCGACGTGGCGCGCAATAGCGCCATTCACAGGATACGGTGATCGTGTCGCCGCGCAGCGTCACAGGTGATTCGCTGGGGACCCAACGCGCCTAACTCGCAGTATTGAAAGCGCGGAGATTTTGTATCACGCACGCCAAACTCGTTGCGCATCGACATGCGGCACGCGTTTTTTTCTCGCATTGCGCGTATGACTTGTTACAATCCCAGCTCGCTTTCGTGGAAAACATCTGCAGCCTGTTGCGCGTAAGGTATGTAATAGAGCACACCTGCGTGCCTGTTGCTGCTGCTGAAGCGAAACAGTGAGGCGTCGTGCTAAGGGGCCGACGGCGAGTGAGAATTTGAGATTCAGCCTATAAACTGCGTCTTTCTAAGGATTAAAAGGAGACTACATGAACAAAGCAGAGCTGGTGGAAGCGATCGCAAAAAAAACGGGAGGCACGAAAGCGTCGGTCGAAGGGACGTTGGACGCGCTCATGGAGACGGTAACAGTCACGCTCACCAAGGGTGATTCTGTCGCGCTGATCGGCTTCGGTACATTCTCGGTGTCGAAGCGGGCGGCGCGCAAGGGACGCAACCCTGCCACCGGTGCTGAAATCAAGATTCCCGCGTCCAAGGTCGCCAAGTTTTCCGCTGGCGCTAAGCTGAAGAAGTCAGTCAACAAGAAGTAACGGCGCGAGATTCTCGCTTATGCACTGAGTAATCCCGCCTTCGCGGCCGCAAGTTGCTGTAGCGGAGGCGATCGAACCTGAGACGAGTTCGATTGTAGGCTGAACAAATTCGAAGAGGCCCATGCGGGCCTCTTCGCGTTTGTGGTGGAGCGCCTTATAGATTGGATGTCGAAATCCACGCGGCGCGGAGAGAGCAGGGCAAACTTTACCGCTTCACCGCGCATTGCGGCGCAGGCTAAGAAGAATCGCGATCGATCGCGTCAGGGAGCGATGGCGGAGAGAGCGGGACAATCTGCGGTCTTATTCGCTGATTGCGGCACAGGCTAATCTTGCTCTTGAGCAAGTTAAGCGCAGCGGCCGAAGCCAATCGAACCCGCGGCGGGGTCGAAGAACTGCAGCTTGACGCCATCAATAGCATCGCCGATTGGTGGCGGAGAGAGCGGGACAATCTGCGGTCTTATTCGCTGATTGCGGCGCAGGCTAATCTTGCTCTTGAGCAAGTTAAGCGCAGCGGCCGAAGCCAATCGAACCCGCGGCTGGGTCGAAGAACTGCAGCTTGACGCCATCGATAGCATCGCCGATTGATGGCGGAGAGAGCGGGATTCGAACCCGCGGTACGGTTTAAGCCGTACACACGCTTTCCAGGCGTGCGCCTTCAACCACTCGGCCACCTCTCCGCATTCGCAAAGCGGTACACACGCTTTGGCTGCGGCCGCTACGCTTAACCTGACCGCGCAGTGCACTCAGGTTAGCCTTCGCCGCAACCAGCGCCGCCGGTTGTCCAGGCGTGCGCCTTCAACCACTCGGCCACCTCTCCGCGAAAGGGCCGCAAGAATAAACCAACCCCCACACCCTGTCAAAACCCGGCGATTTCACCGGATCGCCAACTTCAATTGATCGAGGATTGCTGGATTTTGGCTGTGGCCGTTTCGCTTAACTTGATCGGAGTCCGCTCAAGTTAGCCTTCGCCGAAACCCGGCGATTTCACCGAATTGCTTGCTTCAATTGTTCTAGGATCGCCGGGTTTTCTAAAGTGGAGACGTCTTGTTGGATCTCTTCGTCTTTCGCGAGCGCTCGCAATAAACGGCGCATGATTTTGCCGGAGCGGGTCTTGGGCAGGTTATCACCGAAGCGTATTTCGTCAGGCTTGGCGATCGGGCCGATCTCCTGCGCGACCCAGTCGCGCAAGCGCTGCGCGATTTCTTTCGCTGCTGCCCCTTCCGGTCGCTGACCTTTTAGCACGACGAACGCAACAACCGCTTCGCCTTTGATCTCGTGCGGTTTGCCGACAACGGCTGATTCCGCGACGAGCGGATTGGCGACCAGCGCCGATTCGATCTCCATCGTCCCCAGCCGGTGTCCAGAGACATTCAGTACATCATCGATGCGGCCCATGATCCAGAAGTAGCCGTCGAGGTCTCGGCTCGCGCCATCTCCAGCGAGATAATATTTGCCCTTGAAGTCCTCCGGGTAATAGCTCTTCTTGAATCGTTCGGGGTCACCCCAGATCGTGCGAATCATCGACGGCCACGGTCGCTTGATCACTAGGATGCCGCCCTTACCCTTTTCCACCGATATGCCGGTTTCATCGACGACATCGGCGATGATACCGGGCAGCGGCAGCGTGCACGATCCTGGCTTGAGCGACACGGCACCCGGTAGCGGCGTGATCAGATGTCCCCCGGTTTCGGTCTGCCACCAAGTGTCGACGATCGGGCAGCGACCCCGGCCGACCGTAGTGTGATACCACATCCACGCTTCGGGGTTGATGGGCTCTCCTACGCTGCCCAGCAGACGCAGGCAGGACAGATCGTATTTCTTGGGGAGTTCGGGGCCTGCCTTGATCAGCGATCGAATTGCGGTCGGTGCGGTGTAGAACACGCTGACCTTGTGGTCCTGGATCATCTTCCAGAAGCGTCCCGCATCTGGGTACGTTGGTACTCCCTCGAATACGATTTCCGTCCCACCCACCGCCAGCGGCCCATAAGCAATGTACGTGTGGCCTGTTACCCACCCCACATCGGCAGTGCACCAAAAGATGTCCGTCGGTTTATGGTCGAAGGTCCAGCGCATCGTCAGAATGGCCTGCAGCAGATAGCCCGCGCTGGAATGCTGCACGCCTTTCGGCTTGCCGGTGGATCCGGAGGTATAGAGGATGAACAACGGATGCTCGGCGCCGACCCATGTCGGCTCGCAGACATCTGCCTGGTCATGCACGAGATCTTCCCACCATACATCTCGCGGTGCATGCAAGTGAATGGGGCTGCCGGTACGTTTGTAGATCACCACGTTCTTCACGCAATCGCACCCGCCCATGGCGAAGGCCTCATCGATCGCGGGCTTGAGTACGATCTCGCGACCACCGCGCATTTGTCCGTCCGCCGTAATCACGGCGACCGCGCCCGCGTCGATGATCCGCTCGTGCAGGCTCTTGGCGGAAAAGCCGCCGAATACTACGGAGTGAGTGGCCCCGATGCGCGCGCAGGCCTGCATCGCGATCACGGCCTCGATACTCATCGGCATGTAGACGATGACGCGATCACCGGTCTGGATCCCAATGGATTTCAAGCCGTTGGCAAACTGGCAGACACGATGGTAGAGCTGCTTGTAAGTGATCTTTGTGATGGTGCCGTCATCGGCCTCGAAGATGATGGCGACTTTGCCTGGTTGCGTGGTCAGATGGCGATCCAGGCAGTTGTAGGAGACATTCAACTGCCCATCCTGAAACCACTTGAAGAACGGTGGGTTGGTTTCGTCCAATACACTCTTGAACGGCTTGCGCCATATCAAGTGCTCCCGCGCTAGGCGCGCCCAGAATCCTTCATAGTCGGACGCGGCTTCATCGCACAGGGCCTGATATGCAGCCATGCCGGAGACGTTTGCCTGTCTGACGAACGGCTCGGGAGGCGAAAACAGCCGGTTCTCATGCAGCACCGATTCGATCGTACTCATCTCCTGCCTCCTTGCATGTAGGATCCAGCCCCAAGACCGGATAATTTGTGCCGCGAATTATAGCGGCAAGCGGAGTTGCAGATACGGTTTCACGGACCGAGGCCAGCAGCGGAATGGTACAATTCGTCTATCTTCATGAAGGCGTCGCTTGCGATGTTTGCAGGTAACTCTTAAGACGAGTTGCACGCCCAAGGCCCCAGTTGCTATGAGTATCATCCGCCAGACTGATCTGATTGGAAGTGTCGCTGACGCTCTCCAGTTCATTTCGTACTACCACCCGCTGGATTACATCAAGTCCCTCGGAGAAGCTTACAGGCGCGAAGAGTCGCCGGCGGCAAAGGATGCCATCGCCCAGATTCTGACCAACTCGCGCATGTGCGCGCAAGGCCACCGCCCTATTTGTCAGGACACCGGGATCGTGGTGGTGTTCATGAAGATCGGCATGCAGGTGCAATGGGATGCCAGTATGAGCGTCTCCGATATGGTCAACGAAGGAGTGCGGCGTGCCTACATGCATCCCGACAATGTTCTGCGTGCCTCCATCGTGGCCGACCCTGCCGGTGGGCGCAAGAATACGCGGGACAATACACCCGCGGTAATCCATATGGACCTGGTGCCGGGTGACACCGTGGAAGTGACGGTAGCGGCAAAAGGTGGCGGTTCCGAGAACAAATCCAAGTTCACCATGCTCAACCCGTCAGACAGCATCGTCGACTGGGTGTTGAAAACCGTGCCCACGATGGGGGCGGGATGGTGTCCGCCTGGTATGCTCGGCATCGGCATTGGTGGGAGCGCGGAAAAGGCGATGGTCATGGCCAAGGAAGCGCTGATGGAGCCTATCGATATGCACGAGCTCAAGGCGCGTGGGGCGAGCAGCGTGCTGGAGAAGCTGCGGATCGAGCTATACGACAAGGTCAACGCGCTGGGCATCGGTGCGCAGGGGCTGGGCGGGCTCACCACGGTGTTGGACGTCAAGATCAAAGATTTCCCGACGCACGCAGCATCACTGCCGGTCGCGATAATTCCAAACTGCGCCGCCACGCGACATGCGCACTTCGTGTTGAATGGCAGTGGGCCTGCGACGCTCGAGCCGCCCAGTCTGGACGAGTGGCCAGATGTGCACTGGATGCCGGCGCCCAACGCCCGGCGAGTGGATTTGTCGCACGTCACCCGCGAGGAAGTCACGACTTGGACACCCGGCGAAACCTTGCTGTTGACGGGTAAGTTGCTCACCGGCCGAGACGCCGCCCACAAACGCATTGCCGATCTGATCGCGAACGGACAGGGACTGCCCGAAGGCATCGACTTCCGAAACCGATTCATCTATTACGTTGGCCCGGTCGATCCCGTGCGAGACGAGATAGTGGGTCCAGCCGGTCCGACTACGGCGACCAGAATGGACAAGTTCACCGAACTCATGCTCAGCAAGACCGGATTACTCGGCATGGTCGGAAAGGGCGAACGAGGTCCCACAGGCATCGATGCCATCAAACGCCACAAAGCGGTATACCTGATGGCAGTGGGTGGCGCCGCGTACTTGGTGTCCAAAGCTATCAAGTCGTCACGCGTGGTTGCGTTCGCCGACCTCGGGATGGAGGCGATATACGAGTTCGAGGTCAAAGATATGCCAGTGACCGTTGCGGTCGACTCGAGCGGTACTTCCGTGCATGCCACTGGCCCCGCCCTTTGGCAAGCCAAGATCGGCAAGATCCCCGTCACGACCGCTTGATCGGAAAATTTCGGCGGGCTAGTGTGGTGCTTCGTAAATCCTGGCGCCGATGTCAAGGAGTCGATCGCCGAGAAATCGAAGCTGGCGGTCTACCCGAGGAAAGAGTAAGGTGAGAAAGCTGCTGGATTGGCGTTTCCTTTGCAGGATCGACAGCGCGCCGATCGGTGAGTGCGCGCGGTACGAGCCGCAAATTTCTACACACGAATCACGTTTTCTATGGCGGGCCTCCCCGCATTGCATGGTAGTGAACCTGGTCAGGTCCGGAAGGAAGCAGCCACAGCTATTTAATGCAAGTGCCGGGGGTCAGGCTCGCCTCCCCATCGCGCAGACGGCGCAGGCAATACAGACCTGCGCCGTCCGCCTTCGATACACTGCTCGATGACACAAGCGCTTGCTCGCAAATGGCGGCCTCGAACCTTTGGTCAGATGGTGGGGCAAGAGCACGTGGTGCGCGCCCTGACCAATGCGCTCAGCCAGAACAGGCTGCATCACGCTTACCTGATGACCGGGACTCGTGGTGTGGGCAAAACGACTTTGGCGCGCGTGATGGCCAAGGCGCTCAATTGCGAGACCGGTATTACGCCCGAGCCATGCGGTAAATGTTCGACTTGTCTGGAAATCGACGCCGGTCGCTTCGTGGACTTGATCGAGCTGGATGCTGCGTCGAATACCCAGGTGGATCAGATGCGCGAATTGCTGGAGGGCGCCCTCTATGCTCCGGCACGCGCTCGCTTCAAGGTCTACATCATCGACGAAGTGCACATGCTGTCGCGCTCCGCCTTCAATGCGATGCTGAAGACATTGGAGGAACCACCCGAGCATGTGAAGTTCATTCTGGCCACCACTGACCCGCAGAAAGTGCCCGTGACAGTGTTGTCACGCTGCCTGCAGTTCAACTTGAAGCAGATCCCCGTCCCTCAGATTCGTGGCCAGCTTGGCCATGTGCTCAGCGAGGAAGGAATCGTTTCCGAGCCCGCCGCCTTGAATCTCATCGCGCACGCCGCTCACGGCAGCATGCGTGATGCACTGAGCTTGCTCGATCAGGCCATCGCCTACGGAGCGGGAGAGGTTGGCGAGGCGTCGGTGCGGGCCATGCTTGGAGCGGTGGATCAGGAGTACTTATTCGGCATTCTGGACGCGCTTGCATGCAACAATGGCGTCCGATTGATCCAGATCGCGGACGAGATGCAGGGCCGGAGCCTCTCGTTCGAAGCCGCGCTGCAGGATTTGGCGAGCTTGCTGCACAAGCTGGCGCTGGTGCAGACAGTACCCGAGGCTCTGGCTGCGGACGACCCCGACGGGCAACGCCTGCAAACCCTTGCGCAGCAGTTCGCGCCGGAGGATCTACAGCTCTACTATCAGATTGCCCTCCAAGGGCGCGCGGATCTTAACGTTGCACCCGACGAGTACGCAGGACTTACCATGACCCTGCTGCGGATGCTCGCGTTTGCGCCGGACGTAGACGCATCCGTCGGCGTTTCCAGCCCTCCGGGGGGACGGACGGCGACGCTTGAACCGAAGCGTGATACTCGGGATGCGGATAGAGTTCCACCGGCGCCAATGTCGCCATCTCCCGCAGCGGTGGCCGTGGCGCCACAGCAGGCGGAAACGCCGCGCGCGGAACTGCCGAATTTCGAATGGGCGGATCTGGTTGGCAGGCTGAAGGTCGGCGGGATGGCGCGCATGCTAGCTCAACACAGCCATTTCACCGGGAGCGAAGGCAACCGGGTCGACCTCTGCGTGCCGGAGGCACATCGGCATTTGTTGGAGAAGCCGTATCGGGACAAGCTGCAACTTGCACTGGAGGAACATTTCGGTCGCGGGCTCCGGGTCGAATTCACGCTCGGGCAGCCCAATGCGCTGACCCCGGCGCAATTGGACGACCGGGACAGGCAGCAGAAGCAACGCGAGGCGGTAGCTGCGATCGACCGAGACCCGTTCGTGCGCGAATTAGTGGAGCATTTCGATGCGCGCGTGATCGATGAGTCGGTCAGACCTGCAGGCTCAGGCCAAAATCACGAGCCGGCAGGCGATAGGTAACAGATAGTAGGCGACAGGATAAGGAGTTAGGAGCGATGATGAAAGGACAGCTGGCTGGCCTGATGAAGCAGGCTCAACAAATGCAGGAGAACATGCGCAAGCTGCAGGAGCAGTTTGCGACCATCGAGGTGGAAGGGCAGTCGGGTGCCGGATTGGTCAAAGTGGTGATGACCTGCAAGCACGACGTAAAGCGGGTGGCCATCGATCCGAGTTTGCTGGGTGACGACAAAGAGATGCTGGAGGATTTGGTCGCTGCCGCCTTCAACGATGCGGTCCGCCGCGTCGAGTCTACTACCGCGGAAAAAATGGGCAGCATCGCCTCCGGCATGGGATTGCCCCCGGGTTTCAAGCTACCGTTCTGAATGAATAGCCCTTCGAGTCTGGACGAGTTGATCCAAGCGCTGCGTTGCCTGCCTGGCGTCGGACCGAAATCAGCGCAGCGCGCCGCCTACCATCTGGTGCAACGGGATCATCCGGGCGCCACGCGTCTGGCTGCCGCCATCACGCGGGCACTGACGCTAATCCAGCATTGCGAGAAATGCAATACATTCACAGAGGAGCCGGTCTGCGACCTGTGTCGCTCGCCACGGCGTGAGGGTACCCTGTTATGCGTTGTGGAAACGCCAGCCGACCTCCTCATGATGGAGCAGACCCAGTCCTACCGCGGTCAGTACTTCGTTTTGATGGGCCGGTTGTCGCCTCTGGACGGAATCGGTCCGCGCGATATTCACCTGGATCGTTTGCTCAAACGCGCCACTGACGGTATCGTCCGGGAAGTGATCCTTGCTACCAATTTCACCGTGGAAGGCGAAGCCACGGCACACTACATCGGCGAAATGCTCCGCCCGCGTGGGATCAAAGTCAGCCGCATCGCGCGCGGCTTGCCAGTCGGCGGAGAACTCGAGCATGTGGATACCGGCACCTTGGCTCAAGCGGTGCTGGAACGGCGACCGGTCTAGCTGATACATCGAATCCAATAGATCGAATCCATCGATGTCGCGAACCCCAGACTTGTCGAACCGTATCCGTCGCGCGCAGCAAAGGCCGCAGCCTCGCGCCCGCGTCCGGCCAAATGGCTCCTTGAACGCGCAGGTTCGCCACGTCGAAGTCTCCGGAGCCGCCAGTGTCGACACTGTCGAAGCAGCAAGCGGGCCGCAGAAAATTCACAAGGTGCTGGCGCAGGCAGGGTTGGGGTCGCGACGGGAGATGGAAGAGTTGATCCGCGCGGGCAAGGTCAAGGTCAACGGTGCGGTCGCACTCGTGGGCATGCGTGTCCAGGCGGGCGACCTGATTCGTGTGGGCCGGCGCCAAGTCACCGTGCGTGACGATACGAAACTGCCGCGAGTCATCCTCTACTACAAACCGGAAGGCGAGATCGTCAGCCACGACGATCCGCAGGGACGGCCCAGCGTATTCGAGAAACTGCCGCCCATGCGGCGAGGCAAATGGCTGGCGGTGGGGCGCTTGGACTATAACACCAGCGGCCTGCTGATATTTACGACTTCTGGCGAACTAGCGAATCGCCTGATGCATCCCCGTTACGAAGTAGAACGCGAGTATGCGGTGCGCATCATCGGCAAGCTTACCGACGAACAGGTTCGCCAACTCAAGAAGGGTGTCAAACTCGAGGACGGCATGGCGCGATTCGAGGAATTGGAAGAGCGCGGAGGTCGTGGCCTGAATAATTGGTACCGCGTGGTACTGCGTGAAGGCCGCAACCGGATCGTCCGTCGCATGTTCGAAGCAGTGGGAAATAAGGTCAGCCGCCTGATGCGAGTGCGCTTCGGTACCGTCTCGGTCCCGTTCGGAGTGCGTCGCGGCGGCTGGCGCGAACTCGACGAGGCGCAGACCGCTGCCCTGGTCGCGTGGTCGGCTACCTTACTCGTGCCACCTCCTGCGGAGCAGCCGAGCAGCCGGCCGGTGAAAGTCAGGTCGGAAGGCGGTCGCGCTCGACCAAGAAAACCTGATCACCGCCCGCGCGGGTCTCAAGCCAGGTAGGCTGCAGATCGGGGAAGGCATCCTCGACCGCCTGCCTGCCATTGCCGACCTCGACCACAAGGATGCCGTTGGGACTTAGCTGTTTGCGCGCCTGAGCAAGTATCCGGCGGACCAAGTCCAGCCCGTCCTTGCCGCCCGCAAGCGCCTGTACAGGTTCATGCTGGAATTCCTGCGGGAGGATTCGCATGGTGGCTTCGTCCACATAGGGCGGATTGCTCACGATCAGTTGGTAGCGCGTCCCGATGAGTCCATCGAATAGATCGGATTGCACCAGCTTGACGCGTTTGCTCAGGCCGTAATCATCCACGTTGCGGCGCGCCACCTGCAAGGCATCGGCCGAAAGATCCGCAGCATCCACCGTCGCGCGCGGGAAGGCCGACGCCAGCAGAATGGCCAAACATCCCGAACCGGTGCAAAGGTCCAGGCTACGCAATACCTTTTCCGGGTCAGGCAGCCAAGTCGTGAAGCCCTCGTCGATCAGTTCCGCCAGGTGAGAGCGGGGCACGATCACGCGCTCGTCCACGTAGAAACGGCACTCGCCCAGCCAGGCTTCCTGCGTAATATATGCGGCCGGCAGGCGCTCGCCTACGCGGCGCTCGATCACGCCCAACACGCTCCGGATCTCCTCCGGAAGCAGAACAGCGTCGAAAAACGGCTCCAGGCGATCTAGCGGCAGATGCAAAGTATGCAGGATGAGATACGCCGCCTCATCGTAGGCATTGTCGGAGCCGTGCCCGAAATTCAGGCCAGCCTCGTTGAAGCGAGTGACTGCATATCGCAGCAGATCGCGAATGCAGCGTAACTGCTGTGCGATCAACTCAGCGGGCATCGAGCAACGCAATCAACGTGCTGTAGTACACGCGGCTGAGCGCCTCCACATCTGCAAGTGCAATGCATTCGTTAACCTTGTGGATGGACTCATTGACGGGGCCGAACTCGACAAGCTGCGGGCAGATGGAGGCGATGAAACGTCCATCCGAGGTGCCGCCGGTGGTGGATAGATCTGCCTCGACGCCCAACTCCGAGCGAATCGATGCGCTGATCGCTTCTACGAGGCGCCCTCGCGGAGTGAGAAACGGCATGCCGGAGAGCGACCATTCCAGTGCGTAGTCCAATCCATGGCGGTCAAGGATTTCATGCACCTTTGCCTTGAGGCCGTCGACGGTGCTCGCCGTAGAAAAGCGGAAGTTGAACCACACGCGCACTTCGGCAGGAATCACATTGGTGGCCCCGGTACCGGCCTGGACGTTCGATATTTGAAACGTCGTGGCGGGGAAGTATTCGTTGCCATGGTCCCAGGTGATTGCGCAAAGTTCGGCCAGGGCAGGGGCGGCATGATGCACAGGATTTTTTGCTAGATGCGGATAGGCCACGTGACCTTGCGCGCCTCGCACGTGTAACGCACCGGACAGCGAACCGCGCCGGCCATTCTTGAGCGTATCGCCTAGCCGCTTGACACAGGTAGGCTCACCGACAATGCAATAGTCGAGCAATTCGCCTCGCGATTTCAGCGTTTCTACCACGCGGACCGTGCCGTCCACGGCTACACCTTCCTCGTCCGACGTGAGAAGCAACGCTATGGAGCCGGAGTGGTTTGGATAGTCCTCGATCAGACGCTCGCTGGCAGTGACGAAAGCGGCGAGCGACGTCTTCATGTCCGCCGCGCCGCGCCCGAATAGAAAGCCGTCGCGTTTCGTAGGCTCGAACGGCGCCGATTTCCATTGCTCCAAAGGTCCAGTTGGAACGACGTCGGTATGTCCTGCAAAGCAAACGAGCGGACTGGCTTTGCCGCGCCGCGCCCACAAATTGTCGACTGCGCCGAAGCGCATTGGCTCGAGTTGAAAGCCCAACGCTCGCAGGCGCGTGCCCAGGATCTGCTGGCAACCGGCGTCGGTGGGAGTGACTGAACCGCAACGGATGAGCTGCTCGGTCAGGGCGAGGGTAGGTCCCGCGGTGAGTTTGTTGGACATGACGTAATGAGCGACCGAAAGGTGCCCATTATCCTGGAAAACGCGCGGCTATCGTCGAAACACGGCTCCGATGCCGTTGTAATAGCGGAGCGGAGTCCGGCGGGTTAATTCCCTGCGTGGATATCGATCTTGAAGTCGTCGAAGGAAGATACCGCCACTTCGGTACGGATCGGGGCTTTCGCGCCGACTCGCGCAGCAGCCTGTTCTGCGTTGTTCATCAGCCAGGCAAGGTTCGTCGCGGAGTCCGAATTGCGCAGCGCCTCGTCCTTGGTAATGGAGCCTTCCGCATAAAGTTTGAAAAGCGCTTGCTCGAAGCTCACTGAACCGGGCGAAAGACTCTTTTCGATCGCCTCCTTGATCTGATCCATCTCGCCTTTGACGATCAATTCCTGGATGTGCTTGCTGTTGAGCAGAACCTCGACAGCTGCCACCTGGCTGCCATCGACAGCCTTGACCAATCGTTGCGAGATGACTGCCTTCAGACTTACCGCCAGGTCACCCAGCAGCGCCGGGCGAGCGTCGTACGGAAAGAAATTGATGATCCGATTCAATGCGTGGTAGCTGTTGTTCGCGTGCAGGGTGGAAATACACAAGTGACCTGTCTGGGCATAGAGCAGCGCCTGCTGCAGCGTTTCACGATCCCGCACCTCGCCGATCATCAGAATGTCGGGCGCTTCCCGCATGGCATTCACCAGCGCATTGCTATAGGACTTGGTGTCCAGCCCAACCTCGCGTTGATTGATCACGCTTCGGTTGTGCTTGAACACAAATTCGATCGGGTCCTCGATGATGAGGATGTGGCCACCGCGAGTGT
>Ga0207689_10000745_pt1 | contig 31211 bp, 27 predicted proteins | sample KBSMisM52_FD_184312 | JGI IMG/M metagenome (GOLD analysis project Ga0207689, IMG submission 184312) | Miscanthus rhizosphere microbial communities from Kellogg Biological Station, Michigan, USA - KBS Miscanthus M5-2 (SPAdes) (version 2) | ecosystem: Host-associated > Plants > Roots >...
CCCGTACCAGGCCCACATGTTCGAGGCGGACTGATGATCAAGGCTCAAGGCTCAGGGCTCAAGGCTCAGGCAAGGGCGCTTGGCTGTTTCTTGGCGCTCATGCTGACTGGGTGCAGCAGCCCGGCGCCTGAAAAACCGGCGGCCGCACCCGCGGCGGCGCCGTCAGGAACAGCAACGCTGCCGAGCGGCTATCCCGACCGGCCGTTCGTCCGCGTCAACTTCGACAAGCTGACGTGGCGGGCCACGGAAGGCAACAAGCTGGGTGTGGAGACCGCCGTGCTCGAAGGCGATCCGTCGAAGCCGGGGTACTACTACACGATTAACCACTTCCCGAAGGGCGTGATGAGCCGGCCGCACTATCACCCCGACGAGCGCTACGTGATCGTGCTCCGCGGGACGTGGTACACGGACGAGGGCGAGGTGTTCCGGCCCACGCAGGCGATCCCGCTGAAGCCGGGCGACTTCATGCGCCACCCCAAGGGCGGGCCGCATTACGACGGTGCCCTCGACGAGGACACCTGGGTGGCGATCAGCGGGTACGGCCCGACCAAGGCCACCGTCATCGACGGTGGCGAATTGTTCGGGCGGTCCCGCTAGCGCCGCCTACTTCGTGCTGACCGGCGTCTTCGGCGTCAGGCGATAGAGGCCGCCGGGATTCGCGTCTTCGACGATCCACAGTGCGCCGTCCGGCGCCTGCTCGATGTCGCGCACGCGCTTGCCGACTTTCCAGCGCTCCTGGGCCGTGGCGCCGCCCTTGCCATCGAACGTGATGCGGTTGATGGTCGTCGTGCCCATGCCGCCGATGAACGCCGACCCCTTCCACTGCGGGAACATCGCGCCGCTGTAGAACATCAGGCTGCCCGGCGCGATCACCGGGTTCCAGTAGATCACCGGCTTCTGCAGATCCGCGCGCGTGTCGGGGCTGGGAATCGGCACGCCGTTGTAGTTGGTGGCGTACGACACGAGCGGCCAGCCGTAGTTCTTGCCCGGTTCGATCAGGTTCAGCTCGTCGCCGCCGCGCGGCCCGTGCTCCACTTCCCACAGCCGGCCATCGGGGGCGAACGCCATGCCGTACGGCGTACGGTGACCGGTGCTCCACGTTTCGGCCGGCGTCAGGTTCGGACCGGGGTAGTTGTAGGTGCTGACGACGGCCGCGGTCTTGGCCGCCTCGGTGTCGCGCGGCGGATCGATCAGCGTCACGCTCGACGCGCCGGTCTTGCCCGCCATCGGATTGCCAGGCGCCGGCTTGCCGTCGAGGGTCAGCCGCAGAATCTTGCCGAGCTCCTGGTTCGGGTCCTGCGCCGGCGTGAAGCGCTGACGGTCACCGACGGTGAGGAACAGATACTGACCGTCGGGCGAGAACGCGATCTGCGCGCCGAACTGACCGCCCTTGCCCTTGGGCAGCTGCCGCCACAGCACCTCGAGTCCGTCGAGGCTTGCCGCGGTCTGGCCGATTTCGAGTTTCGCGCGCGCGAGCGCCAGCCCTGAGCCGTAGTCGCCCGGTTCCGCGTACGTCAGATAGACACGGTGGTCGCTGGCGTACTTCGGCGACGTGAAGATGCCGAGCAGGCCGCCCTGGCCCTGGTGCAGCACGGCCGGCACGTTCGACACCGGCGTCTTCGCGCCCTGCTGCGTCACCAGCCACACCGCCCCCGGCTTCTCGGTGACGAGCATGCGCCCGTCCGGCAGGAAGGCGATGCGCCACGGGAGGTTGAAGGTCGTCACCTGGGTCACGGTGAACGGCAGATCGGCTTCGGCCTGCTTTTCACCCATATTGACCTGGGCCCACACGAGTGTGGAGGCCAGGGTTACGAGCAAGGCGGCGCGCGTCAGTGTCTTCATTAAGGCTCCTTCGTGGAATTCCTGCTCCGACAAGCGTATCAAGTCTGGGGCCCGATGGTCACCGGCAGATCGCGTTCCACGACGTTGCCGCTGATGTCCGCGGCCCAGCCACGAAGAATGTAGTCGCCGGGAGGCACGCGCGCCGTGTCCCAGACGCCGTCGGTGGCCTGGCCGCGCTCCAGCCGGTTCGTCACGATGTAGCGGAATCGAGTGGTCCGGCCGCCGTAGAACGGGATACCGCTGCCGGCCGCATAGATCTGATGCGGTGCATCCGGGTCCGGCCCCAGGTGATCGAAGCGGAGCGACGCGCGCCGCTGTTCGAATCCCGCCACCGGCGAACCGTCGTCGTGAAGAACCTGGAACCCGAGCTCGTATGGGGCCAGACGCCGTCCGGGCGTGTTGTCGTCCGCCTGATCCCAGGCGTCGAGCACCACGCGAACGCGACCGTTGAGCAGCAGCCGGTTCTGCACGCGCATCGCCAGCGGCTGCCACGCCTCGTCGTAGACACGGATCCCGTCGGGCGGAATCGTTGGCGTGACGGTGTCCTCGAACTGCACCAGGTTGAAGAGCAGGGGATTGTGCTCCTCGCCGGCCCATCCCACGTTCAGATGGACATGGTTGAACCGGTTCACCGTACCAATCTCGTCGCCGGCAGCAAATCGCGCTCCGCGTTTCACGCGCAGGCGTATCAACTTCCGTCCATCGTAGGTGGCCGCGAAACGATCCGGGTCGAGCAGGGCCTTGTTGGTGCGGCCGGCGCGGATGTGGACGTAGGTGAGATCGCCGATGCGCAGCCACTCGTCGAGGGCGCCGACGCCGTCGTTGGCGATTGGATCCGAGACGACGCCGTCGCGGACGGCGCGGACGTGCGTGCCCTGCTCGATGCGGATGTCGACGCCACGATGGAATCGCTCGCCGTGTGTTCCACGGACCTCGCCGAAGCTGCCTGCCACCTCGTGCGGACCGGTAAACGGCGCCACCGGCCACAGCAGTGGCACGCGGCGGAAGGCCTCGGAATCGAACTGCGGTCGCAGCGCTGGTGAGGTGGGTGCGCGTAGCGGGAGCTGTGAGGCGGCGGCCACGAGCCGCACGAGCGCATTGCCAGCGTCGGCGACGGCGAGGTGGCCTGGGCGAAGCACCGCGACGCCTGAAGGGCGCCGGAATTGCGCGGTTCCCCCGTCGCCGTCGCGGAACCCGACGCCGGCGCCGGCGAGTGGGCGAATGGTGGCGTCGGGACGAATGCCCACGATGCGGCCACCTTCGTCGGCCACGTACAACTCGCCGTCACCGGCGACGGCCACGCCGAGCGGGCGAACGAACCCGTCGCCGTGGGCCCACGCCGGTGTGGTGGCGCGTCCGCTGAAGTCCACGGTGCGAACGATGCCGTTCCCAGTGTCGGCGACATACACCGTGCCGCGCGCATCGATGGCGAGCCCCGTCGGCGTGTCGAAGCTCGCGCCGTCCGCTACGCCGTCGCTCGCGCCCGGACGTCCCGAGCCCGCGAGTGTCTTGACCATGCCGTCGGTCTCGATCACGCGGATGCAGTCGTTGTAGGTATCCGCGACGACCACGCGACCGTCGGCCGCCACCGCGACGCCGATCGGCCCGTTGAACCGCGCGCGAGCGGCCGGCCCGTCCGCGTAGCCTGGCGTCCCATCGCCGGCCAGCGTCGAGACGGCGCCATCGGGGGTGACGCGGCGGATGGTGTGACTGCCAGTGTCCGCCACGTACAACGTGCCATCGCTGGCGAGCGCCAGGCCGGAGGGCGTGCTGAACCCGCTGGCCACGGTGGAGACCCGGCCGTCCGGCGAGACGCGTCGAATCTGATTCGTCTGGCCGGCGTCCGACACGAAGATCGTTCCGTTCGGGGCGGCGACGATCCCGAAAGGCTCGGAGAACGGCGTGTCGGTCGCCAGCGCGAAAACCGTCGCCCGCCAGTCGGGCTCGAGCGGAGGCACGCCCGTCGGCTGCAATTGCTGCCAGACGTAGCCCGCGCCAGCCGCGCCCGTGGCCACTACGACTGCCAGCACGACTGCCAGCCCCAGAATCGCTCGCCGCACGCTGGAAGTGTACGCCGCGCCTCTGGTCCGACATTTGAATCAGTACGCACATCGGAAGGGAGAGCCTCATGGCTTTATGGAACCTCAGGTGGGGAACAGGCAGCGCTTCGGCGTTCGCGCTCGGCATGGTCGCCGGGCTGTTCTTGAAAGAAGCGGTGCAGCGAGCGCAGGAACGGGCGCGACGACAGGGCGCGCACCGCGATTACGAGCGCACGGTGGCCTTCGAGGACAACCTGCCCGACTCGCTCGAGCGTCGTGAGCCGGCACCCGCGGAGGGGCAGCCGCGGTACGGCGGCACCGGCGCGATCGGGTTTTCACCGGCCGCCGTGACGCCGCCCTCGAAGTGAAAACGACCGGCAGCACGTAACCTTCCACCGCTGAGCCGCGTTGTCACGTGGTGAGGGGGAGAAGGCGATGATTGGAGTCATAGGCCAGATCGCGCGCGCGGTGGACGACATCGCGCGGGCGAAGGCGTGGTACGCCGACGTGCTGGGGTTGCCCCACCTGTACACGTTCGGCCGGCTGGCATTTTTCGACTGCGGCGGCACCCGGCTGATGCTCGAGGACCGTTCGATCATCGACGTGCCCGACATCCACAACGACTCGGTGCTCTACTTCCGCGTGGCCGGGATCGACGCGGCCTACGAGGAACTGCGGGGGCGTGGGGTGGAATTCACCCATGCCCCGCACGTGATAGCGACGCATCCCGATGGCACCCAGGAATGGATGGCGTTCTTCAAGGACTGCGACGGAAAGCTGCTCGCGATCATGTCGCAGGTAAAGCCGGCCTGAATCTGCCCGTGGTTACCGGCCGTAAGTTCAACTGGCACAGGCTTATGCATTGATCTTGAGGCCCAGGAGGTCTAGACTTCACCTGGGATGAGAACCGTACTCGCGACGGCCCTGGCAGTGCTCTGCCTTGCGGTGCTCAGCGACCGCGCCTGGCAGAGCCAGGCCCAGGCGCCCTCACCGGTCACGGCGTCTCCGCAAAAGGCGCTGATCAACCAGTACTGCGTCACCTGCCACAACGATCGCGTGAAGACGGGCGGCCTGACGCTGGCTGACTTCGATCCTGAGGCGGCCAGCCAGCACGCCGAGGTCGCGGAGAAGGTGATCCGCAAGCTGCGCGGCGGCCTGATGCCGCCCGCCGGCGCCCGCCGCCCGGATGGGCGTGTGGCCGCGGAGTTCGTCTCGTTCCTGGAAGGCAAGATCGACAGCGGCCTCACCGCCAGCCACCCGGGTCGTGTGCCGCTGCGCCGCCTCAATCGCCGCGAATATCAATACGCCATCCGCGACCTGCTCGGGCTGAACATCGACGCCCGGGCCTGGCTGCCCGACGACAACGTCAAGGGCAACTTCGACAACAACGCCGTCGCGTTGCAGGTGTCGCCGAACTTCATCGACCAGTACATCTACGCCGCGCGCGCCGTGGCGCTCGAAGCGATCGGCAACACCAAGGCCCCGCCCGAGACGATCACTTACGGCGACGTGGCCAACATGGTCATCTCGCTGCCGCCATCCGGGGCGCCGGGCACCGGCCGCCAGCAGCATCACCTCGAGGGGATGCCGTTCGGCACGCGCGGCGGCTTCGTCGTCGAGCACAACTTTCCTGCGGACGGCGAATACGAACTCACCATCGGCGACATGGCGCTGGCGCGCGAAGTGCCGCGGATGGAGTTCGAGAACACGGTGCTCGTGCTGCTCGACGGCGCGGAGTTCTATCGCACGACGATCGGCGGCGACGCCGATCACAAGAACATCGACCAGAACCTGGATCCCGCCGTCGAGTCGATCAACAACCGGCTGCGGAAGATCAAGTTCAAGACCACGCAGGGGCAGCACAAGCTGGCGGTCACGTTCCTGCACCGCAGTTACGCGGAGAGCGACGAGCGCACGCGCACCGTGGCGCTCGAGGGCGGGCAGGAGCGCATCCAGGCCGCGCACGCGCTGCAGATTCGCGGTCCGCTGTCGGTCACGGGGCTGAGCGCGTCGCCGACACGGTCCAAGATTTTCATCTGCCGGCCCAAGGCGGAGCGGGAGGAGCTCGCCTGCGCGAACCGGATCGTCGAGAACCTGGCGCGGCACGCCTTCCGCCGTCCGGTCACCGCCGAGGACGTGAACCCGCTGATGGCGTTCTACAAGGCGGGGCGCGACGCGGGCGGCTTCGAGGCGGGCGTGCGCGACGCGGTGAGCGCCATCCTGGCGAGCCCGCACTTCCTGTATCGGGTGGAAGCGGGCGATACGGCGGCCGGCGTGCGCGCGGTGAGCGACCTGGAGCTGGCGTCGCGGCTCTCGTTCTTCCTGTGGAGCAGCCTGCCGGACGACGAGCTGCTGAAGGTGGCCGCGGAGAAGCGTCTCGGCACGCCGGAGGTGCTGGCCGCGCAGGTGAGCCGCATGCTCGCCGACGACAAGGCCAAGGCGCTGAGCCACGACTTCGGCTTCCAGTGGCTGCACCTGTCGAAGCTCGATGAGATCACGCCGGACCGCACGCAGTTTCCGCAGGCGAGCGGCCTGCTGGATCCGCGCGGGTTGTTCAAAGAGGAGCTGCGCCAGTTCCTCGACGCCGTGCTGCGCAGCGATCGCAGCGTGACGGAGCTCCTGACGGCCGACTACACGTTCCTCAACGAGCGGCTGGCGATGCTCTACGGCATCGAGTCCGTCAAGGGCGCGCACTTCCGCCGTGTCGACCTGGGCGCGAACTCGCCGCGTCAGGGGCTGCTGGGCAAGGGCGGCATCCTGATGCTGACGGCGTATCCGAACCGGACGTCGCCGGTGCTGCGCGGCGCGTGGATCCTCGATCGCCTGCTCGGCACGCCGCCGGCGGATCCGCCGCTCAACGTGCCGTCGCTGCCGGAGAACCGTCGCGGCCAGCCGGCGAAGACCCTGCGCGCGCGGCTCGAGCAGCACCGTTCGAACCCGACCTGCTTCGCGTGCCACGGCGTGATGGACCCGCTCGGGTTCGCCATGGAGAACTTCAACGCGGTGGGGCAGTACCGCGTGAACGACCCCGACACCCAGACGCCCATCGACGCCAGCGGCCAGCTGCCGGACGGCACGCCGATCAAGGGGCTGGACGATCTGAAGCGGCAGCTCGTGGCGCGGCCCGATCATCAGTTCATGCAGACGTTCGCCGAGAACCTGCTGACCTACGCGCTCGGCCGCGGCCTCGACTATCACGACATGCCCACCGTGCGCCGTATCGTGCGCGAGGCGGCCGCGAACGACTACAAGTTCAAATCGATCGTGCTCGGCATCGTCACCAGCGACGCCTTCCGCAAGCGCGAAGGCGATCGCGACCGCACGCTGCAGACCGCGTCAAACGAGACTCGCAGGTAGGGCGGGGTTTCAACCCCGCCGCGGAGGATTCATGTATCTGAGCCGAAAGCATCTGTCACGGCGCACCCTCCTGAAGGGCGCCGGCGTGACCATCGCGCTGCCGCTGCTCGACGCGATGATTCCGGCAGGCACCGCGCTGGCACAGACCGCCGCCGCTCCGACCTCGCGCCTGGGTTTCATCTATTTCCCGCACGGCGCGCTGCAGGATCAGTGGACGCCGGTCGCCACCGGCCGCGACTTCGACTTCCCGTTCATCATCAAGCCGCTCGAGCCGTTCCGCGACTACGTCACCGTGGTCAGCGGCTTGCGCAACAAGGGCGGCGAGAGCTCGAGCCCGCACGGCATCATCGAAGAAACCTGGCTCAGCTGCGTGAGCCCGCGCAAGCGCGACGTGAAGACCGGCGTGGGTGTGACGGCGGACCAGATTGCGGCGAAGCATCTGGGCAAGGACACGTCGCTGCCGTCGATGGAGCTGTGCGGCGAGCCGGGCGGCATGATCTCGTTCCGCACGCCGGACCAGCCGCTGCCGATGGAGAGCAACCCGCGCAAGGCGTTCTACTCGATGTTCGGGCAGGGCGATACCAGCCAGGAACGTGAAGCCATTCTGAAGACGACCGGGAGTCTGCTCGACTACGTGCGCGAATCGACGGCGCTCCTGACTCGCAAGCTCGACGCCAGCGACAAGGTCAAAGTGACCGAATATCTCGATTCCGTGCGCGAAATCGAAGGGCGCGTTCAGAAGCTCGAAGAGAGCGCCCGGTCTCTGCGCGACGACATCCCCGGAGCGCCGCTCGGTCCGCCCGAGGATTTTGGCGAGCTGCTCGACATCCAGTTCGAGATGATCGCGCTGTCGTTCCAGACCAATCGCACTCGCGTGGCGACGATGAAGATGGTCGAGGAAGCCAGCATGCGGACGTATCCGAACCTGGACGTCCACGAGGCGTTCCACCCGACCTCGCACTGGGGCGGGTTCCCGGACCGCGTGGCCAACCTGCGGAAGATTCAGGCCTACCACACCGCGATGTTCGCCAAGTTCGTCCAGCGCCTCCACAACACGCGCGAGGGCAACGGCAACGTCCTGGACAACTCGATCATCCTGTTCGGCAGCAACATGGCCAACAGCGATGCCCACAACAACGATCCGCTGCCCCAGGCGCTCATCGGCAAGGGCGGCGGCATCAAGGGCAACCAGCACCTGCACTACAAGCAGGACACGCCGCACGCCAACATCCTGGTGACGATGCTGAGCCGCGCGGGCGTGCCCGGCGCCGAGGTCGAGAAGTTCGCCGACAACACCGGCGCGTTCACGGAAGTATGAGAAGGCCCGTCGCCGTCGCCGCGCTCGTTCTCGTAGCGGGCGGTCTTCAGACCGCCCGACCGGCGGAGGCCCAGAGCCGCGGCGGTGCGGTGCCGCGCAACGTCACCGAGCGCATCCCGGCGTCGCGCAAGGAAGACGTCAATCGCCGCCACCCCGACGGCAGCACGCCGCTCCAGTGGGCTGTCTACAACGGCGATGTGGCCGAGGTGAAGCGGCTGTTGCGACTTGGCGCCGACGCCTCGATTGCCAACCGGTATGGCGCCACCCCCATGAGCCTTGCCGCCGAGGTCGCCAACACCGACATCCTCAAGGTGCTGCTCGAAGTGGGCGCCAACGTCGAGTCGCCCAACGCCGACGGCATGACGGCGCTCCTGGCGGTGTCGCGCACCGGCAACGTCGAAGCGGCCAAGCTGCTGCTGGACCACGGGGCCGCCGTCGACGCGAAAGAGAAGTTCGGCGGGCAGACGCCGCTCATGTGGGCGTCCGCGAGGCGTCATCCCGAGATGATGCAGCTCCTCATCTCCAAGGGCGCCGACGTCAACGCCGCGTCGACCGATCGCAACTACCAGCGCCACATCCAGGCGGAAGGCCGCCCGAAGAGCCTCGACGCCGGCGGTCTGACGCCGCTGCTCTATGCCGCGCGCGAGAACTGCCGGACGTGTGTGGACGTGCTGCTGAAGAACAAGGCGGACATCGACCTGCCGGATCCCGACGGCGCCACGCCGCTGCTGGTGGCGATCATGAACGCCAACTGGGACCTGGCGCGGCAGCTGATCGAAGCCGGCGCCGACGTCAACCAGTGGGACGTGTTCGGTGAAGCACCGCTCTACAACGCGGTCGATCAGCGCACGCGCATCGACGGCAACCGCAACTCCATCGACGCGCCGAACACGAACACCGGCCTCGCGATCGTGAAGCTGCTGCTCGACAAGGGCGCCGATCCCAACATGCAGCTGTTCTTCAAGCCGGCGAACGTGCGAGGCCTGCTGCACACGCGCGGCGCCACGCCGCTGATTCGCGCGGCGTTCAACAACGACGCGGAAGTCGTGAAGCTGCTGCTGGACAAGGGCGCCGACGCGACCATCGTAATGGCCGACCGGCAGACGCCGATTCACGCCGTGCTCGCGGGCCGCGCGCCGGAGCCGGCGGCGGTCGAGCTGATCAAGACGCTGCAGAAGGCCGGCGCGGACGTCAACACCGTGGCGCTGATCAATCACGGCGAGGAGATTCGCGGCGGCACCGCGCTGCACTACGCCGTCCGCAAGCGCTACAAGGAGGTCATGAAGCTGCTGGCCTCCTTCAAGATCGACCTGGACGCTCCGGACCAGGACGGCCTCACGGCGCTCGACTACACGCAGTCGCGCGGCTTCATGCCGTTCATGGCGCTGCAGACGCCGCAGTTCAAGGACGAGGCGGCGCTGCTCCGCGAGCTGGGCGCCACGAAACTGCTGGCCAAGAACCCCGTGTGGCCGGTGCTCGGTCCGCCGCAGGGCGTGTGGCCGGACATCTGGCCGGTGGGCGAGCCGCGAGTACATGACCCCGTCTACCACCGCGAATCCGACTAGCCCGTCATGTAGAGGGCGGTCTTCAGACCGCCCTGCGCTGTCGCGTCGCGACTTCCTCACTGCGAGCGCGACCGCCGTTGCGGCGCTGATGCCCGTGGTTCGTGCCAGTGCATGGCAGGGGGTGCAACTTTCCACGACCGACCTCGGCGGACTGACGCTGCTTCAAGGCGCCGGCGCCAACGTGCTGGCGCTGCCAGGCCCTGACGGCGCGCTCATGATCGACGGCGGCCTGGCGGCGAACGCCGACGCGCTGCTCGCGGCGGTCAAGGCGGCGACGAAGACGACGCGCATCCAGATGCTGGTCAACACGCACGGGCATCCCGAGCAGGTGGGCGCGAACGAAGCGGTGGGGAAGGCCGGCGGCGTCGTGTTCACCCAGGAGAACGTCAAGCGGTACCTGAGCACGCCGGTCGAATCGGTCACGTTCAAGGGCCGCCGCAAGCCGCTGCCGCCAGCGGCGCGTCCCACCAAGACGGTCCGGGGCGATGGCTCGATGGAGTTCGGCGGCCAGCAGATCGACTACGGCTATCTGCCCGCCGCCCACACCGACGGCGATCTCTTCCTGCACCTGCCGAAGCTGAATCTGCTCGTGGCCGGCGGCGTCGTATCGGCTCAGACCTGGCCGCTCATCGACTACAAGAACGGCGCGTGGCTGGGTGGCCGCGTGCGCGCGCTCGAGCGGTTGGCCGATCTCGTGAAGCCCGATACGCGCGTCGTGCCGGCCGATGGCCGGGTGATGACGGGCGCTGAGATCGTGCGTCACCGCGACATGTATCAGAAGCTCTTCCTGACCATGATCGACTACTTGAACATGGGTCAAGGTCCGGAGGATGCGGTGAAGCGCAACCCGCTGAAGCAGTACGAAGCGGAATTCGGCGACTCGTCCACGTTCACGTACGGCGCTCTTCGCAGCATGATGATCGCCTACGTCCCGGATTGAAGGATGCGATGACCAAACGATTGACCGTCCTCGTGCTGCTCGCAATCGGGCTCACCGCCAACGCCGCCTCGGCGCAGGGTCCGGGTGGAGTGCCGGGCCCCGGCGGGCCGGGGCGCGGCGCCTTCGCGCCGGTGGTGATCGGTCCTCCGGCGCCAGTGCCGGCGGAAGTGGCGATTCCGCGCCCGACGCCGGCGGAACTCGAGCAGGTCAACGCGGCGCTGACGCGGTTCATCGACGCTGACCGCTCGCCGTCGCAAGCGTTGCTGAAGAAGTTCGAGCCGCTGATGCTGCTGCAGCCGCCGCGCCTCAACGTCGCGGCGACGTTCACGCAGACCAATCAGCGCATGGGGCCGCGGCACGAAGGGTTCGCCGCCACGGCCAGACAAGGCAACATCGATCTGCTCCTGCACGGCGATTCGATCACCGACTGGTGGCAGCTCGACGCGAACAAGCCGGTGTTCGACAAGTACTTCGGCAATCTCCGCACCGCCAACTTCGCGGTGGCCGGCGACACCACGCAAGGCGTGCTGTGGGGGCTGCACAACGGCGAAGGGCAGGGTTTCCAGCCGAAGGCCGTGATGCTCATGATCGGGACCAACAACACCGGCCAGTCCAGTGGTCCCGAGATCGCCGAAGGCGTCGGCGCCGTGGTCATGGAGCTGCGCCACAACTTCCCGTCGGCCAAGATCCTGCTGCTGGCGATCTTTCCGCGCAGCATGCCCGGCGATCCAGTGCGCGACAAGATTGCCGAGGTCAATCGCATCATCGCCCGGCTCGACGACCAGAAGAACGTCTTCTATCTGGACATCGGCCGTCGATTCCTCGACGACAAGGGCGTGTTCCTGCCCGACTCGTTCCGTGCCGACAACCTGCACCCGCAGGCCAAGGGCTACGAGATCTGGGGCGAGGCGGTCAGCGCCAAGCTCGCGGAGCTGATGAAGTAGACGCCGCCCGGAGCCGGGCGGCTCAGGGCCGCACGGTGACGGTCTTGATCGTCTGCGGCATCACCGGCTTGCTCGGGGCGCCGTCGTCGCCGAGCACGGTCGGCACGTCCGCAATTGCGTCCACCACCGTCATGCCCGAGGTCACGCGGGCGAAGATGACGTAGTTGGGCGGCAGTTCGTAGTCCATGTGCATGATGAAGAACTGGCTGCCGTTGGTGTTCGGACCGGCGTTGGCGTAGGCGACGATGCCGCGCTTGTAACCGGCCTGATAGAGCGGCGACTGGGCGTTGATGTTGTCGTCGAACGCCTTGCCCCACGCGCTCTCGCCGCCCGATCCGGTGCCGGTCGGATCGCCCCCCTGGATCATGAAGCCCTTCACGATCCGGTGGAACGTCAGCCCGTTGTAGTAGCCGTGCTCGGCCAGCAGCCGGAAATTCTCCACCGCCTGCGGCGAGTCGCTCTCCAGCAACTCGATCTCGATCGGACCCTTGTCGGTCTCGATGGTGGCGTGCTTGCCGCCGGAGCTCTTGGCGCCCTCGGGGACTTTGCTGTTGCCCGCTGACGACGAGCACCCGGCGACCAGCAGGCCGGCAGCCGCGACGATGAGTCCGAATCTGACGATCGACATCCCGCAAGGATAGCGCGGGCCGCGGCTAGGGGAGCAACACCGGCGGCACGCGACCCGACACGGGGTTCTTGTAGTGGAACGGCATCGCGTGCACTTTAGGGAACGGCGCTGCGATCGATCCCCGCAGCGGACGATCGGGCGGGAATTCCTTGATGAGCGCCGGCGGCGGCACGTTGGGCGGGGTCTTCACGCGCACCCAGCCGCCATGTGAGGGCGCCTGCCACACGTAGTCGAGGTCCATGCCCGACAGCTTCCACGCGCCGTCCTCGACCACGGCGCTGTTTTCGTAGACGCCGACGAGCCACGAGCCCTCGCCGTTGGCTGGACCTCCCATCTGAAACAGCCGGGCGCGGATCCTGGCGGTCTTGCCGTCGGCGGACACGTGAATCACCGGTTGCACCACCTGATGGACGGTGAGGAAGTTGGGCGACTTCGGGTTCGGATAGCGGCGCTTCATCGATTCGCGCACGCGCTCGCGCCCGACGTAGGTGCCGACGTACGACAGCTCCTTCCAGCCGTCGCGCGAGAAGAGGTCGGCGGCGTCGTCCCACTTGAACTCGTCGATGTAGAAGCCGTACGCGGTCGCCAGGTTCTCGGCGGCGTGGTACGCCTTGCTGCGCTCCACCGACAGCTCGGTCGACGCGAGCAGCGATTCCAGCTTTGCGGCGTTTGCGATCGGCGCCGGCGCTCGCGCGGCCGAGGGACGGGGACGTTCCGCTACTTTCGTGCCCTCCGGATACTGCGGCGGGCGTCCGGTCACCGGGTGGTCGTAGTGGAACGGCGCGATGTGGAAGCGCGGGAAGATCTCGTAGTTCTCGGTGGACGGCCGGTCCGGCGGGAATTCCTTGCTCGGTCCCGGCGCCGGCTGCGCGTCCTTGCCCCAGCCCTGCTCGGCGTCGACGATGAAACGCGGGTAGACGTGCATGGTCTTGAACTTCCACACGCCGCCCTGCTTCACGTACTCGTTCTCGTAGATCGACTGCGTCCAGAGCGCCTTGCCGCCGACGGTGCCTGTCATGCCGATGTCGGTGCCGCGTGCGCGGGCGGTGCCGTCGGGCATGACCGTGACGACGGTCTGCAGGTGGACGTGATCGTTCAGCTCGCCCTCGGCGAGCCCCGCCTGCCCGAGGCCGCGACGAATGCTCTTCGGCCCCACGTAGACGCCCTGCAGGCCGATCTCCATTGTGCCGTCGCTGGCGAAGAGGTCCGCGACGTCGTCCCACATCTTGCGATCGAGGTAGTAGCCGTAGGAGTGCTGGAGGTTGGTGACCTCGATCTCGTCGCTCAGGCGCTGCGCACGCGCCGAGAGATCAACCATGCGCTTGCCGAGGTCGGCGATGGTGACGGGCCGCCTGAAGGCGGCCCCTACATCGGTGTCGAGGATCGGCTTGCCGACGCGCGCGGCGTCGAAGTGGAACGGCGTCGGCGCGTTCGTGGGCGTCCAGCCTGGCGCCTCGTAGCGGCCGCCGTACTGCGCGTGGTAGCGCACCTCCTGCATCTTCCACACGCCGTTCTCGCGTACGTACGAGTTCTCGTAGATGCCGCCGGCCCACGAGGCGTTCCCCTTGTAGCCGCCCAGCATCGCCATGATGTGCCAGCGCGCTTTGCCCGATTGCCCATCGGGCGCGATCGTCACCACCGGCTGCATCGAGATGTGCGGGTAGATGCGTCCGTCGGCCAGACCCAGGCGCCCTTGCCCGACCTCTTTGACGAAGAGCTCGCGAATGCCGTCGCGCTTGAGCGCGCCCTGCGTGTAGTAGCCGACGCCGGTGTCCGCGAAGAGGTCCGCGAAGTCGTGCCACAGCCCCAGCTCGGAGTAGTGGCCGTAGGCGTGCTGCAGCCGCTTGATCGCCGAAATGGCCTCGACGCGTTCGGTCAGCGCCTCGAGGCGGTCTACGCGCTGCTGCAGCGCGGAGAGGTCGGCGTCGGCTCCCCGAACGACCGCACCCGCGGCGCACCCGACGACGATGGTCAGCGCCGCAACGGTGCGGCGCGCGATCAAGGTGGACATGTCCGCGAACTCTATCGCGAAATTGACCCGCTCCCAACGGCTCATTAGAATCACAATGTGATACTAACGAGATCGGGGTACGTATGAATCTCGGTGAGTTCGAATTCTTCCTCCTGTCCGCCTCGATGCGGCTCGGCGACGAGGCCTACGGCGCCTCGGTCCGCCGAGAGATCGAACAGGCCACTGGGCGCCCCTGCTCGATCGGGGCGCTCTATACGACGCTGGCGCGGCTGGAAGGAAAGGGGCTGGTGCAGACACGGATGGGCGAATCGACCCCGCAGCGAGGTGGCCGTCCGAAGCGGATGATTCGTGTCACCGCGTCCGGCCGGCGCAGTGCGGCGGCGTTCTATCAGGCCGTGCAGCGTGTGACGAGCGGTGTCGCATGGGCAAAGTAGGCTGGTGGCTCGTTGACGTGCTGAGCCGGGCGCTGCCCGCGGACGAGGGGCTGGCGGCTCGAGGCGATCTCACCGAGTCGGCGGTCCCGGCGCGGCGAGCCGTCCGCGAAATGCTGGGTCTCGTGCTGCGCCGACAGGCTGTCGAGTGGGCCCGGCCGCGACCGTGGCTTGCCCTGCTGACGGTCGCGCTTCCGAGCGGGATCCTGCTCGGCAACCTCGCACAATTCTGGTCGCAAGGCAGCGCGGCCTACTTGTGGCTGTTTGTGACCGGCGCCGATCCACGGAGCTTGAATGGGACAGTCTGGAGGATCGGCGCGCAGGAGCTCGCGGCGCTCGCACCGTGGCTCGGTCTGAACGCTGTCACCGTGGCCGCGTGGGCGTGGGTTGCCGGCTCGGCGGTCCGATCGATGGCGCATCGCGCGATCCTGACGGTCGCACCAGCCTTCCTGGCGGCACTCGTTCTGGGAACGGTTGGAGCTGTGCCGATCGGCGGCTTCTCTGGTTCGGCCCCGTCGTCGACAGTCCTCTACGGCGTCATCGTCCCTGCCTTGCTTCGCGTGGGCCTTGTGGCGCTCCCGTTGCTGGGCGGGCTGATGCTCGACAGCGGTTCAGCGCCACTGCGCCGGATACGGACCCTGGCAGCGCTGACGCTCGGCGTCCTGGCTCTGCGCGCGCTGGCGCCGCTCGAGATTGCACTCCTCGGCGGCTGGACGACGGCCCTGGTGGTCAGGGGACACTGGGCGTTCCGCTTCGGCCTCGCGATGCTCATGGTGTGGCCCGCGGCGTACGTGCTGTTCTGCCGCGACTCTCCCAAGCGATACTTGAGGGCGTCGTCAGGGGGAGTGGATTGATGAAGCAGATCTTGGGTTCGTCGCTCGCCGTGCTGGCGATGCTCCTGTCGTGGTCGGCCGACCTGCCTGGCCAGTCGCGCATCCCTCGCCTGAGTGATGGCAAGCCGGACATGCAGGGCTACTGGACCAACCAGACCTTCACGCCGCTCGAACGCCCCGCGCAGTTCAAGGACAAGCAGTTCTTCACGATCGAGGAGGCGGAGGCGTTTGCCAAGCGCGCGCTCGACGACGTGAAGGACGTGCCGCGCGGCGCCGAAGTGAAGAGCGACGCCGACATCCACTACGACGACGGCATCTGGCTGCTCGAAGGGTACAAGAAGGGCGCGATGCTCCGGACGTCGATCGTCACCGACCCCGCCGACGGACGCATCCCGGCGCTCAGCGCGGAAGGGCAGAAGCGCGCCCAGGCGCGCGCCGAGGCGCGCAAGGGGATCGGCCCGTTCGACAGCGCGCAGGCACGCGGTCTCTCGGAGCGCTGCATCTACTGGGCGCACGAAGGGCCGCCCATCCTGCCCACCGGCTACAACTCGAATCTGCAGATCGTGCAGGCGCCCGGCACGTTCGTGATCCAGCCGGAGATGATGCCGGTGGCGCGAGTGGTGCCGCTCGACAATCGGCCCGCGCTCGGCGGAGCCATCCGCGCGTATCGCGGCGACTGGCGCGGCCACTGGGAAGGCGACACGATGGTGATCGTCACGACGAACTACAGCGAGAAGACGGCGTGGCGCGGGTCGTCGCCGAACCTCAAGGTGACCGAACGGCTCACGATGACGAGCCCTACGACCATCCGCTATCAGTTCACGGTGGAGGATTCATCGACCTGGACGCGTCCGTGGAGCGGGGAGTACGAGATGACGCGCATCAAAGGGCCGCTCTTCGAATACGCGTGCCATGAAGGCAACTACCAGTTGCCGTCGATCCTCAAAGGCGCGCGGCGCGCCGAGTCCGAGGCGAAGCCGGCGCGCTAGACCTCACGGCCGGTACTCCTGCTCGAACGCCGCCTGGTCCATCAGCACCAGCCTGATGGCGTCCCGGATGGCCAGAACGACGGGGACACCCGTCCAGAAGAAGACGGCATATTTCACGGCCCGCCGGCGATCGCCCAGGTACAGGTGGTGCAGCCCGAGCACGCCAAGCGTGGCGGCCAGAACGATGGCGACGGTCCGATTCGGCCCGGCGGGTGTCCACGGAAGGTGCAGCGCCGCAAACACCGGTTCGAACGCTGCCTCGAGCGGGGCGTTGTAGAGCGAGAACGGTTTTCGCAGCATGGCCACCGATCCGCTGACGCTGCGGGCATAGACGATCGGCTGCACGTGGGGCCGCCAGTTCTCGCTGAAGTAGATGATCCTGCCGACGGCGCGATCGCCGCCCACCATGAGCGATGCCACCGCTGAGCGCGTCGCCGGGCGGTCGGTCAACGTGCCTGGGTACCCGAGCCGCGCTTCGAGCTGAGCCTCGATCGGACCCGAGTGCGCGCCGCGCTCCGGGATCAGCAGCAGCACCCGGTTGGGCTCGACCGATCCGAGGACGTGATCGATCTCCCACCAGAGGTTTGCGGTCTGACCGCAGAGGATGAGGGTGAGCCGTGCCTGCTGCACCAGCTCGCCGACGCGCGCCTGCCACTCGTCGTCGCGGAAGTAGAAGCGGTTGGCGCCGAGCTCGGGCAGCCTCTCGCCGGGTTTGCCGACCGCGACGAACGGTCCCAGCCGGTTCATGATCGCCGCGAGCTCCTGCTCGAAACTGACCGGCATGAACCACGACAACGCCTTCAGCCACCATCCGAAGGCGCCGCCGATCGGTGATCGCACGTCGTCTTTGAACGAGCGGAGGTAGATGACGGGTGGCCGCGTGTCGGACATCAACACGTCGCGCGCGCCGCGGACGTCGTACTTCCAGCCGGTTCTCGTCAGCAGGAGACCGAGCGCGACCAGCGCGAGCGCCACCGGCCCGGTGGCGTCGCTCCATTCCACGAAGACGTCGTTTCGGCCGGACGGAAACTGCCCCAGGATGACGCCGACTGCCAGCGCCTCGGCGCCCAGCCACATGATGGCGCCGCCCTTTCGGGTCCGCGGGTTGGCCATCGACAGCCCCCGCGCGCCGGTCACGATCGCAAGGGTGCCGCCGATGAACAGGTTCACGGCGATCGCGATGAGCGTGACGAAGATGGCCAGGCTGGCGGCGCCCATCGCGTAGCGGGCTTGGAACGTGGACCAGAGGTCGTTGGAAAGATCACGCTGGAGGTAGGTCCCCAGCGCCGCCGCGGCACCGATGGCGACGAGCCCCAGTCTCATCGTGGCGACGAGGTGCCCTTCGGCGGCCACTCGGGCCACACGTTGCCCGCCGTCGCCTCGATCGGCACCGGCCCCTGCAGTGAGAATCCGGGAACGACGCCGGGACGGGGTGGCGGCGACGGCATGTGGTCCGCGGCCGTCGTGGCCCGCATCTCGTTCCAGCCGACGTGCGCGGTGACGTGCTTGAGGAACGTGGGGAGCTCGCCGTCGGCCCAATCCTCGTGGAGGATGTTGAACTTCAGCGTGTCCCCTTCGATGCTGAAGTCGTCGAGCGCCGCCATCGTGTAGGGGTTGTCGCAGCTGCCGCACACCATCCCGCGCAGGGTGTTGCCGGCCTTCTTGATGATGAAGAACTGCTTCGGCGCGCCGACGCCGAACCCGAGCCACACGCCGACGACGTCCTTCTCGGTCAGCTTCGACTTCCACGGCCCGGGCAGGATGTAGGGCAGGCCGTCGGCGCCGTCCGGATTGCGCCGGGCGATGTTGCCCGGCACCGAGGGGCGATCCTTCGGCAGCACGGAGACCTTCGCGGGGATCGGATCCGGCCCCCGCGGGTCCTTGATCAGCACGCGCTCGAACCTGCCGCCGCCGCGCGCCCCGCTCGTGCCCGTCACGGTCAGCCGGCCCTGGCTGAATTTCGCGACGGCCTTGTCCTTGTAGGCCGTGCTGCCGTCCGCCTTGACGTGGGTGACCTCGAAGGTCAGACCGTCCGGCCCGAACGTGCCGTCCACGAAGGCGAGCGTCGTCGCGTCCGCGCAGTAGGTGCAGTAAATACCGCGTACGGTTGAGCCCCGAATCGAGAACTCGTAGGTGTGGGCCTCGCCGCCGTCGGTTCTCCAGCCCCCGCGATAGTCATCAGCGGTCTGCGCCGAGCTCGTGTGCGCGCACGCCAGGATCGCCAGCAGGATCGCAACTCTTTTCATGCAGGCATCCTAAAACAGCAGGGGTGCGAACTTTTAATTCTTTAATTGACAACCGCCAGGGGGGCTGGTACAGTCCGGGTCGCAAGTCTGAAATCTTTAAGAGACACGCGGAACTCTTTATGCCGAGAAAGCAGTCTCCTGCTCTGACCGACGCCGAGTCGCAGGTGATGGCGGTCCTATGGCGGTTGAACCAGGCCTCGGTGGGAGACGTCGTCAGCGCGATGAAGGAGACGCGGGCGGTGACCTACAGCACCGTCCAGACGATCCTGCGGATTCTGGAGACGAAGGGGTACGTGACGCACGACAAGGTGGTCCGGGCGTTCGTCTACCGGGCGCTCATCGACAAGCGGCAGGCTCGCCGCCGCGCCCTGCGTCATCTCGTCAGCCGGCTGTTCGAAGGGTCGCCGACGCTGCTCGTACTGAACGTGCTCGAGGACGAAGGCATCGACCCGATCGAACGCCAGCGCCTCAAGCGACTGATCGAGCAGGCCTAGGAGCTCATGTAGATGCACGCTGTACTCAACTGGCTCTGGCAAGGTTGCGCAGTCGCGCTCGCGCTCTTCGCCATGCTCGGCCTGCTCGAACGGGCCCGGGCCAACGTGCGATACCTCGTCTGCTGGGCCGCGCAGATCCTGGTCCTGTCCCTGCCGCTCGTGGCGATGCTCGAATCAGGCGGGGGAGCGCCGAGCCGGCTCCCGCGCGTGCCGGTTGACGCGGTCGTGTCCGTACCCGACGCGTGGTGGACCTCCGGATTCGTGCTCGCGGCCGCCTGGCTCGGGTGGGCCGGCGTCGGCGCTGTCAGATTTGTCAGGGCCATTTTCGCGCTCCGCCGGGCGCGCGCCTCGAGCCGCCCGTTCCCGCCGCAGGCGGAATCGCCGCTGACGCACTGGCGCCAGGTTCGTGAGCGAGCCCGTCGTCCTCAGCTGGTGATTTCGGATGCGGTGACGGCGGCGGCCGTGCTCGGATGCGGTGCGCCGATGATTGCGGTGGCCCCCGCGCTCGCGACACGCCTCGAGGCCGAGGAACTGGATCGCGTGCTCGTGCACGAGTGGGCGCACGTCCAGCGTCGCGACGATCTGGTGAACCTCCTGCAGATCGCTATTCGCATCGTGGGCGGATGGCACCCGGCTGTCTGGTGGATCGATCGCCGCCTGCAGGCCGAGCGGGAGATCGCGTGTGACGAGACCACCGTGGCGATCACCGGCGCGCCGAAATCGTATGCGGCGTGCCTGGTGAAACTCGCCGGCCTCGCCGCGGCGGCGGCCCCGCTCGCGGCGCCGGGCGTCCTCGCGGCGCGCGGGCTGCGCGTGCGCGTCACCAGAATCGTGTCGCAGGGCCGGTTCCTGGCGCCCCGCTGGTCGTTCAGCTGTGCTGCCGCAATCGCGGTGGTGCTGGCCATGGTGTCCGTCGCGGTTGCGCAGACGAAGCTGGTCGAGCCGACCGGATTCGGGCTTCCCTACGAATCGATTCGAATGGTCGGCGCCCGGGTGGAGAGCCGTGCTCCCGTCGCGGTCCCAGTCGCGCGCTCACCCCTCGAGACCGCTCCCGCACCGCCACAGCGAACCCCGATTGCCGTCCGTCCGGAGACGCCTTCCGTCGATGTCGCGCAGACGCCGGCGCCCAGCGTGAGACCTGAGGCTGAGGCTCTGGCTCAGGCCGCGCCTCCGAACGCGGTCGAATCTGTGGAGCCGCAGATATTTGCAGACCCGCCCGCGGCCGCACCGCCGGCGCAGTCCGCGGCGGTTCCTGTTCCTGTCGATCGCGAACGATCTCCGTGGGCCGAAACGGCCGACGGGGGCAAAGCGATCGGTCGAGTATCGAAAGACGCCGGCCTTGCGACTGCCGGTTTCTTTTCCAAGTTCGGACGCCGCGTCGCCGGCTCTTTCTAAGGAGATCCATGCGCGTTCACCTCGTCAATCCCAGTGATGTGTCCTTCGGCACGGCCGTCATCACGCCGCGCTGGCAGTACGTCCTGGCCGCGGCGACGCCGGCCCTCTATGGGACACCCGTGCTCGTCGACGAAACGCTCGAGCCGATGGACGAGGGGAGCATTCAACCCGGCGACGTCGTCGGGATTGGTGTCCACACCGGCAACGTCTTGCGCGGTTATCACCTGGGACGGATCGCCAGAGAACGCGGAGCCTTCGTGGTGTATGGCGGCATCCACGCCACGCTCTACCCGGACGAGGTGCGCGAGTACGGCCAGGCCCACGCGGTGGTGACCGGAGACGGCGATCTGGTCTGGTCCAAGGTCCTCGACGACTGCACGCGCGGCACTCCGCAACCCCTGTACGCCGGTGGGCGCGTCGACGGCGAGGCGTTCGTGCCGGCGCGCTGGGACCTCCTGCAGGCCGACAAGTACATGTGGGCGTCGGTGCAGACCGTACGCGGCTGCCCGAAGCACTGTTCGTTCTGCTCGGTGTGGCGGACGGATGGGCAGAAGCCGCGGCAGCGCGACGTCGACATGGTCGTGCGCGAGGTCGTGCAGCTCCGCCGCATGGGGTTCCGGTTCATCGTGCTCGCCGACGACAACTTCTATCCCGTGACGCTCGACGACATGGCGATGGCCGATCGGCGCGCCGACAAGAGCAATCTCGCCGAGCTGAAGAGGATCCGCGAGGAACGCTTCGCGCTGATGGCCAGCCTCGAACAGCTGCCGGACGACCTGGTGTTCTACACGCAGATCACGATGGAAGCCGCCGAGGATCCAGAGTTTCTCGCGGCCATGCGCCGCGCCCACATCCGCGGTGCACTTGTCGGCGTCGAGTCGGTGACGGAAGAAGGCCTGAAGGCGGTGTTCAAGAACTTCAACGACGCGGGCGAGGGGCTCGTCAAGCGGCTGCAGGCGTTCCGGGCGGCCGACGTGCACGTGCTCGGCTCGTTCATCTTCGGCCTGCCGACGGATACGCCGGAGACCTTTGACGCGACTGCCGATCTGGCGCAGCGCGCCGGCATCTCGTTCGCGCAGTTCGTCATGCTGCAGCCGCTGCCCGGCACGGTCGACTTCCAGAAATGGGAGAAGGAGGCCACCGACATCGGGCAGATCGACGGCATCCCGTTCAACCGTTACTGGTTGATCCCCCAGGATCGCCGGCCGCGGGTCTACACCCCGCATCCGCGCATGTCGGCGGACGAGCTGCGCAAGCGAACGCAGGGCGTCTGGGATCGCTTCTACGGGCTGGGCATGGTGTGGCAGCGTTCGGACTTCTTGAAGAGCCTCCGCTCCCGCCTGGCATTCGTGCTCGTCTCCAAGCTGTATCGCCAGATGTACGCGAACACCGGTATCGCCACCGACAGCGCGCGCGTGCAGCGCTCGGCGCGGAAGGCCCGCGTGCTGGCGCGGCTGGCCCGACGGCTGTTCGTCGCCAAGCCGATGCCGGATCTGATGGAGCCGGTTCGCGAGCCGCGGACGAGCGGGAAGCGGATTCCGGTCGCCCTGGTTCAGTGAACCTGGGGGTGAGTGCGTGGCACGCGCGGTGTGGTTCCTGGCGCTGCTCGGTCTGGTCGCCGCCCCCGGGGTGTCGGCGACCGACCCGGCTCGCGCCTTCCTGAGCGCGGCCTTCTCGCTCTCGACGGCCGAGATCGCCCAGGTCGATCGAGGCCAGATCGTCACCCGGACGCTGGCGGTTCAGAACGCCCGTGAGGTCGCCACGCTCGGCGTGGTTCGCGTGGGAACCACGCCGGAGCACTACGTCGAGCAGCTCCGCGACATCGCCACCTTCAAGCGCACCGCCGACATCCTGCAGATCGGCACCTTCACCGCCGTGCCGGTGGAGAGCGACCTCGAACCGCTCACCATCGAGGACGCCGACCTGAAGCGGCTCCGCGAGTGCCGCGCGGGCGACTGCGCCCTGCGGTTCTCGGCCGACGGCATCGAACGCATCCAGCGCGAGATCGACTGGCGGACGGCGGACGCCTCCCCCCAGGCGAGCCGCCTGCTGCGACGGCTGCTCGTGGACTACGTGGCGGGCTACCAGCTGCGAGGGGGCGCGGCGGCCATGGAGTATGCCGGGACATCAGCGCCGCTGAATGTCGGGCGCGAGTTCGCGTCGCTCGTCGAGGCGGACACCTCCACCTGGACCTACGTTCCGCGCTTGCGGAAGCATCTCATCGACTATCCGGCGACGGCTCACGACACGTCGTCCGACTTCGTCTACTGGTCCAAGGAGCGCGTCCACGGCCGCCCGGTCGTCAGCATCACCCACGTGGCCATCGTGAACGGGACGCCGCCCGTGAACTACGCGATCGGGTCGAAGCAGATTTACGCGATGCACTACTTCGACGCCTCGCTCGGCGTGACGCTGCTCGTGCGCGACGTCTCGGCGCGCGTGCCGGCCACCTACGTCGTCTACTTGAACCGTAGTCGCATCGACATCTTCGACCGGCTGTTCGGGGGAATGGCGCGGCGCATCGTGGCCGGGCGGGCGAAATCGCTGGTCGCGGAGCAGCTGGCCCGCATCCAACGGGGCTTCGCGTCCGACCTCACCCCACACGCTGCCGGGACTCGCTGATCCGCTGCACGATAAAGAAGCGGGCCCGGGCGCCTCCTAGGATTGGGCGCCGTTCCGGCCATTGATAATGGCCTCCGAGTGGGCCTCTTCAGTCTCCGGGACAATCTGTCGTCGCTGTTCGTCCGGCCGGAGCGCAATCACTTCCGCACACTCGACGGCTTGCGCGCCGTCAGCATCCTGTGGGTGATGGCGTTCCACTGCGTGTTCTTCGTCACCTACACGAATCTGGACCTCGCCATCGCGCTGCGGAGCGCCCCGCTCCTGGCCTGGACGAAGTACGGATTCCGCGGCGTGGACATCTTCTTCGTGATCAGCGGCTTCATCATCAGCCACATCCTGATGCGGGAGCACAAGGCCACCGGCCGCCTCGACTTGAAGAACTTCTACCTGCGCCGCGCCATCCGGCTCTTTCCCGCATACTACGTGGCGCTGGTCCTCTACGGCGTGCTCGATCCGCTGCCGCTCAAGAACGTCTGGGCGAACCTGCTCTATGTGAACAACTTCCTGCCGATCGAGCAGCAGTTCATGGGCTGGGCGTGGTCGCTGGCCATCGAGGAGCAGTTCTACATCGTCTTTCCGGTCGCGCTCCTGCTGCTGATGAAGCTCGGCGATCGCGCCCGTCTGCCGCTGCTCGTGGCCGCCACGCTCACGGCGGCGGCCGGATTCGTGCTGCTGCTGCGGGCGTCGGCGTGTCCGTCGCCGCCACCGTTTCAGGAGCTCGCTCCGGGGCCGTTTCTCTGCTACTTCGACACGCTGTACGACAAGTTCTACACGCGGTGCGGAGCCCTGCTGATGGGGGTCACGGTGGCCTACCTGTATAACTACACCCCCGCCGTGGCCTGGCTCGACGCGCGGGCGCTGGTGCGTCGCGTGCTCTTCGCGGTCGCCTGCCTGCTGCTGGTGCCCGCGACCGGCTTCGTCGAGACGTCGAGCGGCGTCTTCTCCTCGTTCTTTGCGATCAACTACTTCTATCTGTTCGCGCTTGGCATCGCCTACCTCCTGCTCTTCACGTTGACCGGCAGCGGGCAGCAGTCGCTCCTCGGGCGCGTGTTGTCGTCGCGGATCTGGTTTCCGCTGGCCCAGCTGTCGTACAGCGCCTATCTGGTGCACCCGACGGTGCTGATTGCCGTGTACCTGTTCGTGTTGAAGCCGACGGCGGTCTCGCCGCCGCTGGCGCTGGTGGCGGGGCTCGGCCTGGCCGTGCTCTGCTTCGGCGTCGCCGCCGTGATCTACCTGCTGGTCGAGCGGCCGGCCATGAACGCGCGCGCCCGGTTCGTGTCGGCCGACGTGGGCTACGCCACGCGCCCGGCCACGGCGCGCAGCGCTTCGTAGACCGGGTCCGCGACGTCGATGGCGTCCTGCGCGAGCCGACGGCGGCGCTCGTCGCGCGAGCGATCGAACGGCATCCGGACCGGCGGCCCGCCGGCCACCGGGCGCGCGCCGCGAACCGCCGCGGCATAGGCGGCCACATCCGCCTGCCACTGTTCGGCGGACGTGAGCGCGCCTGGATCGATCGCGACGATCAGAAACCCGAACTCCGCGAGTTCGGGCGGAATCACCGGCGACCCCGCGAGCATGCCGAGCAGGTGGACGACGATCGCGAGGCCGGAGCCTTTGTGGCCGCCCCACGGCGCGAAGGCGCCGGCGAGCGCCGCGACCGGATCCAGAGTGGGAACGCCGGCGGGATCGAACGCGACCCCCTCGGGCAGGGGAGTGCCCAGCCGGCGATGCAACGTCACCTCGGCGTGGATGATGGCGGAGGTCCCGATGTCCCAGATGACGGGCGCGTCCGCGCTGGGGAATCCGAAGCAGATCGGGTTGGTGCCGAAGCGCCCCTCGGTGGCGCCGTGCGGCGCCACCCACGGCGAGGCGTTCGACGCGATCATCGTGACGAGCCCGGCGGCGGCGGCCATCTCGGCGTAGTAGGACAGCATGCCGGTGTACCAGGTGTTGTGCGCCGCCACGGCCGCGAGCCCGCTGGCCCTGGCCTTGTCGATCGCCATCCGGGTGGCGCGATGCGCGACGACGTACCCGATCTGATCGCCGCCATCCAGCCGTGCCAGCACCGGAGTCTCCCGCTCGACGGCCGCCGGCCGGCGGTTGTCGGTCGTGCGCAGGCGGTCGACGATGCTGAGCGCCCGCGCGAGACCGCCGTAGTGGATGCCGCGCAGCTCGCAGTCGATCAGGTGGTCGGCGATCAGCGCGGCGTCCGCCGCGTCGTGCCCGACGGCACGCATGGTCTGTTCGGCAAGTGAACGGGCGGCCGCGACGGTGAGCCTCATGCGGCCCTCATCCTATGAGATCTCACCACGACGCTTGCAGCACGAGCGCCACCCATCCGCCCCGCGACTGCATGTCCACGCGATGCATGCCCAGCCGCCGGTAGGCCCGGCTCACGTCGGGCTCGACCGACTCGGGAATGCCCGACAGCACCAGCCGGCCGTGATGACCGACCCGACGCACCAGCGCCGGCGCCATCTCGATGAGCGGCGCCGCCAGCACGTTGGCGAGGACCAGCGGCCACGTGCCCGTCACCGCCTCCGGTCCGCCGGGCGTCAGCTGCAGGCGCTCGTGGACGCCATTGAGGCGGGCGTTCTCGGCGGCCACGCGCAACGCCTCGGGCTCGATGTCGACACCGGTTGCCCGCGGGACGCCCAGCAGCAGCGCCGCGAGCGCGAGCACCCCGGACCCGGTGCCGACGTCGAGTACCCGGTCGGGGCGGTCCGCGAGTGCCGCCTGAAGCGCCTCGAGGCACAACGCCGTCGTGGGATGCTGGCCGGTACCGAAGGCCTCGGCGTCGATCAGGTGCAGCACGCGCCCCGCGACGTGGACCGGCCGTGGACTGAGCACCCACACCGATCCGGCGTCGCGCGCCCGCGCCTCGGAGGTCACGACGTCGGCCGAGCTGAGGGTCGTCGACACCTGGGCGGGCGTCACCGAGTCGGGCATCAGCGCGGTAATCCGGGTGCCGGACATCTCAACGTCCAGCGCCCCAAGGTCGATGAGCCGATTGAGGGCGTCGGCGGCGCCGCTGCTCGTCTCGAGCCGGTAGGGCACGCTCCAGGCTACCGTGGCCGCCGCTACCTCGAAAAGGTTATGCGCATTGGGCGCCGTCTCGGCGACACTTGCCTCATGCCTCGACGAATCGTCATGGGGACCCTGCTCGGTGTCGTCCTCTCGGCCGCGGGGATCGTGGGCCAGTCCGGCAAATCGTGGTCGGTGCCGCGGACGTCCGACGGTCACCCGGACTTGCAGGGCGTGTGGGCCAACAACGGCATGACGCCGCTCGAGCGGCCGAAGCACTTCGGCCTGCGCCCCGTGATGAGCGACGCGGAGCTGACGGATTTGAAGAAGAAGGCGCAAGCGCTGCAAGACGGAGGCGATGCGTTCTTTGCCGACGAGCTCTTCACCGCCGCGGTCGAAGGCAAGACGAAGTTCACCTCCGCCGATACCCAGACCGGCAACTACGACCAGACGTGGCTGTCGGACCGCATCTGGGACAACCGAACCTCGCTGATCATCGATCCGCCCGACGGCAGGATTCCGCCGCTCGCGGCTGGTGCCGCCGAGCGGGCCCGCGCGGCCGAGGCCGCGGCGCGAAAAGGCAAGGGGCCAGCCGACAGCGCCGGCGATCTGTCGCTCGGCACGCGCTGCGTCAGCTACGGCACACCGAACATCCGCGCCGGCTATCAGAGCTACTTCGAGATCACGCAGGGACCCGGCGTGGTGGCGCTCCGCAGCGAGATGATCCACGACGCGCGCATCTTCTCGACCGACAAGCCGTCGCTCGTGTCGTCCGCGATCCGGCAGTACCATGGCGACTCGCGCGCGCATTGGGAGGGCGACTTCTTCGTCGTCGAGACGGGCAACTACACGGCCAACGCCACGCGCGTCGGCGCGACGGACAAGCTGAAGACGATCGAGAAGTTCCGCCGCGTGGCGGCCGACACGCTCGAGTACTACGTCACGTTCGACGATCCGACCGTGTGGTCGCGGCCGTGGACGCTGATGATTCCACTCAAGATGACCGGCGAGGCGATGTTCGAGTACGCCTGTCATGAGGGGAACTACGGCCTGCCCGCCATCCTGCGCGGCGCGCGCGAGCAGGAAAGGGGAACCCGATAGTCCCTGGTACTTGGTTCTTGGTTCCTGGTCCGTCCCTGGTCCTTGGTCCGTCCTTGGTCCTTGGTCCTTCGTCCGTTCTAGTCTTGGCCCGATAGGGTCGCGTACCAGCGACGAAGCTTTGAGTTCGCCATTCGAAGCGATGGCGTAGCGCAGAAACTGCTTCGTCTCCCTGTCACGACGGCGCAGGAATCCCTCGGTGATGTTGAAAACCACCGAGAGCGCAGCTCGATTGATCTGGTCTGACAATTCCCGATCCCGCAGGAAGCCGGGGCGCTGCAACAACGCTCCTACCTGATCGCACTGCTGCTTTGCGGCTTGCCAGACACGCAGGTCCTCGAATCGGCACACACCCACGCGAGGCGTGTTCGCACGTCGCTTGCCAGTCGCCCCGAAGGGGACGAGGGACAGAGGACCGAGAACGGACTTAGGACCTGGGACGGACCAAGAACTAAGGACCAGGAACCAAGGACTATCGTTTTGGCCCCGGCATCACCCCCGCCACTTTCATGCGGATGCGGTACACCGCATCACACGCGGTGACATACAGGCTCTTGCCGTCCGGGTCGCCGAACGCCACGTTGGTGGCGCAGATCTGCCGCTTCGGCTCGCCGCCGACGATCTCCAGGTTCAGGTAGCCGAGCAGCGTCCCGCTCGGCGCCGTGATCCGCACGATGCCGGGTCCCGCGCCGCTCGTCGAGTAGACGTTGCCGAGCGTGTCCACCTTCATGCCGTCGCCAATGCCAGGTCCCTGCGTGAACGGGCTGCCGGGGCCGAGCGAGCCGTCCGGCTTCACCTCGTAGCGGAACATCCGCTGGCCGGCGTTGGCGTAGAGATACTTCTCGTCGGGCGAGAGCGCGACGCCGTTCGGGATGCCGCCGAGGGTCATGGCGTCGAGGACCATCGTGGACTTACCGTCCTTGATGCGCCAGATCCCGTTGCCCATCTGCTTGTCCGGATTCCTGGCGCCGTCCCGCAGTCCGAAGTCGTTGTCGGTGAGATACACCGCGTCGTCCTTGGCCACCACGATGTCGTTGGGACCGCTGAAGCGTTTGCCGTCGTCCGACCCTCCCGAGAGCTTCGTGCGCGTCGTGCCGTCCTTCTCCAGGCGCATCACGGCGCGATCGTTGTCCGCGCACCAGATCAGCCGGCCCTGCGAGTCGAGGCTGGCGCAGCTCGGGCCGATGAGGAGGACGTGCGAGCGGCCGCTGCGTGTCTGCGCGCCCGCGTGATCGACGTCGGTGCCGGTGTAACCGGCCTTTTCCATGAACACCGACACCGTCTTGTCGGCCGCGATCTTGTAGAGCACGTTGTCGAGCAGGCCGCTGACGATCAGGTAGCCGGAGTTCCCCTCGTGCACCCATACCGGCCCCTCGTTGAGGCCGAAGCCGCGTGCGATCAGTTCAGCCTTGGTGTCCGCCGCAACAACGGCATCGAGCCCCGGATCGGATCGGGTGATGCTGAATGGTTTAGCCGCCGGAGCGGGACCGTCTCCTCGCATCTGCGGTCCAGGCGCGGGCGCCTGTGCCGAGAGCGCGGCCGGCACGAGTGCACACGCGATGAGGGTGTTGAGAATCCTGTGTCTCATGGGCACGGATTATAGGCGCGGCTGTCGTGCCCCGCCTCCCTCCATTGGGGGGAGGGCGCGCGTCCTACTTCAGGCGCAAGGGCAGCAGGGCTCGCAGCCGCGGCTCGCGCAGAAAGAGTCCAAGCCACGCGAGGACGGCGGTCGTGAACGGCACGAGCGGCGGGTACCACTCGCCGATCCGCACGTAGGTGGCGACGGCGCCGCCCAGATAGCCCGTCAACAGGACGGCGCCCAACACCGACGTCCACGGCAGCACCAGCAGGAAGATGGCGGTGAGCTGCATCGCCGCCAGCGTCTCCAGCGCCGAGGTCGGCCATCCGATCCGGCCGAACTCGCGCACGTACCACGAGTTGTGCGTGAGCTTCCAGGTGGCGCTCGAGAGCACGATGTAGACCGGCGCACACGTCACCAGCCACCCCGCCCACACTGACCACCGCTGCCACCGTGCGTTCATCCGCCGTCCTCCTGCGCGGCGCATTGTAAGCAGATTCCGCTCAAATTCGCCGCCGTCGTGCCGGAGGAATCGGTCCGCGGGTAAGCTAGGGGCCGCCTGCGAGCGTAGGTAGCGTCGAGGCCATCAAGGAGGAGCGGGTGTTGAGGAAACTGGCGTTCATCGGAATCTGTCTCGCATTCAGCGCCGGCAGTGCGCTGGCGCAGGATGCCGCAACGGTCATCGCCAACGCCAAAAAGGCGCTGGGCGATCCGAAATCGGTCACCTACTCGGGCTCGGCAAAGGACGTGGCCTTCCAGCAGTGCGGCGCCAGCGCGACGCAGATGACCTGCCAGGGCACGCACAACCCGATGCGCCCGATCAACAACTACGTGCGCGTGATCGACCTGGCGGCGCCGGCGTCGCGCCACACGGGCGCGACCAACAATATTGGTCCCGGCGGGTCCACGACGACGGCGCCCGGCACGTTCTTCGCGCAGGTCACGCCGCAGGCGGCGGATCTGTCGCAGCCGTGGCAAGGATCGATCGAGCTCTACATCACGCCCTGGGGATTCCTCGAGGGCGCGAGCAAGAGCGGCAATGCCACGGCGAAGAAGAGCGGCAAGTTCACCGTGGTGAGCTGGAGCCCCGCGGTCAAGGCGCCGTCGGGCAAGGCCTACACGATCAACGGCTACGTCAACGCGCAGAACCAGATCGAGCGTGTCGAGACCTGGGTCGGCGACAACCTCATGGGCGATATGCACGTCGAGGCCACCTACAGCGGGTGGAAGGACATGGGCGGCGCGATGGCGCCCGCGAAGATCGTCCAGACGCGCGGCGGCTGGCCGTTCTTCGAAGTGGACGTGACGGGAGCCTCACTCAACCCGGCGAACCTGGCGTCGCTCGCGCCCGCTCCGGCACCGCCGGCCGGCCGCGGCGGCGGCCCTCCCGGAGGCGGCCCCGGTGGTCCGCCCGCCCTCACCGTGCAGACCGAGAAGCTCGGTGACGGGCTCACTCGTCTGACGACCGGCCCCGGCAGCTACGACTCGATCCTCGTCGAGTTCAAGGACTACGTGATGATGCTCGAGGGCGGCCAGCCCGAGGCGCGCGGCCTGGCGTACATCGCGGAAGCCAAGAAGATGTATCCCAACAAGCCGCTGCGCTACGTGTGGAACTCGCACCCGCACGCCGACCACACCGGCGGCCTGCCGGCATTCGTGGCCGAGGGCGTCACCATCGTCACGCAGCAGAACAATAAAGAGTTCTTCGAGCGCGCGCTCAACACGCCGCGCACGCTGCTGAACGATTCGCTGGCGAAGAGCCCGAAGAAGGTGAAGATCGAGACGATTGGCGAGAAGAAGGTCTTCTCGGACGGCACGCGGACCGTGGAGTTCTACCACATCTATCCGTCGCCCCACTCGAACGGGCTGACGGTGGCCTACATCCCGAAGGAGAA
>Ga0207689_10000752_pt1 | contig 31111 bp, 28 predicted proteins | sample KBSMisM52_FD_184312 | JGI IMG/M metagenome (GOLD analysis project Ga0207689, IMG submission 184312) | Miscanthus rhizosphere microbial communities from Kellogg Biological Station, Michigan, USA - KBS Miscanthus M5-2 (SPAdes) (version 2) | ecosystem: Host-associated > Plants > Roots >...
GAGTACGGCTCGGTCATCTTCATCGCCGGCAATCTGCCGATGGTCTCGGAGATCGTGCCGCTGCTCATCATCACCAAGCTCGAGCAGTTCGACGTCCCCGGCGCGACCGCGATCGCGGTCGTCATGCTCGTCGCTTCGTTCGTGCTCCTGCTCGCGATCAACGGCCTGCAGGCGTGGACGCGGGCGAGGCAAGGGCGATGAGCGCGGTCGCGATCGTCGCCGCGCCGCCGCGCGTCAGTGAAGCGACGACGGAGCCGGCGTGGGTGCGCCGCGTGTTGATCGCAGTCGCGCTCGCGTTCCTCGCGCTCTTTCTCTTCGTGCCGCTGGTCGCCGTCTTCGCCGAGGCGCTGAAGAAGGGCGTCGCCGTCTACCTCGCTGCGATCGTCGAGCCCGACGCGCTCGCGGCGATCCGGCTGACGATCGTCGCTGCCGCGATCTCGGTGCCGCTCAACTGCGTCTTCGGCGTCGCGGCGGCGTGGGCGATCGCGAAGTTCGACTTTCGCGGCAAGAACCTGCTGCTGACGCTGATCGACCTGCCGTTCTCGGTGAGCCCGGTGATCGCCGGCCTCATCTTCGTGCTCGTCTTCGGGCTCCAGGGCTGGTTCGGCGAGTGGCTGCGCGACCACGACCTCAAGATCATCTTCGCGCTGCCCGGGATCGTGATCGCGACGATCTTCATCACCTTCCCGTTCGTGGCCCGCGAGCTGATCCCGCTGATGCAGGCGCAGGGGATCGAACAGGAGGAAGCGGCGCGGGTGCTCGGCGCGTCGGGCTGGCAGATCTTTCGCCGCGTCACGCTGCCCAACGTGCGCTGGGCGCTCCTCTACGGCGTCATCCTCTGCAACGCGCGCGCGATGGGCGAGTTCGGCGCGGTCAGCGTCGTCTCCGGCCACATCCGCGGCCAGACCAACACGATGCCGCTGCACATCGAGATTCTCTACAACGAGTACCAGTTCGCGGCGGCGTTCGCGGTCGCGTCGCTGCTCGCCGGCCTCGCGCTCTTGACGCTGGTGCTGAAGATCGTCGTCGAGCGGCGGGTGGCTGCGCAGGCGGGCGGAGCGACGCGATGAGCATCGAGGTGCGCCACCTGCACAAGCGCTTCGGCGAGACCGTCGTCTGCGACGACCTCAGCCTCGACATTCCGGCCGGCCAGCTCGTCGCGCTGCTCGGCCCATCGGGGTCGGGCAAGACGACGCTGCTGCGCATGATCGCCGGCCTCGAGGTGCCCGACTCGGGCACCGTGCTCTTCCATGGCGAGGACGCCACCGATGCCGACGTCCGCGAGCGGCGCGTCGGCTTCGTCTTCCAGCACTACGCCCTGTTCGGCCACATGACGATCTTCGAGAACGTCGCGTTCGGCCTGCGCGTGCGGCCGAAGACGGTGCGCCCCGACGAGGCCGAGATCCGGGCCCGGGTCGCCAGGCTGCTCGCGATGGTGCAGCTCGACTACCTCGCGGAACGTTACCCGCACCAGCTCTCGGGCGGCCAGCGCCAGCGCATCGCCCTCGCGCGCGCGCTTGCGGTCGAGCCGAAGATCCTTCTTCTCGACGAGCCGTTCGGCGCGCTCGACGCGCGCGTTCGCAGGGAATTGCGGCGCTGGCTGCGCCGCCTGCACGACGAGATGCACGTGACGAGCGTGTTCGTCACCCACGACCAGGAAGAGGCGATGGAAGTCGCCGACCGGATCGTCGTCATGAACCACGGCCGGATCGAGCAGGACGGCGCGCCCGACGAGGTGTACGACCACCCGGCGTCGCCGTTCGTGCTGCAGTTCCTCGGCGACGCCAACCTCTTCCGCGGCACGCTGGCAGCCGGCGGCGACGGCGACGCGGGCACCGCGTATGTCCGCCCGCACGAGCTGCAGGTCACGGCGCACGCCGAGCCCGGGTCGGTGCCGGTCGTCTTCGCGCAGGCGCTCACCGTCGGGCCGAACACCCGGCTCGAGTTCCGTCGTGGCGACGGCGACGGCTACGTCGACGTCGAGATGCCGCGCGCCGAATGGCTCGCCTTGCGCGATCGACTCGGCCTCGTTCGCGGCGCGCAGGCGCACCTGGTGCCGAGGAACGTCACCCGATTCGCGAACGAGGACGTCGATCCGGCCGCGATGATCTGAGCGCGCGCGGTCAGGACAGGAGCTGTCGGCGTGCCCGGTGCACGCGGACGAACAGGTTCTCCTCGCTGATGCCGAGCTCGGCGCACACCGCCGCCGTCGACCGCTCCTCGACGACGCGCAGCACGATCGCGTCGCGCAGCGTCGCCGGCAGTCGCTCGATGCCGGCGAGCGCATGCGCGAGCTCCTCGCGCCGCGCGGCGATCTCCTCGGGGCCGGGGCGGTCGCATGCGATGTCGTGGCCGCCGTGCTCGCCGTCGTCGTCGCCGGCGTCGAGCGAGACGTGCTGCGTGTCGCGGCGCAGCACGTCGACGATCTTGTGCTTGAGGATCGCCGTCAGCCACGAGCGCAGCGCGGCGCGGCCGCCGAAGCGGGCGCGGCCGGAGAGGACGGCCTCGATGACGTCGTGCACCGCGTCCTCGGCGAGCGCCGGATCGCGGAGCTTGCGCAGCGCGAAGCGGACCAGGTAGGGCCGGTGCGAGACGAGCTCGGAAATCGCGATCGGCAGGCTGGGCGAGGAGGAGGCAGCGTTCAGCATGGCGGTGGGCAGCGGGAAGTCGATGTCCGCCACTGTCGACGCCGCAGATCGCGACAGCGTCGCGAAAGATCACGCCACGATCACATTGCTGTAAGACCCCGCTCGGGCGCGAGACAATTCCCGCCATGCCCGCATCGATCCTCGTCGCCGAAGACCAGGCCGACATCCGCGATCTGCTGGTGATGAACCTGAAGAGCGCGGGCTACGACGTCAGCGCGGTCGCCGACGGCCCGGCCGCGCTCGCGAGCCAGCGCGAACGGCCCGCCGACCTCCTCGTCCTCGATCTCATGATGCCGGGGCTCGACGGCCTGGAAGTGACGAAGGCGCTGCGCGCGCGCGGGCGCTCGACGCCGATCCTGATGCTGACGGCGAAGTCGACCGAGCTCGACCGCGTTCTCGGCCTCGAGCTCGGCGCCGACGATTACCTCACCAAGCCGTTCTCGCTCGCCGAGCTGCTCGCGCGCGTCAAGGCGCTCCTGCGTCGCGCCGACCTCCTGCGTGCCGCGCAGGCGGCGAGCGCTGCCGAGCCGCGCGTGCTGCGCAACGGCGAGCTCGAGATCTGGCCGGCGAAGCGCCAGGTGCGGGTCCGCGGCACCGCGATCGACTTCACCGCGCTCGAGTTCGACCTCCTGCTGCACTTCGCATCGCATCCCGGCCACGTCTTCTCGCGCGGCCAGCTGCTGAACGCCGTCTGGGGCTACAGCCACGACGGCTACGAGCACACGGTGACGACGCACATCAATCGCCTGCGCGCCAAGCTCGAGGCCGACCCGGAGCGGCCCGAGCTGATCCTCACCGTGCGGGGTGCCGGCTACAAGATGCGAGACGAGCCATGAGGTCCCGACTGCGCCGGGTCCTCATGGTTCGGACAGGATTGCTCCCTCCCCGCTTCGCTCCCCTCCCCCCGAGGAGGAGGGGCGAGCTCCTCCGGAGCCCCCTTTCGGTCGCGTCGGTGCAGCCGTTCCTCACATGAGCGTACGGGCAAAGCTTGCGCTGACGATCTTCGCGACGGGCCTCGTCACGGCGCTCCTCGTCATCGCGACCGTCGTCTTTTCGTTCCAGCGCTTCGAGAACGAGACCGCGTACCGGCGCGGCATGGCGTTCCTCGGCAAGGTCGTCGGCATGTACGACAACATCTTCGACATGCACGAGAAGGACGCCGCGGCGTTCCAGGGGTGGCTGCGCGCGCTCGTGCTGTTCGAGCCGAACACCGAGCTCTATCTGCTCGGTGCCGATGGAACCGTGCTCGCGAAGACCGGACCGACCCCGCTCAAGCCCGGCACCCGCGTCGCGCTGGCGCCGGTGCGCGAGTCGATCGAGCGGATGGACGCGTCGTACGTGATGGGCGACGACCCCGAGCGGATGGACGCCGGCGCGGTCGTCGTCGCCAAGCCGGTGCGGCGCTCCAGCGCGGCCGGTGCGGTCGACGCCGGCTACCTCTACCTCGTCCTCCACACGCAGCAGCTGCCCGAGGGGCGCTGGGCGGCGATGTTCAGCAGCTTCGCGCGGCCGGCGCTGGTCGGCGTCCTCGCCGTGATCGCGCTGACGACGCTGCTCGCGGTGCTGATCATCGCGTCCGTGACGCGGCCGCTGCGGCGGCTCACCGGCGCGGTCGCGACGCTGTCGCAGCGCGGCCTCGCCGAAGGGCTCGCCGTCGCTCCCGACAGCCCGCTGCCGCCGCCGACCCGCGACGAGTTCGGCCAGCTGACGAGCGCGTTCGAGATGCTGCTCGACATCTGTCGCCGACAGTGGAACGCGCTGCGCCGCACCGACCACTTCCGCCGCGAGGGCGTCAGCAACCTGTCGCACGACCTGCGCTCGCCGCTGACCGCGACCGTCGCCTGCCTCGAGACGCTCGACGGCCGCTGGGCCGACGATGCGGCGCGCGCCGACGACCGGCGGCTCCTCGAGATCGCGCTGCGCAACACGACGAACGCCGCGCGCATGGTGCAGTCGCTCGGCGACCTCGCCAAGCTCGACGAGCCCGAGTTCTCGCTGCGCACCGAAGCGGTCGACGCCGGCGAGCTGCTCGACGACATCGCGCTGCGCTTTGCCGAGCGCGCGACGCGCCAGAACGTGCGCGTGCGCAGCGTCGCCGCGAGCGGGGACGGCGCGGCACCGCGCGCCGAGGTCGACGTCGAGCTGTTCGAGCGCGCGGTCGCCAACCTGCTCGACAACGCGCTCAAGTTCTGCCCGCCCGGCAGCACGGTCACGCTCGCGGCGGCGGCGAGGGACGGCAAGGTCGAGGTCAGCGTCGCCGACGACGGCCCCGGCATCGCGGCGGCCGATCTGCCGCAGCTCTTCGACCGCTTCTACCAGAGCCGCTCGACGGTCGCGCCGGCGACCGCCGACGGCGGCCGTGGCCTCGGCCTTGCGATCGTCAAGCGGATCGCCGAGCTGCATGGCGGCGATGTCGCCGTCGAGAGCGTCGTCGGACGCGGCACGCGGGTGGTCCTCACCGTTCCGGCCGCCGGGCGGCGCGACGTGCCGCGCGCCGAACCGGTGCTCGGGTAACCCCGGGGGGCGGTGCATCGGCGCGCCGCTAGAGTGCAATTCGATGCGGCGCGCACCACGGTGGCCGCGAAGAGAATCCGAGAGGAGACAACGGCGCGATCGCGCCGATACGGCCACAAAGGCCGAACCCAGGGGCGCCGCGAGGCGCCCCTTTTCATGGCCGCGTTCGCGGCGGCCGGGCACGGGGTGAGAACTGTGTCGCGCTCTGTCGTCGTGACGGCGCGACGTGCGTGCCGGCATCGGTACCATTTCTGCTTGCACCACGGCTTTGTGGCATCGCATGACCGACCCTTCGTCCCGGCGCTTGCTCGACGTCGAGATCCCGGCCCAGCCCGAGGTGCTCGTCAAGCTGTCGCTCCTGCTCGCGGAGGAGGATGTCGACCTGCACGCGGCGAGCAAGCTCATCAGCTCCGACATGGCGCTCGCCGCGGCGGTGCTGAAGACCGTCAACTCGGCGATGTACGGCCTGCGTGGCCGCGTCCAGAGCGTGCAGCAGGCGATCACCTACCTCGGCACGCGCGAGGTCGCGTCGGTGACGTTCGCGATGGGCCTGCGCGCCGTCTTCCCGGCGGCGCCCGAGCTCGAGCCGGTGTGGCAGCGGGCGCGCGTCCGCGCCCTGCTGATGGGCCGGATCGCCAACACGCTCGGCCTCGATGCCTGGGCGGCGCACTCGGCGGGGCTGTTCGAGGAATGCGGCAAGGCGGTCATGTTCCGCCACGCCACCGACCGCTACCGGCCGCTCATCGCCGAGGCGAAGAACGACGAGGAGCTGCTGCTGCTCGAGCACCAGAAGTTCGGCGTCAGCCACGACACGCTCGGCGCGGCGCTGTGCGAGAGCTGGGGAGTCAAGCCCGAAGCGGTCGACAGCGTGCGCTACCACGTCATCGTCAACAGCACGCTCGAGCTGCCGATGCACGTGCAAAAGCGCGGCCTGTGCGCGATCTCCGCGCTCGCGCATGCGCTGATGACCGACCCCGACACGCTCGACGACGTCGCCCGCAAGGTCGCGCCGCAGGCCGAGCTCGATCCCGGCGCGGCGCAGCGCGGCGCGCGTCAGGTGCAGGAGCAGATCGAGATGGCGATCGAGCGCGGAAAAACGGACGAATGACGGGACTCCGCCGCTAGTCGACCTTCGCTCCCGACGCCTTCACCACCGCCGCCCATTTCTTCGTCTCGGCGGCGATGAAGCGGCCGAACTCCGCGGGCGACGTGCCGCCGGGGATCGCACCCTGCGAGAGCAGCCGCTCCTTCAGGGCCGGCGAGGCGAGCGCTTTCGCCGACTCCTGCTGGACACGCTGGACGATGTCGGCCGGCGTTCCCGCCGGCGCGAGCAGGCCGAACCACGACGTCGCCTCGAAGCCCTTCACCGGGCCCGCTTCGGCGACGGTCGGAACCTCGGGCAGCGCTGCGCTGCGCTCGCTGCTCGTCACCGCGAGCGCGACGAGCTTGCCCGCCTTCACCTGCGGAAGCGCCGACGGCAGGTTGTCGAACATCAGGTCCATCGTGCCGCCGATGAGGTCGAGCAGCGCCGGTCCCGAGCCTTTATACGGGAAGTGGACCATGTACGTTCCCGTCATCGTCTTGAAGAGCTCGCCCGAGAGATGGATCGACGTGCCGTTGCCGCTCGATGCCATGTTGAGCTTGCCCGGATTCGCGCGCGCGTACGCGATCAGCGAGCGCACGTCGGTGATCCTTGCGGCTTTCGCCTTCGCCGGGTTCATCACGAGCACGTTCGGCACCCCGGCGACGAGCGTGATCGGCACGAAGTCCTTCGCCGCGTCGTACGGCATCTTCGGATAGAGCGACGGATTGATCGCCTGCGTGCCGACGGTGCCCATCAGCAGCGTGTAGCCGTCGGGCGGCGACTTGGCGACGATGTCGGCGCCGAGGTTGCCGCCGGCGCCGGCCTTGTTCTCGACGATGAAGCTCTGTCCGAACGCCTTCGCGAGCTCGGGCGCGAGCGCCCGCGCGAGGATGTCGGTGGTGCCGCCGGGAGCGAACGGAACGACGATCCGCACTGTCTTCGTCGGCCATGCGCCCTGCGCGCGAAGCGACCGCGAAGCGAGCGCCGCGGCGGCGAATGCGACGAGCGAGCGACGACGGATCGACATGGCCACGGCCCGCGCCCCGACGGGGGCGCCTCGCGGTCAGTGTCCGGTGGCGTCGCGCCCCGGTGAAGAGGGCTTGCCCGGGGCGCCGGGCAACGAAGGCGACGACGGTGAGGAAGACAAAAAAGGAGGAGCGGGACAGCGGTTTCGGGGCTCGCTCTCAAACAACCCCGATCGGCCCGCTCCTCCTGGACGGCGTTGCGATCGGGCGAGGATCTCCCGATCGACCCAGGCGCAAGCGAGTGGGGCTCACTGGCTCGCGTCCGGCGCAGCGTCCGAAATCAAACGCCTCAGCGGCGGATCGCTCCCGGCGGTCCGAACAGCGACAGCTGCTGTGGCATCGCACGCGGCCGCGAAAGCACTTGCGGGCGATGGACGACGGTGAGCGGCATTGGAGTCGTTCGCACCGCGCCCGTCTTCGGGATCAGCGATGCGGTGGCGGAGGCAGAGGTCAGCATGGCAACTCCTCGAGGCTCGCTCAGGACCAGAGCGTCGCGCCCGGCGCGCAGAGCGGCCGGCGCACGACGTGCTCGACAGCCGCGGCATCGTCGAGCTCGCGCCAGCCGCTCGCGCGCGCAGCGACGGCGTGGCGCGGCAGCGTCGCTGCGGACAGGCGCAGCAGCGACGACGCGCCGCCGTGGCAGCGCGGTGCCGCCGTGCGGCGGGAAGGAGCGGAGACGAGGACGGGACGCGGCGACATGGCGGGCTTTCGGTGTGCGCGCCGCTGACAACTTCTTGCAGCGTCGCGCGCGTGACAGGTGCAGCGCATGGAGCATGCCAAGCGCAGCGCGTGATCGGCGCCACGCTTCGCCTCGGCGCGGCGCGCGCGCGACCGCGTCGACGCTGACAAGAAGGGCGGCGCCGCGACAGCGCGCGTCGGAGTCGCAAGCAGTTGTTACGGAACTGTCGCGACGCTGACTTATCGCCACGCAAAGATCAGGGTCGCGGTGGAACGGACGCCGCCGTCCGTGGTCCACTCCCGATCCCCCGGAGCGAGCGATGTCCGACGAATTCGATGATGTTCCCGACCCCGCGGTCGCTGCCGCGGTGCCGTCCCCTGCCGCCGTCCACGGTCGCGCGCCGCGCTTGCTCGCGCGCCTGTACGGCTCTGCCAACCACGTGCTGAGGTCGCGCCTCGTCGTTTGCCTCGTGCGGCCGCTCGGGCCGCTGGCGCTCGCGAGCGTCGCTGCCGGCGCCTTCACCGCGCTCTTGTCGCGCAGCGGCGCCGGCGGGCTTTCGATCGCGATCGACGATGCCGCGCGCTTCTCGCAGGAGCAGGTCGCCGAGCTCGCGCGCTTCGTCGAGCAGGTCCAGCCCGACGCGCTCGTGCAGGCGGCGCGGCTCGCCGCCGCGCATCCGACCGGAGTCGGCGCGTTCAGCGCATCGGTCGCGGTGCTGCTCGCGATCGAGCTCGGCCGCGGCGTGCGTGCGCCGCGCCACCGCGACGATCAGGCCGCGGCGCGATAGCCGCGCGGGATCGCGGCGAGCAGGCGCCGCGTGTAGTCCTGCTGCGGGTGCTCGAGGATCTGCTCGACGCCGGCCTGCTCGACGACGTTTCCGTCCTGCATGACGAGCACCTCGTCGGCCATGAAGCGGACGACCGCGAGGTCGTGGCTGATGAAGATGTAGGCGAGGCCGAGCTCGTCCTGCAGGTCCTTCAGCAGATTGAGCACCTGCGCCTGCACCGAGACGTCGAGCGCGCTCACCGCTTCGTCGAGGACGAGCACCTCGGGACTCAGCGTCAGGCAGCGCGCGATCGCGATGCGCTGCCGCTGGCCGCCGGAGAACTCGTGCGGGTACTTGTGGAACGCGCTCTCGTCGAGGCCGACCTTGGCGAGCAGCGCGCTCGCGCGTGCACGCCGGTCGGCATCGTCGGCGCCGACACCGTGGATCGTCATCGGCTCGACCAGCGTCTGCCCGATCGTGAAGCGCGGGTTGAGCGATGCGTACGGGTTCTGGAACACGACCTGGATGCGTTTTCGCATCGGCAGCAGCTCGGCGCGCGTCAGCGCGAGCAGGTCCCTGCCGTCGAACATCGCCTTGCCGCCGACCGGGCCGCCGCTCGCTTCGTGCAGGCGCAGGAGCGTCAGGCCGAGCGTCGTCTTGCCCGACCCTGATTCGCCGACGACGCCGAGCGTGTGGCCGGCGCGGAGGCGAAACGTCGCGCCCTTGACGGCGCGGAACTCGGTGCGGCCGAAGACGCCGCGCGGAATCCAGAAGCTCTTCGTGAGGTCGGTCGCCTCGAGGATGACGCGCGCGTTCGGGTCTTTCGCCTTGGCGGCGGCAGCGGCGGCGCGGCCGGCGATGTGGTCGTCGACGACGCGCAGGCGCGGCGCGCGCTGCTCGAGCGTCGGCCGGCACGCGAGCAGTGCCTGCGTGTACGCGTCCTCGGGCGCAGCGAAGATCTTGGCGACCGGCCCCTGCTCGCGAACGACGCCGTGGCGCATGACGACGACGTGGTCGGCGATCTCGCCGACGACGCCGAGGTCGTGGCTGATGAAGAGCATGCTCATCCGGTGCCGCTCCTTGAGCCCGGCGAGGAGCTCGAGGATCTGGCGCTGGATCGTGACGTCGAGCGCGGTCGTCGGCTCGTCGGCGATCAGGAGCTTGGGCTCGCATGCGAGCGCCATCGCGATCATGACGCGCTGCTGCTGGCCGCCCGAGAGCTGGTGCGGATATGCGCTCAGCCGCCTTCGGGGTTCGGGCATGCCGACCTCGGCGAGCAGCGCCTCGGCACGTGCGAGCGCTTGGCGATGGCCCATGCCGAGGTGCCTGACGAGCGGCTCGATGAGCTGCGCGCCGACCGTGAACACCGGGTTGAGCGAGCTCATCGGATCCTGGAACACGCACGCGATTTCGCGCCCGCGCAGCGCCTGCAGCTCCTCGCGCGACGCCGCCAGCATGTCGCGGCCGCGAAACGTGATCGACCCGGTTCGCTCGGCGTTGTCGGGAAGCAGGTTCAGGATCGACATCGCGGTCACGCTCTTGCCGGAGCCCGACTCGCCGACGAGCGCGACCGTGGTGTTCTCGGCGACGTCGAAGCCGACGCCGCGCACCGCCTCGATCCGCTGCACGACGCCGCCTTCGCGGCCGAGGCGAAACGCGACGCGCAGGTCCTTGATCGAAAGCAGCGCGCTCATTCGAGGCCTCTCAGCTTCGGATCGAGCGCGTCGCGCAGCGCGTCGGTCATGAGCGAGAACGCGGTGACGAAGACCGCCATCATCGCGGTCGCAGCGACGAGCTGCCACCAGTGGCCGAGGATGAGGTCGCTCTGCGCCTCGGCGAGCATCGTTCCCCACGAGACCTGGTCGACGCGCACGCCGAGCCCGAGGTACGAGAGGATCACCTCCGACTTGATGAAGCCGACGACGTGGATCGAGAGCTGGACGAGGACGACGTGGCTGACGTTGGGCAGGATGTGGCGGAACATCCGCGACACGTTGCCGGCGCCGATCGCCTCGGCCGAGCGGACGTAGTCGCGCACGACGTGCTTGATGAACTCGGCGCGCACCAGCCGGTAGATCCCGGGCCAGCCGGCGAGGCCGAGGATGAGGACGACCGAGCCGATGCCGCGGCCGAACACTGCCGCGAACGCGAAGATCAGAAGGATGCCGGGGATCGCGGTGAAGACGTTGTAGAGCCACTCGAGAAAGTCGCCGACCTTGCCGCCGAAAAAGCCGGCGAGCGCGCCGAGCAGCGTGCCGATCGCGGTCGCGAGCAGCGCCGCCGAGACGCCGACGAGGATCGAGACCTGCGCGCCCTTGATCGCCTTGGCGAGGACGTCGCGGCCGAGCCGGTCGGCACCGAACGGCAGTGTCTCGGCCCTGGTTGCGGCCTTGGTCTGGTACTTCTTGGCCGCCTCGTCCCACTCCTTGTAGCGCGGTGCGAGCGGGTCGACCGCAGAGATGTCGACGTTCGGGCCGCTCGGCGCGGCGACGCTGATCGACTCGGTCTGCGGCGCCGGCCCGAGGAAGGTCGGCGGCGCGTCGGGCACCGCGTGCTCGACCTGCCAGTCCTTGGCGATGATGCCGAGCCCGGCGCCGACGACGATCAGCAGGAAGACGATCACGATCGCGAGCGAGACCATGCCGACGCGATCGCTGCGGAAGCGCCGCGCCGCCGCGGCCCAGACGCTGCCCGAGCCGGCGCGCGCGGGCGCGACGACGGCGGGCGATTCGAGGACCGCGCTCACTTCAGCACCACGCGCGGGTCGACGAGCGTGTAGAGCACGTCGGTCGTGAGGTTGACGACCATCGTGATGACGGCGAGGTAGATCGCGAACGCCTGGATCACCGGATAGTCGCTGCGGTTGACGGCGAGGAGCAGCTCGCGGCCGAGGCCGGGGATCGAGAAGAAGACCTCGATCAGGAACGAGCCGACGAAGATTCCGGGCAGCGCGACCGCGACGTTGGTGAGGATCGGGATCATCGCGTTCCTCAGCACGTGCTTGAGAAGGATCGTCTTCTCCGTCAGGCCCTTGGCGCGCGCGGTGCGGACGTAGTCGTGGCCGATCTCGTCGAGGAAGAACGTGCGGTAGAGCCGCGTCGTCGGCGCCAGCGAGACGAAGACGGCGAGCATCACCGGCAACGGCACGTACTGGCGCAGGTTCGTCGCGACGCTGTCGCTCCAGCCCTGGACCGGGAAGAGCCCGAGCTGGAACGCGAACACGTACTGGCCGACGATGACGTAGACGAGGAACGAGATCGACAGCGCCACCGTCGTCAGCACCATGATCGAGCGGTCGGTGAGCGAGCCGCGCACGTAGGCGACGCCGAGCGCGAACGGGATCGAGAGCAGCGTGTCGAGGATGAGGATCGGGATCATCACCGTCAACGTCGCCGGCAGGCGCGTCGCGAACAGGTGCGCGACCGACTCGTTGGTCGCCCAACTGCGGCCCCAGTCGAAGGTGACGATCTGCTTGAGGAAGATGCCGAACTGCACCCAGATCGGCTCGTTCAGGCCGAGCTGCTGGCGGATCGCCTCGATCTGCGCCTGGGTCGCGTTGAGGCCGCCGAGGATCTCGGCCGGGTCGCCGCCGAAACCCTTGAAGAGGAGGAAGACGAGAAGGATGACGCCGAACAGCGTCGGCACCATCTGCCAGAGGCGTCGGATCAGGTAGGCGGCCATCGGCGGAAAGCGCTCCTCGTCGTTCGTCGTCGCCGGCGAGCTGCCATCGACCGCTCGAGCGGCGAGCGCGAGTCTAGGGCCTCGGCGGCGGGCGCCCGCACCGCGTTTGCCCGGCACGCCCGGCGGTGCGGCGACCGGCGGCGGCGCGCCTACACTGCGCGGCGCTCCTCCATCGCCGCCGCCGTGGCCGCCGCCGCACTCCCTTCGCCGCTCGCCGCCGCGCGCCTGCCCGCGCGCGGCGTGGCAGCGCTCGCGCTCCTCGCGCTCTTCGCCTGCGCGGTCGTCGTCGTTCCCGGCGCGGGTGCGCTGGCGGACGCCCCTGCCGGCGGCACGAAGGTGCTCCGCTACGCGCTGCGCGTCGCCGAGACCGGCTTCGATCCGGCGCAGATCTCCGACCTGTACTCGAGCACGATGACGGCGAACATGTTCGACGCGCTCTACGAGTACGCGTTCCTCGCCCGGCCGGTGCGCCTGAGGCCCAACACCGCGACGGCGATGCCCGAGGCGTCGGACGACTTCAAGACGTTCACGATCCGCATCAAGCCGGGCATCTACTTCAGCGACGACCCGGCGTTCGAGGGCAAGAAGCGCGAGCTCACCGCCGCCGACTACGTGTACTCGATCAAGCGGATCTTCGACCCGCGCTGGAAGAGCCCGACCTACCAGTCGCTCGCCAACAACCGGATCGTCGGCCTCGACGAGCTGCGCCAGGCGGCGTTGCGCGACAAGAAGCCGTTCGACTACGACGCGCCGGTCGCCGGCCTCGTTGCGCTCGATCGCTACACGCTGCGCTTCCAGCTCGCGCAGCCCAACCCGCGCTTCGCCGACGAGCTGAGCGACCCCGCGCGCACCGGCGCAGTTGCGCGCGAGGTCGTCGAGCGCTACGGCGACGCCGTCATGGAGCACCCGGTCGGCACCGGCCCGTACCGGCTCGCGCAGTGGCGGCGGAGCTCGCTGATCGCGTTCGAGAAGAATCCGAACTACCGCGAGGTCCGCTACGACGAGGAGGCGCCCGCCGACGATCCGCTCGCCCAGGCCGCAGTGAAGAAGCTTGCCGGCAAGCGGTTGCCGCTCGTCGACCGCGTCGAGCTGAGCATCATCGAGCAGCCGCAGCCGCGCTGGCTCGCCTTCCTCAACCGCGAGAGCGACGTCATCGAGCAGGTACCGGAGGACTTCACGTTCGTCGCGATCCCGAACAACAAGGTCGCGCCTAACCTGGCGAAGGACGGCGTCTACGAGGTCCGCTACCTGCGCAACGACGCGTCGATGTCGTACTTCGCGATGGAGAACCCGGTCGTCGGCGGCTACTCGCCGGAGAAGGTGGCGCTGCGCCGCGCGATCGCGCTCGCCGTCAACGTCGACGAGGAGATTCGCGTCGTCCGCCGCGGCCAGGCGATCGTCGCGCAGGCGGTGATGGGACCGGGCCTGTACGGCTACGACCCGGCGTTCAAGAGCGAGATGGGCACCTTCGACCGCGCCAAGGCGCAGGCGCTGCTCGACCTCTACGGCTACGTCGACAAGGACGGCGACGGCTGGCGTGACCTGCCCGACGGCTCGCCGCTCGTCCTCGAGTACGCGACCCAGCCTGACGATCTCAACCGCCAGCTGATCACGCAGTGGAAGAAGAACATGGATGCGATCGGCGTTCGCATCGTCTTCAGGACGGCGCAATGGCCGGAGAATCTGAAGGCGTCGCGCGCCGGCAAGCTCATGATGTGGGGCGTCGCCTGGAGCGGCGGCCCCGACGGCGAGGCGTTCCTCGTCCTCGGCGACGGCCCGGACAAGGGACAGTCGAACCATGCGCGGTTCGATCTGCCGGAGTACAACCGGCTTTTCCAGGTCCAGCGCTCGCTGCCCGATGGCCCGGAACGGCTCGAGGTGATGAAGCGGATGAAGGAGATCATGGTCGCCTACATGCCCTACAAGGCCCACGTCCACCGGATCTGGACCGACCTCGCGCAGCCGTGGGTCGTCGGCTACCACCGCAACGTCTTCCTGCGCGAGTACTGGCGCTACGTCGACATCGATCTCGCCGAGAAGGCGCGCCGCGCGCGCTGAAGCCGAGGCGAAGAGGAGACCCGTCATGACGATCAGGCGAAGGACCGTCGTCGCAGGCGCCGCGCTCGGCGCCGCCCTGCCGCGGCTGCCGCTGGCCGCGCCGACGCCCGAGGTGCGCACGCCAGCGGGCGCCAGGGTGCTGCGCTACGCGTTCGAGGTCGCCGAGACGAGCCTCGACCCGGTCAAGATCAACGACCTCTACTCGCGCACGCTGACGCCGCACATCTTCGAGGCGCTCTACATGTACGACCACCTCGCGCGGCCGGTCAAGATCAAGCCGCTCACCGCCGAGGGCATGGCCGAGCACTCCGCCGACTACCGGGTGTGGACGGCCCGGGTCAGGCCGGGCATCTTCTTTCCGAGCGACCCGGCGTTCAAGGGCAAGCGCCGCGAGCTCGTCGCGCAGGACTACGTCTACACGCTCAAGCGCTTCGCCGATCCTGCCAACAAGAGCCCGATCTGGTCCGGCCTCGAAACCGAGCATTACCTCGGCCTCAACGAGTTGCGCCAGCGCACACTCGACGAGAAGAAGCCGTTCGACTACGACCAGGAGATCGAGGGCGTCCGCGCAATCGACCGCTACACGATCCGCTTCTCCGTCCGCGACCCGCGACCCCGCTTCCAGCTCGACCTCGCGGCGAGCGACCTGTTCGGCGCCGTCGCGCGCGAGGTGGTCGAGTTCTACGGCGACCAGGTCGAGGCGCACCCGGTCGGAACCGGGCCGTTTCGCCTCGCGCAGTGGCGGCGCAGCTCGCTGCTCGTGTTCGAGCGCAATCCCGAGTTCCGCGAGGTCCTCTACGACGCCGAGCCGGCCGCCGACGACGCCGAGGGGCAGGCGTTGGTCAAGCGATTCAAGGGCCGGCGGCTGCCGATGGTCGACCGCGTCGAGATTTCGATCATCGAGGAGGAACAGCCGCGCTGGCTCGCGTTCGTCAACGGCGAGTCCGACGTCGCGTATCGGGTCGGCTACCAGTTCGCGCCGCTGGCCATGCCGAACGGCAAGGTCGCACCGAACCTCGCCAAGCGCGGCGTCCGCGGCTATCCGGTCGTCGAGGCCGCCGGCAACCAGTATCTGTTCAACATGGACGACCCGGTCGTCGGCGGCTACAGCGCGGCGCAAGTGGCACTGCGCCGCGCGATCGCCCTCGGGCTCGACACGCGCAAGGTCATCTCGTACGCGTACAACGGCCTCGGCACCGTCTCGCAGGGGCCGGCGCTGCCGGGCACGGCCGCGTTCGACCCGAAGCTGAAGACCGAGTTCAGCGACCACGATCCGGCGCGCTCGCGTGCCCTGCTCGACCTCTACGGTTTCGTCGACAAGAACGGCGACGGCTGGCGCGAGCGGCCCGACGGCTCGCCGCTCGTTCTCAGGGTCAACAGCGAGCCGCAGGCGCGCAACCGCAAGATCGCCGAGGTGCTGGTCAGCGACATGAAGGCGATCGGCATCCGGGTCGAGATCAACGTCGCGCAGTGGCCGGAGAACCTGAAGGCGGCGCGCGCCGGCAACTACCAGATGTGGTCGGTCGGCTCTTCGGCGGCGTCGCCGGACGGTTCGGGTGCGTTCCAGCGCTACGACAGCCGCCAGATCGGCGGCCAGAACATGGCCCGCGTCCGGCTGCCGCAGTTCGACGAGCTGTACGACAAGCTCGAGAAGCTCCCCGACGGCCCCGAACGGACGGCGGCGTTTCGCGAGGCCGAGCGGCTCGCGGTCGCCTACATGCCGTACAAGTTCACCCTCAACCGCGTCTCGATCGACATGACGCAACAGCGCGTTATCGGCTACCGGCGGACGCCGTTCTGGCAGGAGTGGTGGCACTACGTCGACATCGACGACGGCGAGCCGCCCGCGGTGGCGCGCGCCTGAGGAAGCGCGGGTGCGCGGCATCGACCGGCGCAGCTTCACGCTCGGCAGCGCCGGGCTGATCGCGTCGGCGCGCGCGCTCGCGGCGGAGCCGACGAGCGACGTCGAGATCGGCTCGAACGTGCTGCGCGTTCTCTTCGAGTCGGCCGAGACCGGGTTCGATCCGGCGCAGGTAAGCGATCTCTACTCGAACCGTGTCATCGCGCACATCTTCGAGGCGCTGCTCGGCTACGACCCGCTGGCGGTGCCGGTGCGGCTCGTCCCGCTCACCGCCGAGGCGATGCCGGAGTCTTCGAGCGACTACACGGTGTGGACGGTGCGCCTGCGCCGCGGCATCGCGTTCGCCGACGATCCCGCCTTCAAGGGCAAGCCGCGCGAGCTCGTCGCCGCCGACTTCGTCTACGCGTTCAAGCGCATCTACGACCCGGCGTGGAAGAGCCCGGCGTACAGCTCGCTCGCCGAGGACGGCATCCTCGGCCTCGAGGAGATTCGCGCGCGCGCGCTGCGCGAGAAGCAGCCCTTCGACTACGACACCGTCGCCGAGGGCCTGCGCGCGCTCGACCGCTACACGCTGCAGTTCAAGCTCGCCAAGCCGCGGCCGCGCTTCCCGTCGACGCTGGCCTCTTCGACGTATTCGGCGATCGCGCGCGAAGTCGTCGACGCGTATCGCGACGACCTGATGGCGCACCCGGTCGGCACCGGACCGTATCGCCTCAAGTCCTGGCGGCGCTCGTCGCGCATCCTGCTCGAGAAGAATCCGACCTATCGCGACGTCCGCTTCCAGAGCGAGCCGGCGGCAGACGACGCCGAGGCGCAGGCATGGGCGAAGCGCTTCAACGGCCGGCGCCTGCCGCTCAACGACGGCGTCGAGATCGCGGTCGTGCAGGAGAACCAGCCGCGCTGGCTGAGCTTTCTCAACGGGCAGGCCGACTTCGCGCGCGTGCCGCCCGAGCTCTCGCCGATGGCGGCGCCGAACGGCAAGATCGCGCCGAACCTCGCCAAGCAGAACATCCGCCTGCAGCGCTACCTGAACTGCGACGTCGCGCTGTCGTACTTCAACATGGAAGATCCGGTCGTCGGCGGCTACACGCCGGCGAAGGTCGCGCTGCGCCGCGCGGTCCACCTCGCCTACGACATCGACTACGAGATCAGGATCATCCGCCGCGGCCAGGCGATCGCGGCGCAGGCGCCGATGTCGCCGTGGACGTACGGCTTCGACGCCGCGCTGCGGACCGCGAACAGCAGCTACAGCGTCGCGCGCGCAAACGCGCTGCTCGACATCTACGGCTACGTCGACCGGAACGGCGACGGCTGGCGCGAGCAACCCGACGGCTCGCCGCTCGTTCTCACGATGTCGAGCGAGCCCGAGCAGATCTATCGCCAGTACGACGAGAACTGGCAGCGCAGTGCGACGTCGATCGGCGTGCGGATGGTGTTCGACACCGCGCAGTGGGCCGAGCACATGAAGAAGGCGCGCGCCGGCACGCTGCAGATGTGGTTCCTCGGCAGCACCGCGCAGGACCCCGACGGCCAGGGCGCGCTCGAGTACATGTACAGCGAGTCGATCGGCCAGAGCAACCTCGCGCGCTTCAAGCTGCCAGCGTTCGACGCGATCTATCGCCGCATGCTCGACCTGCCCGACGGTCCCGAGCGGCTGGCCCTCTTTCGCCAGGCGACCGATCTCGTCGTCGCCTACATGCCGTACCGCATCCACTGCCACCGCATCTACAACGACTTCGCGCGGCCGTGGATCACCGGCTACCGGCAGCCGTTCTTCCGCAACGCGTCGTGGCACTACATCGAGGTCGACGGCGCGATGCGCGCCAAGGCGCTCGCCTGAGCACGCGGCGATGACGCTGCCCGAGCCGAACATCCTGCGCTATGTTCGATGGCTGCGCGAAGCGCGCGGCCTCGACTTCGACCCGACGACGGTCGAGGGCTACGACCGCCTCTGGCGCTGGTCGTGCAGCGACCTCGGCGCGTTCTGGCAATCGATCTGGGACCACTTCGACGTCGTCTCGCCGACCGCGCACAGCACCGTGCTCGCCGAGGACAAGATGCCGGGCGCGGTCTGGTTTCCCGGCGCCCAGGTCAATTACGCGCAGCACGTCTTCGGCCACGCCCACGCGGCGCACGCCGCCGGGCACCCGGCGATCGTCTTTCGCGACGAGGCGATGCAGCGTGAAGGCCGAAGCGACGAGATCGCATGGCCCGAGCTGCGTCGCCGCGTCGCCGCGCTCGCCGCCGCGCTCGAATCGATGGGCGTCGGCGCGGGCGATCGCGTCGTCGCGTTCCTGCCGAACCGGCCGGAGGCGATCGTCGCCTTTCTCGCCTGCGCGTCGATCGGCGCGATCTGGTCGATCTGCTCGCCCGACATGGGGCCGCTCGCGGTGCTCGACCGCTTCCGCCAGATCGAGCCCAAGGTGCTGATCGCGTGCGACGGCTACGTCTACGGCGGCGCGGTGCACGACCGCACCGACGTCGTCGCGACGCTGTGCGCCGAGCTGCCGACGCTGACCGACGTCGTCGTCTGGCGCCATCCGCAGCTGAACGTCGCGTTGCCCGAGTTCGCGTCGACAAGCCGCCGCGGCCACGACTTCGCCGCACTGACCGCCGGCACCGCGACGTTCGCGCCGCGCTGGCTGCCGTTCGACCATCCGCTCTGGATCGTCTACTCGAGCGGGACGACGGGATTGCCGAAGGCGATCGTCCACGGCCACGGCGGCATCATGGTCGAGCAGCTCAAGGGCGGCGCGCTCCACAACGACGTGGCCGCGAGCGCGCTGCGCGGCGACCGCTACCACTGGTACAGCTCGACCGGCTGGATCATGTGGAACTCGCAGGCCGGCGCGCTGCTCGGCGGCACGACGGTGTGCATGTACGACGGCAGCCCCGCGGGACCGGAGAGCGGGCTCGCGGGCGAGCGCCGCGCGAGCGACTGGTCGACGCTCTGGCGCTTCGCCGCCGACACCAGGGCGACGTTCTTCGGCGCCGGCGCCGCGTTTTTCGCGAGCTGTCTGAAGGCCGGCGTCGAGCCGCAGCAGGCCGGCGACCTCGCTGCGCTGCGCGCGGTCGGCTCGACCGGGTCGCCGCTCGCGATCGAGTGCTACGAGTGGATCTGGTCGAGGCTGCCGCGCTGCGACGGCGAGCCGATCTGGCTCAACCCGATCTCGGGCGGCACCGACTTTGCCGGCGCGTTCGTCGCCGGCATGCGCACGCTTCCGGTCGTCGCCGGCGAGATGCAGTGCCGTTGCCTCGGCGCCGCGATCGAGGCGTGGAGCGAGCCGGACGCGAGCGGCCGCGGCCGAGCGCTCGTCGACGAGGTCGGCGAGCTCGTCTGCACGAAGCCGATGCCGTCGATGCCGCTCTCCTTCTGGAACGACCCCGGCAACCGGCGGCTCATCGACAGCTACTTCGACATGTACCCGGGCGTCTGGCGCCACGGCGACTGGATCCGCATCACCAGAAGCGGCGGCTCGATCATCTACGGCCGCAGCGACGCGACGATCAACCGCCACGGCATCCGCATGGGCACCGCCGAGCTGTACCGCGCGGTCGAAGCGCTTGACGAGGTGACCGACAGTCTCGTCGTCGATCTCGAGTTCCTCGGCCGCGACAGCTACATGCCGCTCTTCGTCGTCCTGCGCGAAGGGCTCGTCCTCGACGACGCACTGACCAAACGCATGAGAGACGTGATCAAGACCGCGCTCTCGGCGCGCCACGTCCCGAACGAGATCTTCCAGGTGCAGTCGATCCCGCGCACGCTGTCGGGAAAGAAGATGGAGCTGCCGGTCAAGAAGCTTCTGCTCGGCGCCGCCCCCGACGATGTCTTCAAGCTCGACGCGATGGCCAACGCCGACAGCGTCGCCTGGTTCGTCGACTTCGCCCGGCGTCGCGCTGCCAAATAGCGGTGTGCGATCGGGTGCACCGAGCATGCTGGCGCGGACGCCGGGTGACCGGTTCCGCTCCATGTCCCCCGGGTCTGGCCTGAACGGCCGGCCCTCCTAATACTTCCGCTCCACCGGTCACCCGACGTCCGCGCCAGCGCCACCGCCGCGTGTGCGACGGCGGCTACAGCGGAAGCTCCGCGAAGTAGCGCCCGCCGTGAAAGATGAGTGGCTGCGCGCCGGGCCGTCGTGCGCACGCCTCGACCTCGCCGACGAAGATGACGTGGTCGCCTTCGTCGTAGCGGCTGCGGTTGAAGCACTCGAACGTCGCCGCGGCGCCGTCGAGCAGCGGGACGCCGTTCCTTCCGGTCGTGAACGCGACGCCCTCGAAGCGGTCGACGTCCTTGCTCGCGAAGCGCAGCGCGAGCGCGTGCTGGTCGGCGGCGAGGATGTGGATCGCATAGTGCGAGCCGCGCGCGAACGTCGGCATCGAGCCCGCCTGCCGCGACAGGCTCCAGAGGACGAGCGGCGGCGCGATCGAGACCGAGTTGAACGAGTTCGCGGTGAGGCCGATCGGTGCGCCGTCGGCGTTGCGCGCGGTGACGATCGTCACTCCCGTCGCGAACATCGCGAGCGCAGCACGGAAGTCGTCGCCGGAGAAGCTCGGTGGCGCGGCGCGCGCGCTCGGGTCCATGACCGGCGATTGTCGACGCTCCCTAGAATGAACGCATGACGTCTGGGCCGGCACGCGGCGCATCGGCCGCGCGCCTCGATCGGCACGCGCTGCACCGGCTGGTCGCGGTCACGGTTCTCGGCTTCGCCTCGGGGCTGCCGCTCGCGCTCACCGGGCAGGCGATGCAGGCGTGGCTGACCGCCGATGGCGTCGACATCGCGACGATCGGCTTTCTCAGCCTCGTCGGCCTGCCGTACACGTTCAAGTTCCTCTGGGCGCCGTTGATGGACCGCTTCGAGCCGCCGTGGCTCGGTCGGCGGCGCGGCTGGCTCGTCGTCAGCCAGCTCGCGCTCGCTGGCGCGCTCCTTTGGATGGCGGCGACGCCGCCGGCGTCGGCGCTCGGCGCGTTCGCGCTCCTCGCCGGGCTCGTCGCCTGGCTGTCGGCGTCGCAGGACGTCGTCGTCGACGCCTACCGCACCGACCTGCTCGCGGCACCTGAGCGCGGCCTCGGCTCGTCGCTCGCCGTCCTCGGCTATCGGCTCGCGATGATCGTCTCGGGCGGCATCGCGTTCATCTGGGTCGATCCGCGCCAGGGCGGCGGCTGGACCTGGCCCGAGGTCTATCGCCTGATGGCGTTCTTCATGGTCGGCACTGCCGCGTTCTCGGCGCTCGTCGTGCCGCGCCTCGTCGGCGCGCCGAAGCCGGCGAGCGTCGCGCGCAACGACGTCGTCGGCTTTCTCGCTGTCGCCGCAGCGGTCGCGCTCGGCTTTGTCGTGACGCGCTACGCCTTCGCGCCGGCGGCGCGGACGCTGATCGCACCGACGCTCGTGGCGCAGGGATTCACCGCATCGCTCGCAGAACGCTGGGCCGATCTCGTCGCGCTCCTTCTCGGCATCGCGCTGACGCTGCCGCTCGTCGCGGGGGCGGCACGGCGCGCCCGCTTCGAAACCTTCCTCGGCAGCCTGAAGAGCTACTTCGCGCAGGACGGCGCGTTGCCGTTCCTCGCCTTCATCGTCCTCTACAAGCTCGGCGACGCGTTCGCGGGATCGCTGCTGACGCCTTTTTTGCTGCAGGCGATGCACTACAGCACCGCCGAGGTCGGTGTCGTCAACAAGGTGATCGGCCTGTGGCTCACGATCGGCGGCGCGCTCGTCGGCGGCGCGCTCATGGTGCGGCTTGGCCTGTGGCGCGCGTTGATGCTGTTCGGCGTCCTGCAGATGCTCGGCAACCTCGGCTTCTGGTGGCTCTCCTTGCACGGCCGTGACGCGCTCCCCGGGCTCGTGTTGCCGGCGTTCGACTGGGGCTTCGTCAAGCTCGCCGAGCCGACGCCGGTCGACGGCGGCCTCCTGATGGCGATCGCGAGCGAGAACATCACGAGCGGAATGGGGACGACCGCGTTCGTCGCCTTCCTGATGAGCCTGTGCACGCGGCGCTTCAGCGCGACGCAGTTCGCGCTCCTGAGCGCGTTCGCGTCGATCGGCCGCGTCTGGGTCGGGCCGCTCGCCGGCGTCCTCGCGCAGTCGATCGGCTGGCCGGCGTTCTTCCTCGTCTCGATCGTCGTCGCGCTGCCGGCGCTGGCGCTGCTCGCCGTGTTGCGCCGACCGATCGATCTTCTCGACGGCGATGCCAATGCCAGCCGTGACTGACGTCGACCGCGAGCGCAGGCTCTTCCTTCGCCTGCTCGGCGCCGGCGCGGCGGCCGCGGGCGTCGGCAGCGCGCTCGCGCGCGAGGGGGTCGACGTCGGTCCGCCTTCGGTGTTCACGAACGCGGTTCCCGCCGAGCAGATCGAGCGCGCCGCGACCGGCCAGTACGCGCAGCTGCTCGCCCAAAGCCGCGGCCAGGGCAAGCTCGCGTCGGCGAGCCATCCGCAGCTCAAGCGCCTGCGCGTGATCGCGTCGCGCATCATCCCGTTCACCTACGAGTGGAATCCGCGCGCGCGGCAATGGAAGTGGGAGGTGAACCTGCTCGAGAGCCCGCAGGTCAACGCATTCTGCATGCCGGGCGGCAAGATCGCGTTCTTCTACGGCATCCTCGATCGGCTGAAGCTCAGCGACGACGAGGTCGCGATGGTGATGGGCCACGAGATGACGCACGCGCTGCGCGAGCACTCGCGCGAGCAGCTCGGCAAGACGTTCGCGACGCGTGCCGCGATCGAGATCGGCGCCGCCGTGTTCGGCCTTGGCACCGGTGGGCGGCTCCTCGCCGACATGGGCGGCCAGCTGCTGACGATGAAGTTCAGCCGCACCGACGAGACCGAAGCCGATCTCGTCGGCCTCGAGCTCGCCGCGCGCTCTGGCTACGATCCGCGCGCGGGAATCTCGCTGTGGCAGAAGATGGCGGCCGCGAACCAGCGTGCGCCGGTCGAGCTGCTGAGCACGCACCCGTCGGGGCCGTCGCGGATCAGCGACATCCGCGCCAACCTGCCGAAGGTCCTGGGGCTGTACGAACGCGCCGACAAGCCGCGCGAGCGCTACGAGCCGCCGACCGGGCACGCCGGCTAGCGCTGCTCGACGCTAGACAGGCGCGAGCCGCAGCATCGGGAACCAGGCGCGCGGCGCGCCGTTGTGGCGGAGCGCCCCCTTGACCGGCGGCAGGATCGCGACCTGGCGAACGAGGGCGCGGATGCTCTCGGCGCCGGTCTTCTGCCGCATGCTGCCGATCTGGCTGCGGATCGTCGAGATCGCGACCCCGAGCTCGACCGCGGCCTGCGCCGGCGGCACGCCGTTGCACAGGGCGACCAGCACCCGCGTCTCGGCCGCGGTCAGGCCGTAGCTGCGCGCGAAGCCCTGCACCGAAAGCGATTCGCACATCGAACGCTTGCCGAGAACGACGAGGACGGCGCGCGGACCGGCGTCGGCGGCCTCGAGCGGGACGACCGAGATGCTCGCGCGCTCGGCGTCCTTGCCGAGCGTCAGCAGGCGCCGCAGCCCGCGCAGCGACGCGTCGCTCACCGCGTCGTGCAGCGGTGCGACGTCGCGCGCGAGACGGGCATGCAGCTCGTTGGCCTGGAGCTGGAGCGGATGGCGGTCGTCGAGCTCGACGCGCGCGGCGTCGTTGATGTGGACGACGTGGGTGCCGTCGAAGAGGAGGACGATGCCGTAATCGAGCTCGTCGAGCGCCGCGGCGAGCCAATGCCACGCCGCCTGCGGCATGCTCTCGCTCGGGGCTGTTTCGCGATGATGGGGAACGAGACCGCTGGCGGCGAACGGAATGCGGTGGTGCGCGGTGGCGGCTTGGGCGGTCTCGAACATGGTGCACTCCTTCGAAGGTCTGCGGGGTCGAAGCCCGCGATGTGCCTAGGTTAGGAAAGCACGCGTCGCCAGGCAGTTGAGAAAGTCGGATTCGCGCTGTGACTTATTCACACATCGCGCTGCCGCAGAATCGCCGCATGCCCAGGCAGGTCACCGCCGACGTCCTCGACTTCGATCTCCTGCGCGAGATCGCCCGCAAGGGCGGTGTCCGCTCGTATCCGGCCAACGCCGTCCTCATCAACGAAGGCGACACGTCGGACACGCTCTTCATCGTTCTCAGCGGCCGCGTCAAGGTCTACTCGAACAACGCCGACGGCAAGGAGATCGTGATCACGACGCACGGCCCCGGCGAGTACGTCGGCGAGCTGGCGCTCGACGGCGGCGTGCGCAGCGCCTCGGTGATGACGCTCGAGCCGACGACCTGCTCGGTGGTGAGCGGCGCCAACCTGCGCGAGTTCGTCGCCGCGCATCCCGACTTCGCGTCGCACCTCATCCTGAAGCTGATCCGCTCGGTGCGCGAGGCGACCGAAAGCGTCAAGAGCCTCGCCCTCGAGGATGTTTACGCGCGCGTCATCCGCCTCCTCAACGACATCTCCGACCCGATCGAAGGCGGCCGGCGGCGCGTGCGCGAGCGGCTGACGCAACAGGACATCGCCGATCGCATCGGCGCGTCGCGCGAGATGGTGAGCCGCATCTTCAAGGACCTGACGGCGGGCGGCTACCTCGACCTCTCGAGCGGTCGGATCGTGATCGCGCGCAAGCCCCCGGCGTCGTGGTGAGTCGCGCCGGCGCAGCGCGGGCGACGTGAATATTGCACGCGAACAGCCGGCCATTTGGCGCTGATCGCGGCGCGCGCCCTCCCTAGAGTGGCCTCGCGGCGCAGTGCCGCAAGCCACCAGAGGACTCCATGCGCAAGCCCAGGTTTCATTGGCATCTCGACCAGGCGCTCTTCGTGCTGCTGATCATGGTCGGCGCTGTCGTCTCGACGGTGCTCGACGTCCAGGCGATCTCGGCAGCGATGACCACCGGCCGCTACGGCCTCGGCTCAGGCCTGTCCGTCGTGGCCCCGCTGCCGGTGCCGCCGCCCGCGTCGAAAGCGTCGAGCGGAGCGTCCTCGAAGCGCGCCGACGCGACCGTCGTCGCGCGCCTCTCGCGCTGATCGGCTCAGGCGAGGACGCGCAGCAGCCAGCGGTTGAGGTCGACGATTTCCGCCGCGCAGACCGAATGCGGCATCGCGTATTCGTGCCATTCGACGGCATGCCCCATCGCGACGAGCGCGTCGCGCGACTGGCGCCCGCGCGCGATGGGGATGACCGGATCGCCCGAGCCGTGGGCGAGGAAGATCGGTACGTCGCGGTTGGCGTCGTGTCGCTCGGCATCGGTCGTGGCCGCGAGCGGCAGGTAGCCCGAGAGACCGACCAGCCCGGCGAGCCGCTCGCGGTGGCGCAGCCCCGTCATCAGCGTCATCGCGCAGCCCTGGCTGAAGCCGGCCAGCACGATCCGGTTCGCCGCGATGCCGCGCTCCTTCTCGCGCTCGATCAGCGCTTCGACGAGGCGCTGCGATTCGCGCAGCCCCTCTTCGTCCTCGCGCCGCTCGTGCATGTCGAGGCCGAGGATGTCGTACCAGGCGCGCATGACGTAGCCGCCGTTGATCGTCACCGGACGCGTCGGTGCGTGCGGGAAGACGTAGCGCACCGGGCCGACGGCGGCGAGCTCGAGCTCGTGCGCGACCGGAACGAAGTCGTTGCCGTCGGCGCCGAGGCCGTGCAGGACGATGACCGCGGCGCGCGGCGACGGAGCGGTCTCGTGTTCGATCGTTTCTAGGGTCATGGCAAGTGGTGCGTGGCGCGCGGCTCGTCCGCGCACCCATACAATTTCGGCGTGACTTCGCCGCCCGCTTCCGATGCCAGCGTCGCGCGCGAATTCGTCGAGTTCGCGGTCGACGCCGGGGTGCTTCGCTTCGGGGAGTTCAAGACCAAGGCGGGGCGGCTGTCGCCGTACTTCTTCAACTCGGGCTTGTTCGACGACGGCGCCAAGCTGCTGCGCCTCGGCGAATTCTATGCGCGACGTCTGCTCGCCTCGGGCGTCGCGTTCGACATGCTGTTCGGCCCCGCGTACAAGGGCATCACCCTGGCCGCCGCGATCGCGATCGAGTTCGGCCGCCGTGGCCGCGCGGTTCCATTTGCTTTCAATCGCAAGGAAGCAAAAGATCACGGCGAGGGCGGACTTGTCGTCGGCGCACCGTTGCGGGGCCGCACGGTCATCGTCGATGATGTGATCACCGATGGCGCATCCAAGCGCGAGTCGGTCGAACTGCTTCGCCGCGAGGGAGCCGAGCCGGTCGCGGTGTTGATCGCGCTGGATCGGATGGAACGCGGCGGCGCGGGGGACAACCTCTCCGAGCGATCCGCCGTGGAAGACTTCGAACGCGAATACGCCATCCCCGTGATTCCGGTCGCGACCGTTGCCGATCTGCTCGCCTTCCTCGGGTCGAACGCCGACCCGGGTCTTGCCGCACACGCCGCGGCGGTCGAGCGCTATCGGCGGCGTTATGGCGTCTGAGCACGGCTGCTCCTTACCTCGGGTCCTCGTTGCGTCCCTCGCGCTGACGCTCGCGGGCTTACCGGCGTTCGCCCAGGAGAAGAAGCCGCGGCCGAGTTACAGCTGCGTCGTCAACGGCAAGAGGATCGTCTCGGACCGGCTGATCCCGGAGTGCAACAACACCGAGCAGCGCGAGCTGAACTCCGACGGCTCGCTGAAGCAGATCGTGAAACCGCCGATGACGCCCGACGAGCGCGAGGATGCGGAGAAGAAGGAGTTCGAGGACAAGGCCAAGATCGCCGCCTTCAACGACGCCGTCCGCCGCGACCGCAACCTGATGCAGCGCTATCCCGACGAGGCCTCGCACGACAAGGCGCGGCAGAAGGCGCTCGATGAGTTCCGCGTCTCCGAGAAGAACTCGAACGCGCGGATCGCGATCCTCCTCGACGAGAAGAAAAAGCTCGACGAGGACAAACTGTTCTACGTCAACGACAAGATCAAGAAGCCGCTGCCAAGCGCACTGAAGCAGAAGATCGACGCCAACGACGCCGCGCTGGAGGCGCAGCGCTCGATCGCACAGAACGCGCAGACCGAGCTCGGCCGGATCAATCGCAACTTCGACCTCGAGCGCGATCGCCTGCGCAAGCTCTGGGGCGGTGCCCGGGCCGGCTCGCTCGGCCCGCTGCCCGACACGCGCGCTCCGGTCGCGCCCGAGGCGGCGATCGCCGAGTCGAAGCGACCGGCGTCCTGAAGCCCGCTCGGCTCAGCCGAGCTTTTCCTTCAGCAGCGCGGCGACCGCGCCCGGGTCGGCCTTGCCCTTGCTCGCCTTCATCGCCTGGCCGACGAGTGCGTTGAACGCCTTGTCCTTGCCGGCGCGGAACTCGGCGACCGACTTCGCGTTGGCGGCGATCACCTCGTCGACGATGCGCTCGAGCTCGCCGCTGTCGGCGACTTGGCGCAGGCCGCGCGCGTCGATCAGCGCGTCGACGTCGCCGCCCTCGTCCCACAGCACGTCGAAGAGCTGGCGCGCCGCGTTGTTCGAGATCGTGCGGTCGGCGACCCGACCGATCAGCGCGGCGAGCGTCGGCGCCGGCAGCGCGATCTCGCTCGCGCCGCTCGTGTTCAACCGCCGCGCGACCTCACCCATGATCCAGTTGGCGGCGAGCTTGGGCTGGCCGCTCGCGGCCGCGACCGCCTCGAAGTAGCCCGCGACGCCGATCGTCTGCGTCATCATCGCCGCGTCGTAGGCGCTCAACCCGAGGTCGTGCTGGAAGCGCTCGGCGCGATGTCGCGGCAGCTCGGGCATCGCGGCGCGGACGCGCTCGATCCACTCGGCCGGGATCGCGAGCGGCGGCAGGTCGGGGTCGGGGAAGTAGCGGTAGTCGTGCGCGTCTTCCTTGCTGCGCATCTCGCGCGTCTCGCCGCGCTCGGGGTCGAACAGGACGGTCGCCTGGCGGACCGTGCCGCCGTCTTCGATCAGGTCGATCTGCCACTGCACCTCGGCGTCGATCGCCTGCGCCAGGAACCGGAAGCTGTTCAGGTTCTTGATCTCGCGCCGCGTCCCGAGCGGCGCGCCGGGTCGGCGCACCGAGACGTTGGCGTCGCAACGAAAGCTTCCTTCCTGCATGTTGCCGTCGCAGATGCCGAGCCAGACGACGAGCGCGTGCAGCGCGCGCGCGTACTCGACCGCCTCGGCGCTCGAGCGCAAGTCGGGCTCGCTGACGATCTCGAGCAGCGGCGTGCCGGCGCGGTTGAGGTCGATCCCCGACCAGTCGGCGTCGCCGAAGCCGTGCAGCGACTTGCCGGCGTCCTCTTCGAGGTGGGCACGCGTCAGCTGCACGCGGCGGGCAGCGTCGCCGACGAAGAACTCGACGACGCCGCCCTGGACGACCGGCGTCTCGTACTGGCTGATCTGGTAGCCCTTCGGCAGATCGGGATAGAAGTAGTTCTTGCGCGCGAAGATCGAGACCGGCGCGATCCGCGCGCCGACGGCGAGGCCGAAGCGGATGGCGCGCTCGACCGCGCCGCGATTGGCGACCGGCAGCGTTCCGGGCAGCGCGAGGTCGACCGGGGAGGCCTGGGTGTTCGCCGCCGCGCCGAATGCGGTCGATGCGCCGCTGAAGATCTTCGAGTGCGTCGAGAGCTGCGCGTGCGTCTCGATCCCGATCACGACCTCGAAGCCGCGGATCATGGCCGCCCCTCGGGAGGCGCGCGCCGGTGCCAGTCGGTCGCGCGCTGGAACGCGTGCGCCGCGTGCAGGAGCGTCCCTTCGGCGAAGTAGTTGCCGACGAGCTGCAGGCCGACCGGCATGCCGCCGGCACCGAAGCCGGCCGGGATGCTCATTCCGGGGAGGCCCGCGAGGCTGGCGGGCAGCGTGAAGATGTCGGCGAGGTAGTTGGCGACCGGATCGTCGCTCTGCGCACCGATCGGCCATGCCACGGTGGGTGCGACCGGACCGGCGATGGCGTCGCAGGTGCGAAAGCACGCCTGGAAGTCGTCGGCGATCATCCGCCGGAGCTTTTGCGCCTGCAGGTAGTAGGCGTCGTAGTAGCCGTGCGAGAGCACGTAGGTGCCGATCATGATCCGGCGCTTGACCTCGGCGCCGAAGCCTTCGCTGCGGCTCGCGCGGTAGAGCTCGCCGAGATCGGTGACGTGCTCGGCGCGGTGGCCGTAGCGGACGCCGTCGTAGCGCGACAGGTTCGACGACGCTTCCGCCGGGGCGATCAGGTAGTAGACCGGGATCGAGAGCTCGGTGCGCGGCAGCTCGACGTCGACGAGCACGGCGCCGAGCTTTCCCAGCTCGGCGAGCGCGGCGCGCAGCGCCTGCTCGACATCGCCGGCGAGCGCCGCCGGAAAGAACTCCTTCGGCAGCCCGATCCGCAAGCCCTCGAGCGGCCGCGCCGCGGTCGCGCCCGGCCGCGGCCTGGCGAGCATCGCGTGGAAGTCCTGCGCCGGCCGCTCGGCGCTCGTCGAATCGCGTGCGTCGAACCCGCTCATCGCGCCGAGCACGAGCGCGCAGTCCTCGGCGCTTCTCGCCAGCGCGCCGGCCTGGTCGAGGCTCGACGCGAACGCGATCATCCCGTAACGCGAGCAGACGCCATAGGTCGGCTTGATCCCGGTGATGCCGCAAAAGCTCGCCGGCTGGCGGATCGAGCCGCCGGTGTCGGTGCCGGTCGCCGCCGGCAGCAACCGCGCAGCGACCGCCGCCGCCGAGCCGCCCGATGAGCCGCCGGGAACGCGCGACTCGTCCCACGGGTTGAGCGTCGGGTGATACGCCGAGTTCTCGGTGCTCGAGCCCATCGCGAACTCGTCGCAGTTGAGCTTGCCGAGCGTCACCGTGCCGGCGTCGGCGAGACGGGCGACGACGGTCGCATCGAACGGGCTCCGGTAGCCCTCGAGCATGCGCGAGCCGGCGGTCGTCGGCTGCCCGCGGGTGACAAAGATGTCCTTGTGCGCGATCGGCACGCCGACCAGCGGCCCGGCGTCGCCTTCGGCACGGCGGCGATCGGCGGTGCGCGCCTGCGCGAGCGCGCCTTCGGAGTCGATCACGAGCGCGGTGCCGAGCCGCTCGTGGCCCGCGAAGCGCTCGAGCAGGTGCGCAGTCAGCTCGACGCTCGACAGCTCGCGCGCGGCGAGCGCGCGGCCGAGGTCGGCGACGCCGAGCTCGTGCAGAGCCGCGCGGCTCACTCGATCACCTTGGGGACGAGGTAGAGGCCGTCCTTGGTCAGCGGCGCGCTCGCCTGGTTGGCGTCGCGGTCGACCGCCTCGGTGACCGCATCGTCGCGCAGCCGCAGGTGCGCCTCCTGCACCGCGGCGAGCGGCGTGTAGAGCGGCTCGACGCCGCTCGTTTCAACCGCGCTCATCTGCTCGACGATGCGAAAGAAGCTGTTCAGCTGATCGAGCATGCGCGCCTGCTCGTCGGCGCCGAGATCGAGACGCGCGAGCTCGGCGATGCGGCGCACGTCCAAAGGGGTCAGGGCCATCGAGAAATAAGAGACGCTGTTCGCCTTGCAATCAAGGCTTCGAAGCCCCGCCGACGATCGAAATCGCAGGAGGCATGGGTTATTATCCTTCGCTTCATTCACGGCCCTCGCCCTCTGCGAAAGGGCTCGGCGTCCATCGATTCCTTCCCACTCGAAGCGCCTTCGGGACGCCCCCTCACAAGAACTCAATGTTCGGATCCTTTCGTCGCTATTTCTCGACGGATCTCGCGATCGACCTCGGCACCGCCAACACGTTGATCTACGTGCGCGGCAAGGGGATCGTGCTTGACGAGCCGTCGGTCGTCGCCATCCGCCACGAGGGCGGCCCCAACGGCAAGAAGTCCATCCAGGCGGTCGGCGCCGAAGCCAAGGCGATGCTCGGCAAGGTGCCGGGCAACATCGAGGCGATCCGGCCGATGAAGGACGGCGTCATCGCCGACTTCACCGTCACCGAGCAGA
>Ga0207689_10000755_pt1 | contig 31026 bp, 23 predicted proteins | sample KBSMisM52_FD_184312 | JGI IMG/M metagenome (GOLD analysis project Ga0207689, IMG submission 184312) | Miscanthus rhizosphere microbial communities from Kellogg Biological Station, Michigan, USA - KBS Miscanthus M5-2 (SPAdes) (version 2) | ecosystem: Host-associated > Plants > Roots >...
CTCGTCTGCGGGCGCGGCGAGTGCGGCGCATGCACGGTGCTGCTCGACGGCGCGCCGGCCTACTCCTGTCTCACGCTCACCGCCGCCTGCGACGGACGCGAGGTCGCGACGATCGAGGGGTTGGCGCACGACGGAACGCTTCACTCCGTGCAACGAGCCTTCATCGATCACGACGCGCTGCAGTGCGGGTTTTGTACGCCGGGACAGATCCTGGCCGCGGTCGCGCTGCTCGAACGACAGCCGCATCCGACCGAGGACGACGTCCGGCGCGGGATGAGCGGCAACCTGTGCCGGTGCGGCGCGTACCCGAAGATCGTACGCGCCGTGCTCGCCGCGGCGGAAGGAGAAAGCCACGATGGCTAAGCGTTTCGTGACGACCAAGGTCGAGGTCGAAGGACGCGAGGAGACCAAGGTCGTCGAGCTGCCGACGCGTGAGCCCGAGCCGTGGGGCGATGACGCGTCTCTGCACATCGTGGGGCGCCGCGACAAGCGGATGGACGCGCTCGAGAAGGTGAGGGGCGAGGCGGAATACACGGCGGACGTCCAGCTCCCCGGCATGCTGTACGTGGCGCTGAAGCGGGCGGGCGTCGCGGCTGGACGCATAACGTCGCTCGACCTGGGCCCCGCGCTGGCATTGCCCGGTGTGCGCGGCGCACTCACGACAGAAGACGTCCAGGGGATCAAACTCGACGGCGTTCAGCTGTTCGACCAAACGATCCATTACGCGGGCCAGCCGATCGTGGCGATCTGCGCTGACACGCTGGAGATCGCCGAGCGCGCCCTGCGAGAGATTCGCGTCGAGGTCGAGCCGCGGCCGCACGCGATCGACGCGGCGGCGGCCCTGGCCCCCGACGCCCCGCGCGTGAAACCGCACGGCAACACGCATCGCGCGTCGCCGCGCATCGTGAGCCGCGGCGATCTGGAGGCGGGGCTGCGCGAAGCGGACGTCACGATCACGCGCGAGTATCGAACGCCGGTCGCGCTGCACACGGCGCTCGAGCCGCACGGCGCGGTCGCGGCGTGGAGCGGCGAACGCGTCACGGTGTGGGAATCGACGCAGGGCATTTTCAACACGCGCGCCGATCTCGCCGAGGCGTTCGAACTGCCGTTGTCGTCGGTTCGGGTAGTCAAGAACTACATGGGCGGAGGCTTCGGTGCGAAGAACGGCGCGTCGTTCGCCGCGTATACGGCGGTGGCGCTTTCACGGAAGCTGCATCGCCCGGTGCGTTGCATCTTCGATCGTGAAGGCGAGCAGACCGATGCGGGCAATCGGACGGCGACTACCCAGCGAGTCACACTCGCCGCGCGACGCGACGGCACGCTCACCGCGATCTCGCTCGACGCGACGATTCCTCTGGGCATCGGCGGATGGCTGTCGAGCCCGGCCCGCATGTACTCGGAGATGTATCGCTGCGCCAACGTGCGGACGTCCGAGACGTTCGTGTTCACGAACACCGCGCCGATGGCATCGTTTCGCGCGCCGGGGAATGTCGAAGGCGCGTTCGGCCTCGAGTCGGCGATGGACGTTTTGGCGCGCGAGCTCGAGATCGATCCGCTCGAGCTTCGCCGTCGAAACTACGCCGACCACGATCAGGACAAGGATCGCCGGTACTCGGCCAAGCACCTCGACGAGTGCTATCGACTCGGCGCGGAGCGATTCGGCTGGTCGCGCGCGCGGTCGCGGAAGCGCGACGCGGACGCGCGAGTGCGACGCGGCGTCGGAATGGCGTCGCTCTGCTGGGGCGCCGGCGGCGGACCGCCCGCTTATGCCACGGTCCGCATCAACGGCGACGGAAGCATCGAGGTGCTCACGGGTGCGCAGGATCTGGGCACGGGCGCACGCACGGTGATGGCACAGATCGCCGCCGAAGTGCTCGGCGCCAAGCTCGAGGACGTGCGCACGGTACTCGGCGACACGGAACGCTTGCCGTTTGCATCGAATTCATGGGGATCGATCACCACCGCGTCGGTCGGACCGGCCGTGCGTGTCGCCGCTGAGGAAGCGCGCGACGCGTTGTTCGAAGCCGCGGCGGGAATGCTCGACGCCGAGCCCGGCGACCTCGAGTCGCGCGACGGCGAGATCCATGCGAAGTCGAACGACAAGTGCCTGCTCATCCGCGAAGTGTGCGAGAAGCTCGGTGATGTGATGATCATCGGCCAAGGGAGTCGCGGGCCGAATCCGGAGAAAACCGCGCTATCGGCCTTCGGGGCGCAGTTCGCGGAAGTCGAGGTTGATACTTGGACGGGGCGTGTTCGCGTGCTGCGGATTGTTTCGGCACACGATTCGGGACGCATCGTGAACCCGACGCTGGCCGAGAGTCAGCTCGAGGGTGGGATCATTCAAGGAGTCGGATACGCGTTGTTCGAGGAGCGCGTTTTGGATGCTCGCACGGGTCTGCCGCTCAACCCGACGATGCATGACTACAAGATTCCGACGGTTGCCGATGTGCCGAAGATCGACGCGTTCTTTATCGACATTCCGGACACGGTGGCGAATCACACTGGCGTGAAGGGTGTGGCGGAGCCGCCGATCATTCCGACGGCGCCGGCGATCGCGAATGCCGTGCTGGACGCGATCGGGGTGGAAATGGCGGAAATACCGTTAACACCGTGGCGGGTTTTGGGCGGCTAATGGCGGCGTGAGGTCCCGTTTGATGGAAGGTTCCTCGAGGTTTGAACGGCCGCGGGCAAACGCGGACACGCGCGGACACGCGCGGACACGACGCGGGCACGACCTCGGGATGCCAATCGCACCACGAGCCGGGATTTCTTGGGAACAGCCGCTCGGGAAGCTCTGAGTGGTTTCCTGAGCGGCGTTTCCCCCAAAAAACTCGGCTCGTGGCGATGTGGACTCTCGCGCCATCCACGTAGTGTCCGCGCGTGTCCGCGTTAGCCCGCGGCTCTTCAAAAACTCGAGGTCCCTACTAAGCGACCAGCCCCGACGCCGGCGAGACAACGCCAGAAGGGACGGTCATCGCCGCCAAGGCGGCTCGCCCTTGCGTTCCAACTCCGGATTCTCGCGAAACAGCGTAGCCGTGCGTCCAATGACTTGAACGACTTCGGCGCTAATCGCTCGCGCCAATTCGTTCGCGGCCTCTTTGACAGTGACGTCCGCTGTCTTGGTGAATTGAATCTTCACCAATTCGTGAGTTCTCAAGTCGTCGTCGAGTGACTGTCGAACGGCATCGGTGACGCCGTGATGGCCGACGTGAACGGTGGCGTTCAGGCGGTGCGCTTCAGCGCGAAGCGCGGCCCGTTCCTTGGACGACAGAGGCATGGTCCAACAATAGCAGGATCAACGTCGCGGCGTGGCGGGACCCGATTGAGTGTGGCCGCCGAGAAGCTCGAATGGATCGATCGGCTCGCCGTTCCAGTATTTGCCGTCGGCGGGCCAGCGCATCACCTGGAAATGCAGGTGCGGGGTGTTCTTCGGTGCGTTCCCGGTCGTGCCGACGAAGCCGAGCGTGTCACCCTTCGAGATCGACTTCCCCGTCACCATCGCCTCGTTGTATCGCTCCATATGAGCGTAGTAGTACACGATCCGCTGCTCGGGATCGACCGTGTACATCGAGATGCCGCCGAGAGGGCTCGTCGTCATGCGGACGATGCGTCCGTCGTCCGCCGACAGGATCGGCGTGCCGCGCGGGGCGAGGATGTCGATGGCGCGGTGAACGCGCTCACCGTCGCGCGGGTCGTTGAACGAATCCTCGACGCGCGCCATGTCCGCGCCGGCGACCGGCACGAGCATCTGACGGGACCGCAGATACTCGACGTCGGCAGATGCGCTGGTTGAGATGATCATGAGCGGAAGCCGGTTCGAAGATGCCGGCGACTCGGCGACTCGGCGACTCGGCGACTCGGCGGCTCGGCCCGACGATTCGGCAGGCTTTGGCTCCGCGGTAAGCGGCTCCGGGTAGTACAGCACCGGGCGCGCGCACGCTGTGCTCGCCAGAATCACCGAAAGCCAGAGTCGTGAGGCGGATCGCATCAGACGATTGACGACTCGAACCACATAAGGTTGCGTGCCCGCCGACGATCACGCGGAGATCCGACTTGGCAAATGCGTCGTACATCCCCCTGACCACCTTCACTCAGGAGGATGCACGACATGTCGTGGAAGCGCGATTTCCCAATGGCGTCGGTACTGGCCGTTGCGACCGTCGCCTTCACCATTCGCACCGCAAAAGCCGAGCTCAGGGATCTCGTAACGAAGGTCGCGCCGGCTTCGTCGCGCATCGCGACGCGGCGAAGAACCTGCTCGACAAGAAGATCAGCGACTGACCAGTCGTTTGCTCAACCCGACGCGCGAGACCAGCGCTTCGAAGCGCGGGTCGGCGCGGACGGGATCGAAGAAGCTCTCGAGCATCGACTCGCTCGAGAAGAAAGGATCGTGAATCGAGGCCGCGCGCTCGAGCAGTGTGAGCGCGCGGCTTTTGTCGCCGAGGCCCATGTAGATCCGCGCCGCCGCCGCGGCCGCGCCGGCCTTTTTCCCGACCGACGACTCGAGGTCAGTGGCGATCTTCGTCGCCTGCGTCGTCTTTCCCGACTTGGCGTAGGCGTATCCCAGGAGGCCGAGGGCCGACGTCGAGGACTCGCTCAACTGAACCGCGGCTTCCAGCTCCTGGATCGATTCGGGAATGCGGTTGGCTTCGAGGTAGACACCGCCGAGCATGAAGCGGCTGACGACGAGGGTTGAATCGAGCTCCACCGCGCGACGTGCCGCGGCGATCGCGGCGTCGTACTGTCGACCCGCGGCGAGTGACAACCCGTAAGACCCGAAGATAATCGGCGATAGCGGATCGAGCTCGGTCGCCCTCTTCAGCTGAGCCTGCGCCTGTGGCGCGCGTCCGTCGAGCAGGAGCAGCTCGCCGTACCATTGATGCGCCGACGCCGAGCCGGGATCGAGTTTGAGCGAGCGCTCATAATCATGCTCCGCCTCGGCCCACTGCCAATTCGCCTGCAAAATCGCGCCACGCGACGCGAACGCTTCGGAAAGCGAGCTGTCGAGGGACACCGCTCGATTGATCGCGGCAAGAGCGAGCGGCATGACAGAGTCCGCGCGCACGTTCGCGTAGAGCGGCAGGAGGGCGTAGACATTGGCGATGCCGGCGTACGAGCGCGCAAAGCTCGTATCCTTCTTCGCCGCCTGCTCGAAGTACTCGAGCGCGCGCCGCAGCGAAGTTTCGCCGCGTTTGTTGAAGAAGAACATGCCGCGGAGATACAGGTCGTACGCCTCCAGATTGGCGGTCCCGCGAGGAGCGGCCGAGGCGGGAGGCGGCGCGGCGGCGACCGTGGTGGCCGCCGGTGTCGGCGCGGATGCGGTACTCCCGGACAGCTCCGGCGAGACCGCCGCGACGATCGCCGACGAGATCTCGTCCTGCATCTTGAACACGTCCTTGGACTCGCGCTCGAACATGTCGGACCAGACGGTGAATCCGTCCGTCGTATTCACCAGGCGCGCCGTGACGCGCATGCGCCCGCGATCACGCTGGACTGTGCCGACGAGCACCATGTTCACGCCGAGTGCCTTGCCGCGGTCCACGGGGCTCGCAGCCTGATCGCTCGGCCCACTCTCGTTACCGGCGGCAACACGCACGCCGGGAATCCGGCTCAACGCGTTCGTGAGTTCGGCGGTCATCCCGGCGGCGAAGTACGCGTCGCTCGTGTCGCGGCTGATGTTGACGAGCGGAATCACCGCGATCGACCGGCTGGTGGTCGCGGCCGCCCCCGGCGCAGCGGCAGTCGTCGGGGGCGCGTGCCGATTCGAAAAGATCGCGCCTCCAGCGGCGACCGAGGCGAGAATTCCCGCACCGGCGAGCGCCCACAGCACACGTCGCGGTTGCTGCGTTCTGGGCTGTGGAGCGGAGACGAAAGTCCCGCTTACGACAGCGGGATCCTCGAGAAGCCGCGTTACCTCCGCAGCGGTCTTGGGGCGCTTCGCCGGCTCCTTCTCGAGGAGTCGCATGATGAGCGTGGCGAGCGCTTCGGGCACGTCGTACCGGCGCGATGCGATCGGCGGCGGTAGTTCCGTGAGCTGCGCGGCGAGCAGCTGCTGCGGAGCGCGGCCGTGGAATGGCGGCGTGCCGACGAGCATCTCGTAGCCGACAATCCCGAGCGCATACAAGTCCGCGCGGTGATCCATGGCCGGATCGCCGGCAGCCTGCTCGGGCGCCATGTAGGCCGGCGTCCCGATAGACGTCCCGACCATCGTGATCGTGCCGGTTTTCGTCGTCGACTGCTGCTTGCCCTCGCGCGATGCCGACAAGGCCTTGGCGACACCGAAGTCGGTGACCGTCGCCGAGCCGCCGGAGAGGAGGATGTTGTCCGGTTTGATGTCGCGGTGAATCACCCCGCGATTGTGCGCGTAGGCGAGGGCGCGCGAAACGTCCTTGAGAATGCTCACCGCTTCGCGGACGGAGAGCGGGCCGCGGGCAAGGCGGACTCGCACCGACTCGCCTTCGACGAACGGCATGATGAAGAACGGAAGGCGAGTCGCGCCGTCGCCGTCGTTCGGCGTCGTCTCGCCGGAGCTGAGCACCGGCACGATGTGCGGGTGCTGGAGCGCCGCCGAAAGCATGATCTCGCGCTTGAAGCGGTCGACGGAGACGGTGGCCGCGAGCTCGTAGGGCAGCACTTTGACTACGACGGACCGGCCGAGCGTGTTGTCGCGCGCGACGAACACCGTGGACATGCCCCCGCCGCCTAGCTCGCGCTCGACGGTGTAGCCAGATCCCAGTGTACGCTGGAGCTCGTCTCGAAGAATGGTCACGTCGTATGCGCGAAGACAGCAGAACGGCCCAATTTAGGCCTGCTCAACACTTGAGACACTGGCTCCCAGGTCAAGGTTGCGTTTCGTATGCAATTCTTACGTAACGCGAACGGTGCAGGGTTCGCGGACACCGCTCCCATGCGGAACCTGGTCCGGCTACATTCCCGCCCATGGCAAACCATGTCGACCGGTATGTCCCCGCGCAGACAAACGGCGGTTGGGGAGTCGCCAGCGGAGTGATTCTGCTCGCGGTCATCTGCATCGCGACGGCCACTTACGTTCACAAGCAGACCTATCGGCATCCGACGGACCCGACCTGGCACGGAAAGGGTTCGGGTGACGGCGCACCGGCCGCGACGACCGGAGCCGAGCACGAACGCTGATCGCTCCGCGAGTGAATTTGGGGATGGCGGGACCGACCGGTCCCGCCTTTTTTATTTCAACTCGTACCAAAATCTTCGAATTGGGGTCAGACCCCATCTTGACGGTTTTGAGGGCCCGGGCGAGACCGCGCTTCGACTCGTACCAAAAACGACGAATTGGGGTCAGACCCCATTTGGGAGTTAGGATGACGGTCCCGTTCGTTTATCAGCGCGCGGAGTCGGTGGAGGATGCGGTCGTACGATTGGCGGAGCCGCGCACGCTACCGATGGGTGGCGGGACGGATCTGCTCGTCACGATCGACGAGGGGATCTACGCCCCGGCGGCCGTCGTCGACCTGCGCGCTGTTCCGGCAAGCGACAGCGTCGAACTTCGCGAGGACGGGACGCTCCGAATCGGCGCATCAGCGCGGATCGAGCACCTGGCGAACCATCCGCTCATTCGCGAGCGATACGGCGCGTTGGCCGAGGCATGTTCGGTCGTCGCGACGCCAGCCCTGCGCGAGATGGGAACACTCGGCGGAAACCTGTGCCAGCGGCCGCGTTGCTGGTATTTCCGCAGAGGCGTCGCGTGCCATAAGAACGGCGGCGACAGCTGTCCCGCGCGCGAGGGTGAGAACCAGTATCTGGCGATTCTCGACGGCGGGCCGTGTTACATCGTGCATCCGTCCGACCCCGCAGTCGCGTTGACGGCGCTGGAAGCCGAGGTCGAGATTCGGTCCGCCAAGGGCGAGCGGGTCGTGGCAATCGAAGACTTCTACCTCCTTCCGCGCGAGCGCCTGGATCACGAGACCGTTCTGCGGCCGGGAGAGGTCGTGACGGCGGTTCTGTTGCCAGCGGCCGCCGCAGGCGGAGTTCAGCGGTACCACAAGCTGATGCAGCGCGAGGCGTGGGACTTCGCCCTGGTCAGCATCGCGGGCTGTCGCCGCCCGAACGGTGACGTTCGGATGGTTCTCGGCGGGGTGGCGCCGCGACCATGGCGGGTGAACTCGTCGGTAGAGGAGGACGTGGCCTCGGGCGGACTGGACGAGGACACGATCGCGACGCTGGCCGAGCGGGCGTTGTACGACGCCGAGCCGCTGTCGAAGAACGGGTACAAAGTGCAGTTGGCGGGGGCGCTGCTCAGAGAGATGATGGTCCTGCTGTCCTCCTGAGCTGGGCGCCCGAGGATGACGGCCAGCCTACCCTGCGCCAGGAAACCCGACTAATTTTATCGTGTTAGATGACCCCGCCTGACGCACCGGCGGAGCGCGCGATGGCGAGCGCGGCCCACTGAGGCCACAAATGCTTCATAGAAAAGGACTTGCGCCGTGCCTTCCGGTACGGCGCTCGCGGTCTCCGGGGGGGGCGGCTTGGTCAAAGCGGCAGCGAACATTTCGCTAGCAGGTTGAACGGGAGCGAGTTTTCATGAGCAGTTCGATCGAATCACTGATCAGTCGAGAATACCCCGCCGGGTTCGTGACCGACATCGAGTCGGACACGCTGCCGCCGGGGTTGAGCGAGGACGTCGTCCGCGCGATTTCGGCGAAAAAGAATGAACCGCAATTCATGGTCGAGTGGCGGCTCAAGGCGTATCGGCGCTGGCTGACGATGAAAGAGCCGCACTGGCCTAACGTCACCTACGGGCCGATCGACTATCAGGGCGTGAGCTATTACTCGGCCCCGAAAACGAAGAAGCCACTCGGCAGCCTCGACGAAGTCGATCCCGAGCTGCTGTCGACATACGAGAAGCTCGGCATTCCGCTGCACGAGCAGAAAATGCTCGCCGGCGTCGCGGTCGACGCGATCTTCGACTCGGTGTCCGTCGGGACGACGATGCGCGAGGAGCTGTCGAAGCTCGGCATCATCTTCTGCTCGTTCGGTGAAGCGCTGCGCGAGCATCCAGATCTCGTCCAGAAGTATCTTGGCTCTGTCGTTCCGTACAGCGACAACTTCTTCGCCGCGTTGAACAGCGCGGTGTTTTCCGACGGCTCGTTCGTGTACGTGCCGAAAGGCGTGCGCTGCCCTGTCGAGCTCTCTACGTACTTCCGCATCAACTCGGCGGACACCGGCCAGTTCGAGCGAACGCTGATCGTCGCCGACGAGGGCGCGTACGTGAGCTACCTCGAGGGCTGCACGGCGCCGAAGCGCAGCACGAATCAGCTGCACGCCGCCGTAGTGGAGCTCGTCGCGCTGCGCGGCGCGACGATCAAGTATTCCACCGTTCAGAACTGGTACGCCGGCGACAAGGAAGGACGCGGCGGCATCTACAACTTCGTGACGAAGCGCGGCAAGGCAGCCGAGAACGCGAAGATCTCGTGGACGCAGGTGGAGACGGGATCGGCGATCACGTGGAAGTACCCGAGCGTAATTCTCCAGGGCGACAACGCGATCGGCGAGTTTTACAGCGTCGCCGTCGTGAACAACAAGCAGCAAGCCGACACGGGCACGAAGATGATCCACATCGGCCGCAACACGAGGTCGACGATCGTGTCGAAGGGCATCTCGGCCGGCGAGGGCAACAACTCGTATCGCGGCAAGGTGCAGGTCCTGCCCAAGGCGGCGGGCGCGCGGAATTACACCCAGTGCGACTCGATGCTCGTCGGCAATCGCTGCGGCGCGCACACGTTCCCCTACATCGAAGTCGGCAACAACAGCGCGATCGTCGAGCACGAAGCGTCGACGTCGAAGATCGGTGAAGACCAGATCTTCTACTTGAAGCAGCGCGGCCTGTCGGCCGAGCAAGCGGTGTCGATGATCGTGAGCGGTTTCTGCAAGGAAGTGTTCAAGGAACTGCCGATGGAGTTTGCGCTGGAAGCTCAGGCGCTGCTGGGGATAACGCTCGAGGGAAGTGTTGGTTGATTGGCGTCGGTGAGGACTAATCGCGATCTCGTTTGAACTTTGCACTTTCGGTCCCAGGTCCCAGGTCTCTGGTCTCAGGTGTAACTGCGGTTGCGCCGTTAAATCCTGAGACCTGGGACCCGGGACCTGAGACCTAAAAAATCGGATATGCCACTTCTCGTTATTAAAGACCTACACGCCAACGTTGGCGACAAACCGATCCTCAAGGGTCTCTCCCTCACCGTCGACACCGGCTCCGTTCACGCCGTCATGGGCCCGAACGGCTCGGGCAAGAGCACGCTCGCGCAGGTGTTGGCGGGGAATCCGGCGTATGAAGTCACTGGCGGCTCGATCGAGTACGACGGGCGGGATTTGCTCGAGATGCAGCCGGAGGAGCGGGCACAGGCGGGGATGTTCCTGGCGTTCCAGTATCCCGTCGAAATCCCCGGGGTGTCGAACGCGTACTTCCTGCGCGCGGCGTACAATGAAATCCGGAAGGCGCGAGGGCACGAGGAAGTCGATCCGCTCGAGTTCGCGGACCTGATGGAAGAGAAGCTCCAGCTCGTCGACATGGACTCGTCGATGCTCAACCGGTCGGTGAACACGGGCTTTTCGGGCGGCGAGAAGAAGCGGAACGAGATTCTGCAAATGGCCGTCCTCGAGCCGCGGCTCGCGATCCTCGACGAAACGGATTCGGGGCTCGACATCGACGCGTTGCGCGTGGTCGCCGACGGCGTGAACAAGCTGAAGCGGCCGGACAACGCGACGATCGTCGTGACGCACTATCAGCGGCTGCTCAACTACATCGTGCCCGACTTCGTTCACGTGCTGGTCAATGGCCGCATCGCGAAGTCCGGCGGGAAGGATCTCGCGCTCGAGCTCGAGGAAAAGGGATACGACTGGGTGAGCGAGCCGGCGGGAGCCGCGGCGTGACGAGCCCCGTCGTGACCGGCGCGGTCGAATCGTACGTCGCGGCGTTCGAAGAGTTGACGTCGGCGGTCGCCGTTCCGGACGGCGTTCAGTCGATGAGACGCGCGGCGTTCGAGCGATTTGCTACCCTCGGGCTGCCGACGACCAAGAATGAAGATTGGCACTTTACCAGTGTCGCGCCGATCGCCGAGCACGAGTTCACGTTGCTGACGGCGAAGAGCGGCGACGTGAAGCGCGCCGATCTCGAGCGCTTCATGTTCGGCGCCGCAGGGTGGTACACCATGGTGTTCGTGAACGGCCGATTTACGCCCGAGCTCTCCGACATCGCGACGCTTCCGCGCGGTGTGAAGATCCGTGACCTGGCGAGCGCGTGGGCCAAGCCCACGGCGAGCGTGGAGCACATCGGGCGGCTGTCGAGCTACGACAACGCCGCGTTCACGGCGCTCAATACCGCGTTCATGCACGACGGCGCGGTCGTCGAGATCGCGAAAGACGTGGAGATCGACCGGCCGGTTCATTTGCTCTACGTGACTGACGCTGTTGCCGCGAAGGCGATGATGCACCCGCGGAACCTCGTCCTGGTCGGGCGCAACGCGCGCGCGACGCTGATCGAGAGCTATGTCTCGACGAGCGACGCGATGTATCTCGTCAACGCGGTGACCGAGGTATCGGTCGGCGAGGGCGCGACGCTCCGGCACTACAAGATCCAGCGTGAGGGCCGGCGGGCTTTTCACGTAGGAACGATCGAAGCGCATCAGGCGCGCGACTCGCACTACGTGTCGTTCTCACTCGCCACGGGCGCCGAGTTGTCGCGCACGAATGTCTACACGACGCTGGACGGCGAGGGGTGCGGGGCGACGCTGAACGGTCTCTACATGCTCGACGGAGAGCAGATCTGCGATCACCAGACGCAGATCATCCACGCCCAGCCGAACTGTTTCAGCCGTGAGCTCTACAAGGGCGTGCTCGACGACCGGTCGCACGGCGTGTTCAACGGCAAAGTGTACGTGCATCCGATCGCGCAGAAGACGGACGGCAAGCAGACGAACAAGACGCTGCTGCTCTCCGACACGGCGCATATGGACACGAAGCCGCAGCTCGAGATCTTCGCGGACGACGTCAAGTGCACGCACGGCGCGACGGTCGGACAGATCGACCAGACCGCGTTGTTCTACTTGAAGAGCCGCGGGATCGATCGGGCACTAGCGCGACGGCTGCTGACTTATGCGTTCGCCGCTGACGTGCTGGAGACGATCGAGGTTGAAGCGGTCCGGGAAGAGCTGGAGAAGATGACGCTGGAACGGTTCGTTTGATTGTCATCCTCCGGACGCTTCAGCGCCCGGAGGATCTATTGTGAGCGCGCTTTGAGCCGGCAACCGGTGAGGGAAAGTAGATCCTACGCTCGCTGCGCTCGCGCAGGATGACAGCTGATGACGACAGAAGCTCTGTACCAAGAACTGATCCTCGAACACAACCGAAAGCCGCGAAACTTTCGGGAGATGGAGAACGCGGACCGGAAGATCGAGGGTCGGAATCCGCTCTGTGGCGACGCGCTCACGCTCTGGGTCAAGATGGATGGCGACTCGATCGCCGACGTCAGCTTCAAGGGACAGGGCTGCGCGATCTCGAAAGCGTCGGCGTCGCTGATGACGACGGCCGTCAAGGGCAAAACGCGCGACGAAGCGGATCAGTTGTTCGGCAAGTTTCATGATCTCGTGCTCGGCACGCTGCCCGAGAGCGAGCAAGCGTCGCTCGGGTCGCTGCGCGCCCTCGGCGGTGTGTCCCGGTTTCCGTTGCGGGTGAAGTGCGCGAGTCTCGCCTGGCACGCGCTCCGCGCCGCGCTCGAACAGGGGGACGACGAGATCTCCACCGAGCGTGAAGGGCCCGAACCGCCGCCGCTGGAGGGCGCATGATCGTCGATCGCGCCGATTTCCCGCTGCTCGCGACGCAGCCGGATCTTCACTACCTGGACTCCGCGGCCACGTCACAAAAGCCACGCGTCGTGCTCGACGCGATGATGGACTACTACACGCACGACAACGCTAACCCGCATCGCGGCGCGTACGCGCTGTCGGCGCGCGCCACCGAGCGCTACCACCGGGCACGCGAGCGCATCGCGCGGTTCGTCGGCGTACGCGACATCGATCGCCTCATCTTCACACGCGGAACCACGGAGTCGCTCAATCTCGTTGCCGCATCGTGGGGACGGCCGAACGTCGGCCGCGGCGACGAGATCGTGGTCACGGGGCTCGAGCATCACGCGAACTTCGTCCCCTGGCAGCAGGTGGCGAACGAAGCCGGAGCCAAGCTCGTGATCTGCCGCCTGACGGCGGACGGTCGTGTGGACGTCGATCACTTTCGGTCGCTCGTCAACGCGCGAACGAAAATCGTCGCGTTCAGCCACGTCTCGAACGCGCTGGGCACGATCAATCCGGTGGCGGAGCTCAGCGCCATCGCCCGGCGGGTCGGCGCGGTCGTCGTCGTGGACGGCGCTCAGGCCGCCCCGCATCTGCCGCTCGTTCTGGATGATCTCGACGTCGACTTTTACGCGTTCAGCGGCCACAAGATGCTCGGGCCAATGGGTTCCGGCGTGCTAGTCGGCCGGCGCGAGCTGCTCGAGGCGATGCCGCCATATCAGACGGGCGGCGACATGATCGAGTTCGTCGGCGACGAGCGAAGCAGCTGGAACGTGTTGCCGCACAAGTTCGAGGCCGGGACGCCGAACGTCGGCGACGCCGTGGGATTGGCCGCGGCCTGCGACTATCTGGATCGGATCGGCATGGACGCCGTCCGCCGGCACGAGCAGATGATCACGACGCTGGCCAGCGAGCGGCTCGCCGCGGTGTCCGGCGTGCGGATCTACGGACCGCCGCCGGCCGAGCGAAGCGGCGTGGTGAGCTTCACCGTCGGGGACATCCACGCGCACGATCTGGCGACGATTCTCGACGAGAGCGGCGTCTGCATCCGCGCCGGACATCATTGCGCGCAACCGCTGATGCGCCGGCTCAACGTTCCGGCGACGGCGCGGGCGTCCTTCTACCTCTACAGTGATGAATCGGACGTCGACGCCCTCGTGGCGGGAGTCGAACATGCGCGTGAGGTATTTGGTTAGGGGGGCGATGGGCGATGGGCGATGGGCGATGGGCGATGGGCGAGGGGCGATGCATCGTCACGGCTGTAACAGGGGCTTCACAGGAGTGGCGGGCGGGCGTCTATTGAACGTCCCATGCATCGCTGGTGCTTTTCAGCCCTTGCACTGATCGCCGCCTGCGGCCATGAGCCCGCGCCGGTGGAGCGTCCACTCATCGACGAGGCGCCTCCACCGCCACCGGCCGCCGAGCAGTCGCGGTTCAGTGTGCCGCTCGAGTACGACTTCACGTCGATTCTGCGCATCGTCGAGCGCGCGGTGCCGCTCAAGTTCGGGTCGATCGACTCCGTTCACCAAGTGGGCGACGACACGCGGCGGCATTTCGCGTTCGAGGCGGAGCGCGGGCCGTTCACGGCGTTCGCGCAGGGGAATCTCGTGCACCTCGAGGCGACGCTGGCCTACGCGGTGCGGGGCTTCTACAAGCCGGTCATCGGGCCGACGCTGAGCGCCGGGTGTGGCGGCCGCATCGACCAGCGTCCGCGCATCGTCGTGGAGCTGGCAACGCCGCTGACGCTGACAACGAACTGGCATCTCGGATCGCAGGCGCGTCTCGTCCGCATCGCGCCGGCATCCGAAGAGCAGCGCGATCACTGCGACGTGAGCTTGCTGCGACGCGATATCACGCCACGGGTGATCGAGGCCGCGACAAGCGGAATCACAGGCCATCTGGCCGACATCGACAAGAAGATCGGCGAGATCGACCTGCAGAAGCGCTTCGCCGAATGGTGGCAGCTGCTCGAGCGTCCGATCCGTCTCACCGACGGCGTGTGGCTTCTGCTCGGACCGGAGCAGCTTGCTATGGGCCGAGTTCGTGGGACGGGACGCGTCCTGCGCGTGCCGGTGACGCTCGCCGCGCATCCCCGCATCGTCACGGTCGCCGTGGCCGACACGCCGCACGTTGACACGATCGCGCTCCCGGCGCTCGGCCGCGATTCGTCCGCAGGCGGCTTTCAGATCGCGATGGACGGGCTGATCGACTATCGCACCGCGTCAACGGCGATCGGTAAGGCGCTCGTCGGCCGCAAATTCTCGCAGTCGGGGAAGAGCGTCACCGTCGACGCGGCCCTGCTGACACCCGCGGCTCGTGGGCGCTTGGCGTTGAGCATCACCTTCAGCGGCGATGCCAAGGGAACGCTGCGCTTCCTCGGTGGACCGACCTACGATGCAAAGCGCAGAGAGGTGACCGTTCCCGATCTCGACTATGATCTCGCGACGGACAACCAACTCATCAACACCTACGCATGGCTCAAGTCCGATGATCTGCGCGCGATGTTTCGAGAGCGCGCGCATGTGCCCGTCGCGCAGGCGATCGAGCGCGGCAAATCACTCTTGCTCGCCGGTCTCAATCGCAAGGTCGGCAGCGCAATGACGCTCTCGGCGACCGTCGATTCGGTCGCCGTGCGGGGCATCTTCGTTACGCGGAGCGGAATCGTCGTGCGCGGCCTCGCCGCCGGACAAGCCGGCGTCGTCGTTCGCCAGCGCTAAGCCGCGCACGACAACCGAGTTACTTCTTGCGGCGTTTTTCCGCGGCGGACTTCGCCCGGCTCCGCGCGGCGCGCGACGGCGGTTCGCTCAACCGCGCATCTCCAGCCGATTTGGACGCGGCACCTTTGGTCGGCCGCCGGGCGCCTTTTTTCGCTTCGGTCTGCGCGAACTCTTCCTTAGCCCGATCGAGAAGCTCGGGCGCCTCGCGCTCGCCTTTGCGGTTCGCGCCGCCCGATTCGGGGCGGTCCATTTGGAAAAAGTTCGAGGGCTTGTGTCCCATGGATCGCGTCTCCGAGCTCAGCTGGTTGTGTGCACACGGATTCTTGCACGGCTGTGCCGCCCGAGCATTTGCTCCGAATGCAGGTGTCGAACCAGTCACGCTCAGAGGCGGCTGGTTCACGGAACCGAGCGAGCGGAGCCCGGCAGTCCGGTCCGCGAGCCCTCGGCGCACGGAGCCCTCGGGCCGGCTACTTCGCGATTCGCTTTAAAAAGTCGTAGGTGAAATCGAGCGCGTCGTCGAACGACGAGACGAGGATGCGTTCGTCCTTGCCGTGCGCGCGAATGTCGCCGGTTTCGATAAAGATTCCGCTGAACGCGTAGACCGGGACGCCGGCATTGCGGAGAAAAAGGCCGTCGGTGGCGCCGGTTTCCATGTACGGCGCGATCGGCACTGTGCCCCATGTCGCTTTGACCGATGCTTCGACGGCGCTGAAAACGTCGGGCCGAAGTGGCGATGCAGGGCTGGGCCGCGCCGTGTCGACGGGAGCGAGGTGGACCGAGGTGTCGTTGATCGCTCGCACTAACGCACGCTCGACGCCCGCCGGGTCGTCGCCGGGGAGCATGCGGCAGTTCACCAACGCGCGGGCCGTCTGCGGAAGCGCATTCGGGGCGTGGCCGCCTTCGAGCATCGTTGCGACACACGTCGTGCGAAGGAGCGAGTTGTAGAGCGGCGTCTTGCTCAGACGCGCGATCGCGGCCGGATCGGTCTTGCCGCCGGCGACAGAACGCATATCCGCCGCCACAGGCGGTGTGGCCGTCGCGGCAGCCTTCGCGAAGTACGCGCGCACGACATCGTTCGGTTTGGCTGGAAAGTCATAGGCCCCGACGCGCTCCAGGGCGCGGGCCAGCGCATAGATCGCGTTGTCCTTGCGCGGCAGCGAACTGTGGCCTCCGGGATTCGTCGCTGTGATCTCGACGGAATGGTAGACCTTTTCGGCCGCTTGAACGTCGAACAGCGTGTGCTTGCCCTTTTCCAGCTCGCCGCCGCCGGCGTCGACATTGATCACGTAGTCGGCGTCGATCAGATCGCGCTTGTTCTTGAGCAACCAGTCTACGCCGTTGTACGGCATGCCTCCTTCTTCACCGGCCGTCAGCGCGAGGATGAGATCGCGATCGGGGACGATCTTCTCCTGCTTCATACGAAGCAGCGCCGCGACAAGCGTGGCCGCCCCGCCCTTCACGTCTTGCGTACCGCGGCCGTAAAGGTAGCCGTCCTGCTCGGTGAGCTTGAACGGATCGAACGTCCAGTCGGTTCGCTTGGCTTCGACGACGTCGAGGTGCGCGAGGAGCAGGACCGCTTTCTTCGCACCAGAGCCGCGATAGCGAACGACCAGGTTTCTGTTCTTCGGTGTCGGACCCACCACCTGAACGTCGGCCTCGGCAAAACCCGCGTCCTTGAAACGAACCTGTAGCTGTTCGGCGATCGTCGTGGTATTGCCGGAAGACGCCGTGGTGTTTGTCTCGATCATCTCGCGAAGGATCGCGCGACCGAGCTGGTGGTACGCCGAGGGCTGCTGGGATCCAAGTCGTGTCGCGACGGCGAACAGCAGCAGCGTTTTGAATGTTCTCATGGCTGGACTTGATGGATTCCGGCCAGCGCGGTGACGAGGAGTAACGCCCACTGCGGTCCGAGCCAGCCATTCTGGCCGTCATCATACGTCTCGCCGAGCGAATGGGCGCCGTCGCCCTTCCCGCCGCCGCCGAGCCGGATGCCGGGGACGCCGAGGCTGATCGGAATATTCGCGTCGGTGCTCGACGCTCCTGTCGTCGCGGTGAAGCCGAGCAATTTGCCGGCGGAGATCGCCGCCTGTACGATCCGGGCGCTGTCGGCCTGGCCGCCCGTGGGTCGAATGCCCATCGTGTCCACGACGAGCGTCAGCTTGGCGGTGGCAGCACGCGGGCCCGTCCATCGCGCGTTCTCCGCGGCGAGTGCGTCGCGCAGGATCTTCTGCACTTTGGCGTCGACGGCAGCGAGCGACGCGGCGTCCTCGGAGCGCATATCGACTTCCATCGACGCGTCGCCGGAGATCGAATTGACCGACGTGCCTCCCTGAATGATGCCGACGTTGAACGTCGTTTTCGGCGTAGTCGGAACTTGAATGTCGGAGATGGCGGAAATCGCGCGGCCGAGTGCATGGATCGGATTCGGGATGCCGAACGCGCCGTAGCTGTGGCCCCCCGGTCCCTTGTAGCTGACACGGTAGCGATGGCTGCCCACGGCGCGGCTGGCGATATCAAGCCCGGTGCCGTCGACGGAGATGAAGTAGTCGATCTTCCCCTTCAATTCCTTGGCGAACAAGTAGCGCGTGCCGCGCAGATTCCCCGGCCCTTCCTCACCGACGTTGCCGATGAAATAGATCGTGCCGTTCGTCTGGATTCCCGTTTTCTCGAAGGCGCGAGCGACAGCCAGAACCACGGCGAGGCCGCGGTCGTCGTCGCCGATGCCCGGCGCGCTCAGCTTCGTGCCATCGCGCTTCACCGCGACGTTCGTCCCCTCCGGGAAAACGGTGTCGAGATGTCCGGCGATGACCACGGTCGGTCCGTTCCCCGCTCCGCGTCGCTCGGCGATGACGTTGCCGATCGAATCGATGCGAACGTTCCGTAGACCGATCGCCTCGAGCCGTTTCTTGTACTCCGCGGCGCGTGCCGATTCCTTGAACGGCGGCGATGGAATCTGCGTCAGCTCGATCTGCTGCTGGACGGTCCACGCGTTGTCGGCCTTGAGCAGATCGAGCGCGGCGCGCACCTTCGCGGTCGGGGTGGGTATAGTTTGCTGCGCACAGAGCGGCGCGGCGAGCAGGATGAGCGCCGCGGAGAGGTTTGATCGAATCGGCATGCGCACAACGTTACCGCCGATCCCGCCGACGGTGAAGGCGTCCGGTTTTTTCAGGCCTTCGCTGCTGCCTCTGCCGAGGTGATTACCGGAATCACCTCGAAGTCCACGAGGTCGGACCAGGCGGCGATCCATTCATCGAGCAACGCGCGATCGTCGCACTTCATGACCTGGTAGCAGTCGGCGAGATCGCGCGTGACCCAACTGTTGACGTACTCGAGGCCGGCCGGCGCGAGGCGGCCCCGCTCGCGAAACCGGGCGTACACGGGCGCCGCATCGCCGTTCTTGAAGTGTTCGATGATCATGTAGAGCATGCCGCGAAAGCTGCGCGCGGCTGGACTGACGCGCTACAGCGACTTGAGGTACTCGATCAAGTCCGCCTTCTGTTGCGCGGTGAGATGCAGCGCGAAGAGCTGGTCATAGTGATCGACGACGGCGGCGAGCGTCGCCGCGCTACCGTCGTGGAAGTACGGCGCGTGCTGGAACAAGGCGCGCAACGGCGTCGTGCGATACTTCCCGGTGACACTTCGCAGCGCGTACGCCGGATTCTGTCCGACCTCGGCGGGTGAATGGAGGATGCCCTGATTCACGTCGGTGAAGAGATCACCGGCGTGGCAGGACGAACAGCGCGCGGTGCCGTCGAATAGCGCTTTTCCGCGGGCTGCTGCCGTCGCGTCGAACGTTCCGGCGAGCGGCTTCGGTGCGGCCAGGCTGAGTTGGTACGCGAGCAGCGCCGGCAGGAGCGGCGTCACGACGTCGGGCGACTTCGTGATGTTGATATTCAGCCGCGAATCACGAAACGAACCCTGGCCGTGCATCTGCGTCACGGCGACGTACGCGTTCCAGTATGAGACGGTGTCGTCGCCGGTGTAGATCTCGCGCCGAACGCCATTGAGTCCGTACGCCGGCGGGATGACCGCGGGGAGATTCTTCCCATCGAAGTTCGTCCGCGGATCGTACTTGCCCGGTCCCCAGGAGTTCAGAATCGCTTTGAGTGCGGCGGGGATCGCCGGCGACAGCGCGACGATTGCGCCTACGTTGAGATCGTGGTTCGGATACCCGTCGAGGCGGTGGCCGATTCCCGGCGCGAATGAGTTGTCCACCGTCGAATGACACAGCGCGCAGGTGATACCCAAGCGCACGAGCGTGTCGCGACCGTTCACCGTTTGCACGGTGCCTTTGAGCCCGACCACCGCGCCGAGCTTGAGCAGAGTCACCGTGGTGGCCGGCGAGGTGAGATCCACCTTTCCGCCCGCGATCGCGTCCCGAACTGCCTGCGGGATGGTGTCGATGTCGACCTTGAGCCCGACGGCCAGAGCCGTGGCCGGACTGACGGCCGCTTGCACGACCTCGTGCATCCGCGCAGTGTCGGTCCAGAAGCGCTCGTCCTCGAAGGTGTTGAATCGAAAGACATCCCTGCCCTGCGCGACGAGAGCCGGGTCGAGGGAGATCTTTTCGTCGGGAGTGGTCGAGGTCGCGTGGTCGCAAGCCACCACGGCTGCGGCGGTTAGCGTCACCATGATCCGAGATGCCAGCTGCATGAGACGACTCCGGATAATATGTCAAGTAATTAATTGACATATTGCTAGAATCGTTCCCGCCGCGCAAGTCATGTCGATCAAGGAACTACGATTCCGGCTGGAGGGCCGACGGGAGCGGGCGGAGGCTCGAGACGAGCACGCCGGTGATGACGAGCGCGGCCGCCGCCATCATGTGCGGACCGAAGCTCTCATGCAGCACGATCCGGCCGAGCGTCGCCGCGAACACCGGTTGGACGAGGACGTAGATCGCCACGAACGACGACTCGACTCGCGCGAGCGCCCAGACGTTGAGCAGATATGGCAGCACGGTGGCGGCAATGACGACGAATGCGATCGCCAGCCACGTTCCGGGAGTCACCTTCTCCGAGAACAGGTGCGCCGCGTCCCGCGCGCCGATAGGAAGGACCGTGAGCGCCGCGAGAACGAACGTCCAGCTGATCACGCGCAGCGGGTCGTGCCGCGAAAGTATGTCGCGTGTCAGCACGAGGTAGAGCCCGTACGACGAACCGCCGAGCAGGAGCAGCGCGTTGCCGATCGTCGTTCGCGAACTGAAATCGATTCCGCCGCGCGGAACTATGAGCAACAACGCGCCGGCGAGTCCGAGCGCGATCCCGATCATCGTCGGCGCGCTGGCCCGTTCCCGACCGAGCAGCACGGCAAACGCGTGCGTCAGCACCGGGATCGACACGAGCATGATGGACGCGTTGGTCGCCGTGGAACGATCGAGCCCCGCGAGGAAGCAGAGCTGGTTGATCGATACGCCGAGCAGGCTGTAGAGAAAAAGCTGTCCGAACTCGGACGGCCGAAGCGGGGCGCGCGCCTTGGACGAATGCAGCAGTCCCGACGTCGCGAACAGTATCGCCGCGGTACCGCACGCCCGAATTACGACAAGACCCACCGGCGACACCACGCGGAGCGCGAACTTGGCGACGACGTAGTTCGCGCCGAAGAGCAGAGAGACCGCGAGCAGAGCTCCGTGCACCGCGATTGGCGTCTTCCCTTTCACGGTGCGCATCCGGTCGAGGCTCCGCGTTTCTATTTCAGCCGAACTCTGGCCAGATGAATCCCCTTGGCGTCGCGCATGGAAAGATAGACGACCTTGCCTTTCCCGAAACCGACGAGCGTGTACCCGGGTGGAAGCTGAAGCCGATCACTCAGCTCACCCTTTTCGTTCACGACGTCGTAGATCGGACCACCCGGAACTGGTTTCGGCGGAACCGTGCGGATCCAGAGGTTGCCGTCCGCGTCGGCGCGCGTGGCTCCCTGCGTGAATGGCGGGCGGTAGTCGGGCAGCTCGATGGCGGGAATGACGTTGATCTCACGCATCTGCGGCGGCGGTGGTGCAATGCCACCGCCGATCATGATCGGCTGCGGAATGCACGAAGGCACACCAGCCGGTGAGCCGGGCGGGCCGAAGTTCATTCCCGGCATCATCGCCGACATTCCCGGAGGCGGAGCGGCGGCGATCGCGGGCGGCTTGGCCTCGCCCGGCTTCGCGTCTCCCGGCTTCGCGTCTCCCGGCTTCGCGTCTCCCGGCTTCGCGTCTCCCGGTTTGGCCTCGCCTGATTTCGCCGCGAGCTCCGTCGCCGCGCCGGGCAACGGACTCATTGTCGGCTCGACACCCGGCGGACATCCGTAGATGTAGTTCGCCGGAAACTTCATCCCTGGCGGGAACTTCCAGTCCTTCATGAGGCCCTGCTGCGGGGTGAAGCTGTCCGGAACCTTGAAAGTGGACGGATACGGCTTGTTGTACATGTTCGCCCAGCGAATCATTTGCGCGACGTAGCCGGACATCTGCTGTCGCGTGTTCATCTCTTTGACCGAATCGACGAGCTTCTGCTTGTCCTCGTCGCCGAGTCGCTGCCAGTCGTACGGCAGCTTCTGGGACGACGACCACGTGCCGTCGGGGTGCAGATACTCGATGCGGTAGTCGCGGCCCCGCACGAAGGCGACCGTCCCATTCGGCAACACGGCCCAGTCGTCGGTGCTCGGCAGCGGATTCACCGTGCTCGTGATCGAGAAATAGCCTTCGGCAGTCTGCTTGATCTGGTAGATGTTCTTCGGAATGCGGATCACGCCGAGCGTGTCGAGCTTGCGGGTGTCGAGATCGATTCCGGCGACGAACGCGGAGTCGGGGTCCGGCGGGAAGTACGGAACGCCCGGCGGCGGCGCGACCTTCGGCGGCGCGGGCTGCGCCGGGACGCGGTACACGATTCGCCCTTTCGCGTCCGCGCTCGGCCAGCCGTAATAGTTCCCCGGGTTGGTGAACAGATACGTGTCCTGAACGCGCCAGATCGAGCGGACGCGCGTGATGCGCGCTGCCGGGTCGAGCACGAGCACCGCGTACGAAACGGGATCGACGAACAACACCGAATCGGCGCGATATGGAATGAGCGTACCGGGACGCGTGCCGTAGGTGTTCGCGAACTCGGCGAGCGAATCGAGCACGACTTGCACGGTCTTGAGCGTCGTGTCCATCAACAACAGTCGGCGGCGCGTTCCGTCGTTGACGAGGACGCGTCCGTCGGCGAGCTCCAGCACGCTGTTGACGGCGCCCAGTTCTTCCGTCGAAACCGCCTGGGCCGTCGCGATGCGACGGACGGGCGGACCGACCGTGGCGGGCGCCGGACGCGCCGTGCTGTCACGCTGCGCGGCGAGCGGCGAGGACGCGGCGACGACGAGTGTCGCAGCGAAAAAGGCGCGAGACAATCGCATTGGGTTTCTCATCGCATCACCGCCATCATCTCGACCATTCCCGCCGCTGAGAAGGAAACGAAGCTCAACGGCGTGTTGCCACCGACATAGAGCGACGTGCCGTCACGAATCGAGACCAAATAGCGCGGATCGAGGATGTTGACGACGAGCTGCGGCAGCTTTCGCTTCTGGTCGGCCGTCAGCAACTGATTGAGCACGGGCACGACCTTCATCAGCATGTCGATCTGCGCATGCCGCGCCTGACGATAGCGATCGAAGGCTTCGTCCTCGTGGTACTTCTCGGGCAGCGACGCGAAGTACCGCGACACGGGCGCCCACAGCGAATCCGATCGATAGTTGTATCGACGATTCATCGCCGCGATGCTGTCCGCCTGCACTGCCGTAAGATGAAGCGAGTCCTGCTGGCGCAGGATCACCGACATCGGATTGTTCACGCTATTCACGCCGACGCTGCGGAACAGAGCTTCCGGATACCGTGTTCCAGGGAGGGTTCGGCCGATGCCGAGCTGCTGCGACAGCGTTTGTCGCTCCCGCATCGCGCCAAAATCGAACTTCATCGACGTCGTGAGGACGACCGGCTGGCGCAAGATGACGAGATCGGGCCGCGTCGCGCCGAAGCGCTGGTTGACCTCGTACTTGAAGCGGCCGGTCGTCGCATCGAAGCCGCGCACGTAGAGGAGCGACGGATCGGGCGACACATTCTGTCCCCAGCCCTTGAGATGGCCGGAGCCGTTGACGGCGAGGTCCGCCGCGCCGATCGGGTTGCTCAGCGAGAACTGAACGTTGGCGCGCTGCGGCATGCGGAACTTCGCGCGGTCGAGCGAGATGGAGAGCGACGCGGTCGAGCTCCACGGACCGTGGCAGCTGTTGCGAGACGCGATCTTGCCCATCTGCTTGTCGAGGCATTCGCGCGATGCGGACGGTGCATTGGCGAGTAGCTGGCGCATCCCATCGGCGACCGCCGGATCGGCCGCGGTGCTCGAGTAGATGAACGCGCGGTCGTTGAAGTAGCCGTCGCCGTTGATGTCGCCGGCGACAACCGGCGTATACGCGTTGCCCGAGCGGAACACACCGCTCCAGTTGATCCGCACGGCGTCGAGCAGGTTGTACCCGAGGTTGTAGTTGAACGAATGCGGGCCTTGAGAGGAGCGCGACCAGAAGACGTCGAGCGGGTTCGTCGCGGTGCTGCTGAAGCCGGAGACTTGCTCGCGGCCGTACGAGTACGTGTACGCGGCGCTCCACGTGAACCGCACGGGTCCGCGAGGGATCGGCGAGACGCGAAGCGTCAGTTGCGCGGTGCGCGATTCGAGGTCGGAGCGGACTTCCGAGACGCGTGAGAAATCCTGCGTCACGCGAGCGTCGCGCGACGCGATGCTTCCGGTGACCGGCTCGATGCTCGCCTGCTGGACGTAAACGGGCCGGCCTTCGCCGGCGAGAGTGAATCGTTCGATCGGACTGAAGTTCAGGTCTACCGACCGCTGCTGATTGAGATTGAACGAATACGTCGCGTCGACGTTGGTCATGAAGCGCGCGTCGAGGATGCTGCCGTTCCACGACGTGTTCGCGCGGACGGAGCGCTGCGGCCGCCAGTTCCTGGCGAAGAGGGTGACGTTCGGCGCCGTGTTGGAGAAGAGCGTGCCGCCCGTACCGTCGGCGCATTGGGTCGGGACGGAAGACGCATCTGTCGCGTACGCATTCCAATTCGGAATCGGCACCGCGGGGCCGGTGCAGGTGATCTGCTGCGCTCCATCGGGAAGCCCGGTGTTGTCCAGCGCCGATGCGATCTGGCCGCCGCTCAACGCGTTCGCGTACACGCCGATGCCCGCTCGCAACACGGCCCGCGGGGCGCGGGCGGCGCCGGCAAACGCTGAGATCTCCGGATTCGAACCGAGCGTCCGCGAGAATCCGATTCGCGGGCTGATCGTGATCGGGGAAGGCAGACGGTCATTGCGAAGTCCGAAGACGCGCTCGACCTCGGGGTTGAACGCCGGGCTCGCGGTGAAGTGTCCGCCCTCGACGCGCACGCTGTACTGGATCTGAAGGTCCGGATTCCGACGATACGAATCGGTGAGCGACATGGCGCCGTTCAGCTGGCCGGTTGAACGGCGACGCGCCGTGAGCGTGCGCGAAAAAGACGCCGGCAATCCCGATTCGAGATCGGACAGCGAGTTGAATGTGAACGTGCCGAGCAGGTTGGACGACTGGTCCGACGCGGTGTTGCTCGCGTTCAACTCCGTGCCGAGCTTGATGCGGTGACGATTGGCGTTGTCGAACCAGGACAGCGTGTTCGTGAAGCTCGTGTTGACGGAGCGCGAGCTCGAGCTCAAACCCTGGTTGCCGCCGAACGTGAGATTCTGCACGCCGCTCGCTCCGTCGGCGAGCACGGAATTGACGCGCACGCGTCCGGACGGCAGCTGCAAATACGGATCGCCGTGATCGCGCGATACGCCGACGCCGAACTGCGACTCGCTGAGCACCAGCTTCAGATAGCCGCTGTGGCGCAGCTGGAGGTTGCCGCCGTAGTTGACGCGGTCGCCGCTCGCCGATTCAAGCTGCGTCGCGCCGCCACCGATGGGACTCTGGCGCGACCAGTTGCCCGTGAGGGTCATGCTCACCGACTGTCCGGTCGATGACGTGGGCGGCGAGAAGTCGAAGTTGCCCATCACCGAGCCGTTGTCGCTGTATCGTTGGCTGCGCAGCGGGCCGGCGGCGGTCGGAATTCCGCGCAAGCGCAGGATGTCCACGAAGTGGTTCACGGAATCCTGGGCGATGCCGTACGTCTGGAATCCGAGCGTGGTCGCGTTGAGCAGCGTGAGGTTGTCGCGCGCCTGACGGCCGAGCTGGTACGAGACGTTGTAGAACGATTTGTTGTACGAGATCGGCCCGGTGAGCAATCCGCCCAGTGACACGCCGGTGTATTCGGTGCCGACGGCCTGCGCGGCACGGTCGGTCCACTCGAGCTGCGGCGTGTTGAGCATGAGGCTCATTCCCCGCGTGCGGAAATTCGACCCCGAACCGGGCCGGATGTTGAAGTTTCCGCCGCTGAACCCCCCGCGCGATCCGTCATAGGGCGACGTGGACAGCGAGCTCTGAATCTGCGCGTCGCGCGGCAGGTTGTTTCCTCCGATTTGCTGCCCGTTGAGCGTTACGCTGTTCTGGTCCGCGCCGAGTCCGAGCACGGAGAAGCCGTCCTGTTGTCCATCGAGACCGGGGATGAGCGTGACGCCGGGGAGCGACGCGGCCATCGCGGCGATGTCGCCTTGGAGCTCGGGCGGGAGATTCGCCGTGGCGATCGCGCGCTCGGTGCCGCTCACGTCGGGCGTTTGTTGGTTGCGGTTCACGCGCTGCTGGTTCGACGCCGTGCTGACGATGGTGTCGAGCTGCACCACGGAAAGTCGCGCGTCGGCGATCAGGACGTCCTCGTCGGCGACGCGTTTGATCTCGAACTGTCGGAAGTTGTAGCCGATTAACGCGTAGCCCATGATGTAATCGCCGGTCCCGTTCGGGAACGCGATCTGGAACGCGCCCTGATTGTTCGTACGGATTTCCCGCGTGATGTTGCCTGGAATCGAGGTCGCGGTCACGCGAACGCCCGGCAGCGGCAGGCCTTCCGTGTTCGTCACTCGGCCGCGTATGACGTCCGTCCCTTGCGCGTGAAGGCCTCGCGGATCCGCGGCGGTGATCGCGCCGATGAGCGCGAGACCGAGCCACGATCGGCGAACAAAGGAGTCCAGCGACGACGAGCGGGGGGGCATCGACGGCTCCAACTATGGGGGTGGTAGATGCTGAGGCTAATCCTTAGAGTGTCGAACGGTCAAGAGCGTTGTGTCGGGACCGGAGTGTTTAATCGACTGCTAATGATTGGGTTGGAATGACGGACTCACGTTGGGGCCGCCGCGCCGCTTCCGGCTGGTACGCTGGGACGAGTTAACGCTTGAACGGCCGCGGGCTAACGCGGACACGGACGGGCTAACGCGGTCTCAGGCCGCCTTCGCCTCGCCGGATAGGCCTCAACTCTGAACGAAAGAAATGAACTTGGTTTACAGCGTTAGCCCGCATGTGTCCGCGTTAGCCCGCGGCCTTTCCATCGTTAGTCCGTATCCGAGAACCAAGCCGAATTGGCGAGAAAGCCTTTCGCGAAATCGCCGAGGCTGGCGGTCCGATTGGATGTCGGATCAATGATTGGGCGGCCAACGTGCGACGGTTTTTGGCAGCGCGGAGGCCCGAGCCTCATATTGCGTCGATGCAAGACCTCACCACGGGCTCGATCACCCGGCACCTGTTGAAGACCACGAGCTACATGCTCGTCATGATGGTCTTCCAAACGCTGTATTTCCTCATCGACCTCTACTGGGTCGGGCGACTGGGGACGGAGGCGGTGGCGGGCGTCGGCATCGCCGGCAACCTCTCGTTCATCGTCCTCGCAATCAGCCAGATGCTCGGCGTCGGGACGACGACGGTCGTGGCGCACGCTTGCGGGCGAAAGGACCGCGACGACGCGCAACACCTGTTCAACCAGTCGCAGGCGCTGTCGTGCGTCGCCGGCGCACTGTTCCTGGTCGTTGCGATGCTCGGGCGCATGCCGTACGCACGCGCCATGGGCGCCGACCCGGAGACGACGACGCAGGCGGCCCAATACCTCAAGTGGTTCATACCGGCGATGGCGCTGCAGTTTCCGTTTTCGTCGATGGGTGCGGCGTTGCGCGGGACGGGGAATTTCAAGCCGGGAATGGTCGTCGCCACGGCGACGGTGCTCATCAACATGGCGCTGGCCCCGTTTCTCATTTTCGGTTGGGTCACGGGGCGTGCGTACGGCGTGGCCGGCGCGGCGATGTCGACGCTGGTCTCGATCGTAATCGGCATCGTGTGGATGGCGACCTACTTCACGTCGAAGGAAGCGTTCCTCCACTTCTCGTTCAGTCACTGGCGCCCGCACTTCGGCCAGTGGAAGCGGATGTTATCGATCGGGCTCCCGGCGGGCTTCGAGTTCGGGATGATGGCGCTCTACCAATTCATCGTCTATACGGTCGCGCGTCCGTTCGGCGCGGCGTCGCAGGCGGGATTCGGCATCGGCATGCGCGTCATCCAGGCGGGGTTCATGCCGGTTGTCGCACTCGGCTTTTCCGTGTCCCCGGTCGCCGGACAAAACTTCGGCGCCCGACTCGGCGAGCGCGTGAAGGCGACGTTCAAGGACGGCGCGCGCCTCGCGGTGGCCTGGCAGATCTTCTTCATTGTCCTGGTGCAGTTCGCGGCAGCGGGGATGGTGCGGGTGTTCTCCAAGGACCCGGCCGTAGTCGCGGTCGGTGATGAATATCTCCGTGTCATCTCGTGGAGCTTCATCGCATCGGGATTGATCTTCGTATCGTCGAGCATGTTCCAGGCGATGGGAAACACGCTGCCGTCGCTCATCGCTTCGGGAGCGCGCATGGTCGTGCTGACGATTCCGGTGTTCCTGCTGGCGCGGCTCTCTACCTTCCAGCTGCACTGGGTCTGGTATCTGTCGTTGGCGACGGCGTACTTCCAGCTCGGACTTGTGCTATTGCTGCTGCGCCGGGAGTTCGCGCGTCGATTGGACTTCGGCGTGGCCGCGCCGCCGATCTCCGTTCAAGCGCCCGTCGCGGAAACGGTGAGCTGACGACGGGTCAGTTGTAGCGGACCGAGGCGTCAGCCGCACGGCGGTGTTGCAACGGAGGAAGCCCGGAAATTGCAGCGGGCTTCGACGCGGGCTCCGGGCCCTCGAGTGCCGCCACGCCATTTCGCGCCGTGTCGCTCCTTGATCGCCCTGCGATTTGCCACCACCAACTCGCGGACGATCGTGGCGTCCTCATCCTTCTCGCTCTCGAATCCCCGGCGCCTCGCGCCGTCGTGGCACGACGTCGTCGTGCCGGCGCTTGCCTATCACAAGGTCGCCGAAATACCCGACGGCGCGGTACACCGCGGTAACTACGTCACTCCCCGACAATTCATCACTCAGCTTCGGTTGCTTCGCGCGCTCGGCTACGAAGCAATCTCCTTTCGAGATCTGCTCGCGCACCGACGCGGCGAGGCCGATCTTCCCGGCCGGCCGATCGTCATCACGTTCGACGATGGCTATCGAAGCACGCTGGATTTTGCTCTTCCGGCGGTTCGCGCTCATGGTTTCTTCGCAACGGTTTTCGTGGTAACCGGGCTTTTCGGCGCGACGAACCAGTGGGACGCGGATGAAATCCAGGAACGCCTGGTCTCCATGGACGATGTACGACGCATCGCGGCGGAAGGCCACGATGTCCAATCGCATACACGGACGCACCGTGACCTAAACAGCCTACCCGTCGCCGACGCGCTGACTGAGCTCGCGGAATCACGCGTCGAGCTCGAGCGTGTTCTCGGTACTGCCGTGGACGTCGTGGCGTATCCGTGGGGGAATCCGTCACGGCGGGTCCGTGACCTGGCGAGACAGGCCGGCTATGCGGCCGGAGTCATCCTCCGACGGCGGGTCAACTTCGACACTACGTCGGCCTTCGCGCTTCGGCGCATCGGAATCAATAACCAGACGTCGATCGCCCGCTTCGCGTGGGACCTGGCGCGGCTCCGGTGGCGAGGCGAGTGATATGACGCCTTCCTCTGTTGCCGGGGCGGCGCCCCGCGCCGATCGTGCGAGGCCGCGTCAGGGCCATGCCGCCGACATCGGCCGGGGTGCGCGCGTTCTCCTGTACACGTCGGCCGACTGCTGGCGTGGTGCGGGGATCAGCTTCATCGAAATCGCGAGCGCCCTCGAGCCCTGTGGGTTTGTGCCACGAATCCTCGCCACCGACCCGGTCGTTGCCGCCGAGTTCAACGCAGCTGGACTGCAGGCGACGTGCGTCCCCGGAGGACGCGGCGAATCGACGAGACTGCGCGCCTACTTGCGTAGACACGAGGTCGCGGCACTGCTCGTGGACCGGGCACACGATCTTCGCGTAGCCACCTACGCGACATTCGGGACGCGGATGCCGGTGATCTTTCGTTACAACCACTTCCGCCAACGTCCACCCACGGACGCATTGATCCGCCTCGCCTATCGAACGACGTTGCGCGAGCAGGTTTTTCTTTCGTCAGAGGCCCGCGATCGCGTGCTCGGAGACGTTCCTTTCATGCGGCGAGTGCCGGCCACGACGATTCACGAGGGAGTGGATCCGCTGGAATTTCGACCGAACCGCCGCGCGGCCACGGAGTTTCGACGATGGACGGGCTCGGGCGCGGAGCCTTTTCTTCTTGGCGTGGGGGCGCTGGCGCCCGAGAAACGATACGATGTCCTGTTCGACGCGCTGCGCCTTTTGCAGCACCCGCCGCGCCTTCTGGTATGCGGTGAAGGTTCACAAGAGCGCGAGCTGCGAGCGAAGGCCGAGCAACTGCGCATCGATGTGCGGTTCCTCGGCCGTGTTCCGCGGTCCGAGCTCATTGGGGCGTACAGCGCATGCTCGGCATTCGTTCACACCGGTTGCGTTGAAACCTTCGGGTTGGCGGTTCTCGAAGCCATGGCCTGCGCGCGGCCGGTGATCGTCAGCGCCGGCGGGGCGTTGCCGGAAGTAGTCGGGCGAGACGGATCGTGCGGCACGCTTGTCGTTCCCAATTCCGCCTCGAATTTCGCCGAAGCGATCGGCTGCCTGCTGTCGCAGCCTGAGCGAGCGGCGCGACAGGGCGCTCGCGCTCGCGAGCGTGCCAACCGCCATTTTTCACTCACCGCGATGCGTCGCGCCTACGTCAATCTCGCGGCGCGCCACGCCGGACACCGGTTGCTCGTGGACGTGTGACCGCCGACAACGGTAACGCGACGCTCCAGGCGGCATTCTTCGAGAACTTGCATCGCGAGACGAAAGAGCCGTTCTCGTATAGCGAACGCGCGATCGAGCGCCTGCGCCACCAGTGGATCGTGCGCCAGGTCGCCGCGACGGCGAGCGGGGGCGGGCGAGTTCTCGATCTCGGATGCAGTCGCGGGCAACTCACGGCGATGCTCGCTCGACTACCGTTCGAGCTCACGGCGATCGACGTGGCACCCAGCGCGATCGGCGCGGCAAGCACACGGTTACGCGATCAACCAGTTCGTTTCGCCGCGGCGAGCGCGTTGGCGCTGCCGATTGCCTCCGGTGGGATGGATTTCGTGGTTG
>Ga0207689_10000758_pt1 | contig 30994 bp, 25 predicted proteins | sample KBSMisM52_FD_184312 | JGI IMG/M metagenome (GOLD analysis project Ga0207689, IMG submission 184312) | Miscanthus rhizosphere microbial communities from Kellogg Biological Station, Michigan, USA - KBS Miscanthus M5-2 (SPAdes) (version 2) | ecosystem: Host-associated > Plants > Roots >...
TCGAACCAGGAGACGAGATAGTTTTCGCCGAGAAAGACGACACTGGCCTGGGAGATGGGATTGGAAAGCGCCGGCATATGGATGCCGATGGGATCGAGAATGTCTCCCGCGGCACTCATGCGTGTCGCGTAGATCTGATTGCCGTTCGTACGATTGCGTTGGGTGTCGACCCACGCCACCAGAAAGTCGCGCCCATCGGACGCGGCGGCGGTGCCGTAGCGGTTACCCGGCGGCGGCCCGTACGCCGGATCGGACACCGGCCGTTCCCCCGAAACCTCGGCGAGCAACGCACCAGCAACGAAGAGCAGCGAGATGGCGGTGACGATCAAGCGTTTCATGGGAAGTCCTTTCGGAAGGTTATTACCATAACAAATCCTGCCCTGTCCGTGTGGCTGCGAGGCACGTTCGCGCGCAATGCGTGAAGTGTTCCTATGAACGCTCGATCCAAACCGATGAGGCGATCAACAGTAAAACTGTCGTGGGATCAATCGGGACATTTTTCGTTGTCTTCGAGGCTGGGAAAGTGTGCAATCGGAGACAGCTTCAGCCATAAATCCCGCTTCTCCAACACTTGCAACAGAATCGTGAACGGCACTGAAACGATGCTGATTTGTCAAGCCGGATGTGGAAACTGCAAACCGTCTTGGGCAATTGCACAAAAAACGCTGCTACGCATGTGTCTGATTTTTGCTAAACCTAATGCAGACAATAGTTAGCTCATTTCGCCCACGGAGTTGTGCAAAGCGCTCGAAAGGCCCCATTTTGTGCGGGTATTCGGAGTTTTTCACAGGGCTTTCCGCAGGGTTTTCCGCAGAATCTGTGCAAACGCCGGATCACCTTCCCGGATGAGCTTCGGCTCGGCGCCGGTAAAGTCCACGATGGTCGACGGTTTCCCCTCGCGCGGACCCTGATCGAGCAGCGCATCGAGGGCGTTTTGGAGGTCGTTCGCGAGTGCATCGGGGCTCGTAACGGGCGGCTCGCCGCTGCGGTTGGCGCTGGTCGAAACAAGCGGCCCGGTGCGATCGAGAAGCGCGCGCAGCCATGTAAGGGCGGGGATGCGCGCGGCGACGGTGGTCTCGCCCGAAGTCAGAATCGCCGTGAACGGCGCGGGCCAGATACCGGACAGCTGTTCGGGAACGACTGCGCCGAGCGTGCGCAGCTGTTCGGCGGACGAGGCGATGATGACGAAGGGCTTGTCGCCGTCGCGGCCTTTCATCGTTCGAATGCGGGCGATCGCTCGCTCATCCGTGGCGACGGCGTGCAGGCCGTAGATCGTATCGGTAGGAAGCAGGGCCACGCCGCCGGCTCGGAGCACGCTCGCCAGCTCATCGATCACGTCGCCGGACGGATCGCCGTCGACGCGCCAGCGTTTCATCGCCGCGCCTTCGCCGTCCGCCCGCGCGCGCCGTCGAGCAGCTCGCGCGCGTGGAGGACCGCGGAGGCGGGAACCGATTCGCCGCCGAGCATGCGGGCCACTTCGTTGATGCGCTCGTCGTCGCTGTCGAGGCGGCGGATGCGCGCACGTGTGTGGCCGGCGGCGTCTTCCTTCCAGACGAAAAAGTGCGTGGCCCCGAAGCTGGCGATCTGCGGGAGATGGGTGACGCAGATGACCTGATTCCCTCCCGCCAGTTCCTGCAGCTTTCTCCCGACGACCTCGGCTACCCGACCGCCGATGCCGGCGTCGATCTCGTCGAAGACCAGCGTTGCCGCGGCGGCGTGGTTCGAAGCCTTGAAGAGCGCCGCGGCGATGGCCAGCTGGATGCGCGACAGCTCGCCGCCCGAAGCAATGCGCTGCATCGGCTTCGGCTCTTCGCCGCGGTTCGGAGCGATGAGGATCTCGATGCGGTCGATGCCATGCGCGGCCGCGTGCTCGCGCGCCGCCTCGGCGGCGTCGACGACGACTTTGACGGTGGTCCGCTCCATGGCCAGATCGTTCAGCTCCGACTGGATGGCAGACTCGAGTTTCTTCGCCGCTTTCTTGCGCGCGGCCGACAAGGTTTGCGCGGCGCTGCGCCAGGTTCCGAATCGCTGCTCTTCGATCCGCTGCAGTTTGTCGACGCTGGTCTCATAGTCGCTGAGCCGCTCGAACTCGTCCTGGATGGCACTGAGGTGCGTGAGCACGGCCTCGACCGAGCCGCCGTATTTTTTCTTCAGACGCTCGATGGTGACCAGGCGATCCTCGATCTCTTCGAGCCGCACGGGATCGTGGCGCACGGAATCGGAGAGGCTGGAAAGCCCGCGCGACGTTTCCTGCAGGCGATAAATGGCATCCTCGATCTCGGCCTTGATCGTGGCGATGGCGGCGATCTCTCCGGCGAGCGGCTGCACGAGGTGCAGCGCGCGCGCGAGCTGGGCCAGCGCGGAGTTTTCATCGTCATCGACCAGAGCGAACGCGCCGCTGCTGGCTTCGGCGAGCTGCCGGGCGTTGGCCAGCATGCTCCGCTCGCCGCGCAACGATTCCTCTTCCGCCGGATCGATCTTGGCGGCGGAGATTTCGTCGATCTGGTAACGAAGCAGGTCGAGCCGCAGCGTGCGATCGCGCTGCGCGTCGGTGAGCTCGCGCAGTTGCTCCGCCGTTTCGCGCCACGATCCGTGCGCATCGCGTGTCGCCGCCAGCAGCGCGGCGTGATCGCCGTATTCGTCGAGCAGTTCACGATACCCCTGCCCCGCCACCCGCCCGTGCGACTCATGCTGGCCGTGGATCTCGAGGAACGCATCCATAGCCCCGCCAAGCTCGCGGACCGAAAGCGGCGAGCCGTTGATGAGCACTCGTCCCCGACCGTTGACCGCAATCTCGCGCTTGACGATCAGCTCGACGTCATCCGCGCCGTCGGTCTCAACTCCAATCTCTTCAAGCGCCCCCCGCGCGTCCGCCGGCAGATGAAACACCGCCTCGGCGGTCATCTTGTCCGCGCCGGCGCGGATCATCTCCGTCGACCCGCGCGCCCCCCGAAGAAACTCGAGCGAGTCGATGAGCAACGACTTCCCCGCCCCGGTCTCCCCGGTCAGAACATTCAGCCCCGCCCCCGGCTCGATCGCAAACTCCTCGACGATGGCGAGGTTGCGGACTTTGAGGTAGGTGATCAAGACCGGAAAGTCTAACAGGCGCCGAGCACCAGCCCGGCGCCTGCGAAGGCTCACTTACCGCCGCCGAAACGTCTGGCCAGCTCCTTCAGATCAATGTTGAAAAGCCCCGAGATGCGGATCTCTCCGCCAGTGTCTGCATTCTCTTTCGGGTGAAATGGCCGGGGCGTGTCGAGCTGCAGGCGCAACGCAAATCGGACGAGGTCGCTGCCAGCGGGTAGCGGCACCAAGCCGTCAACGCGGAGACGAGGCACTTTCTTGCGTGCGAACTGTTCGTTCTCGCCGATTCCAATTTCAAAGTACGCTCCTTCGAAGTTCCCACCTTTACCTCGCAGCAGGTTGGCGTTCTCGATTCTGGCGCCGACGCTCCAACTGAAGGCGGTCGTACCCTGCTTGGCAGCAATGCCTTTTGTCGCGTCGGCGTCGACTCCAGGCACAGTAACGATTCCGAGTCGAGAAACTCCCAGGATTGTGAAGGCGTTCGTGTCTCCGGCTTCTCCTGGGGCAGCCGGTCTGGTAGTTACCGGGAGCGTCCACCCGTACCCGACTCCGACGCTGCCTGTGAAAGCTTGTTTCACTGCCGTGACGGTAGTCGTAGTGCCCGCGGCGGGGGTCGTGCTCGTGGTTGCCACTGTGGTTCCGGTCAGGCCCGTCTCTCCGTAGAGTCGAACGACGTTGAAATGCGGAAAAACACCACAGTTGTCGGAAGAGAGGCATTCATGTTTTCTCATCCGCTCGAATTTATCGTGATCGGTCTGCTCGAGATAAATCGCGTTGTCGAATAACCGCGTCTCAAAGCGCGCCAGCAGCTCGGGATATCCATCTTTGAAGTCGTTCTTGGTTCGCAGATACGTGTAGCCGGTATAGAGCCAGACCTTGTACCGCGAGTCCGTGGCGAAGTCGGGCGTGCCAGCGGTCGCGACGACCTTGGTCACTGGCGGAGGATTGAGATCTTTACCGGCGGCGTCCTTCGCCTCAACGCGAAGGTACCTCACCGTTTGGCCCGCCTCGGCCGGATGAAACTCCACGAGGATGGCGTCGGCGCCGGCGATCGCAGCTGACGTAAGGTTGTTGTTGAAGTTGTTCGCTCCCGCAGTGCAAAGGCCAACTACCACGGCAGGCGCCGCGGTGAGGGGATCAGCAGTCGCGCAAGTGTGGCCTTTTTCGAGGTCTCCTTCGGTAAGGAGGCAGACGCTTGCGGCCGAACCGCCCTTCGCTGGATTCTTGAGCGTGAACTTCGGCGCATTACCTGTCAGCCCTATCGTGCCGCCGAAGTCGTTCGGGGTTGGACAATCCGCAGCATGAACGGAAAACGCTAACAGGACTACTAATACAGCGAAGATGCGACATGCAGTTCGCATAATTCTCTCCTTGAAAGTAGATTCGCTGGAACCTTCGGATGTGGCTGCGTCGCGATTCGCAGCATTTTTGAGCCCGGCCCCAACTTTGCTTTGGCTATCGACATGAAACGACGGACAGAAGTGGCTTTTTTCGCGATGGCACTCCTGGCGGCCTGCAGCCGCGAGCAGGTGCACGAGGCGAAAGACCGGGCCCAGAACGCGGCCAGCAAGGCGGTGCAGAAGGTCGCGGATACGTTCGACGCGTCAACGCCGCTCGGAGCGAGAGAGCCGGCGCCGACGCAGCAGGAGATCGAGAAGCAGCGGTTCGATCAGCAGTGGCGGCAGCTGCAGTCGTTCCGGGCGCAGGAGGCGGCGCGCGCGGCGGCGGCGCAACAGCAACAGGCCCAGCAACAGCAGGCTCTCAATCTCAACATCGTGCATGGGAAGAAGGAGTCATTCAAAGGGCTCGATGCGAATGCGATCAACAGCGCGCCGGTCAGTCTTCCGATCACCGGCGACGTCCGCGGGCCCTCGGTACTCCGCACGCAGGTGTATCTCGATCGGAATCATTTCTCGGTCGGCGTGATCGACGGACGCTGGGGACGCAACTCGGCGATCACCGTATGGTGGTGGCAGCGCGCGCACGGGATCGCCGAGACGGGCGACGTGGACGACGCCACCTTCCAATCGCTGGCGCAGGCCGCGGGCGACGTGCCGGTCCTGGTGCCGTACACGTTGACGGCGGATGATCTGAAGGGTCCATTCGTCCACATCCCGGATGATCCCTACGAGAAGGCGAAGCTCGATTGCATGTGCTACGAGTCGCTGCGCGAAGAGCTGGCGGAACGCTTTCACAGTTCCGAGGATTTTCTGGAGCTGCTGAATCCGGGCGTGAAGATCAATGATCTCCAGGCCGGCGCAACCATCAACGTCCCGAACGTCCGCGCGCCGCTGACGCAGGATCAGCAGGACATCGCCAAAATCGTCATCTCGATCGTGGGCAACACGTACAACGGACTCGACGCAAGCGGCAATCTGGTCTTCCATGCGCCGACGACGCTCGGCTCGACCTACGATCCGTCTCCCGACGAGACGCTGCACGTGGTGGCAATTTCACCGATGCCGCACTTCCACTACGACCCGACGCTGTATCACGAGGTTCCGGACAGCGAGCCGGATGCGCACATGAATCCCGGCCCGAATTCGCCCGTCGGCGTGGTGTGGATGGCACTCAGCAAGGCGCACTACGGGATGCACGGCACGCCGGATCCTGACTCGATCGGTTACGCCTCTTCGCACGGCTGCGTGCGCCTGACCAACTGGGACGCGCAGGAGGTCTCGCACCGGATTCACAAAGGGGTGGAAGTGTCATTCGTCGACACGAGGTCGAAGAAGTAGCCTCATCTGCCGGCCTCGAGAAACATGTCTTCGAGGTCGATGCGATCGATGTCGCCATCGTCGACGACGGCGCGAACGACGGTGCCATCGCGCTTGAGCGTGACGATGGTTGGATCGGGTGTTTCGCCGATCTCCTGGCGCAGCACCAGTCCGATGGCGTCGTCGCGGGTGACTTGAACGGCGCAGCGGGTCGCTGCACTTCCGGGCTCGTCGCGGTCGCTGATCCGGCCGGCTTCCGCGGCCAGTTCATTCGCACGCGGACTCGAGCCGATGATGAGCATGTAAACCTGACCAGTGCTCAGAGCCTGGTCGAGAGACTTGTCCCGTGGAACGATGACGGGAGCGGGCATGGGCGTTGGCCCTCCTTCACAGTGCAAAGATACACAAGAGCCCGGCCAATCGGCTCCGGAAAATTACGACCTGTTGCCCTGATATACGATCCCGCGCCGTGAAGGCAACCGAACCGATCGTCGAGCCGCCCGATCCGCCGGCGCACCTGATGGGCGGGATCGGTTCGGGCGACTTCTGGCAGATCGGGAAGCAGGTCGTGGGCCTGACGATGGCGACCGCAGGTCTCGATCCCGCCGATCGCGTCCTCGACATCGGTTGCGGCCTCGGGCGCGTAGCGTTGCCGTTGTCGCGGTTCCTGGATGCGCGTGGGAGCTACGACGGCTTCGATACATCGCCCGAATACATCGACTGGTGCCGGAGCTCGCTCCCGCTCGACCCGGCCAGATTTCGTTTTCGTCACTGCAGCGTTCAGAGCTCGCATTACAACGAGCAGGGCGAGGTCGCGGCGGAAGCGTTCGCATTTCCGTGGGCGGAGAACACGTTCACGCTCGCCATCGCCGTCTCCCTCTTCACGCATCTCTCCGCGGCGGCGACGACGAACTACCTCCGGGAAATCGCGCGGACGCTGAAGCCGAAGGGGAGATTGTTCGCATCGTTCTATGTTCTCGATGAACAGTCCACCACTCTTGCCGAAGGCGGCACGACCGATCCCCGATTCACATCCCACGTCGACGAAGGAATGATCGGCGACGCCGCCAACCCGGACGCCGCGGTCGCCTTCGCCGCGGAGTGGCTGGCCGCAACGCTGGCCTCGGCGGGGCTGGTGTTCGATTCCTTTTATCCCGGCCGCTGGCGGCAGCAGGCGGTGGTGTCGCACCAGGACATTCTGGTGGCGCACAAGCCGTAGGCAACCAGGGCCGATGTGGCACAGACACTCTTGTCTGTGCTGATGCCTCATCCCGGCTGAAGATTGCAATCCCTTCATCCGGCCAAAGCACAGACAAGAGTGTCTGTGCCACATCGGTCTCCCGATTGGCTCATTCAGCTTGCTACGCCACCGCTTGCCGCAGCATGTCCGTCGAGACTCCCGGCGTTTTCAGATTCCCGATCAACGTCAGCGACAGCGAATCGGGATCGACGATCGTAGCAGCGACGTTGGCGATGTCCTCGAGGGTGACGGCATCGATGGCGGCGGTGATTTCGTCCGGCGAGAACTGGCGGCCGAAGTAGTACTCCTGCCTGGCCAGGCCGGACATGCGGCTGACGGTCGATTCGAGTGAGAGCAGGATCGAGCCTTTGAGATGCAGCTTGGCCGAGCTGAGCTCCTCCGCGGTAGCGCCGCCGCTTTTGATCAGGCGCATCTCGGCGAGAGTCATGTCCAGAACGCGCTTGAGGTTCTTCGGCGCACAGGCTGCGTAGATGGCCTCGTAGCCGCCGTTGACGTAGCCGTTGTGGTACGACATAACGGTATAGACGAGGCCCTCTTTCTCACGGATTTTCTGAAAGAGGCGCGAGGACATGCCGCCGCCGAGGATGGCGTTGAAAAGTGCCGCGGCATAACGCTCGTCGCCCTGCTGCGGGAATCCGCGCGACCCGAGGCAGAGGTGAACCTGCTCCAGCTCGCGCTTCTCGCGAAGGATTACATGCTGGGCCGGCGTCGGCGCGGACCAGGTGCGGGCGATGGGAGGCTTGGTGTCGTTGGCGAACGTCTTCTCGAGGAACGGCAGGATCTCCTCGGGGCGCACATTGCCGGACGCGCAGAAGATCATGTTCGATGGGTGAAAGGTCTCGTCGTAATGCGCGAGAATCTGCGTTCGCCCGAGCCGGTTCACGGTCTCCTCGGTGCCGAGAATCGGCCGGCCGAGCGGATGGTCGGGCCAGAAGGCGGTGACGAAGATTTCGTGAACGAGATCGTCCGGCGTGTCTTCGACCATCTTGATCTCTTCGAGGATGACGCCGCGCTCGACTTCCAGATCGTCGTCGGTAAAGCGCGGCGAGATGACGATGTCGGTCAACAGGCTGAGTCCCGTCATCATCTGCTCGTCGAGCACGTGGCAGTAGAACGAGGTGTACTCCTTGCCGGTGAAGGCATCGACGTCACCGCCGAGGATGTCGATCACCTTGGCGATGTCGCTCATCGACCGCGTGGCCGTCCCTTTGAACACGAGGTGCTCGAGAAAGTGCGAGGCGCCGCTGTGCTCTTCCGACTCGACGGCGGAGCCGCTGCGCAGGTAGTAGCCGAGGGCCACGGAACGGACGTAGGGAAGCGTCTCGATGATGATCGTCAGCCCCGAGGGGAGGACGTAGCGGCTGACGTTTTTCATGTTGGATGACATTGGAGGGGGGATTGTAGCGGGCAAACGTGAGGCCGGACACGTAGGTCGGACTCACAGTCCGACGCGGGGATGAATCAGCGCTTGTTGGTGAAGAAGGTCCCGGCGGCGGCGATACGCATCGCCTTCTCGCGATCGTAGTCGATCGAGGTGTAGACCCACGTCTCGTAGGTTTCGGCACTGCAGACCGTCATGAGCGATTTGCCGTGGGCGTTGGGGCGCACGCCGACGAATGGTCCGCCCGCGTAGTCTTTGATGGGGATGCCGGGGAGGCCGGGAGGCGCTTGAGGATTGAGGCCGCTTGTGTCCGTGCCCGACGCGGGCGGCGGCGGTGGGGGTGGCGGCGGAGGCTGGGCGCCGGACGGATTGTTGGCGTTGTTGGTGCCGGCGCATGGCGGAAGCGCGTTCGCGGCGGCCTGCGGGATGACCAGCCAGTCCACTTCGCCCGTGAGCGGGTCGGTGAACTCCCCTTTCAGGCCGCGGATCATGCGCGGCTGGCGCGCGTCTTTGAGCTGTTGCGGCGAGGTCGGGTAAGCGTTGTTCTTGAGCCGGAACTCGGCGATTGACTTCGCATACTGCTGCATGGCGTAAAAGGTTTGGCGCTCGCGCTCGCGCTTCATGACCGTCGACCACATCCGCGGAACGGTGTAGGCGACGAAGATCATCATGATCGTCATGATCACGATGACAGCGGCGAGAGTGAAGCCTTTCTCGGCGGATCTACCAGCTCTTGTACGGTGTGCCATCGAGTCCATTGCCGGCGGCCTGGCTGTGTACGTCGTAGATGCCAGGCGCGGAGTTGTCCGCTGACGCCGCCGGATCGGTCGGGACCGCGTTCGGATCGGAAGGGTCGGGAGTGTTCTGCACTTCCTCCCAGTCGGCCTTGCCGGTCATCGGATCCTTGGGGATATTGCGAAGGTAGTGCTGCTGCTGCAGTGCCTGCAGGCTCTCGGGATACTTCTGCTTATCGGCGTAGTAGTCGTCGATCGATTTGCGCATCTCGAAGAGGTCGTGACGCAGCGCCGATTCGCGCGCCTTGGTCTGTGCCCACCGGACGTTGGACACGGCCACGGCCGCGAGGATGCCGATGATCGTGACCACGACGATCAGCTCGATGAGTGTGAAGCCGGATTGCTGTTTGCGTCGTTTCATGGTTTGCCTCGGAGTGGTCAGTCGCCAGTGGTCAGTCGCCAGCCTTTCTTGATTCTGACCACTGACCACTGGCCACTTTCCCTCACCATTCGTTGTAATGCGTCTTCCCGTCCAGCGCGGGCGCGGTTGATTTCGAATGAATCTCGTAGACGTTCTTGCCATTGCTCGATGACGAATCGGCGTCGTCGTCGCTGGAGAGGGTGTTCCACTCCGACTTGCCGGTCATCGGATCGATGAGATCGCGCGCCCGGAGCAGGCGAGCCGATTGGCCGCTATTGAGCTCGATCGGTTTGGTCAGGGTTTCGAGATCCTTCGGCCATGGCCCCTGGTCGATACTGGGTAGTTCCTTGATACCGGCCGGACTTCCCGCGGGCTGCACGGCCAACTCGTGGTAGCGATCGATCGCGTCGGTGATCTTGCGCAGCCGTTCGTGAAGCTCGATCTCCTTCTGCCGTCGGATACCGAAGTTCGCCAGCGGCATGGCCACCGAGGCGAGGATCCCGACGATCGCCACAACGGTGATCAGTTCGGCGACGGTGAAGCCGGAGTTTCTGCGGCTGCGGGCATTCATCAGTCGACCCTTGCGCGGCCTCCCGACACCGAGGCGTTGACCACCGCGCCGTTGCCGTTGGTGAGGTTGGGATTCTCGAGCACGAGGTAGGTTTCGCCGGGAGCGCCGCCGCGCACACGCAGCTGCGCGATGTCGCCGCCGCCGTTGTAGAACTGCAGCGGCTTTTCGTTCGACGAGATGATGCGCACGGTTCCGTGCTCGCGATCGATCGTTGCCACGGGCGGAGTCTTCGGATCGACCACCAGAGCCGGGCCGAAGACGACTTCGCTGACGTCGAGCGTGCGCGGGTCGTAGTGCAGCATGATCTGTTGCGTGGTCAGGCCGTCGAGATCCATCCCCACGACGTTCCACATCTTCTCTTCGCCCGGCTTGAACGCCAGGCGCATCGGCTGCGGCTGGATGCGCGGCGACAGGCCGGTGTTGTCGGACATGCCGGTGCTCGCCATCGCTGACTCCGCGACGACCGTTCCCGGCGTCGGGGAAAGCTGGCTCTGAGGCTGTGTTTGCGGCGGTGGGCTCGGCGGAGCATTGGGATTGGTCGGCGCCGAGTTCGGCGTACGGCCGCGGAACGGATCGTTCGGTCCGGCGCCCGGCGTGATTCTGTTGGCCGGCGGAATCGGATTGCCGTCGCCGTCGGTCGTGGCGTTGAACTGCTGCGTGCTGCGCGCGGTGAATGGATCGGCGGTCGACTGCGACTCCAGGCGCGGCGAGAGACCGCGGAAGCTGAGGTTGCTCTGCGTGCCGACCCACATCGGGGCCATGTCGTCTTCGGTGATGTCCGGCATGCGGATGATGTGCGGAGTCATGGTCAGCATCAGGTCCGTGCGATGCCGCGAGGTTTTGTCTTTCGAAAAGAGCCGGCCGAGGATGGGGATGTCGCCCAGGAAGGGCGTCTTCTGGCTGGTCGTCCCCTCGGTCTGCTGAATGAGGCCGGCCAGGAAGTTGGTCTCGCCGTCTTTCAGGCGGATGGTCGCCTCGATCGTGCGCGTGTTGAACGACGGCAGATCCTGCGTCGTGGCCGCGGCGGCGATGTCGGAGACTTCGACGGTGAGCTTGAGTGTGACTTCGCCGTTGTGGTGGACGCGCGGCTCCATGGAGACCTTGATACCGATGTCCTGGTACTGGAACGACGTCGCCGGAAGGCTTCCGAGCGTTCCGTTCTGCACGCCGGTGGTAAATGTCGTCACCGGCACCGGAACGCGCTGACCGATGTGCAGCGTGGCCTTCTCCCCTTCGGAGATGCGCAACTCCGGATTGGCGAGCGTCTCGGTGTTGCCGACGGTCTTGACCAGGTTGTAGGCGATCGACGGAATGGTGAAGGCGAGGTTCCCGCTGCGGATGCCGCGAAGCGTGTCGAGGTTTCCCGGAATGGGGTTGCCCTTGTCGTCGACCGAGCCGGTGGTGGCCAGCGTGCCGCCGAGTCCGTTCACGACGGCGCCGATGTCGCGCTGTTTGTCGAGATCGATCTGCAGCAGCTCGACGTCGACCACGACCTCGGCTTTCGCTTTGTCGTTGGCCTCGATGATCTTTTCGGCGATGCGCACCTTGTCGGCGGTGTCGCGGATGGTGATGGCGTTGAGCGCTTTGAGCGGGAAGACGTTGCGGGCCTCGATCATCGTCCGGACGACGTTCGTGACCTGCTCGGCGTCGCCGTTCGACAGATAGAAGGTGCGGATGACCAGATCTTCGTAGTCGCGCCGGGCCTGCGGATTGTCGGGGACGACGATGATGGTCTTCTCGTCCAGCGCCTTGTAGAAATGATTGGCGGCCTGCATGAGGCGCTCGAGCGCCTGCTGGGCGGTGACGTCCTTCAGCTCGATGGCGATGCGGTCATCCTTCACGGCCTGATCGAAGAGGATGTTGATGCCGAAGGCGTTGCCGAGGGCCTTGTAGATTTCCTTGACCGGCGTCTCGTGCGGGAAGGAGAGGGAGATCGGCTGATCGGACGTCGGATTGAGTTGCGGCGGAGCGGCCTTGGTGATGTTGGCCTTGGCCCGCTTCTTCAGCTCATCGATCGAGGCCGGCTGGTTTGCCAGCGCCGCTTCGCGAAGCGCGCTGACGGCCTTGCCGTATTCGACGGCGGCGTACTGGTTGGTCGGATCGAGCTTGATGACCAGCTCCAGCTCCGTGGCGGCGAGCTGCATGAGACGGGTCTGGTCTTCGCCGCGGGCGTTGAGCGCCGAGGCGCGGAGCGACTTGCCTTTCTGGAAATGCTGGCGCGAGGCTTCGAGCTTGGCGCGCGAAAGATTGATCTGGTAGAGAGAGTTCCCGGGATCGACGTCGAGCGCCTTCTGGTACTCGGCAACGGCCTTATCCCAATCGCGCGACTCTTCGGCGGTCTTCGCTTTCTGAAACGCGTTGTAGCTGGTGCAGGAGAGCACCGTGAGCGACAAGGCGATTGCTGTAATTCCGAGTTTCGTCTGGTTCATTCGTTCAATCCTGGTGATCAGGCATTTGTTATCTGCTGATCACTCTGACGGTAGCTGTTTGCAAAAGTCACTGTGCGAGCGGCACGCGGGTCTTCTCGTCGGCGGGGAACCCGACGAAGCCGATCTCGACCGATTCGATGCCGATGCTGCGGAGAATGAATTTGCCGTCGATGACTTCGCCGACGCGGACGTTGACGATCTCGCCGTCGGCGCCATTGAAGGTCGCGATCGGATTGTTCGCCGGTCCGAACGTGCCGATGTATTTCATCGTGAATTGCGGCGGCACCGGCTTGGGCGGCGGAGGCGGATTTGCCTTGATGTACGCCTGCCATTCGGCGTCGCACACGTCGCCTTTTCCGTTGTGATCGCTGTCGGCCTGGTCCGGGTTGTATTGCGCCGGACAGTTGTCGCGGAAATCAGGGACACCGTCTTTGTCCTGATCTGGCGGAGGCGGTGGGGCTTTGACGACTGGAGGCGGCGGTGGAGGCGGCGGCTCGCGGAACGAGAACAGATTTCGCTCGATCTTGTAGCTGCCGCTCTGGGTATCGAGCCACTCCATGTGCAGCATGGGAACGCCGGGCGTGCTCGCCGTTTGCGCTGCACGCGCTTTCTGCAACGTGGCGGGCGAGCGCGGCGCGGCCGGCACGAGCGCGGTCTCTCCGTCGCCATGCGCGAAGGCGTAGATGGCAAAAACGGCGATGAGGATCACGCCGATCGTCGTCCAGATTTTCCAGTTCATCCAGTCCATCACAGCTGTTTCGTCGCGGCGGGGGCGTTGCGCGCGTCGCGGAACAAGGTCTTGAGTCGAAGGTTGAGTGTCAGGGTCTTGTCGGTGCCGCCCGGCGAGCCGCCCTCGGCACCGGCATGGGTGCCGCTGGAATTGAGGCTGACGCCGTCGATGATCACGAACTGATCGGAGAGCTCCAGCAGATTGATGAGACGGCGCACCTGTTCATACGTCCCCTGCACGGTGAATGCAATCTCGACCGTCGTGGTGCCGATCGATCCCTTGGTGTTGGTGGTGGCGGTCGTGGCGTTCTTGCTCTCGCCGCTGCTGAACTGATAGCTGGGCGGCTCGAGGTGGCTGGCCGCGGCCAGACGACGGACTTCGTCGATCAGTGCGGTCAGCCGCATCAGCGCCGTCGACCAGCGCTCGTTGTAGAGAACCTGCAGATCGCTCTGTACTTTCTTGTAGGCAGCCAGCTGCTGCTGGGCGGTGACGCGCGCGTGGCGGGCCTGATCGAGTTGCGCGGTGGTCTGCTCCTGCCGTGCGTCGAGATCCTGCAGACGGCTGACGTACTGCACCCGATAGGTGAAGAAGAAGATCGTGTTGGCCAGCAACAGCAGACCGAGCACGATCAGGAGGACTCGCTTCTCGCGCCAGATCATTCAACCCTCCTGGCGATCGACGGACGGTAGTCGACACCGAGCGTGATTCGATACTCGCCCGTGGTCAGCGTCTGATTCGTGGGGAAGGCGTTTGCGAAGTGCGGGTCGGCGTTGAACCGGTTGATCGTGGCGGTGAGACCGTCGCCCGTTTTGGTGATGCAGGTCATCGAAAGGTGGACCAGTCCGTCCTTGGCGAAAGTAGGCGACACAGACTGGAGCTTAACGTCCGCGGGCAGCACGCGTTCGAGCCGGTCGAGCAGCTCGCTCCACGAGAAGGCGCGCTCGGCGAGCTGCACGTTCGCGAACTCGGTCTGCGATGCCAGGAGCTTGAGGTCGACGCCGCGCAGGCGCTGGGCCAGCGTCTCGGACTGGCGCTTTTCATCGGCGATCTGCTGCTCGAGCCCGGCGATATTCGCCCGCGTCGTCTTGGTCTCAGTCCGGTAGCGGAGAAACGTGTCGACGTTGTTGAGGGCCAGGAAGGCCGTCAGCAGAGCCATGACCACGACCACGGCATACACCGGCCGGTAATCGCGGAAAGGCCGCGAGGCGAGGTTGAGATGGATCGGTTTCACCCTGTGAAGACTCCTGTGGCCGCGGTCAGCTCCGCTTCGTATGCAGAAGCGTCGCCTCCTGAGGTCTGCTCGGCCACGTCGCGAAGAACGACCTTGCGGACCGGCGCCGAGAACTCGCTGGCGATGGCGTCGGTGACCTCGCCGTTGATGCCGTTGCCGGCGACGTAGCAGCTTTCGATCGACGAAGTCTGCAGCGAGTCGCGCAGATAGGTCGCCGAGAGTTTGATCTCCTGCTGGAGTGTGCGATGTCCGTTGAGGTTGCGCGAGCGGATGAAGAGCGGCACGCCGCCGCGGAAGAGGGCGGTGGTGAAGTCGTGCTCGCGGACGTAGAAGAAGATGCGGTCGCGCGTGGTGACCGCTTCGCGGGCGGTGACGGCGTTCCAGATGTTGAGGCCCGCCGGCTCGATGAGGATGACCTCGATGCCGGCCGCTTCGAAGAGCCGCTCGATGGCGGCGATGGTCTCTTCGACCGCGCTGACCGCCAGGATCCTGGGCGGTGTGCGGCTGAGCACTTCGTACGACAGCCGCAGCAGCGACGGATCGATGGGCATGGTCCGGCGCAGACTCCAGCGGATCACTTCGGCCGCTTCGTTCGCCCGCTCGGGGAGCGCCTGCAGCTCGATGATGTTCATGCGGAACCAGGAGTCGGGCAAAAGGATCGAGACCTTGTCCCACTTTCCCGTTTCGAGCTTCATGCGGCGCAGCACTTCGCTGAACACCGCTTCGTTCTGCAGTTGCGGCGTGACCACGCCGGGCACGAACACGTCGTCGCGCAGCGTGTAGCTCTTCGCCTGCAGGATCTGCATCGCCTTCCGCCCGCGGCCTACGCGTGCGTGGATCAGAGAATCGCTGTCGAGGACGACGACATCAGGTGGGAACGAGCGCGCCATATCACTCCACGAAGGTGACCTTGTTGATCTCGCGCAACGTGGTCTGTCCGTTCATCACTTTCCGGAGCGCCGATTCGCGGAGGAACAGCATTCCTTCTTCTTTCGCTGCTTTCTTGATCTCCGAGGCCGGGCGCCGGTCGAGAATCATGGTCCGGATACGGTCGGAGAGGTCGAGAAGTTCCGAGATCGCGGCCCGTCCGTGAAAACCGGTGCCGTTGCAGTCGATGCAGCCGGAGCCTTCCCAGAATTTCGTCCCCTGGAACTCTTTCGGATCGAGTCCCGACTCGGCGATGAAGGCGTCGGGATAGGTGACCTCGTGCCGGCAGGAGTCGCAGATCTTGCGCACCAGCCGCTGCGCCAGGACGCAGTTGAGCGCCGAGACGAAGTTGTAGAGATCGACCTTCATGTTGAGAAAACGTCCGAGAACGTCGACCACGTTGTTGGCGTGGACGGTGGTGAAGACGAGGTGGCCGGTGAGGGCAGACTGCACGGCGATGGCGGCCGTCTCTTCGTCGCGGATCTCACCGACCATGACCTTGTCGGGGTCGTGGCGGAGGATGGCCCGGAGGCCGCGGGCGAAGGTCAATCCCTTCTTCTCATTGACCGGGATCTGCGTAATTCCTCGGAGCTGGTATTCGACCGGGTCCTCGATGGTGATGATCTTGTCTTCCGAGGTCTGAATCTCGGAAAGTGCGGCATAGAGCGTGGTGGTCTTGCCCGAACCGGTGGGTCCCGTGACCAGCACCATGCCGTACGGCTCTTTGATGAACTTGCGGAACTTGACCAGCATCTCGTCATCGAAGCCGAGGACGTCGAGACGGAGGCTCTTGAAGTCGGAGTTCATCGACTCCTTGTCGAGAATACGGATGACCGAGTCCTCGCCGTGCGCGGTGGGAACGATAGAGACGCGGAAGTCGATGGTGCGTCCGGTGATGCGCAGCTTGAAGCGGCCGTCCTGCGGGACGCGCTTCTCGGCGATGTCGAGCTCGGACATGACCTTGATGCGCGAAATGATGGTGCTGTGGTGGCGCTTGTCGATCGGCTCGAGCGCTTCGTAGAGCACGCCGTCGATGCGGTACTTGACTACGACCTCGTTGTCGCGGGTCTCGATGTGAATGTCCGAGGCCCGGCGCTGGATGGCGTTGAAGACGATGGAATCGACCAGCTTGATGATCGGCGACGACTCCTGCTGCGTGATCGAGTCGATCGTCAGCGTCTCTTCGCCCTCTTCATCCTCGCCGACGAGCGTCATGCGGAAGCCTTCCGTGGCTTCATCGAGGACGCGCTGGGTCGATTCCGACTTCTGCAGCTTGTCTCGGATGGCGGCCGGCGAGGCCACCTTGACCTTGAGCGGCGCGCCGAGGAGCAGCTCCAGCTCGTCGAGCTTCAGCACGTCGGTGGGATCGCCGACGACGACGGCGATGTGGCCGTTCTCACGCTTCTCCGGCAGGAACTGGTAGCGGATCATCAGCTCGAGCGGGATGTCTTTGAAGAGCTGGTGATCGACCTGGAAGTGCTCCAGGTTCACGTAGTCGAAGCCGTACTGATCGGCCATCCGCTGCGCGCGGGCGGCTTCACCGGTCGGGTCGGCGTTCTTGTATAGGAGCGTGCGTGGATCGGCAGCCATGGATGGATAGTCTCTTATTGCTGGGTGACGTTGCTCAGCTGGAACAGGGGGAGATAGAACGCGTAGAGCAGGATGGCGATGACGACGCCCATGAATACGAGGATGAGCGGCTCGATCGCCGACACCATCCGCGTCAGTCTCGATTCGATTTCCTCGTCGTAGAACTCGCTGACATTTCCGAGCATTTCCGTCAGGGCACCGGTGGACTCGCCGACTTTGATCATTTCGACGGCCAGATCGCTCATGGCGGCGGTGTTTTCAAGCGAGCGCCACAGTGGCTCCCCCTCGCGCACGTTCTGCACGATGCCGAAGATTTTGGAGGCGATCGACTGGTTGGTGACCGACTGCGATGCGATCTCGATGGCCGGAACCATCGGCGTTCCGCCGGCCAGAAGCGTGCCCAGCGATTGCGTGAACTGCATGATGGCGAAGCGATGCAGGATGCCGCCGGCCAGCGGAATCCGCAGTTTCATCCTGTCCCACATGATGCGGCCGCTGGTCTTGATCCAGCGCCGGAAGAGGATGAATCCTCCGACCAGAACGATCAGCAGGATGGGCAGGTTCGTGTTGAGTGTCTTCGAGACGCCGATCATCAGGGTGGTGAACCACGGGAGCTCGGCACCGAAACCTTCGTAGAACTCGGCGAACTTCGGAATAACTTTCGTCAGCATGACGAAGACCATGCCCACGGAGAGGATGATCAGGACGGTGGGATAGATCAGCGCGCCGATGACCCGCTTGCGCAGGTTGACGATGATCTTCTGGTAGCGGAGAAAGCGGCGCAGGACGCCTTCGAGGTCGCCCGAGCGCTCGCCCGCGCGCAGCGAGGTGGAGTAGATGGGCGGGAAGGCGTCGCCATAGGAGGCGAAAGCGTCGGAGAGGGCGATACCCGACTTCAGTTTCTCGCGGACGTCGGTGAGCACTTCTTTGAAGCGGAGGTTTTTCTGCCGCTCCAGCATGATGTCGAACGATTGCAGGATCGGCAGGCCGGCTTTGACCAGGGCCAGGAGCTCCTGGTTGAAGAGCAGGAACATCTCCGTGGAGATGATCTTTCGTCCGCGGGGAAGCAGATCGCGCAGCGAGACGCTCCCGCGCTTGGCGTCGAAGACGTGCATCCCCTGCTGGCGCAGTTCATCTTCCGCCGCACGGCTGTTGATGGCCTGCACATGGCGCTCGGTGATGGTGCCGTCGGGCGTGCCGACTCTGACAATAAATTCGGGCATTGATGTTCGCTGGCCTGCCTCTACGACGGGCGACGCCGTGAAACGTTCCGAAACGGGCAGGCTGCTTACAACGGGGTGAGGTGGGGGCGGATTCCGTGATTTTGTTGATCTGGCTGATGTTGTCCGCGCGCGCCCCTGTGACCCCGGTCACGCCGGGGATCGCGAATGGCTCCTAACTTGAATGTCTTTGCCATCCACGTGACCTCGCCCCTCCGACGACGAAGTGACTCCCCTCCCGAATCGCTCGAGGACCAGACCCGTGTGCTGATCGTCGAGGACGACGAGAACTTCTGCGTCTGGCTGGCGTCGATCGCCCGCAAGCTCGGTCTGATCGTCACCACGGCGTCCGACGGCGTGGAGGCGCTGGCGGCGTTGCGCGCGAGCGAGTTCGATCTGCTCATCGCAGATTTCGAGATGCCGCGAAAAGATGGACTGGAGTTGATCGCCGAAATCCGGGCCGAGGAGGAAACGCGGGACCTGTACGCGCTGATGCTGACCGCGCACGACGAGCTTTCCGTCAAGGTTACCGCCCTCACGCTCGGTTATGACGACTTCCTGGCCAAGGGGTGCACCGAGGTCGAGGTGACGGCGAAAGTCGCCGCCGCGCGAAGGATCCTGACGCGCCAGCGTCTACTGAACGCCGATGCGCGCGAGTGGCGCGACATCGCCAATCACGATGAACTGACTCGGGTGGCCACACGCCGGTTCTTCTTCGAACAGGCCGAGCGTCATCTGGCCGGCGGAGAAAACATCGGTCTGGTGCTCTTCGACATCGACGATTTCAAGATCATCAACGACCAGTTCGGACACCTCATGGGTGACCGCGTGCTGCGGGATATCGGGGCGCTGTTTCTGCGCCGGACCCGAAACGACGACATCATCGCGCGCTACGGCGGCGATGAGTTCGTGCTCCTCGTCCACAATCTCACCGTCGAGGAGACGGCGGCGGTTGCCGAGCGCCTCGGCGCGGAGATCTCCGAGCTTCAATGGGTTGCCGGAAAGTCGATCCTGAACCTCGGCGTCACCATCGGCATCGCCTGCTCGGCGCTTCTGCCGCAGGCAACCGTCGAACAGCTGCTCGCGGCCGCGGATCACGAGATGTACTCGGCGAAATGGCTGAAGAAGCATCCGCCCGCCGATGAAGATGAATCGCGGGCGGGAACGACCGACATCGTGCTCACCACGCCGGTCATCCCCGAGATCAAGACTGCGCCGGCAACTCCCGGGAGCGTCAGCGTTCCACCCGCCGACCCGCTCCCGGGTCTTCGCCGTACTCTCTGACTCGATCTACTGCTGCTCCTCGTCCGTCTGCACGTTGTAGATGATGACTCGAGGCATATTCGGAGGAGCCCACGAGCCCTTGACCAGTTTCTCGTCGAACCAGATGTCCGGCGTGCCGGTTCCGCTGACGTTTCCCTGGATCAGCAGCGAGCCATAGTAGGCCGAATTACCGGTCGAGTTGTAATCCCCTTCGTTGTAGAAGATCCCGTCGAGAATGACGTCGATGTCGGCCTGTGCACCGTCGAGGTCGTAGGCGTTCGACGTGCAATCCGTCTGGGCCGATGCGGCGGTGCAGGTAACGCCGCTGACCTTCTTGAGGAAGGTCTGGGTTAAATTCGGTTCCCAGCCGATGGTGACGCTGGCCGTTGCATTGTTCGTATATTGGAGATTCAGGTAAGGCTCATGAGGCTCGGAGCAATCGGTTGCCGCCGGATTGGTCCCGTTATAGCTCGCCGCCGGGACGGTGCAGGGAGCGCCATAGTCCGCGGTGGCCTGGGCGGGACTCTTCCAGACTTTGGGGATATACGTGGCTCCGGCCCCGTGGCCGACCACTCCGGGGTCATTGGAAGTCCAGTCAGGAGCCGGCATCGTGACGACGTCGAAGCGATTGTTGCCGTTGAGGTCCTGATAGCTGAAGGAGCCGTCGCCGGCACCTACCCGGCAGATCGTGCCGGCGCAGCTGGTATCCCATGAGGATGTCGCCGCAAGCCATTTCGGATAGCCGATGTCGCGATAGGGCTCGCCGGGATAATTCGCCTGCACGGTCGTCGCGGCACCGCCCACACCTTGTGTTCCCCATTCCGTGTTGTTGGCGTAGACGAAGCCCTCCATGAGGAAGTCCCTGTTGAAGTCCGAACGGTTCCACGATTCGGCCGGGGTTAACTGGGCAGCGCGCGCTCCGCCGGTGAGTTTCTGGGGATTGATCCCATCGACCGTGTCGAAAAAGAAAACCCCGGGCCCGAGTTGCGCGCCCCGTCCTGTCTTGAGCGAATTCGCCCAGTACGCCATGTCCTGCGTCGTACCGGTTCCACCCTTCTTGTATCCAGCTCCGGCATTTTTATCGAAAGAGAAGTAATAAATGCCTTTGGTCCCGCGGCCCTGGGAAGCGATCTTTTTCCAGAAGTCGTACAGGATCGCTGGAAAGACAACTTTCTTCTGCCATGGGTAGGTATTCACGGACTGCCATTGAAAGAAGTACGTGGCGTTGGAGGGCGACTCTTCGTCGTTCGAGAATGCGTATGGATAGCATTGCGGGTTTACACCGGAAGCGGTGGCGCCGTCGGCGAGATTGTCTCCAACGGAACGCGATCCGAACCATGGGTCTTCGAACGTTTTGCCCAATAGTTCATTGAAGTAATTCAGCGTGTCGAACGTCGCGCCGCTCGCCGGCCAGGCTTCGGCGCCGACGATGACCTGCCCGGACGCGCCCGCTCCGCCGCCGCCGGTGAAGGTCACCGTTGGTTGAACAGACGTCGAGTAGGTCGTTAGTCGGGGGTTGGTAAGGATCACGGAAGTCACCGCCCCACCGGTGACTACCGCGGTTGCAGTCTGACCGCCTGAAATCGTCACAACGGGTGGCGTGGCGTATCCCGCCCCTCCTGCAGTGATGATCACCTGCGATACGCTTCTGCCGTACTCGTATCCGTGCTCGAAATGAGGTCGCTCGTAGGCATTGGCCCACGGGATCGAGCTCGGGTTGCGTTTGTTGTCGAGGGTGCCGGTGGATGTCTCATTTCCCCAATGGACGATGAAATCGCCGCCGAAGGAGATCGAGGTATTACTCTGAATCGGGCCGCCCGGGATAGGAAGCGGTAATTCGCCGACGACCAGGCGCACGCTATGAGTGCTGAGAACATTCGCAGGCGCTGTCTTGGCGGTGCCGGTCAGACTGCGGTCGCGAAACATCGTGGCGGTGACTTTGATAGTGGCCACGCCAAACCGCTGGCCGCCGACCCAGAACATTTGAGGCGTTCCATCGGCATTCGTCAGAGTACCGTTCGGCGTGAGTTTTCCGCCCACAATAGGCGGCGCAAAGATCTTGATCTCCGTGACTTCGCCATCCCTCTTATCCTCGGCATTGGGACCCAGGAGGGCGTTGTTGAAGTTGCGGATGGTAGTGGTGTCGGTGGTGCGATTGATGATCAAATCGGCCGAATTCTCATCACCATAAAACCGATTGACGAATTGCGGGCGATAGGGTTTCTCCAGCAGTCGAATCTGTGCATCGGGCCTGTAAACGCCGACGTCGGGGCCGGAGACGCGGCTGGTCTTGATGGCGGCAATGTTCGGATTAACCGTGCCGTCGTTCGAAGGCAAGCCGGCGTTGGCCTGTGCCCATACCGGATCCTGGAACCATTCGACCACGAGTTTCGCGCCCGCCTCCGCAACTGCCTGGGTTTGTGCTGTGGACAGTTGGTTTTTTGCAATGGCCGTCTCCGTCTCGGAAATAGCCACAAAGCCGAGGCCAAGCAAAGAGAGTCCGACAATGACCATGAGGCTCACAAGAAGCGCGGAGCCGCGATCTTTGCGAAGGAGACGTTTCTTGCGCTTGATTCGTTTCATGACTCAGCTCCTAGTCGCACGAGTTCGGGTTGGCAGTAGCACCACTCTGCCCGACCAGATTGCAGTGCTTGGTGACGCCCGGCTCACTGACGACGGTGTAATCAAGGCAAACCTTCTGGAGAGGTTGTGCCGGAGCCGGCGGATCGTCCGTTTTCTTGTACTGCCACCGGACGGTAATGGTAATGGTTCCGCTGCGAGTGGCAGTGCGGCCGGACGCCGTCGTTGTTGCCGCTGTGGTCAGGGTGAGATGCGTATCATTCGAAATCGAAGCGACGATACGCGGAGTCTCGCCGGAGATGGAGATCACATTGCCAACCGCGAGCTCGGTGAGAAAACGTGTGCCGGTGCCGACGATAGCGGTCGTTCCCGCTGTGGCCACGGTCCCGCTGAGCGTCAGGAAAGACGCAATGTCGGCGATACTCGCCGGGACCGTGCGTGTCACGGTGCCCGGGCCGATGCCGGTGAAGTTGTCACTGGTCGTGGGGTAAGCGACGGCAGTGAGGACCATGTCGCTGTGAACAGTTCCGTCGCTGGCCGGCAATCCCCACGTGATGTTGATCGGCTTTGAAGCGATCTGCATCGGATCGCTACCGGTATTGGTGATCGTGTACGACTCGCTCAATGTCGTTTGTGCGCTAATCCCAGTCGAAGCGGAGTACGCAACCAGCGCTTGATTGGGGAAGGAACAGGGAGCGGCCTGCTGATCCTGGACGTACTTCACATGAACCTCGGTGCAGCCGCTGCTTGTGAGCACGATGATCCGGACCTGATAGATCTGGCCATCGGAGCGATCCGACCATGCGTATTGGTATGGAGCCGAGGTGTCGAGGAAAGTATCTACATGCGCTCCCGAGGGAAACGCGGTCACATCGAAGGTCACGCTCGTAAGCGTCAGACCGACCGGCGGATTGGCGGAGATCGTGTCGCCGGCGTTCATGATCCAGGCGGTTGCCGGCGTATCGGCGCTGTCGCTGCCGTTGGTGGCACCCGACTGGACGATGACCGGGCTCATCGCGCAAGGCGTTGGGAAATCCGCCGGCGGGGAGATCAGTCCGAGCCTGCAGTCATCCGCGGCGACTTTGTATTCGTAGTACCAGAGATTGCCGTCCGAGAGGTCGAAAGCCGGAGCAGTGACGTCGCTGTAGCCGACGACTCCAGCGCTGATCTGGGAGTATCCCTTTACGTCGAGACTGCCTATTGCATTGAAGGTCGGATCGACGGCGAACGACGTGTCCGTCTGCTTCTTGCGATAACGGGTGATGCGGTATCGGTCTACGCCGATCGCGGCACCGGCCGTGTCCGAGGTGACCTTCGACCAGGTGAGGTCGATCTTGCAGTTCGTGGAGAGCGGCGCCGGACAGGCCGAGGTGGCCGTGTTCACCTTGAGATCGGGCGAAGCAACGGCCTGCGCCGACGGGTTATCGGCGGCGGTTCCGGTGATCGTCGTGGCCTGAGCAATAGGCGGCGACATTTTGCTGAGCGAGTCGTTGAGGTTGTTGCTCGTGTTGTACGCGTTATTCACAATGCAGCGGTCGGCCGCCTGGATCCGGTAGAAGTACTGAACGCAGGTGCCCGGAGGGAAGGCGGACTTCGTCGGTGAGTCCTCCCACGTCGTCGGCGATCCCGGTGTCGTTGCCGGCTGCGTTCCGCTGCCTGTGGTCAGGACGGTGACGCTCTGGCCCGCGACCGACGGATCGAAATTGGCCGTAAGACCGCGATAGATACGGTAATGGATCAACTCCTGCGGCGGAATCGTCGCCGGATCGGCACTGCAACCGGAGCCCGTGCAGGTCGACGTGGCCACGGTGGGATCATTCGTACCGGGCGAGGTCCAGCTGAGCGTCAACCCATAATTCGTTGGCGTAGATACGGGGGTTGCGCCAAACGTGGGCGGGTTCGGTTTGGTCGAGTTCTTGGGCTGTACGGACATCGGCTGACTGGGCAGGCTCGTTCCGTTCTCGTTCTGGGCGAGGATGTGGTAGAACCAGGTGATCGAGGGATCCATCAATCCAATGTCCTGGATGATCGCGCTCGTCGCCGAGGGATCGGTAATGACCAGGGCGTTCACGAACGCACCATTGGGGTTCGAATCCCATTCGATCCGATACTGTTCGACTGGTCCGCCCCCGGTGGGCGCCGTCCAGCAGATCACCGGCGCGGCGCAGGCCGCGGCGCAGATTCCGGTGATGGTGGGAGGCGTAGGAACGACGTTGCTCGGTTCCGGGAAGCCGGTCAGACCGAGGTTTCGCGGAACCACCAGCGCCGACAACTGATACTGCTTGTAGTTCTTGATGCGTGCGATGGTCTCGGTCTTCTGGGAGTAGCCAGCGTCCGGGTTTGCATTCAGGCCGATGAGGCTCACCCGAACGGATTGAATGATCGAGCGCGAGCTCCGATCGCCGTAATTGGCGGCGGCGCCGGGGTTGGCCGGGTCGTACTGCCCGGCGCCGCCGATGGCGCCCGTCTTGAGCGTGGTCGTCGTACCGTCTTCATTGACGAACGTGGCGGACGCCGGAGTCGACGTCGAGCCGTCTCCATCACGTGTATTGACGATGTCGGTTGCAGGCGGTCCGTCGCTGTTCTTGAGAACGTTCACGCCGTTGGCATCGGTGTAATAGAAAAACGTCAGGCTGCGGATGTTTTCAGAGACTGGCGTCCCGGGAACCCTGTTCAGGATGTCGGACAACGTCATCCGATAGAGCGTGTAGGGCGGATTCGCGTTCGTCGTATCGATTCCACAGGTCGCACAGAGCGAGCTGCTGATCTTGATCAATGACTCTGCGAGTCCGCCGGGATACGCCCGTCTTGGCTTCTGCGCATCGACGTAGAACGAGATCGCGCCGGTGTTCTTGCTGGCATCGGTCGATCGAAGGACATAGGCGACGATCTCGTCATTGCTTGTGGTCACGAAAGGAAAGATTGGCCCTAACGTGGCCGGGTCCATCGGTGTATAGGCCGGCTCGAGACCGTTTCCTGTCGCCGAGGCGGTGTTGTAGTTGAAGTTTGCCCGGAAGACGATGGCGTTCGTTCCGGCATATTCGATCTGTTCGTCGGGCTGCGGGAACTGTCCGTTGGCCGTGGGATTTCCGCCGCGGTTGTAGTCGAAGCCGGCCATGCGCAGATCGGCGACCAGCTTGTCGAATCCAATGCGGGTGCTCTGTTGCAGATCCGCCGATTCGGTGCCCGACCGGAAGGCCTTGTTGCTCTTATCGTAGACCGTGAGAGCGGCAATCATGATGATGGCGAAAATCGCCGTGGTGACGAGGATCTCGGCGAGTGTGAATCCCCGTTGCTGGTGACGCGCGTTGCGGTTCATGGCCTGCTCCTGAGCTACCGGTTCACTTTGGTGGTGTCGAAGAAGGCATAGCGACGGCGCGTCGGGCCTTCCTGCCACGAGATATAAATGCGGGCCCTGATGAACTGGGCGGTCGTAACTTTCTTGGCGACATCGGTCGGACTGCGCGGCGTGAACACAAATCCGATGACCGGATTGCTCACCATGCTGCTGGGGTTCCCTTGTGGGATCAGCGTCCGCATCCACTTGACCATGTATCCGTTCGGATCGTTCGGGCAGGTGATGGTGTAGGGCGAACTGGCGGCCACGCTGCAGGCGCTCGAGTCGCGGCCGACGCTGTTGTCGAACGAGATCTGTCCGTTAGCAGCGCCTAAGACATTGTTCAATGTAACCGTGCCGAGGGCGCTGTTGTCAGACAAGTTGAAGTTGGTCACCAGGTCCTGCGCCGTCATCGTGGAGAGGTCTTCCAGGATCTGCGTCCCTGTCGCGGCGGCGACGGTCATCTGTTTGCCGCTGTAGACGTTCTTCCGGCCCATGTAGAAGAGCGTCACCACCGTGAGCAGGACCACGCTCGTAATGGCCATTGCGATCAGGACTTCGACCAGGCTGTAGCCGTGCTGACGGGTTTTCATCGCTCTGTTTTCCTTAATGCGCATAGACGCGTCCGCTCGGCGAGACATCGATCTGGTACAGCGGCTTCGGCACTTTGGCGTTGGTCTTCAGCATGACCGCCGCTGTGGTCGTATTGGCCGGCAGGCCGACGTGACCGTCCGGAAAGAAAACGATGCTGTAAACGCCGCTGACGGCATCGAAGGTCTGGCCGCTGTTCGGGAAGTAGGCGATGTCTTCGGTGTGGCGCGTGAACCCCTTGCTCAGCGCTTTCTTGGTCGGGTCCTGCTGGGTGAGCGGCGTCCAGACCGTGGAGTTGAAGTTGCTGTTGCCGATCCAGAAGTCATAGGCGCGCGAGGCGGGCGTGTTCGTGGCGCCTGGGGTGAAGGTGATGCGCGTCTGCAAGCCCTGCGCGATCGACATCTGACGCATCGTGCGGATATCGGAGGTGAAGTTCCGCAGCGCCACCTTCATCTTGTTCGACAGCATGTAGGTCATGAAGTTGGGGACCGTCACCAGCGCCAGGATTCCGACGATGGCCAGGACGGTGAGCAGTTCGACGAGCGAGTATCCGGCTTGATGATGGGACTTCCGCGTGCACATTGGGGCCTCCCTTGTGCGAGGCGAGTGCCACGCACTCGAATCTCGCTTAACATTCTGATAGGTATCGACTTCTTCGATTTCGCTGTTCGCGCTAGCCTTCCGCTATTGCGCGAGATTGACACATAAAGTAACAGACTATGCGGTGCGGCGGTCGAAAAGGCTTGAACCACAGAGGCACAGAGAAAAACAGGCCTCTGTGTCCCTCTGTGGCTCTGTGGTTCAAGCCTTCAAGCGCTCCCGAACTCGATCGTGGCAACGGCTCCCTTCCCTACCTCTCCCGACAGACGCAGCGTCCCGCCGTGCAGCAGCACGATCTTCTTCGCCAGCGGCAGCCCCATGCCGAAGCCGTTCGGCTTGCCGGACTGGAACGGCAGAAAAAATCGCGGCGCGTCGGCGGGATCGAGGCCGATACCGGTGTCGGCGATCGTCACCGACGGCAGCGGCTCGTGGCGAAGGGTCACGGTGATCGACCCGCCGCCTTTCTGGCGCACGGCGTCGGCGGCGTTGCGCAGCAGGTTCTCCAGCGCGCGGCTGAGGAGAACGCGATCGCCTTCGATGACCGTCGGCGGCCCTTGCAGCGAGACGGCGACGCCGCCGCCGACTTCGTCCAGCTGCGCGATCTGTTCGGCGATCAGCTCGCGGAGATCGACGCGTTCGGCGTTGAGCTCGACCGGCCGGGCGAAGGCGAGCAGGCGCTCGATGGCCTGCAGCAGCAATGCGGCCTCTCGTTCCGCGCTTTGCAGCCTCGTTTCGGCCATGCTGTCGATGCCGCCTTTGCGCGCCAGCGTCATGTAGCCGAGGATCGTGTGGAGCGAGTTGCGGAACTCGTGGGCGATGCCGGCGGAGATCTCGCCGAGTTGCGCCAGCGTGGTCATGTCCTGCACCCGCGCCTCGAGACTGCGGATCGGCGTCAGATCGGTGAAGAGCGCGAGAAAGCCGAGAAAGGCGTCGGACTCGGTGTGAAGCGGCACCGTAGTCAGTCCGATCGTGACCGGCTCGCCAGTGGCAGGATTCACATCCTCGATCTCCATCCGGGTCCGCGCTGCGCGCTGGGCGAAGGCGCTGGCGAGCGCGCTCGCCGAGGCCCGCATCGGAATCGCCTCGGACAACGCGCGGCCAGTCACCGGCTCCGAGGGATCGAGCCCGAGGATCTCCCGCCCGGCGGCGTTGATGTCGACGATGGCGCCGGCGGCATCGACGGCGATGAATCCGGAGGTGAGGTTGCGCGTGAGGGCGGCGGTGACGCGCTCCAGATCGTCGGCGCGCGTCTTCTCGCGCTCGTGCAGCCGCTTCAGCTCCTCCTCCTGGTATTTGAGCGTGGCGATGGAGTTGCGGAAGGTCTCGATGAGGTACGCGGTCTCTTCCTGGTCGCCGGCGCCGGTACCCAGCGCGCGGGCGTCGTCGAGCATCAGTTCGATCGGGCGCGTGATGCGCGGGAGATAGAAAAGAAGAAGAGCGAGGCCGAGGCTGGCCGCGGCGATGCAAATGCCGGCGGTGAGGAGGTAGGCGCGCCAGGCCGCACGGCGGCTCGACGCGTCGAAGCGGAGCATGAGCGTGCCCGGACCGGCCAAGCGCGTAACGATGTCGAAGTCTCCGTTCTGCGCTCCCGACTCGATCTTCCGGCCGTCGCGTCCGACGAAGCCGATCCCGGCGATGTTGAAGCGGCCGCGCAGCACGAGGAGCTGGGTGCTGAGCTCCGCGGGCGGCGTGCGGTTCACTGTCTCCGCGGCGACATCGGCCAGCATCTGGTGCGACCGGTCGACCGACTCCTCGGTGCGCGCGAGGTTCGATCGCATCAGAAGGAGGAGGATGAAGATGAGGACGACCAGGAAGCCGACCAGACCGCTGAGGAAGAGCCTCAAGTCCCGCCGGAACCCGACTCGGGTCAGCGGAGCATGAGCGAAAAGTACCATTCCGAGAGTGTATGGCCGAAGAAGAGCGCGGCCAAAAAGGCGATGCCGAGAAAAATGCCGAACGGCAGCGCGGTCTGCATACCCCGTCCGCTGCGAAGCACCGCCGGCACGCCGATGATCGCGCCGCTGACGGCGGCCAGCAGCAGCACGCCGGGAATGGTCCGCCATCCCGTGACCGCGCCGATCATGGCCAGCATTTTCACGTCGCCCAGCCCCATCCCCTCGGCGCGCCGTATCAGCCAGTATGCCCCGATGATCGTCAGCAAAATGACCGCACCGACGATCGCGCCGGCCAGCGAGTCGATGAGCGATTCAGCCAGCGCCAGCGAAGGGTTGAGCATCCCCATGCCGAGTGCCCCTGCGCCGAGGCCGATGGCGATGCCCGGAAGGTCGATGACGTCGGGAAGGATCTGGATGTCGGCGTCGATGTAGATCAGCACGATCGTCATTGAGATGATCGCCGCCACCACCACGAAGGCGACCGTCGGCCCGGTGTAGAGAAAGGTAGCCAGATAGAAAAGCGCATTGGCCAGTTCCACCAGCGGATAACGCCAGGCGATCCCTTCACGGCACGCGCGGCAGCGCCCGCGAAGGATCAGAAAACTAAGGATGGGGATGTTGTCGTACCACCGGATCGCCGCATTGCAATGCGGGCAATGGCTCCCCGGAAAAACGATCGACTCCTCCCGCGGATAGCGATGGATGACGACGTTGAGAAAGCTCCCGACGATCGCGCCGATGGCAAAGGCGTAGAAGCCGAGCAAGGCCGTCATCGGGCGGGATTGTACCTGCCGCTTTCCATGAGCCTGTGTATTCAGGACAACGGGCGTTTCGCGTTCGAACGGGACATGATCTACGATTCCTGGCTTGACTCGTCAACGGCTCATCGCCGCCGCGGCTGTCTGGGTGCTCATTGCATCGGCGCTGATGCCGATGCTGGTTTCCGCGCGGTCGAACGCGCGTTTCTCTTGTTGCCGGAATGAGTCGTCTTGTCCGATGCACCAGAAAGCCGCTGGTGAACGCCGTCTCGACCGTTGCCCCGCGGATGCGAACAACTCCGCTGTCAACGTGGTCAGTGGCCGAGCCGTGCTGACTTCGTTCGTCATTCCCCATCCGGCCGGTGGCGATCTGCGTTTTTTTCCGGGCGCGGCCGGCAACGCCGGCGATTGGCAGACCCCTCCGCTAACTCCTCCTCCGCGGCTCGTTTGACGACGCCCGTCCTTTCGCCGCCGAAAACATAAGGAGGAGTCCATGAAGGCATGCGCCTTAGGCTCCATGATGCTCGCGGCTGTGCTCTTTGCGGCCGTCGATGCAGACGCGAGCTGCGGCTCGTCGTCGTGCCCGATCGATCTTCAGTCGCTGCTGGATCTCGGCCGATCCTCGCTCGACCTGTCGTTCCAATACATTGACCAGAATCAGCCGCGCATCGGAACGCGGAAGGCACACGTCGGCGAGATCGCTTCGGAACACGACGAGATCCGGACGCTCAATCGCCTGACCAACCTGCAATTCCAGTTCGCCGTCAGTCCCCGCTTTCAGCTCGCGTTGACCGCGCCCCTTGTCTCGCGCGTCCACGAACACCGGGATACGGAGTCTCAGGAGATTGAGCGGTGGGACTTCCGCGGCTTCGGGGATGCGGTCGTCCAGGCTCGCACCCGGCTCTTCATCTCTGAGGCTTCTCCCCATCCTTCGTTGTGGCTGACGACGGGCGTAAAGCTGCCGACGGGAGCACGTCATGAGGCAAGCAACAACAGCGAAGACGCCGAGGTGACGATCGAGCCGGGAACGGGATCGACGGACCTGCTTCTCGGCCTCACCTGGCAGAGCGGCGTCCTTCGCAACACGGCGCTCGGGGGACCGATGGGTCATTCAACGCTCATCCCCTGGTTCGTGGCCGCGAGCGTTCGGGCGAACGGACGGGGAACGAACGAATACCGCCGCGGTCACGAGCTGCAGCTCAACACCGGGACGGAGTATCCGCTCAGCTCGAGATTGCATCTTCTCGGGCAGCTAAACGCGCGCATGCTGGCGAAGGACGATCCCGGCCATACGCTCGAAGACCGCGACCTCACCGGTGGGCGCTTCATCTACGCGAGTCCCGGCATTCGCGCCCTTCTCGGCCACGGCGCCTCGGCATACGCATTCGTTCAGATTCCGCTCTATCAGCACGTGAACGAGCTGCAGCTCACATCGAAGGTCAACTACGTGATTGGATTTCGGCGGCAGTTTTGACCGGCACGGCCGGCGGTCAACCCTCCAACGCCGGCATGGTCTACAACACGTCGCGCGCTCGGGGCCTGTCCTTCAGTGGCTCTACCGCGCAACGGGGGTCAGGTCGAAAGTCGAAAGTGCCGGGCCACGATTCACTGGCTAACGATGACAGAGGTGCGGCACTTTCGACCTGACCCCATTCGTGCCTGAGCGCAATCAAC
>Ga0207689_10000769_pt1 | contig 30802 bp, 28 predicted proteins | sample KBSMisM52_FD_184312 | JGI IMG/M metagenome (GOLD analysis project Ga0207689, IMG submission 184312) | Miscanthus rhizosphere microbial communities from Kellogg Biological Station, Michigan, USA - KBS Miscanthus M5-2 (SPAdes) (version 2) | ecosystem: Host-associated > Plants > Roots >...
GGTGGAATAAGAATCCGGCTCGTACTCGATGCCGCTCGATAGGCCAAAAGCCCCATCCTTCATGTCCTGATCAAGCAAAGTCTTCATCTTTACAATCTCATCCGGCCGTGCCGCGCGCCGCCAGTCATCCCCCATCACCTTGCTTCGCAAAGACCCGAAGCCGACCGTGGACGCCATGTTGATCGCCATACCAGTCTTCTCAGCTTTTTCAAAGAAAGCAGCGATGGAAACTTGAGAGCTGCCATCCTGTCCGCCAACAAATGTCGTAATGCCCTGCCGCACCTGCGACTCCGCCCCGGGCTTTTCCAGAATTTTGCTGTCGGAGTGATTGTGGGTATCGATGAAGCCGGGGGACAGCACTAGACCCGAGCCATCGATCTCGCGGACGCCAGCCGGCGTTTTCCACTTCTTCTGATCAGTGATCTTGATGATCGTGTCGCCAGAAATGACGACCACCTTCCCAAACACAATCGGCCCACCACCACCATCCGCAATACGGGCATTGGTAATGACCAGAGTCGGAGTGGATTGTGCGGCTGCAAACAAAACTAGCAGATGCAGAAGGAATAATTGGAACAAGGGTTCCCCCGGGATGAGTGTGTATTAAGCGGCTACATAGAACTCGCAATTATTAAAGGTTAATTCGAGTTTGACAAGTTCACTGCATCCTAGGCGCGTGTCACGGTCATCTATTGTCTGGTCCCATCCGGTGTACTAGTATTCCGTCGCAATGCACATTCAGGAGCTCATGAACTGGTCCCAAGCCAAACGGACGAAGAACTATCTACCGGCATAATGAGCAACATATTGCATAGGAAACAATCTTAGAGAAGGAAACTCATCCATGCGTCCACCCTCCTATTTGGTTGTCTCGGTTCTGACACTTGTTGCCCAAGCAGTGTGCGCTGAAAAATTCATTCCTCAATCCAACTCTTCTTATATCGATGTGCAGGGAACCGCCCACATCACACGAGTTGTACCCATCCCCAAAACCATCAGCCCGGAAGCCCAGAAATCGCTGGCCAGGCCGATGTCTGACTCAGAACCCGAGCCGTCCATCGCCGAAGATCGGAAGCAAGGCGAAGAAGAGCAAGAGCGACTGGCCAAACAGATGCAGCCGACCTATCCAACCACGCTAACCAGAGACAAGATCGCGGACGTGCCAGTCAGAGTTATCACTCCGGTTAATATTCCTCCGGAAAACCGTGATCGCGTTCTCCTCAATGTCCACGGCGGCGGGTTCCAGGCCGATTGGGGATCAGTCTCTGAAACCGTCCCCATCGCCAGCTTAACCAAAACTAAAGTAGTTGCAGTGTTATATCGCCTCTCGCCGGAGAACCCATTCCCCGCGGCGGTGGACGACACAGTCGCAGTCTATAAGGAATTGCTGAAAACCTATAAGCCGCAGAGGCTCGTTCTCTACGGCACTTCCGCGGGGGCCGTGCTAACCGCCGAGGTGGCAGTGCGCTTGAAGCAATTAGGACTGCCGTTGCCAGCTGCGCTCGGCATTCTCTCAGGAGACGGCGCCGCCGATGTGTTTGGCGATTCCGCTCGCATCTTTACTTTGGAAGGCTTCTCAGGGCCGCTAGAGATGCTGCATGACGGGCAGCCTGATCCCTACACCGGCAACACTAATCCGCGCGATCCGGTGTTATCTCCGCAGTACGCCGACCTGAAAGGAATGCCTCCGACATTTTTCCTGACCAGCGTCCGCGATGCGCTGCTGAGCGGAACCGTCAATTTGCACCGTGCATTTGTTCATGCAGGAGTTGAGACGCAACTGATCGTGTTCGATGGACTGCCTCACGCCTTCTGGACGAACTTCCAGCTACCAGAAGCAATCGAGGCCAATCAGATAACAGCAGACTTCTTCGACGAACATTTACGAAAGTGAACCGGGTTTGGTGGAGCGTGGTAGCTGGTGATACTCTCCCAATTTCCGCCGAGGAAGCCATGTCATCTTCACTGACCCGTAGACGCTTACTAAGTATTTCCGCTCAAACCGCCGCCACAATTACCGCTAGCAGATTTTTTGTAATGGAAGCCTCAGCGCAGTCCGCCGAGAGCAAGTACCCGCCAGTCTTTTCCAAACTCGACCAGTTCGTAAAACAGTACATGCTGGACATGAACTCGCCCGGTCTGACATTGGTTTTAGCAGATGGTGAAGGCGTACAGCGTGTAGTGACATATGGCTTCAGCGATAAACAAAACAAGGTCAGAGTCAAGCCAGACGATCTTTTCCAGATCGGCTCCATCAGCAAGTCTTTCGTTGCGCTCTGTCTGCTACAACTTCGTGACGAAGGTAAGCTCGATCTCAACAAGCCGATCACGGACTATCTTCCCTGCTTCCGCATCGACTCTACTTTTGCTCCAATCACTGTGCATCACCTGTTGACGCACAGTTCAGGGCTGCCTGGCGTCCCCCCGGTCTTTTTCTCTGACCCGAACCAGAAGCACCGCGCAGCCAACGAGCCGGGAAAATATTTTCACTACTGCAATACCGCCTTCGAAGCGCTTGGCTACTTACTTTGGACGCTCGACGGGAAGCCATTGCCGGATGTGCTTCGTGATCGCATCTTCAAGCCGCTAGGCATGACCCAAAGTGAACCGGTCATCAATCTTGACATGCGGCAAAGGATTGCCAAGAACTACTACGCTTTCCAATCAGATCGTCCATTTCCACGTTACGGACGGCTGTGCGAAGCCCCAGCGATTGTCAGCAGCGACGCTGCAGGCTGCATCGTGGCTACCCCGCGCGACATGGGGTTTTACATCCAGATGATTGCCAATCACGGGCAAGGCTCCAAGGGGCGTTTGGTTTCAGAAGAAAGCTTCGCGCTTTTCTCGCAGCCACATATCAAGGCGGAAGAATTTGGGCCAACAGCCAGCTATGGCTATGGCATGGCGATCGATACGCTTGAAGATCACAAGGTCGTTCGCCACACCGGAGGCATGGTGTCATTCATGTCGTCCATTCAGGTTGATCTGGATGAACGTGTCGGAGCGTTTTGCTCCGTCAACGCCATGCAGGGATACCGCCCGAACCCGGTTTCGGAATATGCCATCCGTTTAATGCGAGCGCATCGAGAGAAAAAATCTTTGCCGTCATTGCCTACGCCCAATCCACCGACGCAAGTGAACAACGCAGTGGACTATGCCGGAACCTATTCGTCTGTGGACGGGGGCAAGCTGGAACTTGCTGCCGAGGATAAAAAGTTATTGCTGGTGCATCAAAATCAGAAAATCGCACTCGAAGGATCTGGCGACACTTTCACCGTGGCGCATCCTGACTTTGACCGCTTCGCTTTGGTATTCACCCGTGCCGACGAAAAAGATCCCAAGAGTCCAGTCGTCGAAGCAGGCTGGGGAGCTGACTGGTTCTATCATTCGCGATATTCAGGCCCAAAGCAATTCGACTATCCCAAAGAGTGGGAGAGCTACGTCGGCCACTATCGCAATGAGAACCCCTGGGTCGGCAGCACACGCGTAGTAATTCGCAAAGGAAAGCTGATGCTCGATGGAACTACTCCGCTGGAAAAAGGCGAAGGAGGTTTGTTCTACCTGCGTGACGAAGAACACAATCCCGAGTGGATCAGTTTCGGCGAAATCGTCAGCGGTAAATGCATGCGCATCAAGATGTCAGGCGAAGACCTGTGGCGAGTAGTAACGGCGTAACGCATATCGTTCTGGGCAGTACTGATCGGGCTCCGCTCGGACGAGGATTATGCTGACGACATAAATCCGTGACTATTTCTTCTGCTCTACAGCAATCAGATTGTCTTCTGGGTTCCGGTCAATCAGTTTGTTATACGGGTCAATTCCGGCGAAAGTTGGTTTTTCGTTTACCTCCACCTCGACTGTGGAGTGGTCTATGCTGAACCGGTGTTTTGCCAGGTACAGCCTTTTCAGGTGCTCCTTTGTTCCGCTAAACACGCCGACATCGATTACATCGTTGAGGGGCATGGCGGTCTCATTGCCTGAGCCATCGGATTTCTTCTTTGCTGTATCCACCACCAGCGTAACTTTGTATTTCTTGTCTCCCTCGCGAGCCGCCACCGCTGATACTGCCTTGTTTTCGTACAACACGATTGATTCAAACATGTCGCTTACCATGTACTGCAAATCAGGCGGGGTGGCGAAGCGCACCGCATCCACAAATCCGCGCGTGTCTGGAAACGGCCCTTGCGCGTACCGGTTGTTTTCCAGGAATCCGCGCAATGCAGCGTTCAACTTGTCTTCCCCGATATAGTCACTGAGCGCATACAACACCAGCGCACCTTTCTGATACCACACGTAGGGCTCGCGCTGCACCAGCGCCAGCGGAGGTTCATGACGCGTCTCGCCCGCTCGTCCACGAAGATACCGGTCCAACTCGTATCTCAGGAATTTTCGTATGTTCTCTTCGCCGTATTTTTTCTCCATCACTTTCAGGGCTGAATACTCTGCCAAGGACTCGGACATCATGTTGGAACCCTGTGTCATGCTGCCGATCAACTGATGTCCCCACCACTGGTGTGCGAGTTCGTGCGCATTCACAAAGTACAAAAGATCAATGTCGTCCCCATCTTTAAGGCGCTCGATAAACCCAATCCCCTCAGAGAACGGAACGGTATTGGGGAACGACTGCGCAAACGTACGGTACCGCGGATACTCCAGCACCCGATACTGGGCAAACTGGAACGGGCTGAAGTTCTTCTCGTAATAATCCAGCCCGGACTTCGCCGATTCCATCATCTTGTCCAGGTTGTACTCATGGCCCGGGTTGTAATAGATCTCGAGATTTACGTTTTTCCATTTGTCACGCTTTACGGCGAAGCGTCCGGAAAGGAATGAGAAGAAATTGGCGACCCGTGTCTCGCCCATGTCGTATTCGAAGTAGTGGCGACTATTTTCTGTCCAATCGCGTTTTAGATACCCGGGTGCAATTGCAATCTGGTCCGGCGAGGTGCTGACGACACAATGGAACGTCACCCAGTCTGAATCGGGAGAGAATAAATTTACGTTGGAATAATAAGGATCGCCCCGTGGCGCCATTTCCTCGAGTTCACCCAGCTTTTCTTCCTTGCGCCGTACCGGGTCATCAAGCTCCATTTGCTGTGAATATCCGAGCAAGGGAAAGTAATCACGGTCGAAAAAAGTCCCGTTATAAGCCAGCTCCGGCCTCTCCCCTCCGTCTGTGAAACCTTTCGTATTGCGGGAAACCTTGAAATCCATTCGCATCGTTTCACCGGGCATTAGCGGCTGGTCGAGGGCGTATATCTCGTAGAAATATTTCTTGTCGCTTAACTTGATGTGAAAAGCATGATCAAAGCGAATTGAGTCGACTGATTCTTTTCCTTCAGTAACGTGAATCTCATCAATTGGCCTCTCCCTGCGGTTGACCAGCGTATAGTGCCCAGTCGCCGCAAATGATCGGGTCTCGGGAAATATGTCGACCGCAACATCCACCGCAATGATTTTCGGTTGAGCTAGCTTTTCGTACTTCTTGTATCTCCGTTCGTATTCTGCGGCCCGATCACGGCCCTGCTGATTGGTTTCGTAGTGATTCAATACATGTGCGTTGTAATAAAACCAAGAGCCTGTCGCGGCCGCTGCGATCACGCTTAACCCCGCAAATTTTGCGGCCTGAGGGAAACGCTGCTTCATTAACCTCAGGCGTAACTTCGCGCCAGTTTCTGTGCCTCGCCTGGCCAACACCACAGCCAACACGGCAAACAATCCGCCGATACTCAACCAATAGGCGCTGATCCAAAACAGGGCTCTCACAAAATGCCCATATCCGTTCATGTCCGAATATGTGTAAGGGGTGATTTCTCCATAAAGCGCCAAGCGGTTTTCGATGCCGTAGCGGTAGAGGATCGGCACCAAGAGGAAGAATCCCACAATGATCGCGTGTCCAACGAACTTGTTGCTCACGACGGTATGAACGAGCAGCGCCAGCAACACCACCATCAACATCTGCGGCAGCCAGATCAAATACAGTTCCTTAAAATAGACCATCAACTCATAGTGGTAATAGCCGTTAACGGTCTGCATGATGACCCCAACGACAAAGACCACCGTGAGCAATGCAGCTTCCACCATGGCCAAGGCGAAAAACTTGCTAACCCAGTCCACCCAATCTTTTTGCGGCAGAGCATCGTGAATCTGATCGAAGCGCACGTCGCGCTCATCCCAAATAAGCTCTCCGGCATAAAGCGCGGCAACGATATACAAAAAGATTGAGCCGCCACCCTGCAAAGCATTCAACATCAGGTAGGTGACCGGCCAAACCTTGACACCGCTGGTTTCGCCGGCAAAGTATCCGTCGATCGCGCAAAAGATCACCATCAGGAAGGCGATCGCCCAGAAAGGAATCGAGCGCACGATGTTTTGCATGCGCACCCATGTGAGTGACCCAAACTGTTGCCAGGATGTTCCCAAGGAAAAGACTTGCCGGACAAGCGGTAAACGGCCTGTACGCGGCCTGGCTTTCTTCTCCAGTTCTTCTGCCTCGGCAGCTTCTTTCGCTTTTTTGCTGACGCGCCGACTAGTCAGTTGTTCCGCCGACATTGGGAACAAAACATAGGTCAACACGAGCGCCAAAGTTCCGACTCCCATCCACAATAAGCGGTTGTAGAGGAATGGACCCGTCCACTCAAGCAGGCGTGTGTTCCTTTCCACAACCGTCCAATAACGCATGATGCTCCCCATATACACCATGCCAAGAGGGTCAACGATCGATGCCCACAAACGATCCAATCTATTTGTGGCAATCACAGAGATGGCAAGAATCAGATACAACGCGAGGATCGAAACGCCCTGCAAATATACAACGACAATTCTTCGTGAAAGTGCGGCCACACCATAGAACAACGATCCCAGGAAAAATATGTTGATGACGGAAACGTCCAAAAAAGGCTTCAGATACGCCGGCAAATGAATTGGAGCCAGCCGTGTCTTATCCGCCCACGGCATGAACGTGCCGATTATTCCGCCCCAAACCAACCCGCTAAACACAAACAACGTCACCACAAACGACGCCAGCCATTTGCCTCCGAGATAATCAAACTTCGTCACCGGTTTAGTGAAAATAAGCGAATAGGTGTCCCGCTGAAAATCACGGAGAATGGTCGGGCCAAAAATAGCGGCGATGAGAATCGAGCCAAATCCCGTAATCTGCCCAAAGTTTTGCAGCAGAGCCCAGGGGCCGTTGAGCAATATCTTGCCCGGCGGAACTGGGCCGAAGTCCGCCGACGATACGGCGAAGAACAGCATTCCGAATGGAATCAGAAAGAAAATGTAAGTAGAAATGCTGCGAAAACGCAGTTTGATTTCGAACCAGAAGAATGTCCAGAACATGTCAGTTCTCCTGATTCTTTTCCGCGTTCGAGAGACTGAGGAAGTAGACGTCTTCCAAATCAGCCTCCGTTCCTGCAAAACCCTGGCCCGGACAAGTATCCGAATAGACACGCACTTCGTGTCGGCCTCCGACTAAATGAGTGGAAATTACTTTTAGTGTCCTGTCCAACTCCTCGCGCTCTTCATCAGTCTCTGCCACTTTTTTCCACACGTGGGCTTGCAATTTTTCTAGGATTTGATTGGGTTCGCCTTCGAGCAGCAACTGGCCTTGACTAATGATCGCCATGCGCGAACACAATTCGCGCACATCCTCCACAATGTGGGTGGAAAGAATCACCACCACGTCTCGTCCAATGCCGCTCAGCAAATTGAGAAAGCGGTTGCGTTCCGCCGGATCCAGTCCGGCAGTTGGTTCATCCACAATGATCAGCTTGGGATTCGCCAGCAACGCCTGTGCAATCCCGAACCGCTGCTTCATTCCACCGGAGTAACCGCCCAGCGCTTTCTTGCGACTGTCCCAGAGATTGGTCTGCTGGAGCAGCGCCTCGACAACTTCCTTGCGCTGTTTGCGATTGGTGATTCCCTTCATTACGGCCAAGTGGTCCAATAGATCAACCGCCGGCATTTTGGGATACACGCCAAATTCCTGTGGCAGATAGCCGAGAATTTTGCGCGTCTCGTCTTTCTGTTGCACCAGATTCAACCCATTCAGTTGTGCGGTGCCAGTATCTGGCTCCAGGAGGGTTGCCAGGATCTTCATCAAAGTAGATTTCCCCGCACCGTTAGGGCCGAGAAGACCGAACATTCCGTTTGGGATTTCCAGAGAAACGCCGCGCAGCGCGCGCACCCCATTGGAATAAGTTTTGGTGAGATTTTGAATGGATAACACGATTTTGCTCCTGTGTGGACGGCCCTGGTGGCAGCCAAGGTGCCAAGAACTATACCCCACAGGAGGACACAAAGAAAAAGGCGGTGTTGTATTTGTTCATGGTTGAAAATTAGGAATGTAAAGTTTCGCTCGGAGCGCTTTAGCGAATTGATCCACAGCGCTGGGCTGCCATCAGTCGAATGAACCCTCCATCTCAATCATTCGTGATCAGGCAGTATTCGGACCAATTCGGTCTGTCCGGGACCGGCAAGGTAATGCGCGATGAGCACGGCCAACTTGGTTGATGAGTCATTGTCGAATTGCTCAATAATCGTGTCAGCCGGTTCGTAAATGGATTGCCCCGCCGTATAGTGAATTTGCTGGCCTCCAGCAATTTTGACGACGAAGGACCCTTCGAGCACATAACCGATCACGGGCATGGGGTGAATGTGGCGCCCAGTGCGTTGCCCAGGCCGGTAATCGATCCGGACCACCGACACGCTGGTAACGTTCTTGGCAGGAGAAATATTGTGTTTCACAATCGGTGTGCGCTTCACCGGGGCCGGCAATTGAGCCGTGGCTTGCGACAATACTGCGGTAGTAATCAACGTCGCGACGAATAAATTTCTCATAGTTTTTATTTTAGTGACGGTGGAATCAATTGTCTCCAGAAGCTGGATGGGTTCGATTACTCTGAGACAAGGAAACTTACCTATTCCAAAAAGAAAAAGGCACCGGTCAGCCGGTGCCTCGTTCACCTACCAGCAACTTGTTATTTTTCCGGCTGCGTCGCTCCAATTTCCTTGCGGCTGGGCGGAATCGGACGAGCTGTTTTGGCAGCTAGCGGAGCATTACTGGCAGCCGCAGCTCCGTAGCGTTCGAGCAGGGCGGGAACCATCGCGCCCTCTGCTTCTTTCACGAAGGTGACCTGTCCGGCCATGTCCAGATCGACGCGGATGAAATCTCCGAGTTTCACCTGGTTGGTGGCCACTAGATTTGCCAGCGGGAAAACCAGATGACGCTCGATCGCGCGCTTCAGGTGACGAGCGCCATACTTCGGATCAGTTCCTTCTTCCAGCAAGAAGTTTTTCACTTTCGCGGTGCAGCTGAACACGAACTGGTTGGCCGCAGAAGCCATCAGGATGCGCTGCTGCACCATGCCCAATTCGATTTCCAGAATCTGGCGCAGATGTTCCGGGCGCAGGGTCTTGAACACGACCGTCTTGTCGATTCTGTTCATGAACTCCGGCGTGAACTTGCGCCGAGCAGCTTCGATCGCGGTGCGACTGATCTTGTCATCCAGCGCAGCATCGACTTCCACTTTTTCTGGAGCGAAACCTAGCTTGCCGTTGACCAGGTTGGTCATTTCTCCGGCGCCCAGATTCGAGGTCATGATGATGATGCATTGCGACATATCCACGCGACGGTTGTCGCCCAAAGTCAGCGTGGCTTTGTCGAGAATTCCCAGCAGCAATTGCCACAACGAGTCCGAAGCTTTTTCAATTTCGTCAAACAGCAAGATCGAGAGCTTCAGCTTCTCGGTGTGCCACTGATTGATGGCTTCCTGCGTCAACAGCGGATGGGTCTCGCGGTGTCCCAAATATCCCGGAGGCGACCCGATCAACTTGGCAATTTCATGGGAGTGCTGGAACTCAGCGCAATCAATCTTGATGCACGCGCGCGAGTCCCCAAAAAGCGACTCAGCCATGGACTCGACAACTCGGGTTTTACCAGATCCCGTAGGCCCCAGAAACAGAAGGTTGCCGACCGGTCGCCCCGGCGCATTCAACCCAGCCAGAAACATCTGATAGATTTCGACTACTTTTTCGATCGCCGAATCCTGGCCCACAATTCTGCGGCGCAGGGCGTTCTCGAATTCTTTGGCGTCGTTACTGCGAAGGGTTGGATCGAGCACCGTATTCAGAACTGGCTTCATATTCGCTGGCCCTTTACCTCGGGGCTTGGCCTCTTCCTGGGGGAGTCGCGTCATGCAACCGTTTCATTTTGGGAGACATATTCTGTCATCCCGCCGATCATTTGGCTACGGTCTTTTGTGCAAATGACACGCCATCCAAGAAATCGGACCATTTCTAGGCTAATCAATAAGTTAGATGCTATTGCATGAATTTAGGAATCAGCTAGATTCCACAAGGGTGCGACGGATAGGAAATTTTTTGCGCATCTTTGGAGGGCAAACTTGGGCACGTGCTCCGAAAACGGTGCAAAGTGCTAGGAAGGGTCTGGCCCGACGTAACTGGCGGGGAATATAACTGGCGGCTACCATCTGGGATGAGATATCGTATTCAAGGAGAAAGACTTGCGCCACTCTGGTCCTACTCACACCGCCGCTTTTGTGTGTCTGTTTCTATCCGCTGTTATTTCTGCCAGTTTTGCTGTTGATCAACAGGCTCCAGCCAACCTGGTGAAGGTCACGAAAACAACCACCAACAAGGTGGCTGTTCTGTCGACACCCATCGTGCAGAAAGTGGCCCCGGCGGGATCTGAGTTGTACATTGCCAAGCGCGGAGAGAGTGTGATTTCTGTGGCGCGCCAATTTCTGCCGAAGACTTCCTACTTAACTTCTTCGCAAGTGGCGGAAGCAATCCGCGCGGCGAACGACGATGTGCGCGGAACCTTTCTGAAGCAGGGACAGAACCTCATCATCCCCGGAATTTTGCCGGCTCCGATTGCCGAGAAAAGCATTCCTGTCGCAAAAGATTTTGAAGTGCGCGCAATTTACTTGACCGGCCTGATGGCGGCAAGCGATCACGGAATTCAGATTGTGAAGCGCTGGCACCAAGCTGGCGGCAACGCAGTGGTATTCGACATCAAAGACAGCGATGGCACGGTGAACATTCCGTTCGAGCATCCGTTGCTGGGCAAACACCACATCACGTTTCAGGACCTGCCGAAGTACGTTCACTTCCTGCACTCGCAGAACATGCATGCGATTGCCCGTATAGCGATCTTTCGCGATGAGCGGTTAGTGAAAGAGCACCCAGAGTTGTCGGTTCAGTCGCGCAAGAACAACACCGCCTGGCGTGAGAACGGGAAATTAGTTTGGACCGATTCTTCGAATCCTAAGGTTCAGGACTACAACATCGCTTTAGCCAAAGCAGCTGCAGCATCCGGTGCGGATGAGGTGCAGTTTGACTATGTGCGCTTCCCAGCCGAAGGCGATCAGAAAGATGCTAAGTTCGTCTTCCAGAGTGAGCACCCAACCTGGCAGCGCGCAGATGTCATCGCAGATTTCGTAAAGCGCGCGCATGAAGCGTTGCAGCCATCCGGAGTCCTGCTCTCACTCGACGTATTCGGCGTCATGGCATGGCAGCGCTCGGTTGATCTCAACCATACTGGACAGGACATCGTGCAGATGGCGAAATACTGTGATGTGCTCTCACCGATGATTTACCCCTCGCACTTTTTTGGGATGGACAACATCGCTCACCCTGGGGATGAACCCGAGCACTTCATCGGCGTCTCGATGGATCGCTTCGAAAAAATCACGCAGGGCAGCGGCGTGGTTATCCGTCCGTGGTTGCAAGCTTTTCACTGGCGCACCAAGACTTACTCGCCCGAGTACATCAAGATTCAGGTGCTCACCGCGAAGAACAAAGGTGGAATCGGATTTCTGTTCTGGAACGCAGCCAATGATTACAGCAAGCCTTACGCCGCGATGCCGGCGATGCGTGCTGACAAGGGCAAATATTTCCGCGGAGATGAACTTCCGGCAGTTGCTCAAGCCAGCTTGAGCGGCGGAACTAAGTAGTTCTGATAGATCTCTGGTCTCAACTTAGTTGGATCAGGCGCTGCCTGAGCGTCCCGATCCACCCGGGAACGGTGTTGTAGTGCCCGGTGTCAAACCGGATAGGCGGTCGTCTATGAAAGCCTTTCCGGTACGGCGTCTCCTGACCATTGGGATTGTCGCGATTTGCGTGAGTCTCGCAATCTCCAATCACTACACAAAAATTTCGCAGGGTCCGGAGAATGAGTTCTCGTTCGGTGCACCTCCACCGCCAGCGGGAGCATTCCCTGAAGCCATTCTGGTGACGCCGGGGACCATAGCCGCGTTACCTTTGATCTTGCTGGGGAGTACGCTCGAATCCGGCTTCTTCCTACAAGGCGCAATGATTCTTGGCGCCGCATTTTTTTGGTATTGTGTCGGATGGGTGATTGACTGTGCTCTCGGCCTTGTTCCCCGAGAAACGCCTCCTCGATTTGTAACCCTACATTTGCGAGTGTTGAGCGTCGCAAGCGCGGTTCTGTTTCCGTTCGGACTGCTTAGGGGCTTGCAGGTCGGAAACCATTTTTGTGCGAACCATAAACCGCCCTACTGGTCGGAATTGCTCATGTACGGCATAGGGATGGTATGGATCAGTTTGGGGGCATCGTTTGAGTTGCTGAGATTTTTCGGGTCACGACCAGCGGAACCTCAAGGCCTGAATCTAAATTGCGTTTCTTAGTCGCAATTCAGCAAAGAAAGCAAATCAAATCGATAAGAAACGGTCATGCGCCAGCTCCCCCTTCTGCCGCACGACCGGCTCCCACGAGAATCAATAGCATTTGTCACTTTTACTCGAAGAAGACGCTCAACGGCGTGTTGACCGTGATGCGTATTGCCTTGATCACGCCGATAATATGCGGGCCGGTGTTCCCAGATGGATCTGTAGCGTCGAGGATGAACGATCCGGAATATTGGTTCCCGTCCCGGCTCAAGGTGATAGTTTCCTGAATATGAGTTGGACCAGCGGGGTTGCCAATTCCCGTGGGAGCGTTGCTGGGATCGTTCCCCAAGGCGAAGTGATTCAGTTTGTATTTGTTGAAGCCAACTTTCTCCCACACTTCCCAGACAGAAATTGCCGTCCTGGGCAGGGCGGCCGGAGTTCATGATTTCCGTGCCATCCGCGTGCCACTGCACGATTGCAGAATCGATGGGAGTTCCATCCGGCGGTGCATCGGGGCCAGTGTTGCCCTTGGCGAGGAACGCTACCTTCCACATTCCAACGATTGGATCTTCAAAGCTATAGTGGGCCATCACCAGCGAAGGACTTGATTGACAAGATCGGCCTGTCAGCTTATTGAGCTTTCCTTTGCCGGGCCTTGGCTTGTTCTTGATACATCCTCTGAAAGCGATCCATGGTTGGTTGCAATTGCTGTGGATCGTGAATGCATGTAGCCACTATGGCGCTGAAGTTCGCCTCATTCGGCGCACCGCCCAGATTGCGTCTCGTCTCTGGTGAAGGAGGCCCTGCAGCAGACCCAATCGCTGGAATCGTCGACGGAAGTTGAAATGCATACATGCTTCCCGCAGCAATCGCCTCATGCGGATACTGCAAAAGCCACGGACAGTTGTGGCCATCCAAAATCATTCCGGCAGATACCACCGCCCATTGATTCGCATCTGTTGCCGCAGGTTCCTGGCAGTTCCAAACCTGTGCCTGCGGAATGTATACGGTTGGATCGGAAAATCCGTATTCATCAATCAAGACATGTTGCAGGCCACGACGCTGCGCCCATTGTTTGACATCCGGCAGAGCCTGGTTCCAGTCGAGATTGGAGTCGTTCACTAACTCATACCCAGGCCGTTCTCGACTGAGGGAATTGAGAAACGGCATGTAATAAGGATAGGTGCTGACCGCGGTGAATATTGAAATCAAAGCAAGGCTAGCCGTCAGCCAAATTCCTGCTTTAGCCAGTTTCAATCCTTCACGCTGCAGCGACTCTAGAAACGCAGGGAATGGAGCCAATAACAAAAGCATAAGAACAAGCGGAACAGAAAAGTGGCGGATGCTGATCGTAAGCCGGCTCAATATACAGGCAGCGGTGAATATGAACAAGAACACCCACACTGCGCGCCAATGCATCTGCATGTCTTGCGCAATCAGAGATGTCTTCAAACGGCGTTTACCAACTATGGCTGACCCTGCGGCCAACAAAAGCAATCCTAGAAAAGCCAGCGTCGACTTTAGAACAAATACAACCGGAAAATAGAACCAGACCCCATGCTGGTAAGCGTGACCCAGAATGAAAGTGGGCCGGCTGGCGGTAACAGAAAATAGAACCAGCCCTTGCAGGAAGATCCAGGGAGGCATTAGCAATCGGCGCAGTGCCGATGATGCCGGAAATCCGGGAATCTGGGAAAAGGTATTGATTGGCTGGTTCCACGAGAGGACGAAATAGACCACATAAACAACCAGAGCCGCAAGAGCTGTAGCTTTTATCAATGCCCAACAGCGGCGCCGTCTCCACTTGCGCAGTTCAATTTTTTCCATTGGCATCGCCGGCAGCTTCTTGAAGCGCAAGCTGAGAATGAAAGCCACAAAACAAAAGAACAAAATCCCCGCAGAAAATTTGGACAGCAGTGCACCGCCCAATGCGAGTCCGAATTTTACAATGGTGCTTGGTTCCGGAGAGCGCCACATATCGGCAAATGTCCACAGTGTTAGCAACGCAAATAGCGTGAAGATCACGTCAGTCAACACCAGCGGCCCAAACGTCAGAAACGTAGGCGTGGAGGCGTAGAAGCAGAGGCTGAGCAAACCACCCCAGGGGTTTGCTAACTTTGACCCATAAACATAGATTGTCCATCCCAGCAATAAGGTGATCAGGAGCATGGGCATACGCGCCCAGAAAACAGTCGAATAAGGATCGTTCCAAGTAGTCGCGAACCAGTGCCCGAACACCCACTCGCCGAGAAATTGATTGAAAAACCCGTTGCTGAATGACCAGGTCACACTGGAATAATCAGCCTTCGCCCCGCGCACCACTAAAGGAATCGCCGCCAGAACTTTGCCCAACGGGGGATGCTCGGTATTCAACCGCATGTCTAGCTTTTGCAGGTAGCTGACTCCAGCCCCTATGTGGGCGACTTCATCCAGGGTGATTGATTGGCGTCGTACCGCTCCGCCCATGAGCGCAGCCATCAGGAGCAGAACAACCACGGCTGCCCCGTTGAGAGCCTTGGGCTGAGAAAATCGGTCAAAACTCATTGCGTCGATCCCAATGCGGTTGGTTTTTGCGAAGTGGAAAAAGTATATCTATGAACGCGGGAATTTCAACTCCCTCAATCTGAACCACTTGACCTCGATACCGAAGTCATCTGGAGTGCAGGGTATAATTTAGATACAGTTTGTATTCGTAAGGAGTTTTATGGCCCTCCAGAAGACGGAAAACATCTGGCACAACGGAAAATTAGTTCCATGGGACAAAGCCACAATTCATGTCATGTCCCACGTGATCCACTACGGATCGGCAGTGTTCGAGGGCGTTCGTTGCTACGCCCCGTCCAATAGCCCGGCCATCTTCCGGGCGAAAGAACACATGCAGCGACTTCTGGACTCGGCCAAGGTATACCGCATGGACGTCGATTATTCGGTCGATGAACTGGTGGCGGCAATGGGAGAACTGATCAAGGCAAACGGAACATGGCCTTGTTATCTACGCCCGATTGTATTGCGTGGATACGGCGAGATGGGTGTCAGCCCGCTGAACTGTCCAGTTGAGGTCTATATCGCAAACTATCCGTGGGGAAAATATCTCGGTGGAGAAGGCGGCGAAGGCGTGGATGTCTGTGTCTCGTCCTGGAACCGCTTGGCTCCAAACACCCTGCCCGCAATGGCCAAAGCTGGGGCAAACTACATGAACTCGCAGCTCATCAAGATGGAAGCCATTCTGAATGGCTATGCGGAGGGCATTGCGCTCGATACCAACGGGTATGTTAGCGAAGGATCTGGCGAAAATGTCTTTGTGGTTCGCAATGGTGTGCTGCAAACTGCACCGCTAGGAAACTCAGTACTCCCGGGAATTACCCGTGATTCAGTCCTGCAGATCGCCCGGGACTTGGGAATCCCAGTGGTCGAAGCCGGCATCCCGCGTGAAATGCTCTACATCTCCGATGAAGCCTTCTTTACCGGAACCGCCGCCGAAGTCACGCCGATCCGCTCGGTGGACAAGATCAGCGTAGGTAAAGGCGTGGTGGGCCCGGTCACCAAAGCCATTCAGAAGGAATTCTTCGCCATTGTGCATGGGGACAAGCCAGACCGTCACAAGTGGTTTACCGTGGTAAACGTCGGTAGCAAGCAACCAGTCGGCGTATAATCATCCCGCAAAATCACAAGGGGCGCGCCATGCGCCCTTTTCTGTGTCCCTTTCATCATCACCGTCGCCCGACTGGAGAAACCATGTCCCAAGGTCTAACACCCGAATTTGCTATGGGCTATCGCGCCATGATGCTCGATAGCATCAAGCGCGAGGCCGAAATCACCAAGAAAGTATTCGCCGCAATTCCGGATGCAAAATCCGACTACAAGCCCGATCCTCACGCCCGCACCGGGTGGGAACTGGCCTGGCATCTGGCCAATAGCGATATCCAATTTTTCGATGGCATCGCCGATCTGAAGTTCGACATGGAGGAAATGCAGAGCCCACGTGCCGACAAACCTACAAACATCGCTGAACTGGTTGCCTGGTATGACAAGCATGTCCAACGTGGCTGCGAACGGGTTGCAGCGATGTCCGGTGAACAGCTACTTACACCAGTCAGCTTCTTCGGGGTATTTAACTTCCCATCGGTGTTCTATCTAGGTTTCCTCAACAACCACAGCATTCACCATCGCGGAGCATTGGCGACATACCTGCGGCCCATGGGGTCGAAGTGTCCTTCGATCTACGGTGGCAGCTACGACGAGCCTTTCCAGCCACCGGTTCCAGCGGAATCCGCGGCATAGGGATCACTTGCAAAATTTGCCGGGAAGCCGCCCTTATAGGGCGGCTCTCTCTGTTTTTGCGAGACAACACCTGTCTCAGTACGTCTAAATGAAGCTTTACGCGAAATTCCGATGAGCCTCATATGCGGCCAGTTTGATTTGTGCGATTGCCGCATTCCGCGAGGGCTCTGCGAGTTCGCCAGGCTTCTGGTTCTCCGCATGGATGAAGGTAACGTCCCTGAGTCCAATGTAGCCGAGGACATGCCGTAAGTAAGGTTCCTGATAGTCGTACTGCGCTGACCGAGTGCCGGGCAGAAACGAACTGCCACGAGATGTAATAACCACGACCTTCTTCCCTTGCAGCAGGCCCTGCGGGCCATTCGCGCCCCAGGCCACAGTTTTGTTGACGCGCACCACTTGGTCGATCCAGCCCTTCAAGGGAGCAGGAATCGTGAAGTTGTACATGGGCACGCCGATGACAATAACGTCGGCCTCGATGGTCTCCTTGATCAGTGTGTCAGAAACTGACAAGACTTCCTTCTGGCTTGGCGTTAAGTTCGCTTCTGGCGTGTAAGCCGCCTGCGTCCACTCGTCAGTGATGAGTGGAAGCTGGGTAGTTGCCAAATCGCGTTCGATGATTTGTCCGTTTGGATTTCCCTCCTTCCACGAGTCCACGAACTTGGTGGTTAGCTGTCGTGACACTGAACTGCGTCGAGCGCTGGAATCAATGCGAAGAAGTTTCATACATCCTCCTGTTTGGCTGGATCAAACCCCAATGAACCAGCCCCGTTTTCGCCGAGACTGGTTCGCTGGCGTCGCGGCTAGAAGTGAAAAACAATTCCCGCCGAAGGCTGCGCTGTGTGAGTCACCACATCCGCGTTCAAGTTGCTGAAACCGAAGTCAGGCGTCCTGTAGACGAGCCCGCGATATTCGGTCCGTAAAGAGAAATGACGGCTGAGCAGAAAATCTGCGCCGCCACCGTAGACGAACACACCTCTCGCTTGGCTAGTCGCCCCCACCAACCCGCTGTTTTCATTCGGATTGAATACCAAAGCTCCGCCTTCTGCCAGCGCATAAGGGCTGATTCTCCAGCGGGCAGGAGCAGGCAGGTTCACAACCAGCCCACCAGTCGTCTGATGAATGTCAGAACGGATGTTGGTGAACCCAGAGGTCGCGAAAAACTGCTGCGTATTCCGGTTAAATCCATAGTCAGCTTGGGCGGAAAGCCACCGATTGATGTGATAGCGATATCCAACCAGAAAACCGCCAGTGTCTGTTGCCTGCTGACGGATGCCGTTACCGGTGGAGTCTTTGGTGTAAAAGCCGGTGCCTTGCAGACTGATTTCGGAGCGCTGTTCCTGAGCGACGGCTGTAACAGCAAAGAGGGAAACAAGGCCGATCGCTTGAACGATGGCACTCTGCCAGAAATTTCTTGTACGAGATGAAACCGAACTGCTGGACATCTTGAAATTCTCCTTTGGACCGAACATCGATCTGTCCATATCGATGTTCCGTTTTGCCTGTTGGTTACTATAAATAACTACTATCCTTTTAGAAGTAGGTACTGTAAAGTAACTAATGGATGCAACCATGAGAGGCTGCGAAGAGAAACCGACAGCGTGTACGATTGGCGGCTTGCTGGAACTACTGGCCCGCCCGTGGACGATGCATATCCTATGGATGCTTTCCACCAATGGGCCTACTCGCTTTGGTGCGCTGCGCCGCCAGGTTGGCGGCATCTCCTCTCGGGTGCTCACCGAACGGTTACGCAGGTTGGAACAAAAAGGCTTTGTATTCCGCAAGTACGAGCCCACCATTCCCCCTTCTGTCACTTACGGAATAACCAATCGGATGAAGGACATCAGCAAGGTTTTGGGCCAATTGAATGACTTGGGCAGGAAGTGGCAGATGGAAGATGCTGTCGGAAAAAAATAAGGCGACGGCCCACGATAAAAATCAAATTCCGCACCAGACCAGTTCAACAGCATATTTCTCAAACTCGTGGTCCGAACTAAGAATGACCATGCCCTCCACCATAGCCTGGCTGATGATCATACGATCGAAGGGATCACGGTGATAAAGCGGCAGGTCATAGGTTTTGAGTGCATGCGTTTGATTGATCGAGAGGGCCTTAATACCTTGCTCCGCTAATCTTTTAGGAACGTATTGAGCGGGAGGTTCCGGTAATTGACATCTGCCCGCTTGAGTTTTGATGGCAATCTCCCATGAACTTGCGCAGGAGAGATAGATCTCGGATTCTCCATCTGCAAGAATTTCGCGTCCCTGGTCTGCAATGCGTTCTACCGAGCTTACGCTCCAAAGCCAAACCACAGTGTCGAGAAGATATTTCATTTCTGTTTACGTTTGGGAGGAGCAAGCGGTGGCAATTCTCCGCCGTAGAATGCTTTAACAAGGTCATCCGGCAGAGAATCAAAATCGTCCGCAATCCGAACCTGTCCCCGATCCATTCCTAAAGGGCGCACTTTGCTTTTATCCACGATCGGGACCAAGCGTGCGATCGGTACACCAGCACGTGCGATCGTCACCTCTTCGCCGCTTGCCACCCTCTGGAGAAGTTTCGAGAAGTGCGTTTTCGCCTCATGGATGTTGATTTCCATGGCTTTATTATAGACTAAGTCAACAGACTTAGTCTATACCGATTGGAAGCAACCTATCACGCGCATAACATCCATCAGTCCAATTACTTAGGTCATCTTGGGCCGAGTGCCGAAAGGGTAGATCATACGGATAGACGTCTGCACCCGCAGGGGGAAGTTTCGAATGAATATTGATGACCTGCTTCGCATCGCCATGGAACGGCGGTCTTCCGATTTGCATTTGAAGGTCGGAAACTACCCCCACCTACGTATTGACGGCGAACTCGTGCCGCTGACCGACCAGCCGCGTATCAGCGCCGAAGACATGCTGACCATGGCATTCAGCATGATGTCCGCGCGTCAGAAGCAAAAGTTCAAAGAAACCTCTGAAATCGATATGGCCTATGGCGTCGCCGGACTGGGCCGCTTCCGTGTGAACGTGTTCCAGCAGCGCGGAAACGTGGGATTGGTACTACGCGTCATTCCCACCAAAATTCGCGCACTCGACGAACTGTATCTGCCCAAGATCGTCGAACAAATTTGCGAAATGCCGCGAGGCTTGATCCTTGTCACCGGTGTTACCGGTTCGGGTAAATCGACTACGCTTGCCGCCATGGTGGATCGCATCAACTCCACGCGCGCAGAACACATCATCACCATCGAAGACCCCATCGAATTCCTGCACCGCGACAAGAAGGGATACGTCAACCAGCGCGAAATCGAAGTGGACACCCCATCGTTCTCAGCCGCGTTGCGCGCTTCGTTGCGTCAGGATCCCGACGTCATCCTGGTCGGCGAAATGCGTGACATGGAAACCATCGGCACTGCTCTGCATGCAGCAGAAACCGGGCACATGGTGTTCTCAACTCTGCACACGCTAGATGCGGTTGAAACCATCAACCGTATCATCGCGGTCTTCCCGCCGCCGGAGCAGAAACAGATTCGTTTGCAGTTGGCCGCCGTTTTGCGCGCGGTCGTCAGCCAGCGTCTGGTGAAGCGCTGCGACTCCGAAGGCCGCGTGCCGGCAGTCGAAGTGATGATCAACACCGCCTACATCCGCGAATGTATCCTGGTGCCGGAAAAAACTCGCGCCGTCCGCGACGCAATTTCCGCCGGAACTTCACAGTACGGTATGCAGACCTTCGACCAGTCTCTCTGGGATTTATTCCAGGCCGGACTGATCTCCTACGAAATCGCTTTGGAAAACGCCTCCAACGCCGACGACTTCAAACTGCGTATGCAAGGCGTGTCGTCAAGCAGCGACGTCTCGCGTAACGAAATGCAGGCAGCCGGTTTCGGCGGGCGCTAACCGTACATTTCTACCAGGCTTTGGTGGCTTCCGAGGTAATCGGAAGCTGCCTTTGTTTTGGGCGGAGCCAGCGGCGCGGCGGCCGCTCAATGAACAAGTAGGCAAAAATGGAAATCCCCGCCATGATGGCAACGCCGATCACCACGTGTACGAATCCTCCATTGTGCATCGCCTGAAAGGGATTGAAATAAACACCAATGATCAGGCTGTGCAGCAGATAAAGACTGTAGCTGGCCTCACCCAGCAGTTGCAGCGGCTTGATCTCTAATACTTTTATCCAGTTCGGTCGCAGCGCCAAACCATAGATGATGGCCCCAAACGCAGGAGTCAGCATAGAGTTGTGCAAAACCGTGTAGGGAATGTATGGGCTCAATGCAACCACGATCACCGATGTTGTGAGCCCAATGAGCGCCAGCGGCGTTGCCCATTTGCGATCGATGGAACCGCGCAGAAAAAGAAACCCCAGACACGCGCCGACCAGAAACTCCGGCAGTCGGGCCAAGGGATGAAACTTCAAAGCATCCAACCAAAACAGTTGCGAAGCCTGATCATCCACATGCAAGACGCCATCCGGTTTTAAAATCGCGTAGCCAGACGATAGTGCCAGACTGAAAGCCCAAGCAAACAAGACCAGTGCCAGCAATGTCCGGCGCGATCTCGGCATTAGCCATCCCGCCAGCAATGGAAATATCGCGTAAAAAAAAACTTCATCGGATAAGCTCCACGCCGGAGAATTCCATGCCAGCGCGGCCTGCGGCACCCACGATTGCAAAAGCAGCGGAGGCAATATCCACGAGAGCAGTACATGTGACCTAAACCATGCGAAGGAAGGAAGGTTGGTGTCGTTCAGCACAACCACTGCATAGAAAAATGAAGGAGCAGTGACCAATAAACAAAAAAGATAAGCTGGATAAATCCGTGCGAAGCGCGCTCGCCAGAAACTGGCGACAGTCCAGGAACGGCCGGCGTAGGTATACACCAGGATGAATCCGGAAAGCACAAAGAACAACCCAACTCCGACGTATCCAATCGAAGACAACTTCCGATACCACATAGGTCCCGAAGTGACATGCATCGTATAAAGATGGAAGATCACCACATGCAATGCCGCGAAAAATCGTAGTGATGTCAGTGCCAGCAGGCGCGGTCGGTTGGCTTCTATTTCCATGAATGCCTACAGGAGTTCCACGAAGATAGTTCCATTTGCGGAATAGAGCAAGGCTCAGCCGAAGCAATCCATGTTTTTTCTTCCGAATTTGGAGTACCGTTACAGCATGGCATTCGCGCGGCCAGGCAAACTTTACACGGAACAGGAGCTTTACGAATACGCGGTAGGCGCCCTGGCGCGGCGCATGCGCTCCGTCGCTGAACTTAAGCGGTTGCTGCGGCAACGCGTGGAAGCCGGCACCGAAGTTGGCCAGACGCTGGTTGAGCTGATCATCCGTCGCCTTAAAGACCAGGGCTACCTGAACGACGCCAGTTACGCTGCAGCCTATTCCTCCTACCGCAAAAACAACGAAAAGTTTGGGCGCATGCGCGTTATCACTGACCTTAAAGTGAAAGGCGTCCACGGTGAGGTCATCGAAAAAGCCGTAGCTGCTGCCTATGAAGATGTAAGCGAGGAAAAGCTGGCGCGTGAATACCTTCGTCGCAAACGTTTGCTAAAACCGACAGATCAAAAGCAAGCGGCAAGAGTATTCAGGCAACTAGTGCGGGCAGGTTTTGGATCAAAGACTATATTCACCATCCTGAAAAAATGGGACGTCGATGAAGAGATGCTGGCCATGCTGGATCAGGAGTCGGCGTAGAATTTTTGTGAAACAGGAGTCCACATGAAATTGAAATTAGCCATAGCTTTGGCAGCAGCGATGATTGTATCGATCCCGTTTGTGTACGCAGAGGGAGTAGGAGGCGACGTAAAAGACGCGGCGAATACGACAGGTGATGCGACTAAGAAAGCCGCGCACAAAACTGCCAGCGGCACAAAAAAAGCCGCCGACAAAACTGCTGACGTAAGCAAAGACGCTGCTAAGGACACCGGCGAGGCGACCAAAACTGCAGCCAAGAGCACCGCCAAAGGCACAAAAGTAGCCGCGGATAAAACTGCTGACACAACCACCACGGCCGCTAAGAAAACTGGCCATGGTGTCAGCAAAGGGGTGACGTCAGTAGGCCACGCCTTCAAAAAGCCGAGCGCTAAACCGAAAGATGAAACCGACCAGCCGCAAGATACACCGGTACAGAAATAGCTAACTGCAAGTCAGGTCGCAGGTTAAGCCGGTTCAGCATATGGCTGAATCCGCGTGATCTGCGGCCAAGTCTTTCCTGCCCGATGCTAGAATCGACGTGAAATCCCTATGCCAAAAGGTTCCGAAGTTCGCGAAAAATTCCTTCGGTTTTTCGAGGAAAAAGGACACCGCCGCGTTCACTCAGCGTCCCTGGTCCCGCACAACGACCCCACCCTGCTGTTCACCAACGCCGGCATGAACCAGTTCAAGGACGTATTCCTTGGACTCGAAAAGCGCGACTACACCCGCGCCACCACATCGCAAAAATGCGTCCGCGCCGGCGGCAAGCACAATGACCTCGAAAACGTGGGCTTCACCAATCGTCACCACACGTTTTTTGAAATGCTGGGAAATTTCTCCTTCGGCGACTACTTCAAAAAAGACGCCATCGCCTACGCCTGGGAACTGATCACGTTGCCGAATTGGTTTGGCATCGATAAGGGCAAGTTGTATGTGACCATTTTCCAAGGAGCTGGACCCGAGGAAGCAGGTTTCGATGTTCCACGAGACGATGACGCGGAGAAATTTTGGGTCGACGTCGGCGTTCCCAAAGCTCGCATTTTTGCGATGGGGATGAAAGACAATTTCTGGCAGATGGGCGACACCGGGCCGTGTGGGCCGTGCAGCGAGATCCACTATGACATGGGAGTGACGGCGTCCGAACAGGGGCACACAAATTGTGAATTCCCATGTGATTGCGGACGATATGTGGAGATTTGGAATCTGGTTTTTATGCAGTACAACCGTGAAGTCGGAGCTACAAAACTTCTTCCTAAGCCATCCATCGACACCGGGATGGGGCTGGAAAGAGTCACAGCGGTCCTGCAAGGAGTAATCTCCAACTACGACACAGACCTATTCACCCCCATCATAAAAAGAGCAGCCGAACTAACCACAATTCAGGCCATGCACAAAGGCCATGCGGGGACAGGCGCCTCGCCCGTCCAGGCCGAGCAAGGCTCGGCCACTACGCCAAGTGGAACCTCAAAAGCAGCAGCATCTTTGCGCGTAATAGCAGACCACTCGCGCGCCGCAACATTTTTAATTTCCGATGGCGTCTTACCCTCAAACGAAGGGCGCGGCTACGTATTACGAAAAATCATCCGCAGAGCAATCACCCACGGGAGATTGTTAGGGCAGACCAAGCCTTTCTTGAACGAGATGGTGTTTGCTGTGCGCGATCTAATGCAAGACGCATATCCCGAGCTCAAAGACACAGCGGACCGCGTCTCCAAGACTGTCTTGGTCGAGGAAACCCGCTTCGCCCACACTCTAGATGTGGGATTAGAAAAATTAGAAGCACTGCTGGCCAAAAATAATCTCTCAGGCCAAGAAGCGTTCAAGCTGTATGACACCTTCGGTATGCCGCTCGACTTCATGCAGGACGCAGCCCGAGACCACGGAGTCGCATTCGACGAAGGAGGTTTCGATGCAGCGATGAACGAGCAGCGCTCGCGTGCTCGCGCATCCTGGAAAGGCGCAGCCAAGCAGACTGCGAACCCTGTCTACCAGCAGCTCCCAAGATCCGACTTCGAAGGCTACCGCCAGACCCGTTCAGAAAATTGTGAGGTGTTAGCCATCATCCGCAATGGCCAAGGCGCAAATGAAGTGAAACCCGGAGACGAAGTCGAAATCATCCTCGACCACACTCCGTTCTACGCCGAAGCCGGAGGCCAGGTCGGCGACCGCGGCGTCCTCTATAGCGATGAACTGAACACCGTCGTTGCAGAAGTAAGAGGATGCTACTACCCGGTTCAAGGCGTGCGCGCCCATCAGGCCATCGCCAAGCAGGCAATCCGCGTAGGCGACAAAGTGGACGCGGCGGTCAGCACCGAGACTCGCCAAGCCACCATGCGCAATCACACCGCCACCCACCTGTTGCAAGCGGGGCTGCGTGAAGTTCTGGGCAAGCACGTGAAACAGGCTGGATCCCTGGTCGCGCCGAATTACTTACGCTTTGACTTTTCCCACTTCACCGGCGTGCAAGACGAAGAACTGCAGGACATCGAAGACCTGATCAACAAAGAAGTGCTCCGCAACGAAAAGATTGAAGTGATTGAAAACGTGCCAATCGATGTGGCCATCAACGAATACAAAGCCATGGCGCTGTTCGGCGAAAAGTATGGAGATAAAGTCCGCGTCATCAAGATCGGTGACTTCTCAACCGAACTCTGCGGTGGCACGCATACTGGGCAAACCGGCGAGATCGGCCTGATCAAGATTCTGAAGGAAGGTAGCGTGTCGTCCGGCGTTCGCCGGGTAGAGGCAGTGACAGGAGAAGGCTCGCTCCAGCATTTCCGCCAAGATCATCAACTGGAAAATGTGGTTGCAAGTTTAGCAACACACTCCGATGCAGCATCGCCCGCAGAAGCTTTAAAAGCCGAGCTAGACAAAAAAGATGCCGAGATCAAGCGGCTCTCTCGCGAACTCGATCAGGCGCGCATGAAGTCCGCCTCCGCCAGTAGCTCAAACATCGGCGACAAAATTAAAGACGTAAAGGGCGTGAAGGTCCTAGCTCATCGCGTGGACAACTTGGAGCGCGGGCAGATGCGCACACTGGTCGATCAACTGCGCGAAAAAATCGGCTCGGGTGTGGTGGTATTAGGCTCAGCGACGGATGGCAGCGTCTCGTTAATCGTGGGCGTGACCAAAGACCTCACCAGCCGCATTCAGGCCGGCAAAGTAATCACCCCGGTCGCGCAAAAAGTAGGCGGCAAAGGTGGGGGCCGTCCCGATCTGGCCGAGGCCGGCGGCAAGGACCCAGGCGCGCTCGATTCCGCCCTCAATGAAGCTTACGAAATCGTCGATTCGCTGCTAGGATAGGCGGGTCTTCAGATCTCGGGTTCTCAGTCCGGGGGAAATATGGAAGATCGTCTTCGGTATATCAGACACCAGGACAAAAACGTTCTTTTCATAGACATGAGTCATGCCAGCAAGCAGGATTTGCTCATCCTGTTGCCGCGCATCAAAGCAGTCGTCACCGAGCAACCGCGCGATTCTGTATTGGTATTGGCTGATTTCACAGGTTCGCAGATCGATAAAGAAGTCGCCACACGCATGAAGGAAGTGCTGGTGTTCGATCGGCCGTATGTGAAGAAGGCAGCGTGGGTCGGGACAGAAGACTTGCCCAACGTCTTCTATGAAAATTTCAAAACTTTTTCCCGCCGCGATCTTCCAGTCTTCAACACGCAGCCGGAAGCTCTGGAGTGGCTGGTAGCGGCCTAGTATGGCGCGAAGCCGCAAATCTGCTGCACAACCAGACGTTTCTCCAATCCGTCTGTTCAGATCCAAAAACGAATGGGCCGCGTGGCTGGACAAAAGTCACCGCAAGAGTCCCGGTCTGTGGCTTCGCTTAGCCAAAAAAGACTCCGGCCTGCGTTCTGTGACCTATCCCGAAGCTTTGGAAATCGCATTGTGCCACGGATGGATCGACGCACAAAAGCGTCCTGAAAATGAGCAGACCTGGCTGCAAAGATTTACCCCGCGCTCCACAAGAAGCATCTGGTCAAAAATCAATCGTGAAAAGGCAGAGACATTAATCGCAACTGGAGCGATGAAAGCCGCCGGCCTGGAAGCAGTAGAAAGCGCAAAGCAAGATGGCCGATGGAAATCAGCCTACGATTCGTCAAGCAAGTCCACAGTGCCGGCTGATCTGCAAGCCGCGCTCAATCATAATCCGCAAGCCAGGGCATTCTTCCAGACCCTTGATCGCGCGAATCGGTATGCGATCCTGTGGCGGATTCAGACCGTGAAGAAGGCGGAAACGCGCACCCGGAAGGTTCAGCAGTTCATTGCCATGCTCGAGAGAAAACAAAAAATCCACCAGTGACCACTGGATGCGAATCTGTTTACAGGCTACCTCTTCAGCGCCGCAAGGATCAGTTTTTGGTTCTTCAGAATTTCGCCGAGCGCAGCCTGGTTTTTCTTAATAACGCCCTGATTCGCCAAAATTACCTTTTGATTCTTCGTGATGGTGGATTGGTTGGCAAGAATCGATTTCTGGTTTTTCACAATCGTCGATTGATTGCCAATGATCGTTTTCTGATTCGATAGAACCTGGTCTGGCATTTGTTTCTCCCTTGGTTTTAGTGAAATGAGAGGGGAATCTAACACCGCGCAAACTCGAGTGTATATCGTAGATTTGTATTAGAGGAGGGGGCCATTCTCTCACCAACCCAACACGTAAGCGAACATCAACGGCGCCACGATGGTCGCATCGGACTCGATAATGAACCGCGGCGTATCTTTCCCCAGTTTGCCCCAGGTAATTTTCTCGTTCGGTACCGCGCCTGAATAGGAACCATAGCTGGTGGTCGAGTCGCTGATCTGGCAGAAATAGGCCCACAGCGGCACATGGTCACGCTTAAGGTCTTGATGCAACATGGGGACCACGCAAATCGGAAAGTCACCGGCAATGCCGCCGCCGATCTGGAAAAATCCGATTGGAGTTTTCGGCGCGACTTTCGTATACCAGTTTGCCAGTTCCATCATGTACTCGATCCCGCTTCGCATGGTGGTGACGTTCTTCACGCGCCCGGAGATCACCGCCGCGGCGAACATATTGCCAAGAGTCGAATCCTCCCACCCGGGCACAAAGATCGGCAGATTTTTCTCTGCAGCAGCGACCATCCAGCTGTCTTTGGGATCGATCTCGTAATGTTTTTCCAGCTGTTTTTCTTTCAGCAGCTTGAACAGAAATTCGTGCGGGAACATCCGCTTGCCGGCTTTGTCAGCCGCAACCCACTCTTTTCCCACCGCGCGTTCGATCCGGCGCATGGCTTCTTCTTCTGGAATGCAGGTGTCAGTAACCCGATTCAGGTGGTGATTGAGCAAGTCTTCTTCATCTTCCGGGCTCAGCTGGCGATAATGCGGAACTCGCTTGTAGTGATTGTGCGCAACCAGATTGAACACATCTTCTTCCAGGTTCGCACCCGTGCAGCAAATGCCGTGAATCTTGTCCTGGCGAATCATCTCCGCCAGCGAAAGGCCGAGCTCCGCTGTACTCATGGCGCCGGCGATGGTGACCAGCATCTTGTTCCCATCCTTGAGCAGCTTCACGTAGGCCTCACTGGCATCGATAACGGTAGCGGCATTGAAATGCCGGTAGTGATGCTTGATGAACGCGGAAATGCTGCTGTGATCGCTGGCTTTTTTACTAGGCATTTTGTTTGTCTCCTGCTCTGCTTGCTCTCGGACACACCCGTAACAGCTGAGTGGCGAATCAATGTGAATGAATGTTTAAAAGTAGCTCGCCGTATAACTCAGCAGACGATACATCGTCCACGGCTGGAGATGTGGACTGGACACGGATTGGAAATACAAATTCACAGACCAATGAAATATCACAATTCACGCATATTTGCGAGGGAATTCCGTCAGTTTACATGAGTTCCCTCTGCGATCCCTGCGTACTCTACGGTTTAAGATTTTTTCTTTCGGTCGGTGTAAATCTTAAAACGCGAGAGGGCACGGAGAAATCGCGCAGAGAACGCAGCAGAAAATCTCGAGAACTGTGTTCGCTCAGCTTCTCCATTTGAGTGTGACTGGCCCACTCAGCGGATGTTTCGCCTCTCCGCCACTCCGCTTGGCTTCGAGATGCGCCGCTTTCAGCGCGAAGTACCATTTGGCCGGACGATCGGCGTCATCGATCAGCATAAGATGTGGGTTGTATTTCAGCCCCTCAGCCTGCAACTCCATAGTGTGCCGGTCCTGCTCCACAAACTTTGCGAAAACAAACTTCAACAGCGACGGCCCAAACGGTACCCAATTGAAAATATTCCAGCAGGCGACGACATCAATGCGGCAGTGATTGTGGGTAATTGGCGTGACTGTGGTCAAACTCGAGAACCAATATTTGCCAGCCCGAATCGTCTCCGTCCGCATATTGGGGAGAACAAAATCGATCGTCGTGGTGATCGAGTCGGCATCGGCATATATGCGCAGAAGCTTATAAGGTCCACTGTTCGAGCTGGGAGTATGCGCGCTCATGCGAAAGCCGCTGGGGATTGGCTCAAAATCTTTCTTTTTCTCGTGAATGCTATGCCGGCTGCGCCACCACCAGGCTTGATGGACAAACGGTCCATGGGCCGGATCCATCAGCCCGATGATCCCGTGGTCCACGCTCACCGGCATGTCGGCGGTGAGATGTGCTGTTTGAAACTTTTTTCCGAATTTCTCCACCTGAGGCGCAGGTATGGCAGTCTCTGTCGGTGTAAATCCCGCACCGGGCGCCGGAGGCTCCGGCAAGTAAACCCAAATGTAGCGGTCATGCTCCTCACAGGGATAACTGCCGGCATAAATCCGATCCACTTTCAGTTTCTGATCAGCAGTCAATGAAGGGATCGACTGGCATTGCCCAGTGCGTGCGTCAAACTTCCACCCGTGATAGCTGCACTCCACTTGTTCGCCATCAAACCACCCACAAGACAAAGGCATGCCACGGTGCGGACAAGCATCGTTCATAGCAAAGACGCGCCCCTGCAAATCACGCCCCACAACCAGCGGGGTGCCTAAAACGTGGGCCCGCTTCAGTTCGCTAGGCCCAACTTTTTCTCCCGGCAACGCGCGATACCAGAAGCCATATAGCCACTGTGAATCAGGGGCCTGCTTTTCGGGAAGTTCCATCATGATATTTTTCGTCAGCGTATCATAACGACCAACGTCTCACGCGAGGTGGAATGCCAAAGCCCAGCGCAATTGTGGTCGCGATCTTTTTATCCACTGTTTTCTGTCAAGCAAAGCAACCGGTGGTGGCTCACAACACCGTAGCGACATTTTCCATTGTGGCTCGAGATCCCGCCACTGGACAGATGGGTATCGCCGTAGCCTCACGCTATTTCTCGGTCGGATCAGTCGTTCCCTGGGCCGAAGCGGAACTAGGGGCGGTCGCCACGCAAGCTGACGTCAACGTGGGCTACGGCCCCAAAGCCCTAGCGTTACTCCGCCAAGGACTCACCGCTCAGCAAGTAGCCGACAAACTCCTGGCAGAAGACACCTTTCCCGGAAAAGACGGGCGGCAGTTCGCGATCGTCGATGGCAGAGGAAATGTTGTCACCTACACAGCCCCCCATGCTCCCAACTGGGCGGGCGGACAAAAAGGAGCGGCATGGGCGGCGCAGGGAAACATCCTGGTCGGGCCGCAAGTCCCCGAAGCCATGGGCAAGGCTTTTGAATCAACCAAGGGAGAATTAGCAGAAAAACTTTTCGCCGCCTTGAAAGCCGGAGACGCCGCAGGCGGCGACAAGCGCGGCCACCAATCCGCTTCCATGCTAATCGTCTGCAAGCAATGCGGACGCAACACCAACAATGACCGCTATGTTTACATCAACGTCGATGATAGCGCCGACCCGTTCGCAGAGTTGCGCCACCTACTCGACACCGCTCTGGCCTACAACTACGGGGACAGCGCCTATAAGTTGCTGGAAGCCAAAAAAATCCGTGAAGCCCGCCAGGCTGCCGAAAGTGCCGTGAAGTATTCGCCGGACAATTCAGACAGTCATCTCGACTTGGGGTTCCTGGATTACCTAACCGGTGACAAGACCGCCGCTTTGCAGGAGTTTCTGACCGCCAAAAAACTCGACCCGAATTTCCGCAAACAATGGGATGCGGAGATTGCGTACGAAAAAGAGTTTGCTCCCATCCTGCAAGACAAAGAGTTCATAAAGCAGGTATTTTCGGAAGGACCTTAGCCCGAG